>Ga0209163_1000586_pt1 | contig 62156 bp, 53 predicted proteins | sample MTBAKSrepl2MetaG_FD_187457 | JGI IMG/M metagenome (GOLD analysis project Ga0209163, IMG submission 187457) | Enrichment culture microbial communities om Arthur Kill intertidal strait, New Jersey, USA, that are MTBE-degrading - MTBE-AKS2 (Arthur... | ecosystem: Environmental > Aquatic > Marine >...
GTGTCTGTCCAGAAAGACCCGATTGCTGACTTATAATTGGCGTCGGGATCGGTGGTTGCCGGCCACATAGAGTATTCTATTGGGTTCGTTGATGCTTTCCGGCTTTATTTGTCGATACTTGTGGTTATGATGACACACGCATCCCGGTATGCTCCTTTATGAGCAATAGCCATGTTTCTCCTGCGGGTTATTCCGGGGTGCTTGACCTGGCAAGCGTGAGCAGGTTGGCCGAAACGATCGACACCCACACGTAGCTCTGGAAGGAGCGCCACCCTTGCCAGTTGCAGCGGTCTAAACCAAAACAGCGTTTGAGCCAGGATATTCCCGACTCGATACCGGCTCGAAAATTCCTGAGACGTTGGTGCACATAGGGGCTTCGGCACATGTCCGTTACCTTGATTCCGCGTCGTTTAGCAAAGCAGATGTCCTTGACCCCAAGCTCTTTGGCCTTCCCGACATTGTCCTTGGAAGCAAAACCGCCGTCCAAAGCCGCTTTGAGCGGTGGGCGACCCCAGATTTCTTTCTGGCGTTCAAGCATGGTTTGCGACAACTCGCTGTCCGCCGGATTGCCTTTGAGCGCCACGCAATCGAGGATCAGGTTGGAGCGCCCGCCGGTGAGGCAGATTTTATGACCGAAATGCGTGTCACGCCGATCTTTGATGATGATGTCCGTATGAGGTTCGAAGAGGGAAACCAGTTTCGCGGTTGCGGGAACGCTTTCTCCGTCGATCACCCGCCGTCTTGTCTGAGAGATCGCCTGGTCGGACAGAGGCAGATCATGTTGAATGTCATCAAAAATACGCGCCTGTTCCAGCAGTTCCTCCAAAGCGCCGGGCTTATACGCATCGATACAGGACAGAGCCCTCTCGGTATAGCCCCTCACTTTTTCCGCTACTTTGAGCAAGTCGGCATAAAGCTTTTTGCGGGCCTTTTCGTTTTTGGCGTTCAGGATGCCCAGCATTCGGCGTTTGGCGCGGCGACGGTGGTCTTGAAAACACAACCCCGTGACTCCCAACTCCCCGGCGGCGATGAGGAGCCGAGTGAGGACCCGGACAACATCCCACAACAAAGTCGAATCCGTCGGGTAATGGATATTGCTCTCCACCACCGTGCAATCGATCCGGACTTCTCTCCCCGTCTCGACCTCCTCGTCTTTGGCATGGCCTATAATAACCCGGTTGACCTGCTCCCAGGTCTCAGCGGACAGGGACTAACTACTGGACCAAAAACTGGGGGCTTGACAGGACCTCGCACGATTTCGATGCGTTCGATGGTCTCCTTGGGAATATGCCCCCAGCCCACCCAGGCAATGGCGTTATTGAAATTGTCGTTTTGCGGGACGCCGTCCACCAGTATGAGTACCCGGTTCTTGCCCACACCCCGCATGCTTAGAGGACTCACAATGCCATTGGTCTGAAGACCGAAATGCCGGAAGTTGTAGACTCCGGGTACGCTTCGAACGATGTCTTCCAACCTGTCGAACGGGGACGCCATGATCTCTTCGGCGGAGAGAACCGTCACGCTCTGGGGGGCATCAAAAACGGGGATCTCCGTGCGCGTGGCGGAAACCACCACCGCATCCAGACGGTGTACCGGCTTGTATGAATCCTGCGCAACGCAAATCAGGGAATATCCCAAAACAATATAAAATACCATAAATCTTAAACAGGTGCATGCTTTCATCGCGTATCTCCTTCAGGCCGCTTGTCCCGGGATGGATGAGGGTGATTTCTGTGGACGCAAAAAAAAGGCCACAAAGTCGCTTCCCTTTCCGGGGTTACGGACCTTCGTGGCCTTCTGCTTCGCCTTACAATGTCGTTTCCGCCGTTGTCCGGCGGAGAACACGGCGTCTATTTACACGGCTTTGATTTCCCAGCTTGAACGGCTCCAGCCGCCCGCTATAAAAAAGCCTATTACTCCATGTGGTTGTGGAAGGTCAAGGGTTTTTCCTCCCAAGATCGGGTTCCGGGCTCAGCCTCGAACAGTCGCCCCCTGCTCCAACCCCATCCGTGATACGGGATCCGAATAACCCTCGATGGAAAAAAGCAAGGATTCAGCGGGCCGTTCCACTCCGGCGAATCATCGAGCCCGACGTATTGCCTTTGCGGCCCACGACCTGATAGGATATCCTTAACTGCCGATTCTGTTTATCAGGCCATCGAAAAACGCGATCTGCCGGCATGCCTTTGGCGTGACGCTTCATCCTTGGTCATTATGGAGTACTGTAGATACGCCTCATTCCTCAGGATTCGCGCTTCGCATCTCATCGTTTTCTACCGGCCTGTCCATAGTACCGTTTATCAACGGGCTGTTATCGTTGCGTCATTAAGAACGGTGGACTTGCCCTGATCCACCAAAAAGACTATCCTTCTCGGCATGCGGAGAAAACGGGATCCCCGGCTGAGGGAGGACGTCTCGTTTCTCAAGAGTCGCCCGCCTTGCCTCCCCGGCGTTTTCCGACCTCCGGCAAGCCCGGGCGCAGCGGAGTAATCGCCGAGTAAATCGAACCATCCGATAGACGCACCATCACGGAGGAATGAGACCATGGCGCATAAGGGATTGGCCGTCGTCACCGGCGCAAGCAGCGGTATCGGCCGCGAAACGGCCCGGGCCTTGGCCTCGGAAGGATACCGGGTCCTTGCGGCGGCGCGCCGCCGCGACCGACTCGAGGCGCTGGCTCAGGAATTTCCGGGGATCGCGCCGTACCCGGTGGATTTCGCGGACACCGCCCCGACGGAGGTTTTTTGCAGGAACCTGGCGGAATCTCCGGAACCGGTGTCCGTGCTGATCAACAACGCCGGATACGCCTTTCGGGGCGTCGTGGAAGACGTCCCGTCGGAGGACATCCAAAGGTTGTTCCAAGTCAACCTGTTCTCTCCGATCCGGGTGATTCAGGCCTGCCTTCCCGGCATGCGCCGGGCGCGGTCCGGATTCATCGCCAACATCAGTTCCGTGGCGGGCCTCCTCTCGTTTCCATGCAACGGGAACTACTCGGCCACCAAACACGCCCTGGAAGCATACACGGAATCGTTGCGCCTGGAAGTGGCTCCCTTCAACATCCGGGTGGTAGCCATTCGACCCGGCCCGATCGCCACGGAATTCAGCGCCACGGCCGGTCACATGACCGGTGACCGCATGGAACACGGTCCGGAAGATTACCGGCCCATCTATCAGGCCATGACAGGTTTCTTCGCCGGGCTCTTCGGCGCCATGGAAGTCCCCGGACCGGAGGCGGTACGGGACACCATCCTCGAGGCCCTGCATGATCCCTCTCCCCGCCGTGGATATCCCGTGGGCCCCATGGCCGGCGAATACCTCCCATTGCGCAAACGCCTCACGGAAGAGGAGTGGGACCGATTCGTGATTGAGCGGCTTGCTGGTAAACCGGATGAGGCGCCGGACCGGTAACAAGCCCCGATACGCAGGGCCCGAACCCTCGGGCTCCGTTGCGGCATGCGCCCGTAGTGCAGGAAGAAAGCGTATCCCGCGATTCGTCGGGAGGACACCATGAACCGGGAGGAAAGGCCCATGAAACCCTCCGCTCCCTTTGCCGTGGTGGTCGACGATGACCCCTCTCAGCTCCGAGTGCTCTCCCGCCTGTTGCAGGAGGCGGGCATCACCCCCCGGCTCTTCACCTCCGCCGAAGCCGCCCTGGCGGACATGACTGCTTGTACCGGAGCCGTGAATGACAACCCCGGCGCTTTGCCCGCCCTCGTCGTCACCCAATTCTGCCTGCCCGGCATCGACGGCCGGCGTTTCCGCCGTCTGTTGCGTTCTCCGGAATACGCCCCCTTCAACCACGTGCCCCTCCTGATGGTTTCCGCCGGCTTTCCCGGCGAGGAGTCCCATCGTACGGCCGCCGACTTCGGGACCGAAGTCGTGCTTTCCGCCCCCCTGGACGGCCGGTGCTTTGTGCAACAGGTACAAGCCATCCTGCGCGGCGAGCGGATGCGCATTCCAACGCGCGTTCTGATCGTCCAAGAAAGCGGCGCTCTGGCCGGCCCATTCCGGAAAGCCTTTGAAGACCACGGCTACCGGGCGGATTCGGCGTTCACGGCCCGGGAAGCCGCCGAGGTGTTTTCCCGAACGGCCTACGACGCGGTCGTACTGGACGATCATCTCCCCGACGGCACAGGCGATGCGCTCCTCGACGCGTTCCGCGCACAACGGCCTGAATGCGTCTGTCTGAGGATGACCTCGAACCCGGGGCCGGAATCGGCCCTGGATTGGATGAAACGCGGCGCGGCCGCCTATGTGCGAAAGCCCTGCACGCCGGAATATGTCCTGGAGCTGTGCGATGAAGTCCGACGGGAACACGCCCTCTTACGGGCGGAGGAACAGCTCAAAGCCCAGACCCGTAAGCTTCGGGAAAACGAAGAGATTCTGAACGCCACCCAGCGGTTGACCAGGGTGGGCGGGTGGCAATGGGATGCGGTGGCGCAGACCATGAGCTGGACGGAAGAAGTCTATCGCATCCATGGCTTCGATCGGAGTGATTTTCCGGCGGGATCCCAGGAACACATCTCCCGAAGCCTCGCATGTTACGCCCCCGAGGATCAGCCCCGGGTTATCGAGGCGTTTCGCCGCTGCATGGAACAGGGCGAGCCCTATGATCTCGAACTTCCGTTTACCACCGCCGACGGCCGACGGCTCTGGATCCGGACCACGGCCGAACCGGTAACGGTGGACGGCCGGATCGCCAAAGTCGTAGGCAACCTCATGGACATCACCGACCGCAAACAGGAGGCCGAAATCCAACGTTCCATGGCGGAGATGCTCAATACGGCTCCCAATTCGATTACCGTACATGACGCCGACGGACGATTCCTGTACGCGAACCGGAAGACGCTGGAACTTCACGGATACGACGAAAGCGAGTTCCTGGGCTTGAACCTGCAGGCCTTGGATGTCCCTGACAGCAAGGCCTTGATGGCGGAACGAATGCGCCTCATTGTCGAAAAGGGCGAAGCCTCTTTCGAGGTCGGCCATTATCGCAAGGACGGAACTATTCTCCCGTTGGAGGTGTTCGTCAAGCAAGTCCAATGGCAGGGCGCCCCCGCGTTTCTCAGCATCGCCACCGATATCACCGACCGCAAACGGGCTCAAACGGCGCTGCGGAAGAGCGAGTCCAAGATGACAAGCGTCTTTCGGGCGGCGCCCATAGGCATCGGTATCGTATCCGACCGCGTATTTTTGGAAGTAAACGACCGGTTCTGCCGAATCACCGGGTATTCGCGAAACGAACTCATCGGGAAAAACGCCAGGCTCATCTATCCTTCGGATGAGGAGTATGCATTCGTCGGTGGGGAAAAGTACAGACAGCTCCGGGAACGGGGCACAGGCACCGTCGAAACGCGATTCAGGCGCAAGGACGGCCGCATCGTGGACATACTCATGAGTTCCACCCTGATCGATTCCGCCGACCCTTCGGCTGGCGTCACGTTCACGGTGCTGGATATCACCGACCGCAAACGGGCCGAGGCGGCGCTGCGGGAAAGCGAATACCGCTTCCGTTCCTATGTGGAAAACGCCGGGGAAATCGTCTACGCCATGAATCCGGAGGGTATCTTCACCTATGTTTCACCGAATTGGATCGATTTCATGGGCGAACCCGCCGAAGCCGCCGTCGGCCGATCGTTCGAACCTTATGTTCATCCCGAAGACGTCCCCGTGTGCCGCGATTTCCTCAATAGCGTATTGAGTTCCGGTAAGAGACAGATCAACGCGGAATATCGCGTCCGCCGCAAGGACGGAGAGTGGCGCTGGCACGTTTCCACAGGATCGCCTCTCCGGGACGGACTCGGCAAAGTAATCAGCTACATCGGTATTGCCCGCGATGTGACCGATCACAAACAGACCGAGGAATTCCTGCGGGAAAGTGAGGAGAAATTCCGGCTGACCTTTGATTCCAGCCCGGACGCCGTGAACATAAACCGCCTGGAGGACGGTCTCTATGTGGACATCAATGCAGGGTTCACGCAACTGACCGGCTTTACCCGGGAGGATGTCATCGGAAGAACTTCCCTGGAAATCGATATCTGGCACGACCCCGCCGACCGAAAGAAGTTGGTTCAAACATTAAAGGAAAAGGGGGTTTGTAGAAATCTGGAGGCCGTGTTTCGAAAGAAGGACGGCAGCCTCGCCACCGGCTTGATGTCGGCGGCGGTCATTACCATAAAAGGGGCGTCGCATATCATCTCCATCACACGGGATATGACGGAGCGCACACAGGCCCAGGAGGAACGGGAGAAACTGGAAGCCCAGTTAAGCCAAGCTCAGAAGCTGGAATCCATAGGTCGCCTTGCGGGCGGCGTGGCCCATGATTTCAACAACATGCTGGGCGCCATCCTGGGTCACACGGAACTGGCCATGGAGCAGTTGGAACCGGAGCATCCCGTTTTCACCGACTTGCGGGAAATCCGGAAGGCCGCCGAACGTTCCGCCGATCTGACGCGGCAGCTGCTGGCCTTCGCCCGGAAGCAGACCATTCGCCCCAAGATCCTCGACATGAACGAGACCATCGAGGGCATGCTCCGCATGCTGCGCCGGCTCATCGGCGAGGACATCGATCTGGAATGGAAATCCCGCCACGCCTTGTGGCCGGTCAAGGTCGATCCCGCACAGGTGGACCAGATTCTGGCCAACCTGTGCGTTAACGCCCGCGACGCCATCGCAGGGGTGGGCAAGGTAACCATCGAAACGGAGAATATCGTCTTCCATGAAACCTTGTGTACCGGGCACGCCGGATGCATCCCGGGCGAGTATGTGATGCTGGCGGTGAGCGATAGTGGGTGCGGCATGGACATGGAGACCCGAGGCAAGTTGTTTGAGCCTTTCTTCACCACCAAGGAAATCGGCAAAGGCACCGGTTTGGGGCTTGCCACCGTCTACGGCATCGTCAAACAGAACAACGGGTTCATCGATGTTTACAGCGAACCGGGCTTGGGAACCACATTCAAGATTTACTTCCCCCGGCATGCCGCTCATGCCGTGCGAGCGCCCCAAGAGGGTTCCAAAGAACCGGCCATAGGCGGCCGGGAAACCATCCTGCTGGTGGAGGATGAGGCGGCCATTCTGAATATGACCGCTGCCATGCTCGAGCGTCTGGGATACACCGTGCTGGCCGCATCCACCCCGGGCAAGGCCCTGGATCTGGCCAAGGCGCAGCGCGGCGAGATCCACGTGCTCATGAGCGACGTGATCATGCCCGAGATGAACGGCCGCGAGTTGGCCGAAAACCTTGCCTCCCTGCACCCGAACATCAAGCGCTTGTTCATGTCCGGCTACCCGGCCGACGTCATCGCTCACCACGGCGTCCTGGATAAAGGGATCCATTTCATCCAGAAGCCGTTTTCCATGGAGGACATGGCCCGCAGGGTTCGAAAGGCGTTGTCCGAAAGCGGATGACGCCGGGGACCGGCGAATGCGTGGGTGTCGAGGTAACCGTAGCCTGTACTTCGATTCTCGGGAACCGAGATACCATCCAGAGCAAACCAGGGGGGGGCGTATCTTGATGCTCCGCCCGGCTCCGGGATACGACCGGGAACAGCCCCTCGGAGTCCAAGATCCAAGCGGGAGGCGCCCCCCATCCCGATTCATATCCAACCAGAGACGTCCTCTATGGCACAGAAGAAACGCATCTTATGGTACATGAACCTGAGCGTCTTCCTGGGCTATCTCCCCTGGTATAATTTTTCCGCCGTGGTGGACTACCTGGTCGAATCCATCCACCTGACCGCTTCGGACATCGGCCTCATCATCTCCTCCTTTCAAATCGGCTACGTGGTGGTCGTGATCGCCACGGGCCGCCTGGCGGACCTCATCGGTCCCAAGAAGGTCATTGCGGGAGCCATCCTGTGTTCCGGCGTTTTTTCCACCCTGTTCGCCCTGTTCGGCAACAGCCTGACCACCATCCTGATCTTCCGCCTGCTTTCCGGCCTGGCCAGCGGCGCCGTGTATGCGCCGGGGTTGGCCCTGCTGTCTCAGTGGTTCGAGCCCCACGAGCGCGGGCGCGCTCTGGGGGCCTATACGGCCGCCACGGTCGCCGCCTATTCCGGGGGCTATTTCGTGGCAGGCCCCGTGGCGGCCGCCTTCGGCTGGCGTATGGGAGTACTGATCACTTCCCTCCCGGCATTGATCGGCTTCTGGATCGTCCTTTCCCGGATTCCGGAAGTCCCGGAGAGTCCTTCTTCGGAAGCCCGACTCGCGAGTTCCGGAGTCTCCGGCGCGAGTTCGGCGGGGGTGCGGTTTTTTTCGGACGCCCGAGCCTTTCTGGCGCCCATGGTTCTCATCACCCTGGCGTATATGGGTCACATGTGGGAGCTGTTTGCCTTTTGGGGATGGATCGGTCCGTTTCTGGTCTCGTCCTTCGCGGCGGTCCCCATGGAGATCCCGGCGGCCGTCGCCCTGGGCGGGACCCTGGCCGCGTTCATCGTTCTGGTGGGGGTCCCCGGTTCCGTCCTAATCGGAATCGCCGCCGACAAGTTCGGTCCCCTGCGGATGATACTTCTCGCATCGCTTTTGAGCGCCTTCCCCAACGCGCTCTTCGGCTGGCTCCACGGCCGGGGAATCGGAGTCGTCCTCCTGGCGGGCCTGTGGATCGGGTTCTGGATCGTAGCGGATTCCGCCCTTTTCAAGGTTGTGCTCACGCAGGTCGTCCCCGCCCAGTGGAGAGCCACGGCTTTAGGCATTCAATCCGCGGGAGGGTTCGGCATGACGGTCTTCGCTCCCGTGGTATTCGGCCATCTGTTGGCGGCTTACAACGGCCCCGTTTCCACCTTGCAAGCGGCCGTCTGGTGGCCCTCGTTCCTGTCGCTGGGGACAGGCAGCCTTATCGCCCCCCTGTTCACCCTGGTCTTCCTGCTCTGGATGCGGGCGGCGGGCAAAACCTCATAGCAGGCCGTTGAAGGACGCGATCTGCGGCGTTGTGCTCCATCCTTCGTCCTTGCAGCGTACTGGTTGTACTCCTCATTCCTCAGGATTCATCCACACCAAAGGCGTGGCTTGCATGTCATCGTTTTTCATCGGCCTGCCCGCGATCCCAGTTATCAACGGGCTGCCGCCAAGCCCCTGTGAGAAACAGGGGAGCCCTCCTTCTAAGTTGGCTCGAATGCCCGGACGAAGGGCGGATCACAGGGATCCCAGCCCTCAGACAGCAGCGACTTCCCGCTCCTTCGTGGGTAGTACCGACTGACCAATGGATCCCTTATTCGAGAAGGATCAGTCCCGTCCAGCGGACATTTTCCGAGGACGACAAATGGATGGCCAGCCCGGCGTTTTCCACCGTTTGGAATACGTCGATGCCGACGCCTTCCATGGCGGGCCGGGCCCGGAAGGGATGTCTGCAGGGCTCGGAAACCTTGTCCTCCACACACTGTTCGCACAAGATGCAACTGCCCCCGATGAGTCCCGTGGCGAAACGCAGACCTTTCTTGAATGCGGCCGTTTCCACCTTCTCGACGATTTCGAGGAGCCGGAGCTTATAGGCGCCGTGCAGGTCCCGGACTTCTTTCAGAAGTCCTTCGTCGATGCGGCCGGTACTCTTGTCCGACGAGCCGATATCCTGGGCTTCCACCTGCACCACGAGGCACCAGTGGTAGCGGGACAGGGCCCGCGTAAAGTCTTCCACGGAAAGAGTGTGCGGCGGGCAGGTAAGATACCGGTTGTATCCCCCGCAGAACGGTACCGCGCATTTAAGCCGCACCCGTTCGTCCACCGCCACCCCGCTCGCCGGGATGATCCGTGCGGCCACAGCTCCCTCCCGTAACGCCAACTCAACGAATTCCTTAAATCGTTCCTCCGGGTTCGTTTCCATGTTCCGCTCCTTAACAACCCTTGTTAAAAAGTATTGCCGGCAGGCTGCGGAAAAACGATGAGATGCAAGGCGGGCGAATCCTGAGGAATGAGGCGTACAACCAGTACGCTGTAAGGACGAAGGATGAAGCCCATCCACGCAGATCGCGTTTTTCACTGGCCTGCTAGTGCATCCGGGCGACTTCCACCAGAGCCCGCAGATTTTCCGTGGGCGTCTTGGGAGCCACCGCGCAGCCCGGACCCAGGATTTGGATGCCGCGGGCGATGGATTCCTCGCTCTCCCGCTTCACATCCTCCACCGTCCCTGCAAACAGTGTGGTCATGGCCTCTACGCCTCCCATGAGGAGCGTGTCCCGGCCGCAGACCTTACGGGCCAGGGCGATGTCCGTCTTGGGTTCCACGCAGAGAACATGGGGTTTGGCCTGCGCGATGAACTCCAGAATGGGGTTCAGATTTCCGCAGATTTGAAGAACTTTAGGCGCGGACAACGCGGCGAACTGCTTCTTCTGGAAACCGAGCACGTGTTCGGCGTAGCGGGCCGGAGCCAGGAATTGGGTGGCCGTGATGTCCTCGCAGGCGATGATGTCCGCTCCCGCGTCTAAAAGGCCCCGAGCCAACAGGGTCCCCGCTCTTTCGGCCACGTCCAGGAAAGGCAGCAACTTCTCCGGCGTCCGGTACACGACCTTCAGCATGGGCTTCGTGTACAGGAGATACAGGACCACCGTCAGGGGCGCCACGATCCCGCCGATAATCGCCGCTTCCTCACCCGCTTCCTGTTTCAGCATCCGCACCGCCTTGAGAATTTCCGGGATGGCGCCCCGGTCCAGAAAGTCGTCGGGGAACACGGGCGTGTCATCGATGGTGTATAAGGGGGGAAACTCCAGTGACCGCAGTTCATCCGTGTCGCCGGGAGTGATCCGGGCTCCCAGGGCCTCGGCTTCCGTGGTCAAACAAAACGGAACCCGCACCGCGTCAAACCCCAAGACTGTATGCGCCGCCAGAGCCTGTTGGGCCATGGCTTCCGCATGCAGGTGTCCCTCGGGCCAGAAGGCCTGCACCGCTTCCATCTGACCGTAGGTTACCGTGGAACCTGCACCGAAACAGGGCATCCGATCGGGTTTCTCCCCTCGAAGCACCCGCATTACGCGCTCTCTTCCCTTCATCGAATCCTCCGGGAACTGGAAGCATTTTCCGTCCTGACCGTCGATACACCCACTATCCTTGAACGGCTTCCCGAGTGCAACCCGTGGGCCGCGCGTTGGAAGAACTCGGGAGCCCTTCAGGTGAGGCGATTCATGGCGGACGAAGCCGCCTGAAGACCTCGGAGATCCGGACCTCACCGGATCATAATAATAAGGGACACACGGCGGTAGATACCGTTGGTATCCAGGTGTAGACGGAACCATCCAACCCGTGGGTAGTACCCAGCGATGCGCTTGCGTACCCTTGTGGGCTCAGGGGACCCCTCCGTGCAGAGGGGTCTTCTAGTTTTTGTCACCCTTTACAAGGATTGCAGCGACCAAGCCCATGGCAAATCCTCCCGCCGCTGTCAGAAACAGCAGGATAATGGCCGGTACCTTTCCGGCCATCCAAAGAAAGCGTACCCCTACCGGGGCCGTATTCTGGACAACAAGTAACGCCAGGCCAATGGCCGGTATTAGGAGCAACACCAACTTCACGGTTTTCATCGACGATTCCCTCCTTCCCAAACCTGCCCGATCTCAGCCGCCCGGTCCGAAGCATCCATCACAGGATTTTGGACGATGCCCCGCAGGAGCCTTCCGAGCACATCGGCGCCCGTGACGACCCGTTTTTGCTCGCTCCACAGCAAAATGACATCGTGATCCACCACGTCGTCCTGGCTGTGCTCAGGTTTCACTTTGAGCAGTGAAATGATCTCGCCGATGGTCGCTCGATGGCTCCGGACGACAATGGGGCGATGGCAGTGCCTGTAAGGATTCCACGGTTCGTGATCGAACAAGGCGCCCCGAATGAACTCGTCCGAATCCACCACCATTCCGGGCTCCTGTTCCGCGTCCACAAGAACAATCCATTTCTTTCCACAGACGTGAATACGTTTCAGGAATTCATCGGATCGGTCCGCCCGGATTTCCGGGAATACGGGTTTTCCCTGATGAAAAGGCAGCGGCACGATGCTGTCGGGGTCAAGGGGTTCGCCTTCCTCCGACAGTGGAACATCGTCCAGCTCCAGAAAATTCAGGGCTCCTTGGCCTTCGATCCGTTCGATGTCCGTCTGCGAGGACATCATGTGCACCTTGATGAGTTCCCGGATATCCTTTTCCTTGAAATACGAAATCGCCTCGGGACCCAGCCACCGATCCAGAAGCAGGGCGGTGGGTTTCGCTACGGGGAACAGCAGGACCTGGTACAAACGGAGCACGGGCGAAAGCAGGGAAGCCCATTTCAGGGCATTCCGCGAGAAATAGGCCTGGGGGATGATTTCCCCGAAGATGGTGATGACTACCGTGGAAAATAAGAACGCCGCAGCACCGGCGAGCACGGACCCGGACAGCAGAGCCAGAAGCACATTGACGGCCACATTAGCCCACAGAATCGTCACCAGGAGAAAATTCGAATCCTGTCTGAGGAATAGGACACGGCCCGCGTGTTTGTTTTTCTTGGCGACCTCGATCCGGAGTTCCAACCTGCTGATGGTAAAACAGGCCAGGTTCAGGCCGGAAAGCATGGCCGACTGAGAAATGCAGAAAACGATCCCCAGCCATACGAACAGATTCATGGGTCATAAACTCCTTGGATCAGTTCCCCGTCAAACGTTGATCCGTTCATTGCTTCCGCAACATCAGGATCAGGGGGCGGCTTTCGACCCCCAGCTCTTCCCGAGTCCCATACTCCTTTTCGTCTTCCACGAAACCTCCTTGCGCCGTATCCAACATTTGGATCCAACGATCCCCCATTTGGGTCCGGGCAGGGTGAAAGAGAGGGATTCGTGGTGGGCGTTGAAAAGGAGCAGGAACGTATCGTCCGTGATCTTCTCGCTGTGGGAATCTGGACGGGCAAGGGCCTGACCGTTCAGGAACACGCCATGGACTTGGCAAAATCCTCCCCCCGGTTTTCTTCAACCATCTCGATGCCGTCCGGAGTGAACCACGCGATATCGGACACTCCCTCACCGTGGATGGGTCTTCCCTGAAACCATCTGCGCCGGCTGAACACGGGATGGCTTCTCCAAAATTGGATGAGGCGCCGGGTAACATGCCACAACGTCTCATCGGCGTCTACCCGGAACGGAATTCAAGCCCAATCCGAGGATGAGCGTTTTCATGGTTTGCTCCCTTTCTCCGTTTTCCTTGCCACATCGAGTTCCAGTGTTTCTCCGGGCTCAAGCGGGTACGTCGCGCCCCTGAAGGATACTCTGGTCGCCTGCAGCTCGCATTCCCTGGAAACTACGATCATGGTCTCCGAGCTCAACGCGATGTCAAAACACTTGCCCCGGTACTTGATCGTCATGGATAGTGTCGGTAACCCTTCCGGAATACTCGGGTTAAGATAGACGACGTCGTCGTGGAACTCGAGCCCCGTGTAACAACGTTGCAGAATGTCCACGGTTCCGGCCATGGCCCCCAGGTGAATGCCTTCATGGGTCGTACCCCCCTGAACATCCGATATATCACTCTCCAAACCGCGACAAAAGAGCTCCAGGGAGCGCCGGCGGTCGGATCGAGCCAGGACCCAGGAATGGACGATGTTGCTCAGAGTGGACCCGTGGGAACTTCGCTGGAGGTAGTAATCGATGTTTCCGGGTATGTCCGCCGGATCGAAATCATACCCCATGCCGGCGAACAGGTCGCGGATCTCCTCGGCCGAAAAGAGATAAAAGAGCATGAGGACATCGGCCTGCTTGGAGGCCTTGTACCGGTTGGGCGTGTCCCCTTCCGCTTCCAGGATCCGATCCAGCCTCTGGATATCGCCGTATTTCTTCCGGTATCCCTCCCAGTCGAACTCCAGCAGCTCATCGTATCCCTCGAACTGGCTGATGATTCTCTCCCCGTGAAACACCACTCGCATCTTGCGTGCGATGTCTTGCCACCGGTCCAGCTCCGCGGGTTCCAGACTTAGGGCCTCCTGCAGGTCGCGCCGGCTGTGTGGAGGAAGCGCTTGGAGTGCTTTAAGGGCCGTCCGCAGCACATAGACGGTGGCCACATTCGTATACGCGTTGTTGTTCAGGCCCGGTTTTTCGGAATCCGGATAGGCGTCGTGATACTCGTCGGGACCCATGACCCCCAACATCTCGTAGCGATCCAGTTCCGGATTGAAGGTGCAGATTCCGGCCAGAAACCGCGAGATTTCCAGGATCATTTCGGCGCCGTAGGACGACAGGAATTCCACGTCTCGCGTAGCCTTGTAATAGTGCCACACATTGTAGGCCACGGCGATATTCACATGACGTTGCAGATAGGTGTGATCCGGCAGCCAGCGGCCCGATTTGGGGTTCAGGTGTAGTTGCTGCGTTTCCTCCCGGCCGTTGCTCCCGCTCTGCCAGGGATAAAGGGCGCCGGTCAATCCTTCTTCCCGCGCCGCGAGCCGCGCCCGGTTCAACCGCCTGTAGCGGTAAAGGAGCAACGATCGAGTGAGATCCGGGAATCGCATGTTCAGATAGGGAAAGATAAAAAGTTCATCCCAGAACACGTGTCCCCGATACGCTTCTCCGTGCCAGCCTCGGGCCGGCAGTCCCGTGTCCAGGTCGATGGAATTCCTGGAAACGGTTTGGAACAGATGAAAAATGTGCAGCCGCAGGATCATCTGAGTGCGCTCGCTGTTCTCGAGCCGTATGTCGCATTGGCTCCAGATACGGTCCCATTGCCGGACGTGGGGTTCCAGGAGTTCGTCGAAATCCCCTGCATGGCGGACGGCCTCCGCCGCATCCAAATAGGGCTCGCACAGGGCGAAGTCCCTGGAAGTATACAGGGAAACGATCTTTTCAATCTTTACGGGCTGACCCCGCTCGGCCTCCGCGGGAAACTCGTGGCCGATGAAGCCGGGCTCTTCGATAAGCCTCCGTTCCACCGGGATCCGCTTTCCCTCCCGATACAGCCGGGTTCTGGCGGTCTCGGCCACACGAAGGCGGGACTGATTGGTCTCCACCAGAAGACCGATGGTTTCTTCATCCACCGCCCCGCTCCGGATGGGCTTTAGATGCTTGCCGTTCAGCTGTTTATAGCGTTCGACCCCCGCATTGATCACCGTACCGTCCAGTCCCGAAAAGATCTGAATCCGGCCGCTCCAGTTCTCCGGGACGATGGTGGTTTCCACGGCGGCTATATGCATATGCTCCATATGTACGAAACGCCGCTGGACGAGTGTACTCTCCCGGTCCTGTTTATCTCTGAATCTCATCTTTCTGGAAAGAATACCCTCCTTGAGATGGAGTTCCTGGCGGTAGGAAAGTATATCCACGGACAGTAGATTCAGCCAACCCGCCCCTTCGAAACGAAACCGGACGGGCAGCCAGTTGGGCATATTCACCAGATCTTCGTTTTCCACCACCCGTCCGGCAATATCCGTCTTCACCCGGTTGTATCCTCCGGCCAGATAGGTCCCCGGGTAATGAATGTCGTCCGCCGGGGATTCGGGCGCCGCCCCCCGGGTGGCGAAATACCCGTTTCCCAGGGTGCAGAGAGCCTCCCGCAAACTTTCCTTCTCGGGATCGAATTTATCATAGGCCAGAATCCAGGAATTCATTGCGACCTCCTGCACGAGGGGATCAGGCGAAGAAGAAACGCACGCACCTCATCGGGGTCTTTCAAGCTGTAGGAGGCGGCGGTGTCATAAGGTCGGCGCCGGACCACGATTCCGATCCCCCGTTCCTTCAACACACGAAAGGCGTCCTCGTCGGTCACATCGTCCCCGATATAGAAAGGCAGCACATCTCCTCCCTCCAGTTTCAGAGCGTGAAGCAATGAAAGAAGCGCCTTGCCCTTGTGCCAGTCCATGCGGGGTTGGAGTTCGAAGATCTTCTTCCCGTAGGACTTTCGAAGTTCCGGGTGCGCGGCGGCGACTTCGTCCACGACCCGTTCCACGTCTTGCACCTGTTCAGAATCCACGAGCCGGTAATGGACGGCGACAGCGAACTTTTTCCGTTCGATCAGGAGCCCCCGGACGGAACCCAATTTGCGGGTAAGCGCTCCTTCCGCCCGGTCCAGATGGGGAAGGAACTCCTCCCCTACCTGGTTCTCAATTACCAATGCTTCCGGCCCGGCGATATCGAAGCCGTGGCTCCCGGCATAAACGACGGAGTCGATCCGCACTTTATCCCGCACGTCCTCCAGGTCCCGGCCGCTGATGATCCCCACGGGACAACGGAGGGAGAGCCGCACCACCGCCTCTCGCATCTCCTCGGACAGCACCGCCCGGTCCGGAGTTTCGACGATGGGGGTAAGGGTGCCGTCATAATCCAGAAAAACGGCCATGCGCTTTCCCTCCAGTTCGGCGGCGATATCACGGAAGTCTTCCAGAGCGGAGGGGAGCGGTTCCGAGGGTTCGAGATCATCCGTGAAGCCGATTTCAGAGAGGTCTTCCACTACCACGTCGGCGCCCTGGGATAGAAGGGCTTCTCTTCCGCCGCTCCGGGCGATTCCTATGACCCGCCCGAACTTTCCGGCCCGGCCGGCCTGAACGCCCGAAACGGCGTCTTCAACGACCACGGCCCGCTCCGGTTTCACCTGCAATTGCCGGGCCGCCTCCAGAAAAATGTCCGGGGCCGGTTTCCCCGGAATACCCAACATTTCCGAGTCCACTCCATCCACTCTCACGTCGAATAGATCCGCAAGATCCACGGAATGGAGAATCAGGGCGCAGCTCTTGCTGGAGGAAATGACGGCGGTTTTCAAGCCGTGTCTTTTGGCGTTGTGGATCCAATTCACCGTGGAATCGTAAACATCCACGCCGTCTTCGCGGATCCGCTTCAGAAAATCCGCGTTCTTGCGCCTCCCCAAAGCATGGATGGTTTCCGCGTCGGGCGGGTCCTCCGGCCGACCCTCGGGAAGCTGGATCCCACGGGATTGCAGGAAACTCCGCACGCCGTCCAGGCGGGGTTTCCCATCCACATAGACACGGTAATCCGTTTCGATTTCAAAAGGTTGAAAAGGGAGACCGTTGCGTGAGGCGTGTCGTGACAGAAACTCGTCAAACATGCGTTTCCACGCCCCGGCATGCACGGACGCCGTATTCGTGATCACGCCATCGAGATCAAAGATGACGGCGTCATATTCGTTGGCCGCTATTCGGAAGGGCGTTGTTTCATGGCTCACAGTGGACCTCCTGGAGATGTCCGATCTCCTCGGTAACCTCTGAAAATTGCAAATGGAATTTCAGGATCCTTTATGGCAAACGGTTGACAGCCCCTGGATACACAACATGACACGCAGGTTGTTCAAAAACGATGAAATGCAAGGCGCGCGAGTCCTGAAACATGATACGTACATGCAATACACGGCACTGACGCCTGTCTGCGTGTGACGCACAGGCAGACAGGATGAAGCTCACGCCGCCAGCGTGCCGGCGCATCGCGTTTCTCAACAGCCTGTTGACACACGGGCGGAAGACTCATAAGGCAAAAGTCGATCAGCGCGTCATCGCGGGACTTCTTGCTGGATGCATGGCCACTTTTTTTAGGATACCGGAACGGAAACCGCACTGCAAATCGCCGGTGTGAAAGACTTGATACCGTACCTTGACAGTCGGATGCCGGAGCGGTAACGTCAAGAAACCGCGTTGTGCATGGCGCAGCGGACCCGGAAAGAAGGTGCGGGTGCTCCCATGCGACGTGGGGGCGCATGTCCGCGATCTTCAGCAGGCTGTTGAAAAACGCGACCTGCTTGCTTCGGTGCGCTTCATCCTTCGTCATTGCGGCGTACTGGTTGTACGCCTCATTCCTCAGGATTCGCGCGCCTTGCATCGCATCATTTTTGAACAGCCTGCCCGAACTACTGTTTTTCAACGGGCTGTCAGGCGCCGGTTGCCTTCAACACCACTGCAGAAGGCCAAGTCAGGAACCGAAGGGTGGAGTAAGCGGCCCAACAGGCTTTCGGTTGCGTGTATCGGAACGGCTTCCCCTCCATTCCCGTCTTCGCCTCGGGGACTGTCCTTCGAAATACACGTTACCCGTCCCTCTAAAATCGACCGCCCCATGGAGGTGCTATATGGAATTGCTGGAAGCCATTCGAGTCCGTAAGTCCGTTCGAGCCTACAAGCCGGATCCGGTCTCCGTGGACACGCTCATGGATCTTTTGAACCGAGCCCTCCGGGCCCCTTCGTCCGTCAATTCCCAGCCCTGGGAATTCTTTCTGCTCACGGGCGAAGCACTGGACGCACTCCGAAGGGCGTATTTGGAGCAGCTTCGGGCAGGCGTTCCGCCTTACCCCGAAGTGGCCATACCCAAGCAGAAAGGGACGGCCCCCGGCCTCGAGGGCGTATACCGTGACCGCCAGATCACATTGGCCAAGCAGATGTTCCGGATTCTGGGCATCGGCAAGGAAGACAAGGACAAAATGCAGGCCTGGACCGAATCCATGTACCGGTTCTATGATGCGCCCGCAGCCCTGGTGCTGGTCACCGACAAGGCTCTTGCCGGCGGCTGGCCTCTGGTGGATGTCGGCATCATGGTCGGCACACTGGCTTATGCGGCCCTGCATTATGGGCTGGGAACCTGCGTCATACGCTCCCTCGTGGACTATCCCGAACAACTCAGAGCCGTCGCCGGAATCCCGGAATCCAAGCAGATCATCGTGGGCATGGCCATGGGGTTCCCCGATTGGGATGCGCCCATCAATGCGTTGGAATCGGAACGGGAAACTCTCGAAACTCTGCTCACCCATGTCCAACGACCCCAGCCCTGACCCGAGTGTTCACGGGGATCCCGCACGTGCAAGAGAGCCTCAGCAGGCCGTTGAGAAACCGATCTGCGGTCACGCCAAAGGCCTGGCCGAGGCGTCGGTGGCATCTCATCGTTTTTCACCGGCCTCCATGCGATGCTGTTTATCTACGGGCTGTTGAACCGGCGGACCCGGCGAAACTACTCCGTGCAGTCTCGCATAGTGGTTTCGGCGCGAGGCGACACAAGAGCGTACCGTCCCCAGCAACTCGATGATCCCTTCGGCTCGGCAATACGATAACGCGGTGGATACAGAGGAAGCGAAACACCGTGAATACGCGGAACGACGAAACCCGGCAAATACAACAGATCGCTTTCTACGGATTCCTCCTCAATTTAGGCCTGGCGGCGATGAAGGCTGTGCTGGCCCTGTCCTCGGGCAGCCTTGCCATCACGGCGAGCACCATCGATTCCGCAACGGATTCAGTAGCCTCTTTGTTTCTTTGTATCGGATTGAAGTTGTCCACTCGGAAGACCTCCACATTCCCCCTCGGTCTCTACAAAATCGAAAATCTTCTCGCCGTGGCTCTGGCCTTCTTCATATTCTTTGCCGGATATGAGATTGCCCGCCATGCCTTCTCCCCTTCAGACATGGCCCCCGATATCTCTCTGACGGCTATTCTGCTCCTTTCAGCAGGCGCCGTTGCGACATTTCTTTTCGGGCGGTATGCCGTTGTCGCAGGCCGGAGAACCGAGTCACCGACCCTCATCGCCGAAGGCCGTCACCGCCAGGCGGATGTACTGTCCTCGGTACTCGTGCTCGTCTCCGTCTCTATAACCCACTTGAATCTGGATATTGCTCTATACGGCATCACCTTGGACCGCATGGCGGCAATCCTGGTACTCTTGTTTATCGCCCACACAGGGTGGGTGCTTCTCTCCGATGGAATGCGCGTCTTACTGGATGCCTCGGTGGATCACGAAACATTGAACGAGGTCAAGAACATCATCGAATCGGAACCCATGGTGGCGGAAGTGAAATCACTGGCGGGACGCAATGCCGGGAGGTTCCGCTTTCTGCAGGCGTCCGTAAGCATGAGGACCGATGATCTCCAAAAAGCCCACGAAATCAGCGAACGGATCGAATCAACAATCCGCAGCCGCGTTCCCCATGTGGAACGCGTTATGATCCATTATGAACCTCAGGCTCGTGAATATATGCGAATCGCCGTCCCCTTGGCGGATCCCGGCGGCAAACTGAGCCTGCATTTTGGCGATTCCCCGTATTTCGCCATAGTACAACTTCGTCTTAGCGACGATGAACTGGTTGAGCAACGCGTGATCAAGAACCCCTACACGACCGTATCCAAAGGCAAGGGAATCCGGGTGGCCGAGTGGCTGGTTGAAGAAAACATCGACCGGATAGCTCTTGCGGTGGGAATCAAGAACAAGGGCCCGGACTATGTATTTTCAAACGCAGGCGTGAAAGTTCACGTGGTTCCCGCAGCGGACTTGAAGGAAGCCATACCGTACGTTGTCCAGCAGAACCGCATCCCGTAACAGTCCGCAAAGAAAGCAAGATTTTTTCTATTAGCTCGTTGATAAATACCATGGTCGGCAGGCTGTGCGAAACGATCAGATGCAAGCCACGCCGAAGGGGTGGCGAATCCTGAGAAATGAGGCGTACGGTAGGCCGCAATGACACCTGTTTGCGTGGGACGCACAGGCAGACAGGATGCAAGTCACGTCAAGCGCATGGCCGTTGGCATGCCGGCAGACCGCGTTTTTCACCAGCCTGCTGAGGGAAATACCGTTTCCTCGGATTTCCCTCAGCCCGCGGAACGCTATTTCGCCTGGAACCGATTCTTGTGGAGCCAGCTGAAATCCGGCCTTCTCGGTCCAAAGGGGTTTTCGTCCCTGGCATAGCCTGTCTCTCCAGGGACCCCGATTTTCAGTACGGCGGTGAGTTCATAATCCTCGGGAAGCCCCAGGAGTTCCCCTGCCGCCTGCTTGTCCTCATCCCAGTACAAAACAATCCCCGAGCCCAGTCCCTCTGCGACCGCCGCCAGGGACATGTTTTCAATGCAGAGCCAGAGACTGCGCTCCCAGTCCACCTTGTTGCATACCGCCACGATGGAAGCGTTCTTGAAGGACTCTTTCTGCGCCACCGCGGCTTTTTCGAGCTTCGGTCGTTTGGCCGGGTCCTTCACGGGCGTCTTCAGAGTCTGCTCATACTTGAGTTGCGCAAGCCCATCGATGATGGACGGATCGTCCACGACGATAAATTCCCAAAACTGCCGGTTGAGCGCCGAGGGAGCCTTGGTCCCGGCCAGAATGATCTTCCGCAACTGTTCCTCCGTGGCGCCCGCTTTGTACACCCGAATGGTTCGTCTCTTCTCGATAGCCTCGTGCAGATCCATGGTTTCCTCCCTGATAAAGTGCATATCGTTTCCGCAAAGCCATGTTCCGATGGCTCTAACGGCCCGTGGATAAACCGTATTGCGCGCAAGCTGATGAAAAACGATGAGATGCAAGGCGCGCGAATCCTGAGGAATGAGGCGTACGTCCAGTACGCCGCAATGACGAAGGATGAAGCCCAACGACGCAGATCGCGTTTTTCAACGTCCTGATAATAGTTGCTTTGGCCGGCTTTCCCTGCCCTCGGCTCATTCGCGGCCCCTCCGCGAGCATCTCCGCAATTTCATTCTCGATTTTCTTGAGGTCGCTCTTCCTTGGGTCTACAGCTTCTCTGAACACCGAATTGGGATAGGAGTAGATGGCTCAATACAGGAGCCCGGACGGTACAGGACCAAGGCTCAAGGTCAGGAAGGTGGGTGGGTAGGATAGCACCCACGCGCAATCGGATCCCGGAAAGCTGAGATCTTCTCAAAAATGAAATCGAATGGCGGGCCTGCACGCAACCAATAGGATGGAGAATCGTATACTCACGATTTGGGTAGGGCGTTCTACCCAATGATTTTTTCTGAGTACCCCCGGCAGGACTCGAACCTGCGACTCCCAGATTAGGAATCTGGTGCTCTATCCGCCTGAGCTACGAGGGCACACTCGGAAAATCTCTAACACGGGCGTTTCGGCACCGTCAACGCCTATCTCCCCCCCGAGTCCCAGGATCCGGCTCCGAATCTTCCTCTTCCTCCAAGAGCCTGCGCACCACGGGCTTCACATACACCCCCGACAGATCCACGGTCTTCAGGGTATCCAGTAGGATATGGATTTTCTCCCGAACCGTTCGGCCGCCGTGAACAAACAACACGCGCCGTCCTTTGATGCGACACAATCCATCCCGTACCGGGGTTTCCGGGTCGTCCAGGGCTTCGTATCGCACCTGGATCCCGACTTTCTCGGCCGTTTCCTCGAGCGCTTGAAGCAAGAGGTCCGATTCCATGGACCAAGCCCTTTCGACAGGCGGTATTGCGGGATGCCTTTACGGTGGAAAGTTCACGCCGCAAAGGCGCCGTCCGTTTCGGGATCGCTGAAAGAAACCACCCACCGGCCGCATAGCGGCGTGTAATTTTGTGAAAAAGGTTTTGACGCCTTCACAAATACCCTGTATAGATGGGCCGTTCGTTTTCCACATTCGGACCTCTTCCAGACCCGGTTGGCGTTCCACATGAACCAGAGTCGGCCTTCAGAAGTTCCATCGGCCCTGTCTCCTTTGGAAGGGCGCGTGAATTCGGTTGCGGACCGTCCCGGCCGCGTACTCGAACTGGAAGTGACCAGCCGGTGCAACCTCAAGTGCCCCCCCTGTCCGCGCAGCGCCTTTGAAGATACCTGGGTGGACGCAGAAATGACCAACGCACGGTTTGATCAGGTCCTCGAGCAGACCCACCGGTTCAGGACCGTCTATTTCCGAGGTTGGGGGGAACCGCTTCTCCATCCGGAATTCGGACGCATGGTTCGGAACGTCCATTCCAGCGGGGCCGCGGTGGTGGTTTCCACCAACGGAGTACGGCCCATCCCCGAAAATCTCCTGCCGTATATCGACAGCATCCACTTTCGTATGGGCTGCGGGGATGTGCGGGTGTACGAGAAGCAGAATCCCGGCAGACGGTTCAATCGGGTGCTGTTCAATATCGGCCGGATCACCCAATGGAAGAAGAAGGAGGGATCCGCCGGTCCCCGATTGTGCCTCCAATTCACCAAGAACCGCTTTACGCTCCCCCGCCTCCAGCATTACATCGAGCTTGCCGCCCGCTTCCATCCCGTGGAGGTCCGATTGATGGAACCCCATTTCCTGGTACGGACCATCGATGAACAGGGGGTGCTCCCCGGCGGGATTCCCGAGGAAGAACTCATCCGTATCGACGCGGAGCTGGACGAGGTAGCCCGGGAAGAGGACGTTCGATTATTCATGGGAGTGGATGAAAGTCATTGCAGCTTCAATCCGCTGGACCACGTGTTCGTCAATTGGAAAGGTCAGATCTCCCCCTGCCATTTCACCCTGTTGCCCTTGGCCACCCAGGAGTTTTCCGTATACCGCAAGGGCCGATGCCAGACGTTTCGCTGCGTGGACCTCGGAAACGACTCGAGCCCCTTGGACTTCTCCAAATGGCATCTCAAGGTGCGCAACCGATTTACCCCCGCCGCGCTCCAGAAAACGGGGCATCTGAACCGGAACACACTTCCCACCATTTGCGCGGTGGTTTGCTCCACGGTGCACGCCCCCCCGGAAGAACCCTGAAAGTCCGCCTATTCGGGAGGTTCGGCGAAAGCCTTGGCGGACGCCTCTTTGACGAAGTGATTCAGGTAACCGCCCACTACGGATTCCACCAGCCACTCCAGAATTTCGTTCTTGGTCTCCGAGTCGTTGTGTCGCAGGAAATAGGTAAACTCCTCGTCCACAATGTCCGAAAGCAGATCGATGGCGCCTCCCAGCGACTTGACCTTCTTTTCCCGGACGAGACCCCGGACCCGTTCCACGGCGGGAGCCAGAAATATGTCCGCGAATTCCGGGATTCCGGAAGTACGGGTGTTCAAAACGACTTCCCCGTCCGAGCCAATCCTGAAGGAAATCTCTTTTTTCACGACGTCTCCCGCAACGCAGGGGAACCGGACCGGAGATGGTAGGTCTGAAGGGAACAGACGTCCAACTCCGCCTTGCGGATGGCGGCGATGGCCCGCACCGTGGCTTCGGCCCCGGATAGAGTCGTAGTATACGGAACGTTGTTTTCCAGCGCCGTCCTGCGGATGGAAAAGGAATCCTTTACCGCGCCGGTTCCTTTGGAGGTGTTCATCACCAGGGCCACTTCGCCGTTCTTGATGGCGTCTACGATGTGGTAGTGCCCTTCCCGGACCTTGTTGATGAATCGGGCCAAAATACCCTGCTCGGAGAAAAACGCCGCAGTGCCCTTGGTGGCCAGAATCTCGAATCCCATTTCCAGAAAAGTCCGGGCCACACGGGCCATGGCCGGTTTGTCCTCGTCTTTCACGCTGAAAAAAATGGTCCCCCGAATGGGGAGAACCTGTCCGGCGCCCAGTTGGGACTTGGCAAAGGCGGCCCCGAAATCCGGATCGATACCCATGACCTCTCCCGTAGATTTCATTTCCGGTCCCAGGAGTGTATCCACACCGGGAAAGCGGATGAAAGGAAACACGGATTCCTTGACGGATATGTGCTTCGGTCTGGGTGAAACATGAAGCCCCATTTCCTTCAGGGTTTTCCCCAGCATGATCCGAGTCGCCACCTTGGCCCATTGCACCCCCGTGGCCTTGCTTACGAAAGGAACGGTCCTCGACCCTCTGGGGTTCACCTCCAACACGTACACATCGTGATCCTTCACCGCGAACTGGATGTTGATCAGGCCCCGGACACCGAGTTCCAGGGCCAACAGTGCGGTCTGGCGTTCGATTTCCCGGATGACCGGTTCCGCCAGCGAGTGGGGAGGAAGCACGCAGGCACTGTCTCCCGAATGAATGCCCGCTTCCTCGATGTGTTCCATGATTCCGGCGATGACGGCGTCCACACCGTCGCACACCGCGTCCACGTCCACTTCGACGGCGTGCTCCAGGAACTTGTCGATGAGAATGGGGGCCTCGCGACCCACGTCGGACACCCAAACGGCCCGCTCCATGAAGCTCCTGAGTTGCTTTTCCTTGTACACGATTTCCATGGAACGCCCTCCCAACACGTAGGAAGGACGAACCACCACGGGAAAACCGATTCTTCGGGCGGATTCCAGAGCCTCGGCCGTATTCAGAGCCGTGTCGTTATCCGGTTGTCGAAGCTCCAGTTTCTGAAGCAGGTCCTTGAACCGCTTCCGGTCCTCGGCCCGGTCGATGGAATCCGGAGAAGTGCCCAGAATAGGGACCCCCGCTCGTTCCAGGGGCACGGCCAAGTTCAGGGGGGTCTGCCCTCCCAACTGAACCACCACCCCCACGGGTTTCTCGCGATCGATGATGTTGAGCACGTGTTCCCGGGTCAACGGCTCGAAGTACAGCTTGTCCGAGGTATCATAATCGGTACTCACGGTCTCGGGATTGCTGTTCACCATGATGCTTTCCACGCCCTCTTCCCGCAGGGCCATGGAACAGTGCACGCAGCAGTAATCGAACTCGATTCCCTGACCGATACGATTCGGACCCCCGCCCAGAATCACCACCTTCTTGCGATCCGATGGATTGCTTTCATCCTCGGCTTCGTAAGTGGAATAAAAATAGGGAGTATACGCCTGGAACTCCGCCGCGCACGTATCCACCAGTTTGAACGTGCTTTTGATTCCCTCCCGGACTCTCCGCCTCCGCACGGAATCCTCGTCCGTGCGCAGTAGTCGGGCCAGGTAGCGGTCGCACAGACCCCAGCGTTTGGCTGTTCGGAGCGAATCCCGGTCTACTTTTTCAATAGATCCCAACGCCTCGACGGCGTCTTCCAGATCCACGATCTGTTTCATTTGAGAAAGGAACCAGGGGTCGATACGGGTCATTTCGTGGATGTCCTCCAGAGAGAGCCCCTGTCGAAACGCCCGGGCGATATAGAACATTCTTCTGGAATTGGGATGGATAAGCATGTGCCTGAGGTCGTCCTCATCCATGGGTTCCCGGAACATCCCCAGACCGTAGGCCCTGATTTCCAGGGAATAGACCGCTTTGTTCAAGGCCTCTTTGAAGGTCCGCCCGATGGACATGACCTCTCCCACGGATTTCATGGACGTGGTCAGCATGTCTTGAGAGCCCTCGAATTTCTCGAACGTCCAGCGGGGAATCTTGACCACGCAATAGTCGATGGAGGGTTCGAAGGAAGCCATGGTCTCCCGTGTGATATCGTTGGGGATTTCATCCAGAGTATACCCCACCGCGAGCTTGGCCGCGATCTTGGCGATGGGAAATCCCGTGGCCTTGGAGGCCAGGGCCGAACTACGGGACACGCGCGGGTTCATTTCGATGACCACCATGTCCCCGTCTTCCGGATTCACGGCGAATTGAATGTTGCATCCCCCTGTGTCCACACCGATCTCCCGCATGATGGCCAGGGAGGCGTCCCGCATGCTCTGGTACTCTTTGTCCGTAAGCGTTTGCGCCGGGGCCACCGTAATACTGTCCCCCGTATGCACGCCCATGGGATCCACGTTTTCTATGGGACACACGATGACCACGTTATCTTTACGGTCCCGCATGACCTCCAGTTCGAATTCCTTCCAGCCTACCACGGATTCCTCAAGCATGACTTGGTGGATGAGGCTGAGAGACAGCCCCGTGGAAGCCAGGAGTTCCAGGTCCTCGAAGGTATAGGCCACTCCTCCGCCGGTGCCGCCCAGCGTAAAGCTCGGGCGTACGATGAGCGGCAGGCCGATGTCCCGCGCCGCCTCCCGCGCTTCATCCAGGGTTCGCACGATACCGCTCCTGGGCACCCTCAACCCAATACGGGCCATGGCCGTTCGGAACAGATCCCGATCTTCCGCCTTGCGGATCACCTCCGGAGTGGCCCCGATCACCTCCACGCCGAACCGATCGAACACGCCGAGTGCATCCAGGGAGACGGCCAGGTTCAGACCTGTTTGCCCGCCCAAAGTGGGAAGGCAGGCGTCCGGGCGCTCCTTTTCGATCACCTTGGACAGCATTTCCGGGGTGAGGGGTTCGATATAGGTATGCTGGGACATCTCCGTGTCCGTCATGATGGTGGCCGGATTGGAGTTGACCAGAACAATTTCATACCCTTCTTCCCGTAAGGCCTTGCAGGCTTGGGTACCGCTGTAGTCAAACTCGCACGCCTGGCTGATCACAATGGGGCCGGAGCCGATAATGAGTATTTTCCGGATATCCGTTCTCTTAGGCATGTCGTCGGTCCTTCCGGGTTTCCATGAGATCCACGAACCGGTCGAACAGGTACGAGGCATCGTGGGGTCCCGGTGAGGCTTCCGGGTGATATTGCACGGAAAACACCGGTAATTTCCTGTGCCGAAGTCCTTCCAGGGTACCGTCGTTCAGATTCACGTGGGTGGCTTCCACTTCCGAAGGCTCCAGGCTTTCAGGATCCACACAGAAGCCGTGGTTCTGGGAGGTGATTTCCACCGTGCGCGTCTCCAAATTCATCACCGGTTGGTTGCCCCCTCGATGTCCGAACTTCAACTTGTAGGTCCTACCCCCCAAGGCCAAACCCAACACCTGGTGACCCATGCAGATGCCGAATATGGGATAGATCCCCAAGAGGCGGCGCACCTCTTCCACCGCGTAAGGAATACCTTCCGGATCTCCGGGTCCGTTGCTCAGGACAATGCCGTCGGGCGCCAGTTCGTCCAGAAGTCCTCCATGACCCTCCGGAGGAAGAACCACCACCTCACAGTTTCGTTTTTCCAGGCTTCGCAGGATGTTATACTTGGTACCGTAATCGTACACCACCACGCGAAACCGCCCGGTTCCCTTCCAGGAAGCCGCCGGAACCAGATCGGGCCAGGCATAGGCATGGCGTGAAGAAACCTGTCTCACCATGTCCACACCCACCAGTCCGGGCCATCGGCGGGCCTGCTCCACCAAGGCCGCCGGGTCGGAAACGTTCGTGGACAATACGCCTCTCAAGGCCCCCACGGACCGGGTATGCTTGGTCAGGGCGCGAGTGTCGATGCCCTCCACACCCAGGACACCGGCGTTCATCAAGTACTCCGCCAGATCCCCCCTGGCCCTCCAATTGCTCACCCGAGGAGGATACTCGCGAATAACGAATCCTTCCACGCGAATGTCCGCTGACTCGCGGTCTTCGAAATTCACCCCGTAATTTCCGATCAACGGATACGTCATGGTCACAATCTGTCCCTTGTAGGAGGGATCCGTCAGAATCTCCTGGTACCCGGTCATGCTCGTGTTAAAGACCACTTCCCCAAGGGCCTCTCCCTCACCGGTAAAGCTTTCGCCTTCCAGGACAAAACCGTCTTCCAACGCCAAATATGCCTTCATGGTCGAATCTCTGTGCGCCCGCCGGAAAATGTGGGAGGTGCTTCCGAACCTCCGGCCGGGGCATTTGGAAAGTTTGTGTTTCGGGCCGTGAATGGCGCGACTCGACGCGCCGTCCTGCCGGCAACCCCTACCACATCCGGGTGGACCACTCCGGCGGGTTCGCCGTAGCCGCCCGCCTAACGTGGTATAGACCGCGTGCGGACCCTGTTTCGCCGCCCGCGATTCCAAAGCTCCCGGATGGTTTCCGCCGTCCGGCGGGAAGCTCCCGTAAAGGATTGAAAGGCGGCCCGGGCATTTTCATCGCAGACGTTGCGGTCCTCGGGGTGTTCCAGCAACCACAGGACCGTCTGGGCCAGTTCCTGGGCGTTTCGGACCCGCACTCCTCCCTTGAGAGATTCCAGATGCCGCACCGCCTCCCTGAAGTCATCCATATAGGGACCGTACAGGGGGCAGCGGCCCCAGGCCGCGGGTTCCATCACGTTTTGCCCCCCCAGGGGAACCAGGGAGGCCCCGCAAAACACCACGTCCGCCATACCATAAAAAGCGAACAACTCCCCCATGGTATCCAACAGGATCACCTGCCGGGTGCGACGCTCTTTCTCCGATGCCAGACGGGACCAACGCTGCGTCTCCACGCCGTGCATTCGAAACGATTCCTCCAGCACCGGAATCCGGCCCAGATGGCGGGGGGCCGCTATCACGCACACTTTCGGTCCCGCGGACAGGACTTCCTGGACGGCCTGAGTCACCATGGGGACCTCGGATCCTCGGATACTGCCCAGGACCCAAACCAGGCGGTCTTCTTCCAGATCGAGCCTGGAACTCAGTTCCTGTACCCTTTCCGGATCCATCTCCCGGTCCGCAAGGTCATACTTGGAATTACCCGTGATTCGGATTCGTTTCGGATCGACTCCCAGGGCGAGCAGTCTTTCAGCATCCGTATCCCCGGTCACGCAGCACAAGTCGAACCGATCGAGGACCCACTTGAAAAACGGCCGCAGGAGCCGATACCGACGAAAGGATCGAGACGAAATACGGCCGTTGGCCAGCACGGTCATAACGCCTTGGTGATGGGCCGTATCCAGAAAATTGGGCCACAGCTCCGTTTCCAGCGCAATGTAGAAATCCGGTCGAACCCTGTCCAGGGACCGCAGCACACAAGGCCATAAATCCAGCGTATAATACACGACCTGTACCGGCGGGGGAATCCGGTCCCTTGCATGTCGATACCCGTCGGGAGTAGTCACCGAGACGAGAATGGAAGCCCGAGGGAATACCTCCAGAAGAGCTTTACTCAAGGAAGCGGCGCCGTGCACTTCCCCCATGGAAACCGCCTGCATCCAAATCCGCGGGGTCCCTTCCAGCGCATTCAGAATGGAATGAGGAATGCGGCCCATTCGCTGGGAGGCCCCCCGGAAATGATCCGGCCGCTTGAGCAGATACCCGAGAGCCGCGCCTGCAAGAGGCGGTAGAGCCAGCACGGAGAAGGCGTTGTACATCCAGAAATAGGGGTGACGCATCATATGGATCTGTTACCCCACTGCGGGTCATGGGATGCCGGGTCAGGGACTTCGCCCCGGGCTCCCGGTCCGTAAAAACTCCCGGGTCGTCCAAAGGTTCAAACCGTCTTTTATAGGTCAGAATTCCCTTCCAGTCAAGTGTGGGCGGCTTCGGCGATCCCTGGAAGGGCCTTTGCGTTCTTTGGTATCTTTTCCCGCCTTTGAGGGAGAAAATCCTCAGGGATTGCGTAGCAGTAGCCCGTTGATAAACAATATTGTGACCAGGCTGATGAAAAACGATGAGATGCAACACGCGCAAATCCTGAGGAATGAGGCGTACATACAGTACGCCGCAGTGACGAAGGATGAAGCGCAACCCGGCAGATCGCGTTTTTCATCAGCCTGTTAAAAAGTATGCGACATGGAAAGGTGAAGGGTGAAATCCGGACTGCTCGCCGATATGAGGTCCTCGGCGAATCCCACATGCAACTTCGCGGCCTGGGTGCATTGATACGAGAAACCCACGATGAGTTGGAGAAGGCCTCGATCCAGCGTCTTCAGCCCGGTCCCCTTAAACAGAGGTTCGGCGCCGTTCAATTGAACCATGGGTGTCAAACGCTCCGTGAGCAGATAGGCGGCGGTGAAGGACCCCGCGATGCCGTTCCGCACTCGGAGATCTTTGAGGAAGGCGGGAGACTCCTGAACTCTGTAACAGGCATTGAGGTTGAAAGCCAAGGGATAGACGTGCTTCTCGATCACGATTCCGCCGGATCCCCCCAGGGTGCGAGATGACAGAAACGAACTGCGGTCTCCCGTGGGAACCCGCAACTGACCCGCAAGACTGATTCCCGGCCGGTACGTTCCCTCGCGAAAGACAACGTACCGGCCGAACACGGACAGGTCCCCGAATCCGCTGCCGGCGCCGGTCCGCTCATAGATCACGTCTCCTTCATGGATCCAGACCATGCGGACAAGGTTCCGTCCCGTCTTCTCCCGGCCCGCGTTGGGAAACCCGAAAACATCGTGAAAAGATTCGATGAAACCATCCAGAAAGCCTCCGTAATAGTGCCGAAAAGGCGCATGCACTCCCAACTGGAGCCGGGAGGTCACTCCATAGTCCAGCCCAAGTCCGACCTCCAGGAGTTCCATATCGAAATCCACCAGGTTCTCTTGCGTACCTTCCACGGAGAACAGGCTCGAGTAGCTGAAATCCAGCCGGAACCGGAATTCGCCGGACTGCAGGGTGTGGGCCGAAGCCGGCTCGAAGGGAAGAAACAGAAGAGCCGGAACGCCTTGGTTACGGAAGGGGAACGGTTCGATAGGGTTCCGTCCTTCCCCGACCCAAGCGGTCTGCGGGGAAAGGATCAACAGGACAATCAGGGCATACGCCGCGGCCCGGACCAGGATCGTCGGCGACCTCCCTCCATGTCTTCGGAACCGCCTTCCCAGAAAATCCAACGCAATGTGGAGGAAGGAATTCACGATCAACTCGTTGCCTGCTTGTCGTACGTATCCTGCACGGTCCGCACCAGGGCGGTGAACAGAGCATTCACCGGTGTCGGGACACCACGAAGCGCTCCCTCCCGCACGATGGCTCCGTTGATGTAATCAATCTCCGTCTTCTTATGGTTCAGTACATCCTGGAGCATGGAAGAGATATTCCGGGAGGTGTTGCGGCACACATTTTTCACTTGAGCCAAAGGATCCGGAAACACGATGCGCACGCCGGAGGCTTCGGCCACCTGAAGCCCCTCGCCTACCGCCTGATCGAGCAGCTTTTCGCTTTCCGGATGAAGCACGAGATCGCCGTTCCTGAGACGCGTCAATGCCGTAAGCGCATTGATGCCCACATTGACCATGAGCTTGCTCCAGATGAGATTGTGGATTTGGTCCGCAACGCGGGTGACAAAACCCGCCTTCTGGAAGCAATCCACCATTTCCAAGAGAATCCGTCGGGCCGTGGAAGTGTCGTCGGGAGTCGGCAGGCCCAACATGGTTTCCCCTTCCCCGGCGTGTCGAATATGCCCCGGACCCAGCACCGTCGCTCCCTGGGCGGTAATGCCGGCGGCCACATTCCCCCGCCCGGCCAAGGCGAGCGCGAGTTCCTCCACGTTGCCCAACCCATTCTGAAGAGTCACCACCAGCGTGTCCCTACCCACCAGGGGCCTGATCTTCTCAGCCGCGGTCCGGGTGTCGTAGGATTTCACGCAAACGAGCACCACGTCCACCGGCCCCACGCGTTCGGGTTCCAGGAAGTCCTGGACCTCGGCGCGGAATTCACCGCGGACACCTTCAATCCGAATACCCCGGTTCTCCAGAACGCGCACCCGTTCCGGTCTTCGATCCAACAAAACCACGTCGAATCCCGCGTGTTTCAGGTAACCCGCAAACAAACAGCCCATGGCGCCGGGACCGATCACACAAAACCTCACTGAAGCCCCCTTTCCGAAGATCCGAGCCTTACTTCAGCCGGGTCAGATCGCTCTCATCCATAGAGAATCCGTGTTCCGGTCCAGGAAAGCCTCCTGTGTTTACTTCCTGGATATACCTTTCGAACGCTTGCTCGATCTTTGGATGCAGGTCCTCGTACTTCTTGACGAACTTGGGAGTAAACCTTCTGAACAGCCCCAGCAGATCGTTGGTCACCAGGACCTGACCATCGCAGTCCTTGCCGGCTCCAATGCCGATGGTGGGCATGCGGACTTCCCGGGTGATCCGCGCGGCCAGTTGATCGGGCATACATTCCATGACCAGGGTGCATGCGCCTGCCTGGTCCAGAGCTCGGGCCGAATCCAGGAGTTTCTGAGCGGATTCGAGATCTCTTCCCTGGACCTTGAACCCTCCCAAAGCGGTGGCTGTCTGGGGAGTCAGCCCGATATGACCCACCACCGGAATTCCCAGTCGCGTCAACGCAGCCACCGTATCGGCCATTTCCGTACCGCCCTCTAGTTTGACGGCATCGCATCCGGCCTCCTTCATGAACCGGCCGGCGTTCCGGATCGCATCTTCTCTGGACGCATGGTAGGACATGAAAGGCATGTCCCCCACCAGGAAAGCATACCGGGTACCGCGTCGCACCGCTTTGGAGTGATGGATCATTTCATCCATGGTCACCGGCACCGTGGATTCGTATCCCAGGACCACCATACCCAGGCTGTCTCCCACGAGAATCATATCGATCCCAACCTGGTCCATAATGGAAGCCATAGGAAAATCGTAGGCCGTCAGCATGGAGATCTTTTCACCCGTTGCTTTTTTCTCCATGAGCTGGGGGATGGTCACTTTCTTTCGATCCGTGTTCATCCGGTCCCTCCAAAAGAACAGCCTCCTGATGTTCTCAAGAGGCTGTTTTCTCCGTTGATCGTGTCCGGGTCGTTCACCTGCGTTTCAGTGCGCCTGGTATGGCATCCTATCTGGAAGGATGTCTCCGCGAACACCTGGAATTTTACTGGATGCACATCTTTGCGGCTTTCACCGTGTTCTTCATGAGCATGGTGATGGTCATGGGTCCTACACCCCCCGGCACCGGCGTGATGGCCGCAGCTTTCTCCTTCGCCGTGTCGAATTCCACGTCGCCTTTGAGGATCCGCTTTCCATCCGCCGTTCTTCCCACTTCATTCACGCCTACGTCGATCACATAGGCGCCTTCCCGGATCATGTCTCCTTTGACATACTCCGGCACGCCGGCGGCTACGACCAGGACATCCGCCCTTTTAGTATGGAACGCCACATCTCGGGTCCGCGTATGAACCACGGTCACCGTGGCATTGGCCCCGGGACCTTTCTGAATCAGCATGTTGGCGATGGGTTTTCCCACGATGTTGGACCGACCCACCACCACTACTTCGGCGCCTTCCAACTGGGCGCCGGAACGTACCAGGAGTTCCTGAATTCCGGCGGGGGTGCACGGCAGAAATTCGGCGGTCCCGATCATCAATTTCCCCACGTTGACCGGATGGAAACCATCCACGTCTTTGTCCGGATCGATGGCGTACAGAACCTTGGTTTCGTTGATGTGCCTCGGAAGGGGCAATTGCACCAGGATACCGTGGATCTTATCGTCCTTATTGTACTTGTTGATGAGGCCCAGCAAATTCTCTTCGGATATGTCCGCGGGCTGCGTGTCCTGAATCGAATAGAAACCAAGTTCCTTGGCTGTTTGGGTCTTGGCGCGCACGTAACTCTGGGAAGCCGGATTCTCGCCCACCAGAATGGTGACAAGGCCCGGTTCGATTCCGTGCTTCTGTTTCAACTCCGCGACCTCGGTTTTGAGTTCCTCACGGATCTGTTTGGCGATTTCCGCGCCCTTGATGATCTTGGCCGCCATGTGTATCTCCTTTCTCCTCTCAGGATCGTTGGATATGGTCTCGGTGAGCTGATCAGTCCCCGGATTTCGGCTGAAGACGATACGTGAGAAATGTAACAAACCACTTTCCTATGAGTCAATCTTAAAAATCCTTTACTCGACCCCGCTTGACAAGCGCTTCTCCGATTCTCTACACTTCCACATTATAGCGGCCCCACACAGGGCCGATTCCATTTAACGAAAGGGATTGTTTCATGACGTCCGCGCGTACCATGTTTCTTGCCGGCCTTCTTGTGCTCGTGTGCTGGGTAATCCCGGCGGCGGCCGACGAAGAGCCTCATTTCCCGGAAATTCTGGCCATGGTCAATGGGGAACCCATCCGCTATTCCGCCGTGCATGACCTGCTGGCGGATGCCGTCCAGCAGTGGGAAGCCACCAACGGTAAGCAGGCCGATCGGGATGTGGTCTTCGAACTCGCCACACGAATCGTTCAAATGGAAATCCAGAACCGAGTCGTCGAACAGGAATGTCAGAAATTCATGATCGACGTGTCGGAAGAAGAAATGCAGCGCCAACTGGAGCAGATGATCGTGATGAGCGGAGGCCGAAAACAGTTTCAGGCGCAACTGGAGCAGATGAAGGTCTCCGAGGAAACTCTCAAGTTTCGGATCCTGAGATCCATGGCCGTCAAGAAACTCGTTCAGCAGCAGGTAGTGGACCAGATCACCGTCTCCGACGAAGAGATCCAAGCGTATTACACACACAATATGAAGCGGTTTGCGAGTCCGGCCTCCGTGGATATCAGCCACATCGTCATCGAGGTCAGGCCGGACGCCTCTCCTGAAGAACACTCCGAGGCGGAGAAAAAGGCGCGCCAGCTCCTGAAACAGCTTCAAGGAGGCGCCGACTTCGAAGCACTGGCCGAAGAGTTCTCGCAGGATCCCAGTCGCTTCGCGGGGGGAAAACTGGGAGTCTTGAAGAAAGGGTTCATGCCGCCGGAATTCGACGAAGTCGCATTCAACCTTCAGGAGGGGGAAATCAGCGACGTGGTGAAAACCCACTTCGGATATCATATCATCAAGGCGAATAAGGTTACCCGGGCGGATGTGGTCCCCCTGGAGCAGGCCAAGCCGGGGATCACCATGGTCCTCAAGAAGGGAAAGTTGGAAATGCAGGAACGGGAGTACCTTCGAAAACTCCTGGAAAACGCCAAAATTCACATGTTCATTTAGCGGACGGAACAAATAGAGCCGAGGGGTGTATCGCATCGGTTGCGCCTGTGTTTTTCGCTTGCGGGCGGAAACTATTGCGCTCCGCCTTATGCCCGGCTGAATCCCCGGAACGCTCAGAGGCTTCCCCTGATGGCTTTCTACTCCCGTACCGGCAAGCCTGTTTTTCGAGGGGCCGCCGGTACGGGCGCGCCCACTCTCCGGGGATTCCCATGGACATGGACCCTGTGCCGAAAGACCCACCGACGGAGAACGGAATCCGCACGGGCCCCGCGCGGTTTTCACTAGACCGTTTCCCGTCAACGCTTTTTCCTACCGCCCGTTGATAAACGGCATTGTAGGCAGGCCCGTGCAAAACGATGAGATGCAAGGCGGGCGAATCCTGAGAAATAAGGCTACCGTACTCCGCAACGACGAAAGGATTACGCCTCAGGCCGTTGGCGTGACCGCAGACCGCGTTTTTCAGCGGCCTGCTACCCGGCCGGAGCGGTCGACGGAGGTCTATGCTCACTTTTTCCAGAATTCGCGGGTGAACAGCAACACCACTGAAAACACTTCCAGTCTTCCCACCAACATCAAGAAACTCAGGATCCACTTGGCGGCCGGCGGGAAAGCGGCATAATTCCCGGTGGCTCCCACCAGGCCGAAACCGGGACCGATGTTGTTTAGAGTAGCCGCAACAGCCTCGACGCTCGTGATGAAATCGAAGCCGAACGCTCCAATGGCAGCGCATCCCACGGCGAACAGCGACAGGTACAGGACAAAGTACCCCACGACGGAATTGAGGATGCTTTCATCCATCACCTGCCCGCCCACCCGAACGCTCCGCACCAGCCTCGGGTGAATGGCCCGGAACATCTCCCGGTATGCCAATCTCGCCAACAGCAACACTCGTATGTGCTTCATCCCTCCGCCGGTGGAACCCGCGCACCCGCCCAAAAACATCAAGAGAGTCAGAAGAATCTTGGCATAGGTCGGCCAAGTGTCCGTGTCCGCGGTACAGAATCCCGTGGTCGTTCCTATGGAGACCACCTGAAATCCCGCGTAGCGGACCGCATCCGCCAGTTTCTCGTATACCCCCGCCCCCAGGAGATTCCACGTAAGCGTACTCCACGCGACCAAAAACACACCGCAATACAACAGAAACTCACTGTTCCTGAAGTAATCGAACTTACGCCGGAAGAAAAACCGATAGTGCAGGGCGAAGTTGGTTCCGGCGACAAACATGAAGAACAGGATCACCCAGTCTATATAAGCGCTGTCGAAGTGCGCGATACTGGAGTTCTTGGATGAGAAGCCCCCGGTGGCCATGGTCCCGAACGTGTGGATAGTCGCATCGAACAGATCCATTCCTCCCAAGAGCAAGAAAAGAGTCTGAGCCAGGGAGATGGCCAGATAAATGACCCAAAGCCATTGGGCGCTGCGCCGGATACGAGGCCCGAGTTTGTCCACCGAGGGACCGGGCACCTCCCCTTTGAGCATCTGCATCCCTCCCAGAGCAAGTCGGGGAAGAATGGCCACCATGAGCACGACGATGCCCATGCCGCCGAACCAGTGGGTAAGGCTTCGCCAGAATAGTATTCCCTTGGGCAGGACCTCGATATCTTGAAGAATACTCGCTCCCGTGGTGGTGTACCCGCTCATCATCTCGAAAAACGCGTCCGTGAACGTAAAATGCCCGCTGAACATGAGCGGCAACGTGGAAAACAAGGCTACGGCGCTCCAGCCCAAGGAGGCGATGGCATACCCTTCGCGGGTTCCGATCTTCTGATCTATGTCCGGTTCCTTGAAGAGGACATAGCCCGCTGTTCCCGCCATCAGTGTAATGATCATGGCATACAGGAAGGGACGGATGGCTTCGCCGTAATACAGGGACCACGCGATGCCGGTACCCATGGCGGCGGCGATAAAGACGAGGGAAAAGGAAACGAGATAGAGGACCGGCCGAATACTCATGCAGCGCCCGAAACAGATTTAGCCGAAAAGAAACAGGGAATTGTCCTTGCCGGTGAAGGCGGGCAATCCCGAATCCATTTACTCCATGAGGAGTCTTTCAATGGCTGGAATGGCCTCCCGGAGGGCAAAGATCAAAAGTCGGTCCTGGGACTGGATCACACTGTGACCGTCGGGGATGATGACGGAGTCCCCCCGGACGACCGCGCCAATAAGGGCTCCCTTGGGAAACTTCAGGGTCTTAAGCGGAATGCCCAAAATATCGGAAGGTTCTTGTACCACGACCTCGATTACCTCGGCATACTCCCCCTTCAGGGCGGCCACGGACATCACTTTACCCTTCCGGATGAATTGCAGGGTGGCATCGATGGCCGCCAAGTGAGTGCTGACCACCATGTCGATTCCCAATCGGGCCGTGAGCGGTATGTAACTGAACCGCTGTACCCGCGTGATGGTTCGAGGGACTCCCATCTGTTTGGCAAGGAGGGAAATCAGGATATTCTTTTCTTCATCCCCGGTAGCGGCCACCAGAACATCGGCGTCTTGGACTTTCTCCTCCAAAAGAACATCTTGGTTTGTGGCATCCCCTCGCAGCACGGTGACCCGTTCCAGGGTGTTCGCGAGATCCCGGCAGCGGTTTTCGTCCGAATCGATCAACCGCGTGTGTACGTGGGTCTTGTCCAAGTGAAGGGCCAAACTGCGGCCCAAATGACCGCCCCCTATAATGATGACCTTGTGAACCGGGTCCGCCGACAGATTCAGAACACGAAGGACATTCCTCTTGACCTCCGTGCTGCTCACCACATATATGAGGTCTCCGGGGAGGATCACATACTCACCGCCCGGCACGATCATCGTTTCGCCCCGAATCACGGCGCCCACGAGCATATTCGCGCCGAAATCCGTCCCCCCCAAGTCCGAGAGCTTCTTGTGCGCCAAGAAAGAATCCTTTTTCACCTCGACGCCGATAAGATGCACCTTGCCCTCCGAAAACCGAAGCACGTCGATGGCTCCGGGTGCGTCGAAGAGGGCCACGATTTTCTTGACGACTTCGGATTCCGGGTTGATGATCTGGTGAATGTTGAGTGTCTCGTGGCTGAACAGGGATCGGTAAGCCAAGTACTCCGGGTTTCGTATGCGGGCGATCTTTATGGTCTTCGGAGAAAGCACGTTGGCAAACAGGCAGGCCATGATATTGGCTTCATCGCTGTCGGTGACGGCCACCAGGATGTCCGCATCCCGGATTCGCGACTGTTCGAGCAAAGAAGGACTGCTGCCCGTTCCCTCCAGGACTTCCACATCCAAAGTATCCCGCACGCGACGCGTCTTGGCCGGATCCCGATCGATGATCACGACGTCCTTATTCTCCCTGGAAAGCCGTTCGGCTATGCGGTACCCGACTTCCCCCGCACCGACGATTACCGCTCTCAAAACCTTGGCACCTCCCGACTCCCCTGATCCATGCTTCGATTCCCTCGCGATACGGAGCAAACAGTACTCGCGAGGCCGGGGTAAGTCAAGTTTCGGCCGGTGACTGCCGGCGACGGATGAACGGTACGCTTTTCGGACAGCGCGAAAGAGGGGAAGAAGAGACACGGGAGGCAAGAAACCCGCCACGGAATTCATTGATTGCGTGGTCTGTGGAAAACAAACCAAAAGAAACGGGGGTGAAGAAAGCTTCGGTTTTTCAGCGGCCTGATCGAAACCCGCAAGGGTCCGCAACGATTCTTTTCGATTCGGATGAGGATCCGAGAAAGGGTCGTCGCCATGCGGCGCGACATTCACACACTAACAGCGGATAAAGATCCGGGAGAATACCTTTGAGACTCTCTTCGGCCAAAATATGACATTGTGCCATCCCGACGGGAGAAAAAGCTGTTTCCGCTGTTGTCCGCCCATTCGGCCCGCCGGATACGATCATCTCGAATTTCGTGGGTTCATCTCCCGCGAACTGAGAGAACACACCGCATCGTGGCGCCGGAACCTTCGAGTCCCGAAGCCCATTACCGGATACTCCTGCTGGGCTCTGGGTTTCCTGGATCCAGGCTGCGGTCTGATAGGCTGCCTTTTGCATCCGGCCGTACACCAGGGCCGCGATCTCCGTCATCTGGTAGGGTACGGGGACAAGTGCAGAATGGCCGTCTGCCCCCAGGCCATGGAATTCGACTGTCTAAGACCCGAGCACAGGACGTTTTGGCTTCATTTCTGCGAGGGATTGGACTCCTTCGAATACTCGAGTCCTTCCAGGAACCCGCTGTTCGTCCTTCTTCCATGGGGAGGCCTCGTGCTGGGGCGCATCGCCGAATGGGAAAACACACCGTGCCCGGAGTATGGGGCGCTGTTGGACCGGTTTCCGTTCCTGAAGCTTCCACTTTCGGGCGCTCGAAGATACGTCATCGAACGTTGGATGGACCGGCATGGGAGGAAAACGCTGCAAGGGACACGTTTCACAGAACGGTTTCAGGAATGGTGGGCCTCCGTCATCCCAAGGGGAACGGCCCGCTTTTCAAACGCTTTTCCCGGCGGGCCTCCGGTCGGTCGGTTGGACCTGGAAAAGTCCTTCCGGGATTTTCTGCGCCTGGGGCTCGGTCTTCCTCGCTCCCACCCGGGTCAGGCGGCCCTCATCCGCGCATGGATTGAAAAGGAAATCGTGTCCGCCTACCGGTGAACCTCTTGAAACGACGAGCCTTAACAGTCGCCGGTTTCCGATGAGTCGCCCCATCATTGCCGTTCCACTTCCCAAATCCCCGCACCCAGGAAGTCCCAGGGTAATCTGCCTTCCTGAGTATTTTCCGGCGAAGGATCGAAGTGAAAATCCACCAGGTAAAACATTCTGCTCCTTGCCGGGGATAGGTTCCGAATGCCATGGGCCACACCGGGAGGAATGCGGATCAACTGGCAGACACCGTCGCCGAGGACCAGACGCATTTGTCGGCCGCGGGTGACCGACCGATCCCGCGCATCCAGGAGCACCGCCAGGAGCTTGCTTTCCGGAGTCACAAACCAGACGTCCGTTTGCCGCCGGTGAATATGAAATGCTTTAATGACTCCGGGATCCAGTTCACTGTAATTGATCTGCGCCGGCCGAAATCCGGGTAACGCCTCCAACTCTCCGGATACCAGACGAGCGAGTTCCATGAAGACACCACCATCGTCGTTGCGCCTCGTCAGCGCAATCCGTTCCACACCGTCAATTCCCGGCACGGAGTCGTAACACTGAACCCCATATCGATCTTGTACTTCAGGAATGAAATCCATGGATCTTCCTTCTCATGCAAAAGATGCCCGGTTCGCACCTGCCTTACCACCGGGCAATCGTCTCCACGGTCTCCCGCAGTGGTGACCGGATAGATTCGCCGGGCCGGGCGGAACGTTATGAGGGAGCGGTCCGGGGTGTACGCCAAGTAGACCAGAAATCCGGAGACGTGTCCAGAAGCAACGACGTGGCGCCTTCCGACATTCTTTGGCTCTCGCTCCGGGACCAAGGGAAAAGCGTCTCCGGGTATACCCGCACGGAAACGGATACCCCTTACAGGCGGTGGAAGAAGCGCAGGACCGAATGCTCATCAAATCGGCATGTTAATCCACCTGGGGCCAGGGAGAGTCTTTCCGCTCCTCCACGTAATAGCAGAATCGATTCCATTCCACCTCCCTGCTCGTCACAGGGCGCCGGAGCTTCATTTTGTGTTCCGTCAGGCCGATCACCTCCCAATCCCCTTTGCGGGGGCCGTCTTCAATGCGAATCTTTTGTCCCGATTCAAACAGAAAAGGCTTGAACACGAACACGTTGTGTGATGCCATTAGTTTTTCTCCTGTTGGGAAATTTTGGATTTCGGCAATGGAACCGAAGTCCGTTTGGGTTACGCGTTGGATGGTTTTTCTATTTGAATACGCAACCGTCGGAGGATGTCAATCGCAAAGGCATAGTCCCGAATCGAGAGGCCCGCTCAGCGCTTTGGCGGATTCCCCTTCACTTTAAGGTGCTGCGGCGTTGCACCCCCCGCGATGGAAGCGTATATTCAATGCTCGGTCGGTGCTTTCCACCAAATCCGGAGTCGGGCTCGGTAAGGAACCCAGTATGAAAATCGGGATACTTTCGGACACTCACTTGTCCAAACCTACAGAGGAACTGACTCAGGTAGTCCAAAGCGTTTTCTCCGACGTGGATCTGATTCTCCACGCAGGAGACCTCATCGAGTTGGACATACTCACCGCCGTAGGAGACAAGGAAGTGATCGCGGTTCACGGCAACATGGATTCCCCGGAATGCAAGCGCGCTCTCCCGGAATGGCGTATTCTGGATCTGGGAGGGTTTCGGGTGGGGCTTATTCACGGCTTCGGGGCGCCGTTGGGTATCGAGAAACGACTTCTTTCCCGGTTCGCGGGCGAGCAGTTGAATGTGCTCGTGTTCGGTCACACGCACCACCCAACCAACCGCGTCGCCGACGGGGTACTGCTTTTCAACCCAGGGGCGTTTGCGGGGAGTTGGACGACTTTGGGAAAACGGTCCGTCGGACTCTTGATGCTCGAAGACACCCCGAAAGGAAAGCACATTTCCATATAGCCCGGGACAAACGGGGGAAGAAGGTGACCCGCAGCGTACTTCGTTCGCCTGGGTCTCATGGGGAGTTACACGGCCTGCAGCCCATTGTCCACCAGCGGCCCACGGACATTTTATCCTCCCATACCGGGAGGGGAAAAACCGTCCCGAATGCCGCCCCAGGGTCCTCGCCCGCGGCAAGTCTCCCCCAAAAGGCGCACTGTCCAGGGCAAAAATCCTCTTGACTTGTTTGTTTTATGCCCGTCCCGGCGGAACAGCGGGTTCCTCCCCGCTCAACCGGGTCAGAAAGGTGACGGATACATGCCCAAAGTGCTGGTGACCGGAGGCTGTGGGTTCATAGGTTCTCATCTGGTGGAACACCTGCTCCGTGACGGGAACGAGGTCGTCGTGGTGGATAATTTATCCTCGAGTAGCAGGTCCAATCTCAAATCCGTCGAACCCAAGCCTCTGTTGCTGGAACTGGATATCCGAAATGCAAACGCGTTGGCTCACGCCATGAAGGAGGCCGAGACCGTGGCGCATCTGGCCGCCGTAGTGTCCGTCCAGGAGTCCGTCGAAGATCCCGTTCGCTGCCATGACGTGAACCTTTCCGGAAGCTTGAACGTGCTGGAAGCGGCCCGTGCATGCGGAGTCAAACGGGTGGTCCTGGCCAGTTCATCCGCCGTATATGGAACCCATCCCGCGTCCCCAAAAACGGAAGACCTTCCTCTTCAGCCTGAATCCCCTTACGCCGTGCAGAAGGCATCCATGGAACTGTACGCCCGGATGTATTCCGAACTGTACGGTCTGGAAACGGTGTGCCTGCGCTATTTCAACGTTTATGGCCCCAGGCAGAATCCCCATTCCCCATATTCCGGCGTCATCGCTCGTTTCGCACACCAGTTGACGCACGACCAAACGCCGGTCATATTCGGGGATGGGGAACAGACCCGAGACTTTGTGTTCGTGGCGGACGTGATACGCGCCACGATCCTTGCCATGAGATCGCCCAAAGTGGGCCGGGGAGAGGTTGTCAACGTAGGAAGCGGATCCTCCGTATCCGTGATCGAGCTCCTTCGAACCCTGAGGAGCATTACGGGATCCCGGGTCGAACCTGCCTTCGAACCCGTCCGATCGGGCGACGTACGACACTCACGGGCCTCCATCGAACGCGCTGCAGCCCTTCTGGACTATCTTCCTTCCTCCAGCCTGACCGACGGTCTCCGTCACCTGGTGTCCGCCGGTGGAACGTCACCCGAGTCATGAGCACGCCGCCGGAATAGGCTGGCGGATGCTTGCCGGCTCGCCGGGTTTCCCATTCACCATCGTTCCACACGCTTCCTGCTCCGCTTCGGAATTCCATCGAAAAAAATTTGGGGCGCCCTATTGACAAAATCCGGGGCGGGAATAATTTTTCATTCGTATTTATGCGCGGGTTTTGCCTTTTGCAGGAAGATAGCCGGTACGCGAACGTTCCGTATTCCGAGAACGTTGTATGGTCATGACGTCCGCGGGGGGAAAGCCCGGCGGGAAAACCGATCGGCAGCGTGCTCTTGCACTAAAGTCTCGGGAGTCTTCAGCATCGACATGATGGTCGTCCTGCCTTGCCCATTCGGGAACGGAACTCAGGAGAACACCTCCCGCGGGATGGTTTCTCCGGCATGATTCCGGTTCACAAGATAACTTAGGGAAATCGCTCTGCTTGTAATCAAGCAGCGGATTGCACGTTCCAAGCGGAGCATTTGAGGGGTCCGGCATGCGCCGGGCGGATAGATTCAGCAGGAGGTGGAAAAGATGAAAGTCAGGCCATTGAACGACCGGGTGCTGGTTTTACGGGTGGAGGAGGAATCCAAGTCGGCCGGTGGAATCATCATTCCGGACACCGCCAAGGAGAAGCCTCAGGAAGGCAAAGTCGTGTCCGTGGGTCCCGGAAGGTCCAACGATGAAGGAGGACGAATTCCCATGCAGGTCAAAGAGGGGGACCGCATCCTGTTCGGAAAATACGCCGGGACGGAGATCAAGATCGACGGCGTTGAGCACATCATTATGCGGGAAGACGACATTTTGGCAATCCTGGAGAAGTAAAGGGGTGAGATCATATGGCGGCAAAAGAGATCAAATATGATGTTGCTGCAAGGGAAAAGATGCTGAGAGGCGTGGATGCCCTTGCCAATGCGGTCAAGGTAACCCTGGGTCCGAAAGGCCGGAATGTTCTCCTGGAAAAATCCTGGGGTGCTCCCACCATCACGAAAGACGGTGTTACCGTAGCCAAAGAAGTTGAATTAGAAGACAAATTCGAGAACATGGGCGCTCAAATGGTTAAGGAGGTGGCCTCCAAGACGTCCGACGTGGCCGGCGACGGAACCACGACGGCCACCATCCTGGCTCAGAGCATCTACCGGGAAGGTTCCAAACTCGTGGCCGCGGGATCCAACCCCATGGCTTTGAAACGCGGTGTGGACAAAGCCGTAGCCTTGGTGGTGAACGAACTCAAGAAAATCTCGAAACCCACAAAGGACAAGAAAGAAATTTCCCAGGTGGGAGCCATTTCAGCCAACAACGACAAGACCATCGGAGACATCATCTCCGAGGCCATGGAAAAAGTCGGGAAAGAGGGGGTCATTACGGTAGAGGAAGCCAAAAGCATGGAAACCACGCTCGAAATCGTGGAAGGAATGCAGTTCGATCGGGGTTACTCCTCTCCCTATTTCGTAACGGACCCGGAAAAGATGGAATGCGTTTTAGAAGACGCCAATATCCTGATCCACGAAAAGAAGATCAGTAACATGAAGGACCTTTTGCCCGTGTTGGAGCAAATTGCCAAAATGGGTAAACCGCTGCTGATCATTGCCGAAGAAGTGGAAGGAGAAGCCCTCGCCACACTGGTAGTGAACAAGCTGCGTGGAACCTTGCGATGCGCCGCGGTAAAAGCCCCCGGTTTCGGTGATCGCCGAAAGGCCATGCTCCAGGATATCGCGGTGCTCACGGGTGGACAGGTGGTTTCCGAGGATCTCGGTATCAAATTAGAGAATATTACCGTAAAGGATTTGGGAACGGCTAAACGCATCGTCATCGACAAGGACAACACCACCATCGTGGACGGAGCCGGAAGCAAGGCGGACATCGAGGGAAGAGTTCGACAGATCCGGGCTCAGATCGAGGAAACGACTTCGGACTACGACCGCGAGAAACTTCAGGAACGTCTGGCCAAGCTGGTGGGCGGCGTGGCGGTGATTAAAGTGGGCGCGGCCACCGAAATCGAGATGAAGGAAAAGAAGGCCCGCGTGGAGGATGCCTTGAACGCAACCCGCGCCGCGGTGGAAGAAGGTATCGTTCCGGGCGGCGGTGTCGCCTTCATCCGTTGTCTGAAGGTGCTGGAAGCCGCCAAAGAGCCCGGTGAAGAGCAGTTCGGTCTGAACATCGTTAAACGGGCCCTTGAGGAACCCGTACGACAAATCGCCATCAATGCCGGTCACGAGGGTTCGGTGATCGTCCAGCGGGTAAAAGAAGAACAGGGCGCCGTGGGATTCAATGCAGAAACCGGTACATTTGAAGACCTTTTGGAAGCCGGTGTTATCGACCCCACCAAGGTGACTCGCTTCGCTTTGCAAAACGCGGCATCCGTAGCCTCCCTGCTCCTGACCACGGAAGCCATGGTGGCCGAAAAACCCAAGAAAAAGAACGGCCCCGGCATGCCGGGCGGGGCAGGCATGCCTCCCGACATGGGCGATTTGGATTGATCCGACGCCTTCACTGCGTGTTTTCGGGGGAACCTTTTTACCAACGGGATTCCCCCGAACCTGTTTCAGGACACCGGAAACGGACAAAGTGCGGCGACCGGGATATGGACGGTAAAGACACTGCCCTTCCCGGCTTCACTTGAGACGTCGATGCGTCCCTGGTGGGCCTCCACAATACCTTTGACTATGGCCAGTCCCAGTCCGGTACCATGGATATGCCGCGTCCGCTCGTTTCGGACCCGGTAAAACCGCTGGAACAGCCGGGGTAGATCCTCGGCATCGATACCCATTCCCGTATCTCGAACCCGTATCCGTACGAAGGCTCCGTCGCTGTCCAAGGACACATGCACTTCTCCCCCGGAGGGGGTATACGTGATGGCGTTGGTAATGAGATTGGACAGGACTTCCTCCATGTTCCGGCGATTGGCCAGTACCGGCGGCAACGCCGCGGGCGCATCCAAACTCAGCCGGATGGATTTGGATTCAGCCCGGGCCTGATGGAAGGTCGCCTGGTCTCGGGTTATCTCCACCAAATCCAGAACCTCCCGTTCCTGTGCAATCAGACCGGATTCGATTCGGGCCAAGTCGAGGAGTTCGGATGCCATGGCGACCAAGTTCCGAATTTTCTCTCCGGCGCGTTCCAGGATTTCCTTTTGCCTCCGAGTCAAGTCTCCCGCCAACCCGTCCAATACCACCTGCAACTGCATGAGCACGGAATTCATGGGTCCCCGAATTTCGTGACTCACCGTGGACACGAAGTCCGATTTCATGCGATCCATCTTTTTCAGGGCGGTGATATCATGGAGCACCGTGATCACTCCCACGTTGGTCCCGGCTCGGTTCCGGAACGGACAACATCGAACTTCGAGGACGGTCTCTTCTCCCTCGGCCCGGCCCAACTTTTCCACCACTGCCGTCAACTCGCCGAACTCCTCCTCGGCCATATCCAGAGTCTGATGGATCATCTCCGTAATGCGGAGGATCTCGAGAAATTCACCGATATCCCGGCCCAGGACGTTTTCGCCGAGATAATCGATCATGCGCAGGAACGCCGGATTTGCGAGAACCACCTTATGGTGAACATCCGTGCAAAGAACTCCGTCGGAAAGCCGGTTAACCAGCGTACGGATCCGGGAACGGGATTCAGCGATATCCTGCAATGCCTGGGTGTAACTCAGGGCTTTGGACACCGTGACGCGAAGGTGTTCCGGTGTGAACGGTTTGGGGATGAAGTCAAAAGCTCCCTTCTTCATGGCTTCTATGGAATGCTCCAGGGTGGAGTATCCGGTAATCACGATCACCGCTGTATCCGGGTGCAATGCTTTGATCTTTTCAAGCACCTCGAATCCGGACATCATCGGCATCATGAGGTCCAGGAGCACAACGTCGTAGTGGCTCCTATCGATCATCTCCAAGCCCTTGGACCCATCCTCGACGCAGTCCACATCGAAACCCGCTTCCCGCAGGACCATTCGGCATGCGTCCCGAATGCGATGTTCGTCATCCACAACCAGTATTTTTCCGACTGCCATGTCCGCCATGATTTGAACTCCCGTCCTGATGCGGCGCGATATCATTCCTCTGGAACGCCTGCCGAACACCGAGGAATTCCCATACGCCTCAGCCGATCACATCCGGTGAACTCTTTTCGGAAGGCTCCACCAAAGGAAGCTCCACAAGAAACGTGGTGCCCCCAGGACCGGATTTCTTGAGCGAAATGCTCCCACTGTTTTCGGTGACGATACCGTACACCGTGCTCAAACCGAGACCCGTTCCCTTCCCGGGCTCCTTGGTCGTAAAAAACGGATCGAAGATCTTGTTCCGGTCTTCTTCCGATATGCCCGAACCCGTGTCGGACACCTCTAGACAAGCGATGCCAAGGGCTTTATCCTGGTAGGTGCGCAGGGTCAGAACCCCTTCTCGGTCCATGGCGTCCAAGGCGTTCATGACCAGATTGATCACCACCTGGCGCATTTGATTCCGGTCGGCTTGAACGGACACAGGAATGACGGACAACTCCTTCTTCACGATGACGTTCAGGAACAACTTCTGATCCCGGATGAGCAGGAGGCTTTCTTCCACCAGGCTGTTCAACTGGAAAAGCTCGCGGGAGGACCCCGTTTGCCGGCTGTAGGTCAGCAGGTGTTTCACGATGTCCCGACAACGACCGGTATCCTCCAAGATCATTTCCAGCATGTGCCGAAATGGATCGTCCTTGGACATCTTTTCGAGAATCATATTCCCGTAGAGAAGAATCCCGGTCAGGGGATTGTTGATTTCATGGGCCACTCCGGCCGCCAATCGCCCCAAGGAAGCCATCTTCTCGGACTGAGCGACCTGGGTTTGGGCCTCATGGAGCTTCTTTCGCACGGCCAGCCGTTCTCGAAGATCGTTGTAGATCCCCATGGTCGCCGCTTCCTGATCACCTTCGTAGATGATGCCGCCGGTCAGTTCCACGGGAATGGTCTCCCCATATGCGTTGATGATGTCCACCCGGGTCGCCGACAGTTTTCCCCGGCCGCCAAATCCGCTGTCACGCAGCTTTTTCATGACCTCCCGCGCAACACCCGGAGGATAGAGATCTTCCACGGTAATGCGTCCGGCATCCGCCATCGAATAGCCGAACAGCTCCTCAGCCGCCTGATTCATCAAAAGCAGTCGGCCTTCCCGATCCGCCGACACGATGGCGCTGGCCGAACTCTGAATGACCCGGTCCAGGAAAGCCCGAATTCCGTAATACATCTTTTCGAGAGTCTTGGTGCGGGTGACGTCGCGTATGCTCTCGATGACGTAGATGACACGTCCGTCTTTGTCCAAGATGGGGGAAAAGACCCGGTCTTCCCACCGGACGCTGCCGTCCTTCATAGGAACCTCGCGCAATACCGAGTGCCCTTTTCCGGACTTGATGGTCTGCTCCAGGGGACAGGTATCCGTCACGCAGATCAGGGAGGGATCGTCGACGTATTTCCGGAATACCTCCCGGCACGTCCTGCCGACAATTTCATTCTCGCTCGCATCGATCATTTCAAGAAAAATCTTGTTGGCTGAAACGATGGTGCGATTGGGCTTCAGGATCAAAGTGGGAAACGAGAGGGAATCCATCACCCGAATTCGCCAATCGAATTCCTCGGCCATTTTTCGGTACATAGCCCACATACCTCAAACGCCGCCGTTCCGATCCGGGACCGCGAAGGCGGCGGACAACGCCTGACGGGCCGCCCGAGCCGTTCCACCCGGAAGCACCATATAGATCGATGCACCGCTACAGGCCACAGCCAGCAGGGGAACTCCGTGATGATTCAGTGCGCCGAACGCCGCATCCGCGATGCCGTATCTATCCCCGAAGTGGGGACCCTGGAAATAGATTACTTCCACGGGTGAGTACATGCGTGGTCCGGAAAGGAGACGGGAGCCGTTCGAAGCAGCCGATCCTTCCAATGAGAAATGGGCGGGCACGCCGGCAAGCACCAAATGCAGCCGTAACTCACCATCGATAGCGGGATGCATAAAGGCGAGCACCATGTCTCCCCTTGGGGCGACCTGCTGGAACACGCTGCAAACGGAATCATCGCATGGGTCCCGGCGCAAGGGGTACGTTATCATGGACAGGCCCGTTCGTTCAGCGATGCCGTAGGTGCTGATTACGGGTTCCCAATATACGGCTATGGTTTCCATCAGAGCTGCCTGACTCGGAATTCGGGCCGAAACGGGGCGTGGTTTACCGGAACTTCCGCCAGCTCACGGACAGCGATCACCGCTTCATCCAGGCGCGGGAAGTCGGTGATGAAGGTCAGCGTGGAGAGAGAAGAGGCCATTCCATAGACGGGCAAGCGCTTCTCGGCAAAGCCTGCAAGAAGTTTCTCCAGCAGTCCCAGGCGTGTCCCGTGCGGGAACACGGTGATCGAACCCACGGACGTCCGGATCTTCATGGTTCCTGCAGATGCATCCAATATCGGTTGTGCTCGGAGAAGATCCTCCAACCCCAGACAAAAGGTCACGGAACAGAAAGACCTGCCCTCTTCCGGCTGCAACGTAACCATGGTCAGGTTGATGCGCCGGGAAGCCAGGTCGTGAAAGAGCCTGGGAACCGCTGTACCGCTTTCAGGGAAAAAGGCGATCTGAACCAGTTCAGGGCTGAGTTTGATACCGTCGATTTTCAACTTCGTTGACTCGGAAGTTCCCACAGTGGGTTTCCTCCCGTGCGGAGGAGAGACCCTCCGCACAGGCCTGAAACGTAATTACCATACGGGGACTGCGTGCTATCCCAAATGGTCATCAATGATTTCCATGAGTTGGTCCAGTTGAATGGGCTTCGGTATGTAGTCGTCCGCCAGCGTGCTCTTACCTTCCAGATGCGTATAGCTGGTGGACCGAACCGCATCGGCAACGGCCGTCAAAAGGACTACGATAATGCTCTTGTACTCGTCGGATGTCTTCAGTTCATTGCACAAGGTATAGCCGTCCTTGCGGGGCATCATTACGTCCAGGACGACCAATGCCGGCCGTTCTTCCTTGATACGGTCCCATGCTTCAACACCATCATAGGCCTTGGCCACACGATAATTCTTACTCTCCAGCTTCATGGCGATCGACTCGACCAGATCAGGGTCGTCGTCCACTACCAGGATCAGTTTGTTGCCGCTCATCGATATTCCTCCTTACTCCAAATGGTCGGATAACAGACTTACACGCCAGGGTCGTTCAAGTCTCCCCCCCTCTTACTCAGGGATTTGCCGGTCTCATCGTTTCAGACACGTTCAGGCTATCGCAGGGCGGGGGTAGAGTCCAGCCCGTTCCACGATCTCCGGGACTTTTTCTTCCCACTCAATGGCCATGATATGGAATCCGGCGACTCCTTCGACTTCTTTGAGCCGCTGTATGGTCTCCACGCAGATCTTAATTCCTTCTTCCGCCTGTTTTTCCTTGGGAACCCCGCCCATACGCGCCACCACCTCGTCCGGAACATCCATGCCGGGGACCTTGTTCTTCATGTAGCGGGCCATGCCGACAGACTTCATGGGTGTAACACCGGCCAAAATGTAGATCTTCTCGTGCAGACCACGGTCTCGAACCCCTTGCATCCATCTCTCGAACTTTTCCAGATTATAGATGCATTGGGTCTGGATGAAATCCGCGCCAGCGGCCGCCTTCTTGGCCAGACGAGCCACCCGCAGTTCGAAGGGATCCGCAAAGGGATTGGCGGCCGCCCCGATAAACATCTTCGGAGGGTTTTCCATGGCCGCCCCGCCCTGAAACGTACCATCGTCCCGCATGTTCCGCATCATCTGAATGAACTGGATTGAGTCGATATCATGAACGCAGAGCGCCATGGGATGATCTCCAAAATGCGTATGATCTCCCGACAGGCAGAGCATGGTGTTGATTCCCAAGGAATAGGCTCCGATGATATCGCTTTGCATGGCCAGCCGGTTACGGTCTCGCGTTACCATCTGGAGAATCGGATGCAAACCGATTCCTCTCAGGAGCACCCCCGCGGCCAAGCTGGACATCCGCACCATGGCTGTCTGGTTGTCGGTAATGTTGACCGCGTCCACATACCCCTTCAGGAGTCCTCCCTTTTGGATAACCTTTTTCGGTACAGCCCCTCGAGGAGGACCGCATTCGGAAGTCACCGCCAAGTTCCCGGCCTTAAGCACTTTCTCGAGTACGCTATCCGTTTTCATTCCGCCAGATCCTCCCTGATTATTTTCCTGGGGCCACCCCCACGGCCGCTCCGCCAGTCTCTGGCCGGTACAATTCTTTCGTAGTGCGCCAATTCGCCCAGTGCCTTCAGCCGATCCCAGATGAGCTGCCATGCGCAGTCCATGTCGGGATTGATTTCACATTTCCCCCTGGTCGATCCGCCACAGGGACCGTTGAATAGTTGTTTGGAGCACCGGGCCACGGGACAAACTCCACCGGTGAGCCCCAACAGGCAGTCCCCGCATCCCTGGCACCGCTCGGCCCACACACCCGCGCGCTCCGATGCTCCCATGAATTTCGTGTTGACGGCGGGAAACACCGGCTTCTCCTTGAAGCGATGGGCAATCTCCTGAACCCCGCAGCCGCAGGCCATAGACAGTACCGCGTCGGCGCTGTTGATCAGGGGCGCCAGTTCCTCCGCATATTCGGGATCACATTGACGCTCCAGGGTATGTTCCCTGATCTGGAGCGTCTTCCCTTGTTTAAGCAACGCGAGTTGCAGGGCTGAAGACAGGATACCGACTTCCTTCCGTCCCCCTGCCGCGCATACGGTAACACACTCGTTACAGCCGACCAGCAGAATGCGGTCGTACGGCCGGACGTAGGCAATGATCTCTTCCATTGGTTTTCGTTCCGCGGTAATCATCTCGATCCGTTCTCCTTAAGAGTATACATCCGCTCGGCCCGCAGCCTCGGGTACTTACGCCGCTGCAAGGCTCTTGATCGGGTTGGGACCCAGTTGCCGGATCTTATCCGTCATTTCGCGGGCGATCTCCGCAAAGCGTTCGCCCATACCCGCCGACACCTGGACCATTTCCAGCCGCTCTCCACCGATACCTGCTTCGTCCAAAATCCCCCGGGCGTAAGCCACCCGTTTGGCCGCCTTGAGATTCCCGTTCTTGAAATGGCAGTCACCGTCCAGGCAGCCGGCTACATATACGCCGTCGGCTCCTTTCTGAAATGCCTTCAGGATGTGAATTACATCCACCTTGCCCGAACACGGAACCCGAATAATCTTGACATTGGGCGGATAGTCGAGTCGCAGGCTGCCGGCCATGTCGGCGGCCGTATAGGCGCAGTAGTGGCAACAGAAGGCCACAATGACCGGTTCAAAGGAGTTCATCAGGCCACCTTCCTTTCCAACAGATCCAACAAGCCGTCGAGTTCAGCCAATATCTGGTCGTCTTCGAAGCGCATGAGTTGAATCGCCTTGGCCGGGCATTCCGATGCACAGACTCCACAGCCGTGACATTTGGACGGGTCGATCTCGGAATACCCGTCCGCGTTGATCGTAGGGACACCGTAGGGACAAGCCCGCACGCAGAAGAGGCAGGCTGCGCATTTTGAAGAATCCACCTTGGCCACCGCCGCTCCAAGGTTCATGACTTCGCGGGCCAACAGTGTCTGCGCTCGGGCCGCCGCGGCCTCCGCCTGAGCGATGCTTTCCCGGATGGACTTGGGTGCATGAGCCGTTCCCGCAACAAAGAAACCCGGAACCGGAAGGTCCACCGGACGCAGCTTGACGTGCTCTTCCAGGAAATATCCGTCTTGCGTGCGAGGAAGTTTGAAGATACTCGCCAGATCCTCGGTGGCTTCATCGTCGCTGATCATCCCAGTGCTCAGACAAAGCGCATCGGCTGCCATGGTTACCGGCCGTCCCAGAATGAGGTCGGTAAAGGTGACCCTCACATGATCCCCTTCCGCCGACACCAGAGGCGGGCTTTCGGGTTCGAAGCGGGCGAAAATCACCCCCCGTTCCCGGGCCTTCCGATAGTATTCCTCCTGAAAGCCGTAAGTCCTCATATCGCGGTACAGTATAAAGATCTGCGCCTCGGGATTGACGTCCAGAATGCGGAGCGCGTTCTTGACCGCAGTTTGACAGCAAATCCGCGAGCAGTTGGGATTCTCGGCGGTACGCGAACCGACACATTGGATCATGGCCACGTTCTTCCAACTGCGGATCCGGTCCGGTTGATCCTCGATGAGCGCATCGGCCTCGAGTTGGGTCATCACCGAAGGATGTTTCCCCAGAAGATAGTCGGCGGGACGGTTCGGCAACGCCCCGGTAGCCAGAATGACGGCCCCGTGGCTGATCTGACGATAGAACATCTGCGGACCCGTCTGTAAACCGGTCTTGAACATCCCCGGCAGTCCGGAATGGTCCACGATGATCGCCTGGGTGATCACCTGGATGTTTTCATGAGTCTCGGCGCGCCGGATCAAATCCCCGACGTAGGCGGCGGGGTCCTCTCCCTCCAGGGTCCGACGGATACCGGCCGCCAGACCGCCGAGTCTCGCGGACCGTTCGGCGAGATACACCTTGCGCCCCTGATCGGCCAACCTCACGGCGGCGGTTAAACCACTCACTCCACCACCCACCACCAGAACGTCCTGATTCATGGGCAGGATATGATCGTTCAGGGCGCGAGCCATGGAAACCCCGGACACCGCGATGCGGATCAGTTCCCGGGCTTTCTCGGCCGCTTGGGCCGGACGGTTTCGATGCACCCAGGTGTCCTGGTCACGAAGATTGGCGATCTGTACAAGGTATCGGTTCAAACCGGCTTGACGAACCATTTCCTGGAAACGCAACTCGTGGGTTCGGGGCGAGCATCCGCCGATGACCACGCGGTTGAGACCCTCGGTATGGATGACCTCTCGGATGTGATCCATGGCTTCCCGACTGCAACCGTGCCCCACCACCTCGGCCACCCCGACTCCGGGAACGGTCCGGGTATACGAAGCAAGCCGATCCACGTCGATGACTCCACCGATATCTTCTCCACATCGGCAGATAAAAACCCCTACGCGAGGCGCTTCACCGCTCACATCTCTTTCCGGAGGGACTTCCGTTTCCGTTTCGTCCGAAGAACGTCCGCCCGCCTGCACGTTCATGGCAGCCCGGCACGCCGCCGCGCTGGCCTGAATCATGGTATCCGGGATATCTTTGGGACTCTCGAACAGGCCACAGGTATAAACACCCGGCCGTGAACTGGCCACCGGATCGAAGCTCGAGGTGAGAGCAAACCCGTGAGGATTCGTCTCCACTCCGAGTCGTTCCATCATCTCCCGGACCTGGGGAGAAATAGAAAAACCGGTGCTCAACACCACCAAGTCAAACTCTTCCTCAACACCGAGGTCCCCGTCGCAGGTAAAGAAGCCCACGGTAAGAGCCTCGCTGCCCGGCTTGGCGAATACACTGTGGGGACGGCTCCGCACAAAGCGGATCCCATAATCGTTGCGGGCCCGTTCGTAGTACCTTTCATAGTCCTTTCCGAACGTCCGCATGTCCATAAAAAACACGGTCGTTTCGATGGAGTCCTGGAAACGCTCTTTGGTGACCATGGCCTCCTTGAGGGCGAACATGCAACAGGCGCTGGAACAGTACGGCATCGAGCCTTTCTGTACACTGCGCGAGCCGACGCATTGGATCCAGGCGATCTTTTGAGGCGGTTTGCCGTCCGACGGGCGAAGCAGTCGGCCTGCGGTGGGACCGGAAGCCGAAAGAATGCGCTCGTATTCGAGGCTCGTGACAATATTCGGGTGACTGCCGTACCCGAAATGATCCAAGGGGGATGGATCGATGACGTCCGCACCCATGGCAAGAACCACCGCGCCGAAAGGCGCCCGATGCTCCCGCTCGGAGTCTTCGGGGAGGATGGCGCCCGCGGGGCAGCATTCCGCCAGGGCGTTCACGTCCGTGCAGCGTTCCATGTCAATGAAAAAAGCCTGGGGGGTCACCTGGGGATATCGCATACAGGTCGGAGCCCGGTGATCCAGACCCGGGGCGAAACGCACGCATTCGGGAAACCGCTTGAAGCATTCACCGCAGGCCGTACAGAGATCGAGATCGATATATCGAGGGGCTGTGACTAGTGTGGCCGTGAAGTCACCCGCTTCACCATCCAAACGGACCAGCCGGGTCAAGGTCATCAGTTCGATATGTCGGTGCCGGCTCCCGTCGGACAGTTCCGGCGACAGCGTGCACAGGTCGCAATTATTGGTGGGAAAAGTTCGATCAAGCCGCGTCATGAGTCCGCCGATGGCATTAGCCGTATCGATGATCACCGTACTATGCCCGGCCTCGGCAAGATCCAGGGCCGTTCGGATTCCACCGACACCGCCTCCCACCACGAGGACTTTGTCGTTCCTCTGAACTTGGATATCATTTTCCATCTGGTTCCGTTCCCATGTTCGTAGGTTAATGATTCCCGGCGTCGATTACAGACCCGCTACGTCCAGAATAGCCGGAAGACGGTGTTCCCATCCTAGAGTCTGGATAAGAACGCCTTGTGCCGTCTTCTTGAAACCGGCAATGGCTTCACCGGCGACTTTGATTCCTTCCATCTCGCGATCGGCGGCCTTCCGGATACGCCGGATCAGATCTTCCGAAAGATGGGCTCCCGGCTCGTTGATGGCTATATACCGGGCCACCGCCACGGATTTGATGAGAAAAACCGTCGGGATGACCGGCACGTTCAAGGCCGAGACCTTACGTATGAGTTCCGCCGAGCGGTCCATGTTGAAAACCGGAGGAATGACCAGAAAACGGGCCCCCGCTTCCACCTTTTTCCGCACACGTTCTATTTCCACTTCCAACAGCGCATCATCCGCGCAATGACGCAGGCTGCATCCGGAAAAGAATTCGGGGCTGCCGTCCAGTTCAAACCCGGCCAGGTCCTTTCCCTCCTGAAGCCTGCGGATGGCATCGAGCACGCCCAATTCGTCCAAGTCATTCACGGGCACCGCTTCCCGATGATCGCTGTTGGCCATGTCTTCACCCGGTACCACAATTAGATTTTGGACACCCAGAACGTGGGCGGCCAACAGGTCCCCCTGCAGGGCTATTCGGTTACGGTCCCGGCCATAGACGTGGATGATCGCTTCCAGTCCCTGCTGTTGCAGCAATACGCCTCCCGCCAGGGCGCTCATGCGCATGACGCCGTTGTCCATATCCGGCACCACTCCCGCATCTACACGCCCTTTGATCCTGCGCGCATCGGTAACGAATCTGGAAATGTCCACCCCCTTGGGAGTGTTCATTTCCGCCAAAACGACAAATTCGCCTGATTGCAACCGTTTCTGAAAACTCATGGGCTTCCTTTCTTTCTCATTCAAAATCGGTTCAGCTTCTTTTCACGAGCCGGACTCTGGCAATCTCCGGATCGCCTCCGGACTCCGCACAGATGATTTCACAGGAAGCCTCGGGTAGGATCCGGAGCAGGTCCTTTTGCATGTCCGGGTCACAGCCCAAGATGTCCATCGCCTCCCGGGGTTTCATCTGCTGAAAAACTTGGGAAACTTTCAACAGAGAAAAGGGGGAAATGGCGCCCCGGACATCCACGGTGTATTCTGCTTTCTCCTTCACGGCAAATGGCTCCTGGAAACGGATGCCGCGAGGGGGAGCAAGAACCGGACCAAGTAGGGAAGGGCCGGGGAAGAAGACGACCCTCGCCACATTACGCTTTCACATCAATAAGTTGATGGCGTCTTGCCACGGGAGGACTGCGAAGCGCTTGCTCCAAGAATGTCAACCTGTTAAGATATTTCGCCTTTACAGTTGCAAACCTTTTCACGGGAAAAAGGCATGTTCGACCAGGAATTGGATCGATACTGGAAGACGGTAATCAACACACTTCACGACGGGATCATGATCGTCAGTACGCGGGGCACCATCGTTTCCGTAAACCGAGCCTTCGAGACGATCACGGGATACGCGAACGACGAGCTGGTGGGCCGAACCTGCGACGTTCTGGACTGCGATGTTTGCGCCCAGGCACTGAACCCCGGCAACGGCCCTTGGTGCGACCTGTTCCGAATGGGTGAAATGAATACCTGCAAGGGCACCATACTCCGGAAGGACGGCCGGTTGGTTCATATCATCAAGAACGCTTCCCTGCTGCGCGACAGCACTGGCCAGGTGATCGGGGCGGTGGGTACTTTCACGGACGTCTCCGAACTCATCGAGAAAGACTTGCAGCTCGAGTCGTTTCGGCGGGAACTGCGATCCAAGGACGGATTTCACGGCATCATCGGCGCGGGTCGGGCCATGCGGCAGGTGTTTGAACTTATCGAGAACGCGGCCCGTTCAGATGCTCCGGTGATCATTTACGGTGAGAGTGGAACGGGCAAGGAACTCGTGAGCCGCGCCATTCACGAGATCGGGGAAAGAAGATCCGGCCCTTTCGTTAAGATCAACTGCGCCAGTCTTACCGAGTCTCTGCTCGAAAGCGAACTCTTCGGGCATGTCCAGGGGGCCTTCACGGGCGCGATCCGGGATCGGATCGGGCGTTTCGAAAAAGCGTCCGGTGGAGACATTTTTCTGGACGAAATCGGGGACCTTCCTTTGATCACACAAGTCAAGCTGCTGCGCGTGCTGGAAGAAAAAACCATCGAACGCGTGGGATCCAGCACCCCCATTTCGGTGAGCGTACGGGTTATCTCCGCCACCAACCGGGATCTCCCTCGTCTGGTTCAGGAAGGTCGCTACCGGCAGGACCTGTTTTTTCGTATCAATGTCATCCCCATTCACCTGCCGCCTCTGCGCGAGCGCGTGGAAGACATCCCCCTTCTATCCGAAGCGTTCTTCCGCACGATCCGCCTCAAGAGCGGCAAGGACATCGAGGGGATCGGCAAGGACGCCATGGAAGCGCTCATGAATCATCACTGGCCCGGAAATGTGCGGGAACTGAAGAGCGCCTTCGAGTATGCCTTTGTAACCTGTCACGATGCATTGATCCAGCCTCACCACCTCCCCGCTACCATTTACTCGTCCAAGCAACCGCCCGCCTCGATTCCTCGAACCATCAATCTCAGAGCCATTGAGAAACAGGAGTTGATCGAAGCCCTCAAAAAGACCGGGGGCAATCAGTCCAAAGCCGCCGACCTGCTGGGGGTTTCCCGGGTAACGGTGCACAACCGGATGAAGCGTTACGGAATCAACGCCCGAAAGCACATAGACTTCAGCTGACAGGCGCCGAACCGGCAGAGACCCATGGCAAACCGTTGATCAATGCCGTTGCCGTCAGGCCGCCGGCGCAAGACGACGGGATGCAAGGCGGGCGAATCATGAGGAATGCGGTGCACCTTACGCGGCAATGACGCCTGTCTGCGCCTGCCAGTGCGTGAGTGCGTGCAGACAGGTGTGACGCACCGATAGAAAGGATGAAGCTTAACGCCGCAGATGGCGTCTTTCGAAGGCCTTTTACGACGACGGGCGCCTTCGGGGGACTCCAGAAAGAACTCTCCTCGATGATGCGAACTCGGCGACTTACACCTCAAACCCGTGGCCCTCTTCAGAGCCACGTCTTGCAGGGAGGCTTTTCCCATCAAGCTTGTTCCATGTTTTTTCTATTGACGCATCCGTTGCCTCGGACTATACTGGTTTTTAAATAGCGACTCGTGTTGCAGGCGCCGATGCTTAATAGGGAACCCCGTGAAAACCGGGGGCGGTCCCGCCGCTGTAACCGGGGACGAAAGCCGTGGAAGCCACTTTCAGGCAAGAGCCTGAGGGGAAGGCGCGGCCGGTAGAACGATCCGGGAGCCAGAAGACCTGCCTGCAATGAGGGCTGTGTGCCGCGCCGTGGATTTGCGCACACCGGGCCTCGCTGGGGATGAAGAAACTGGGTATGATCCCTATGCCGTAACGGGTATAGGGATTTTTCGCTTTTGGGGAGTCTCTTGGGCCTTTCCTCCGGCGCCCGCCAAGCGCCGGCGTCCCATACAACCTCTCCAACAGGCTCGGCGGGAACCTCTTGGTTCAAGGTTCCCGCCCGGCCTTCCCTTCAGAATACAAACGCCCTATTCGCATACGCGTCTCGAGGAGATTGGAAATGAACGATCTCATCCATGAGGTTATCGAAATCGAAGGGCAAGGACTCACCTTTCTGGGGGTGGTCTACCAGGAAAACGGGAATCCGCCGAGGGCCCTGTGTCAAGCCGACTTCGGCGACGGATCCATTGTTTTGGGCTCACACAACGGTTCGGAAGTCGAAGTCATGAAGCGCCTGCTGCGGGACACCTCGAAGCAAATCGCCGACGCGTACGGTTGTGAGATGACCATCGTGTCGCACCAGCAGGACATCGCCTGCCCTCGGTATGTCGAGCGCTTCGAGAACATGAAAAAACTGAGCAGGTCGCCTGCCGTGCACTTGCCCTATTCGATCCGGTCCTGAACCGGAACGGGCAGCCCCCCGGCCATGCCGGGGGGCTGCGGGACTCAAGGGACGTAAACCGTGACCACCGCGACTCCGATCATGACGGAATCCCGGCTCCCGTCTTTTCTCAGGCTCCCTTGTTCCGCCAGACCACCCTCCACCACCTCGATTTCCCGCTCACCGAAAGGAATGACTTTCAGAACGGCATCTCGGTCCACCTCTTCGGGATGGGGAATTCCGATCTTGATCTTGACTCTCAGTTCCTGCATGCTCTTGATCAGGCCGCATTCGTACACGCCCACCATGGAGCAACGAGTGATGGCGTCCGTGACCGCCCGGACGGCGCACTTGGTTGGATCCGGTTTATGCAGATCGGTACCCATCCCCAGTTCGATCAAATACGTACGCATAGAAACTCCTCCTGCCCATGCATCGAGATCCCAAACGCGGAACACGGAATCACCAGGAAACGATTCCGGACCCTTTCAACTCCCGCAACTCTTCCTCTGAAACCTCCAAGACGGTCTCCAACACCTCTCGGGTGTGGGCCCCCAGAGCCGGGCAACAAGAAAGAGTCCTGTCCTCTCCAACAAACCGTACCGGGGACCCGAGGACCGTAAGCCTTCCCCACTCCGGATGCTCCACCTCGGCAAGCATGCCCCCCGCACGCACGTGAGCATCCCCGGCAATCTCCATGGAATCCAGAACGGCCCCGCATGGCACACCGGCTTCGGCCAGCAGCCGCATCGCTTCCCGCTTCTCTCTCGGGGCAATCCAGGAACCGATCACTTCGTCCAGTTTCTCCCGGTGAGCCACCCGATCTTCCACCGTTCGGATCCCTAAACTCCGTATGAGGTCTTCGCACCCCACCACCCGCATCAAACGGCAGAAGGCGGCGTGAGGAATCACACACAACGCCACATATCCGTCTTGGGCGGGATAGACATCCCACGGGGCAACGTCCTTCAGGCGATTCCCCGTCCTGGGCGCCCGACTTCCATAAGCCATATGCGTCCCGAGAAGGGATCGGCCCATTCCCATGGCCGCTTCCTGAAGCGACACTTCCACATGGGATCCCAGCCCGCACCGTTGCCTCCGGAACAACGCGGACACCACCCCCAGAGCCAGGTAGGTCCCGCCGGCGCCATCCGCCACCGCGCCCCCGCATCGCAGCGGAACACCGTCCTCCGCTCCGGTGAGGCTCATGAGCCCCCCCATGGCCTGGGCGGTCATGTCCATGGCCGGATAGAAAGCATAGGGTCCCCTTGAACCATACGCGCTGACCGATGCCACGATGAGATGGGGATGACTCCCCCGAAGCCCCGCGGGATCCATTCCCAGTTCCGCCCATCGACGAGTCCCCAAGCTTTCCACCAATACATCCACTTTGTCCAGGAGACGCCGCAGAAGGCTTCTACCTTCTTCTCGATCCAAATCCAGCGCGACGCTTTTCTTGCTCAGATTCATGAGGACAAAATAAAGGTCGTCGCGTTCGCCCAGATTGTGGAACAAACGACGTTGAACCTCCGCACTGCGGAGATCCTCCACTTTGATGACCTCGGCGCCCAGGCACGCCAGCAGCAATGCGCACGTGGGACCTGCCTCGTAGCGGCTCAGGTCCAGTACCCGAATACCTTCGAGAGGCTTGGGAATTCGTTCCATGAAGAACCCCTGCCGCAAGACGCCCCGTCGCCCGCCCGGCTCAGGTCATAACCAGGCCGCCGGACACGTGGATGGTCTGGCCCGTGATGTACGCCCCCAGTTCGGAAGCGAGAAACGCGATCATGTACGCCAATTCCTCAGGTTCGCTGTATCTCCGAAGCGGAACTAATTTCAAGGTTTTGTCCAGTTTGGTAACGGCTTCCTTGCTGGAACTTTTCAGTTCATCTATTTCCTGAACCCCCAGAGAGACGCAGTTGGACGTGATCCCGTATCGGGCCGACTCCTGGGCCAAGGAACGGGAAAAAGAACTGACCGCCGCTTTGAACGCACCGTACACGGACATGCGGGGGACCCCGAGCCGACCCGTGTCGGAAACCATGTGGATGATGCGCCCGAAGGTGCGGTCCATCATCCCCGGAAGTACGGCGTGGGTCCACCGGAAGGTCACATCCACGATGTTCCGGTACTGAACCTCCCACTCGTCCCGGCCCTGCCGGTGAAACGGCATCAGGTGGTGCATGAACTCCAGGAGACCGAAATCCGTGGCCAGGATATCCAGCCGCCCCTCACGCGCTTCCACCCGCCGTACGAATTGGGGAATGCTCTCCCCGTCAAAAAAATCCAAGGCCTCGGTCGCCACCGGGGAACCTAAAGCTTCCTCCGTTTCCCGGGCCACAATCTGCGTCACCTTGGGATTGGAATCCACCGCGTACACCACCGCTCCCTCGGCCGATAGAATCTGAGATAGCTCACTGGGAATACACTTTCCGGAACGATGGGAAGCCACCACGGCCACTCGACCCTTCAGACCGTTGTTTCTCAAGGTGAGAAAACGCCCCGTTTTATCGGTTTCCCGGCAAGATCCACTGTCGGAATCACACGAAAACATAGGTCACCTGTTCGTTGGGTAATTCGGCTTCGCTCTGTGAGCACCGGAGAGTTCTTCAAAAAAAGGTTGACAAGATCCGAATTAAGTAAGTATAATATACTTAATTTTAGTTTACACACGAAAAGTACCGCTATAGCACACAAGTACTGCATACTTACCAGATCCTATGGCCGTTTAAAAGGCGTAAAATCGATCTCGCAGGGGAAGCTCCCAACGATGCTTCGCGCGGCCCTGAACGGTTCGGTACCCATCAAACGCCCGGCATTTCCAGGGAGATCAGTGGTCCGAGCGATGCGTTACTCTCTACCTGAATCCGTGACGTGTTTTTCTGCGTAGTCGGTTTCACAGGTTTGGGGGCGGTTTTTCGGCTCTTTCATTGAGTCTGACGCAGCTCAAAGCCGATTCACAGT
>Ga0209163_1000588_pt1 | contig 61964 bp, 50 predicted proteins | sample MTBAKSrepl2MetaG_FD_187457 | JGI IMG/M metagenome (GOLD analysis project Ga0209163, IMG submission 187457) | Enrichment culture microbial communities om Arthur Kill intertidal strait, New Jersey, USA, that are MTBE-degrading - MTBE-AKS2 (Arthur... | ecosystem: Environmental > Aquatic > Marine >...
TTCGGCATCCCTGTACACAAATGATCGGGGATTTCCATCGTGGATGATCTCATGCGTGGAGGCGGCAACATTCTCTTCCAGGGCTTTGAGCTGCTCCGGCTTCATTCGTTCCATGGCCCATCGCGCGGCGAGGATTTCGTTCACCGCGCGGATCTCACAGATCTCCTCGACCTCGCTCCACCTGATCTTTCTTACCTTATAACCGACCCTCGGGATGGACTCCAGCAGACCTTCCCTCTCCAGCGTGTGAAGGGCCTCCCGCACGGGTGTTCGCGAGGTGTGGATCTGGCCGGCAAGTCTGCTCTCAATCAAGCGCTCACCCTGGGAGAACGTGCCATTCAGGATGCCTTCCCTGATGGAGTGATACACCTTCTCCCGGATGGACACAGGGGGTTTGATGGAAAGACGGATCTTCTTGCCAGGACTTGCGGAATTTCCATTTTGTTTGGAGATTTTCATTGCGCCAATGCTCTTCCTGGTTTTCTTCATACACGCATGTAATTGGAAGGTCAACCAAAAGTGTCATCCAGATGGGTTACTGTACCCCAGATTACGTATTTTCCCCCGTTCTGTCAACCGAAAGCGAATGCTCAGGCGGATTTCTCCCTTCAGTCGAAATGACAGAAAACGCGCTCCCTTGTGATTGCGACACCGCCTCGCAGGCGGGATTCCAGAACGCAGAAAGAGTGGATTCCGGGTCAAGCCCGGAATGACAGACCAAGCAAAGGGACTTGCGACGCACTACACCGGCATCCACTCCTCCTAAACTCTTGATGTTTCATGCATGGAACTATAGTTTAGACACTGACTTCAGGAATAAAACAGGATGCAGACCGGGAATTGTGCTTCTGGCACCGAACTCTTTCGGTTAGGACATGTCGATGACGGAACCCGATATCTCCAGACTTCGAATTGACAGGAACAAGACTGCAACTCGAAAATCACGGAAGAAGCGGAATTTTCTCCTTCTGATTCCGGTGTTTCTGATTGCTGTAGGGCTCTATTTTTATTGGACCGGCGCATTGAAGCCCGCCTTGGAAGTACGGGCGGTTCCTGTTCAGACCATCTTTCCTTCCCAGACCCTTACCCTCTTGAATGCGAGCGGTTACGTGGTAGCCCAGCGAAAAGCCGCGGTCTCTTCCAAGGCCACCGGAAGGCTCGTGTCCCTCCATGTGGAGGAAGGGGACAGGGTAAAGAAGGACCAGGTAATCGCTGTGCTGGACAACGAGGATGTGCGTGCGAGTCGCGCCCGGGCCGAAGCCAATGTCCATCTTTCCCGGTCGCTGGTGGAGCGTGCCAAGGCTGAACTGGTTGACGCCACTCTTGCCTACAATCGAAACAAGGAACTCGCTTCAAAGGGATTTGTCGCAAAATCCGTGTTTGATTCCAGCGAAGCCCGGTACAAGATGGCCAGGGCCGAAGTCGCGGCGCAGGAGGCGGCTCTCCGCGCAAGCCAGGCCACCCTTGCCGAAGCGGAAGTCCTGCTGGAGTATTCCTATATCCGAGCGCCCTTTGATGCCGTTGTGCTCACCAAGAACGCCGATATCGGGGACATGGTCACACCCCTGGCAGCAGCGGCCAATGCCAAGGCGGCGGTAGTCACCATCGCCGATATGGACTCCCTTATGGTCGAGGTGGACGTGGCGGAATCCAATCTGGCGCAGGTCAGGCCCGGACAGCCCTGTGAGATCAGACTCGATGCCCTTCCCCAGACCCGTTTTCCGGGAACGGTGCACATGATTGTCCCGACAGCCGACAGGACAAAAGCCTCGGTAATGGTCAAGGTGGCGTTCAGCGAGAAGAGCCCCCAGGTCCTTCCCGAGATGAGCGCAAAGGTCGCGTTCCTCTCCCGTGAGCTCTCAAGCGAGGAACGAGCCCCTTTCAAGGCAATCCCCTCTTCCGCTTTGATCGAACGAAATGGAAGGGCGTTGGTTTTTGTGATCCAGGGGGAACGGGCCGTCCTGAAACAGGTTCGTACAGGCAGGCGTTACAATGAATTGGCCGAAGTCCTGGAAGGAGTTGAACCGGGGGAAAGGGTGATCGTGCCCCCCTTCGAAAAGATCAAGGAAGGAGTCAGGGTGAAGGTGCCGGAGAAGTAGACCAAATCCGAAGCACGAAACCCGAAATCCGAAACAATTTCCAATGACACAAAAAATGGAAGAACCGGCAGAAGTAATCGTTGAGCTGAGGGATCTCAGCAAATCCTACCGGAGGGGCAACCAGATTCTCCCCGTGCTGGAGTCCATTAGCCTCACCATTCACGAAGGAGACTTCCTCGCCCTGATGGGCCCTTCAGGATCCGGTAAGAGCACCCTCCTGAATCTGATTGCAGGACTCGACCGTCCGGATCAGGGGACAATCCTCGTGGCAGGGGTGGATATCACGTCTCTTTCGCAAAGCGAGCTCGCCCGGTGGCGGGCCGGCAACGTGGGGTTCATCTTTCAGTTCTACAATCTCATCCCCGTGCTCACGGCCTTCGAGAACATCGAGCTGCCCCTGCTCCTTACAGGTCTTTCAAAGAGGGAACGGCGGGAGCATGTCATGGCGGTCCTGGATCTGGTCAGGCTCGAAGAGAGGATGGATCACTATCCCTCCCAGCTTTCGGGGGGGCAGCAGCAGAGAGTGGCCATTGCCCGGGCACTGATCTCGGATCCGACCATCCTGGTGGCGGATGAGCCGACCGGAGACCTGGACCGAACTTCCGCCGAAGAGGTGCTCGCCCTGATCGAGCGGCTTAACAGGGATCTTGGCAAGACCGTCATTATGGTCACCCATGATCCGCGTGCAGCCAGGAAGGCCCGCACCCTGAAGGTTTTGGAAAAAGGGGTTCTCGCCCATGCTGCTGAAACTGCTCTTTAGGAATGCATTCAGACGCAAGCTCCGGACGCTTCTGACCCTCACCGGACTGTGCGTCGCGGTGCTGGCTTTCGGGCTGCTTCGCACTGTCGTGGATGCATGGTATGCGGGGGTGGCAGGTTCATCGGCCACTCGACTGGTGACCAGAAACGCCATCTCGCTCACTTTCCCTCTCCCTCTCTCCTATAAGGACAAGATCCGTACCGTTGAAGGCGTGAAGGACGTTGCACACGCTACCTGGTTCGGCGGCATCTACATCGATATGAAGAATTTCTTCGCCAACTTTGCCGTGGACCCCGAGGGTTTCCTCGGAATGTATCCTGAATACGTGCTGCCGGAAAACGAGAGGCAGGCCTTTTTCAAGGACCGAAAGGGGTGCGTGGTCGGGGAAAAACTCGCCAAACGCTTCGGCTGGCAAATCGGAGACACCATTACCCTGACCGGCACGATTTTTCCAGGCAACTGGGAACTGGTCGTGCGCGCCATTTATAAAGGCAGGTACAAGACCACCGATGCGACCCAGCTCTTCTTTCACTGGGATTACCTGAACGAGTACCTGAAGAAGCACCATGCGCGCTGGGCCGATCACGTGGGTTTCTTCTTCATTTCCGTGACCAGTGCGGATTTGGCCCCGGCTACGGCTGAGGCCGTGGACCGGCTCTTCATGAACTCCTTTGCAGAGACGCTCACGGAGACGGAAAAGGCATTCCAATTGGGATTTGTGGCCATGACCGAGGCCATTCTCATGGTGATTCAGCTCGTCTCCTTCATCGTCATCGTTATCATCATGGCGGTAGTGGCAAACACCATGGCCATGTCTGTCCGGGAACGCCTTGGTGAGTATGCGGTTTTCAAGACCCTGGGGTTCGGAAGCCCCTACCTCATCCTGATGATCGTTGGAGAATCGCTGCTCATATCCGTTCTGGGCACCGGCTTGGGCATCCTCTGCACCTTTCCCGCAGTGAACGCCTTTACGCGCAACCTGGGCGAATATTTCCCGATCTTCCACTTGAGCGCGGGGACCATCCGGCTCCAGGTCGCGGCTGGGATCTCGGTCGGGCTGGTGGCTGCGATATTTCCTTCCTGGCGTGCAGCCACAATACCCATTGCTGAGGGAATGGGGAGGATGGGATGACACCGCGTCTCGCAAGCCCTATTCCGTGTAGTGGCGAGTTCGATCTTCCGAAAAAGTGCTCAACAATGGATACACCTATATAAGAGACGCGGAAATCCGAAATTCGATATTCGGATTTGAGGACAAATGAAACTTCTTTTTTTCTATAGCCTTCGCAACCTCCTTACACGCCGCCTCACGACCTTTCTCACGTCCGGGGGCATGGCCCTGGTGATCTTCGTTTTCGCCTCCATCCAGATGCTGGCCGAAGGGCTTGAAAAGACCCTTGTCGATACGGGATCCCACAACAATGTTATCGTCATCCGCCGCTCCTCACAGAATGAAGTGCAGAGCGTGCTCGACCGAAGCCAGGCATCTATTGTAGAGACGATGCCCGAGGTGGCCACCGGCAGGGACGGAACACCGCTCGCGGCAAAAGAGGTGGTGGTCCTGATGGTCTTTGAAAAAAGGGGCTCCGGGGTAAAGGCCAATGTAACCATCCGCGGCATATCAGAGAACAGCCTTCTTCTCAGGCCCCAGGTCAGGCTGATCGCAGGCAGGCTTCCGAGGCCGGGATCATCCGAGATCGCAGTGGGAGATGTAGTGGCCCGTGGATTCAGGAACGCGGGGTACGGAGAGTCCGTCTTTTTCGCCATGCGCGAGTGGGGGGTCGTTGGGATATTCGATGCCGGAAGGACAGGCTACAGTTCCGAAATCTGGGGAGAGGCGGACCAACTCATGCAGGCATTCCGGCGGCCCGCCTACTCTTCGATCCTCTTCCGCCTGGTTGACTCTGCCGCTTTCGAGAAGGTGAAGGAGCGGATCGAGGGTGACCCCCGGTTTACCCTGGAAGCCAAGAGGGAAACCACCTATTACAGGGACCAGTCCGAGATGATGGCCAAATTCCTCCGCATTCTGGGCCTGAGCTTAACGCTGATCTTCTCCACCGGCGCCGTTGTCGGCGGCATGATCACCATGTATGCCGCTGTGGCCCACCGCACAAGGGAGATCGGCACTCTGAGCGCTCTTGGTTTTCAACGCGGCGCCATCCTGACAGCCTTTCTTTTCGAGTCCCTCATGATAGGTCTGATCGGAGGTCTGGCCGGGCTTTTCTTTTCCTCATTTCTGCAGTTCTTCACAGTTTCCACCATCAACTTCCAGACCTTCTCCGAACTGGCCTTCTCCTTTTCCCTCACCCTGGAGATCGCCGTTGAATCCATGCTCTTTTCTCTGATCATGGGTTTTGTGGGAGGGATTCTCCCCGCCGTCCGGGCATCGGGCATGAAGGTTGTGGACGCCCTGCGCGCCACGTAACGCGGAACATCTGAAGATGAACGTCGAAAAGTTTGTCATAGCCCCTTTCTGGTGAAAAACTATTGACAAGATGAATCCTGATATATATCCTACTTCTCAAGTATACAAAGAAGGGAGGTGGTGGTGTGCAGATGATAATGTGTGAAGACGAGATGCGCCGCTCCGGTCTCATGCCCATGGGGGAGAGATAAGGGCTGCTCTTGCCTGACACACGGATCACATTGCACCGTTTCACCGCTTCTCGGTCAGGCACCTCGCGAATAATTCCGCATTTGAGCACCCGCTTTTTCCCCCTCGTAAACATCGATCAGATCGGTTCATCGTAAAGAAAAGGTCATGGGCGAAGTTTGTCCATGGAGTAATCTTATCTGTTTGTGTCCTTCTTCTCGCGCAGGCGCAAAGACGGGAGTTGAATAGATTGAACCGCGAAGGCGCGAAGGACGCAAGAATCATTTTCCACCTGCCGGAAGGATCCGGCAGGTGGAAAAACGAAACGTTTCTTGGCGCACTTGGCGTCTTGGCGGTTATTCTGCCGTTTCGAAGGAGGTGATGGCATGGTATGGATAATGGCCGGCTTTGCAGGGTATTGGGATAAGTGATCTTTTGGTGAAACATCCTGCAGGCCAAGGAGGCGGAAAAATGGCAAAGACGATTCAGGAGATCAATGACAAGATCAAGCGCGGCAAGGCGGTGGTGGTCACTGCCGAGGAGATCATAGATGTCGTGAAGAAAAAGGGCCGCAGCAAGGCGGCACACGACGTGGACGTGGTCACAACGGGCACCTTCGCGCCCATGTGCTCCTCGGGTGCATATTTTAACATCGGCCATTCCAAACCGCGTATGAAAATAGGAGGAGGGAAAGCATCCCTCAACGAGGTGCCGGTCTACACCGGGCTTGCGGCAGTGGATGTGTTCCTTGGAGCGACTGCGATTCCGGACGACGACCCCAGGAACAAGATCCATCCGGGGAGATTCCCTTACGGCGGAGGCCACGTGATCGAGGACCTTGTGGCCGGAAAGGATGTGAAGCTTACGGCCAAGGCCTACGGAACCGATTGCTATCCCCGCCGCAAGCTGGAGACCTGGATCAAGCTGGCGGATATGAATCAGGCCGTGTTGTTCAACATCCGCAACTGCTACCAGAACTACAATGTGGCCGTGAACCTGTCTGACCGTGTCATTTACACCTACATGGGGGTGTTGCAGCCAAACCTGAGGAATGCGACATACTGCAGCGCAGGTCAGCTCAGCCCCCTCTTCAATGATCCCCTCTACCGGACCATCGGCATGGGTACCCGCATTTTTCTCGGAGGAGGGATTGGTTATGTGGTGGACAGCGGCACCCAGCACAACCCCACAGTTCCCCGAACCGAAAAGGGCGCTCCGCGGGTTGGGGCAGGGACCCTTTCCGTCAAGGGCGACCTGAAACAGATGAACCCTAGATGGCTCAGGGGCGCTTCGTTTACAGGGTACGGAGCTTCACTGGCCGTGGGATTGGGAATCCCCATTCCCATACTGAACGAAGAGATCCTGGACTATACCTCTGCAACGGATGCCGACCTTGTGGCAACGGTGGTGGATTACAGCGACGCTTATCCCAACTGCATCGCCGGCAACCTTGGGGAGGTGACTTACGCCCAATTGAAATCAGGCGCAATTGAAGTGAACGGCAAGAAGATTCCGACAGCCGCCCTCTCCTCCTATGCGAGGGCCAGGGAGATTGCAGCCATACTGAAGGGCTGGATCGAAAAGGGTTCCTTCCTGCTGACCGAGCCCGTGTTCCTTCTTCCTTCGGCTGATTCCGGAGTTACATTCAAGCCGCTGAACGAAAGGCCGATCAACAACAACGAGACATCCAGACCTGCAACTTCGCAATCAGCGCTGAAGGTTGCCTGAAGGGAGGCATGATATGATTACAAAAAGACTTGTGCTGAGCTTTCCGCCTCCACTGATCGATCAGCCCGTGACCTTTGAGCTGGTCAGGAAGTATAACCTCAAGATCAACATCCTGCGGGCCCGGATTACCCCCCGGGAGCAGGGAAGATTGGTAGTGGAGGTCACAGGCAGCAAGAAGGACATGGATGCGGGCTTGAAGTTCCTGGATGAAATGAAGGTGGAAGTGAAGGCCCTTGCCCTGGATGTGAAGTTCCATGACGAGAGATGCATCGAGTGCTCGGCATGCACTTCAGTATGCCCCAGCGGGGCACTGTCTGTTCAACGACCCGAAATGCGCGTCTCCTTCAATCATGAAAAATGCATAGCCTGCGAGCTATGCATCCCGGTTTGCCCGTTCAATGTGATGGAGATCGTTTTTTAGTTCCTGAAAAGCAGGTTGCAGGTTGCGAGTTAGCGAATTGCTCACATTCTCTCGCACCTGCAACCGCCACCAGCAGCGCTCTGCGGTTATGATCTGTGGTTTCAACATCTATCTTTTCCGATCTCAGTCCTCCGATCCCTGTCTTCCGGGTTTTCTGAGCTCTGGTCATAGACCATCACCTTGTTTCTTCCGCTCCGCTTTGCCTCATAGAGAGCGCTGTCCGCTTCGTGGATCAGCGTCTCGAGACCTTCAGAGAAGGTCCTGTATTGGGAGACGCCGACGCTCACGGTCACAGGGCACGAGTTCTCCACCTTCTTTCTCACCCTCTCTCCAATCCTGATCGCCTTGTCGGCCGTGATGTCGGGGATGATCACCACGAACTCCTCCCCCCCATAGCGGTAAAGGTGGATCCTGTCGTAATCCCTCAACCCCTTCTCGATGGTGGAAGTCACCTGTTTCAGCACCAGGTCCCCCTTCGGATGGCCGTGGGTGTCGTTAAATTCCTTGAAATGATCGATATCGATTATCAGGAGACTCGATCCCTTGTTGGTTCTCTTGTACATGGCGCCGAGAAGAGCAATATCCTGGTCGAATTTTCGCCGATTGTAGGCGCCGGTGAGTGGATCCTTGTCGATCAAGGCGGAAACGAATTTCTTCTCGTCGTCGTTCAGCTTGTTGAAGACAAGGTCGAGGTCCATGGTTTCACTCTCCTTGACGGAAACGTGGTCGATCTATAACCAAGTTGCTGTTTATTGTCAAGATGCAGGATTCAGGATTCAGGGTGCAGGGTAAAACTCAGCATAGAGCATGGCGCATAGAGCATGGCGAAGATCTTTGCGAAAAAAATTGTAGGAGGGGTTGAATGAAGTGAAACCCATCGGCATGGAGAAGGAGACGCGCATTTTGTGATGCGTTTAGCGGTGCTTTTGCAGTGGAAAAGATCTGTGAAATCTGCGTAATCTGTGGATAGGTCATCAAAAAAGGCCTCTCTAGAAAACCCAGGGAGGCCTTTTCATTTTCGCTATGCCCTATGCGCTTTGCGCTTTGCGGCTTACAGCTCCAGCCACGAATCCGAGTAGAGCTGGTGCCCCAGGATCACGCGCGCCGTCTTGGCATAACCCTGCAGCTCCTTGGAAAGCGAATCCATGCTCACGCTCTCGCCGTCCATAATCTTGTGGATCAGCTCCACGATGTCCGGCCTCTTGCCTCTTGCGATGGCAACGAGCTGGTCGTCGTACGCATCGGCGATGCAGGAGTACATGCCTTTTCTCTCCAGCATGACCATGTAAGTCTGGTTCAGGATGGGCCTGAGGTGGTCGGGCGGTCCATTGGAGATATTGGACAGGCCGCAAGTCGATTTGCACCCCGGCGCGATGTCCTGCAGCATCTCCTGAAAAGCCAGCAGGCTCAAGGCCTGCTGCTGCTGGATGTTGACCGGTGTCACGATTCCATCCACGAAGATGTCCTCGTTCGGCACTCCGGCTTCGTTGGCCGCATAGATCAGTTCTGCGGCGAGCGCTCCGCGCTCGTTCTCATCCCTCGGCAGCCCCTCGGGTCCCCACATCAGGGCGATCATGTTGGCTTTGTATTTCACCGCAAGCGGGATCATCTTTTCGTACCGCTCCGGCCTGCACATGATCGAGTTGATGATGGCTTTGCCCTTGTGAGCGGACAAACCCGCTTCCATCGCCTCGATGTTGGAGGTGTCCAGACACAAGGGAATCGAGTCCCCGATTGTCTCCTGAACGGTTTTCACCACAAACTCCATCAGCTCCGCTCCGCCCTTCCTGGCCGGCCCGAGGTTGATGTCGATCCAATCCATGCCCTTTTCTTTCTGCCTCTTGGCCTCCTCGGCAATGGGTCCGGGATCCTTTTCCTTGAACGCCTTTCCAATCACTTTATTGATAACATTGAGATTCTCACCTATCAGCAGCATAGTCTCCCCCCCTCCAAAATGGATCCTGGATCTTATTTGTATTTGTCGCGCAGGAATTTCGGAATCAGCGAGGCATCCCTCGGTCCGATAATGATTTCCCAGCCCTGCAGCTCCTCTTCCATGTCACCGCTGATGGATGCGGCATATCCCGGGATGATGATGCTCTTGTTTTTCACCTTGTCCGCAATGCCGGACTTCTTCACAAAGGCGGCCACTGCATCGCCCGAGAACTTTCCTGCGGCCCAGGCGGTCATAACCGAAAGGCCTTCGGTGTCCATGATGAGCAGCCAGCTTGGAACCCTGCTGCCTTCGATCTCCCCGCTCACGATAAAATAGGTGAGGGAGAAATTCGTGGTAATCAGTACAGGTGAATTCTCGTTGGGGGTCCCGATTTCATAGATGCCCTGGGTCACCGTCATGGGCCGCTGCGGATCCGTGAAGATATTCAGCCGTTCCAGCAGCAGCGGGAAAAGACTGTCTCCCCTGAAATCGGACATCACGACGATGCCGGCGTATTTGGAGATGAGCGATGCGGATATCATGGTCTCCACATCCAGGTTCGATGCCATCTCGCAGGGGAAGGCGATGGTCGGGAAACCGAGAGACCTGTTCGCGGCCTTCAGGGCCGCCCTCCGGATGACCACCTGGTCCTCGAAGAGCTGCTTTGGCTCGCGGGCGCCGGAGTCCAGGATCAGGTCCTTCAGCCCCATGCCGGTCAGCTTGTCTGTCAGGGGGATCAGCTTTTCAACCGACTCCGCCTTGACCACCAGAGGCAGACCCAACTCCTTCGCGAGCTTGCCCATGGCGTCCACGTTTTTCTCCGTCGCAGCATAAAGGATCGGTTTCTTTACGGCGGCCGCCTCTGCGCCTGCCTTCAACACGGCCGGATCGTCGGACATCAGGATCAGGTTGAACTCGCTCTCCTCAGCAATCTTCTTTGCCAGAACGGGAAACGTTTTGCCGTCTCCCTTGGCCTGTTTGAGCGCCACGAGCTCGGGCCGAAGATTCAAACCCACCCTTTCGTACTGAAAGGCATTCCACTCCTTGAGCTTCTTGTCCAGCGCTTCCGGCGAAAGGTCGGATTGGACCAGTGCGCCAAGTCCTGTGGGGCTGTAGAATGTTTTTTCATGCCTGAACATGACCGTCTCCCCTCCGGTCTTGAAGCTCCTTACGCCGGCGCCTACCGTGACGGGCCGGATCGGGGGGGCGGAGGCCTCTGACAATTTCTCACGCGCCTCGTCGGAAACATAGGGGCAGGTATCCAGCTCCGCCTTGCCCGATGCCAGATTCATAGCAAAGGCCAGACAGGTGGGGACCCCGCATTCACCGCAGTTCGTCTTTGGCAACAATTTAAATATTTGAATTCCTGTCAATCCCATAATGCTCTCCTCTCTTAAAGCAAACTCGAAATCCGAAGCTCGAAATCCGATTCGGATTTCCTGCTCGCGTTCCGCTCGAGGTCGGAGGCAAGGGCAGTGGCCACTTGCCTCCAACCTCAAAGCTCCAACTTCTGTTAGCCGCTTACGATCGGGTCCAGCTTCAGGGCCGGATGATCCTTCTCCTTGAGGAAGGCCATCACCTCGTCCTCTGTCGTCCCCACAGTCTCATCGGCTATCCGGTCAATGAGATCCGGCACGCCCACTTCCTTGCCTCTCCTTTCGAGGCGATCCCGGAGTTCCTCCTTCAGAGCCTTGGGCAGCCAGACCAAACGAAGCAGGCCGCCGTCGCCGGCGACGAACTTGCGCTGGGTGATGTTGTACTTGGAGTGTCCCACGAAACCCGGCGAGGACTGCCCGCCGCCCATCACGCCTGCAAGCGTGGTGAACTTCATTCCACAGGGCGTCTCTCCGGTGTAATCCCTGTTCACGGTCATAATCCCGTTGCATCCCGGCAGCACTGCCGCGATGCACTCGCAGCAGCCGCAGGTGGTCATGGGATCGATGACCAGGCTGTAGAAGTTATAATGGCTGACTGTCTGGCGGGAGGCCTTGAACACGAAGTCATTGACTCCCTTCCATTGCCCCAGCTTCGGATCCAGACACTCGCCCTTTTCCACGGGCTGGTTCGGCCCGGTGGGATTGATTTCAAAGGACGCCTTGCAGTCCATCCAGTTGTACGCGCCGCAAAGGCCGGTCCGCTCGGGGCTGACCATGCAGACATGGCTCGGCGCAAACGACTGGCAGAGTGTGCAGGAGTAATAGGTCTCCACGCTCTCGTCCGTCATCTTCTCCACGCGGTCGTCCCTGGTCTTGTACTCGGCCCTGGCCCTCTTGGTCAGCTTGTCCACGTCTTCCTTCTTCGTGAACAGGGTGACCTGGACCTTGTCCAGGATGCTGCCGAAGTCCTGATGGTACTTTGCATGGAGAATGGTCCCGATGTGCTTCAGGCTGAACCCCTTCTGCACCGCAGGCTCCCCGACCCTGATCCACGAAATGTCGCGCTGCCCGATATGCATGATGCCCTGGGCGTAGTTGATCAGGTGATGGATCTGCCTCTCGAGGATAGGCTCGAAATCGGGCTGCGTCTTTCTCCCTGCCACCTGCACATAGATGCCGAGCGGCATGCGGGTCCCCTTTTTGATGTCCTTGACATCGGGGCCGATCAGCTCGACCTTGCCGTCCTCGATCTCGTTCATCTCCGCCATCTTGCAGAGCTCGGTGCACTGGGTCTTGCCGCCGCCCATCTCGAGATAGAGATCGTCTTTCCGCACGCGCTCGCCCTCGAAGGCCGGCCCGTATGCAAGCGGGATATCCACCTTGGTCACGTTCACCTTGAGCCCGCGGATCTCGATGGATCGGGAGGGCATTTCGTCGTGGCCCACATTGGCCACCACGTGTTCGTAGGTGCACACGCCCGTGGGAAGGATCTCCGGGATATCGGTATCCGCGATGGTGGGGAACCCCCAGTTGACGCACCCCGCCGCATTGGCCGCCCACTCTGCATTCACATCGCCAAGGGCATTGACGAATGCAAAGACGCGGTCCTTCTGGTAAGCGAGCTGCTTCTTGAAATCGCCGGGCTGGATGCCGCCGAAAGCCATGCCTGCGCGGTTGGCGAACCCGAGAGCGAACACGGCTGCGGAGATATCCGGACCGAAGGGCACGAGCCTCGTGTTCCAGCCGATCTGGACCTTTTCCTGCACGAGCTGCTCGGCAAAGGTGGTCCCGTTCTGGTTGGCGGCCATGAAGACGTAGATGGTCTTCAGCTGGTACTCTTCGGCAATCTTCTTGGCCGTGGCCGTATCCGGGGCCGCGCCCACGATGGCTGCGAAACCGGGCGCGGTGCCGTCCACGAATTCGACACCCCTCTTTCTCATGATCTTGTCATCCGCGGCGCCGAGCCACAGCTTTCCGTTTTCCAGATCCGGCTCCTCCGCCTCGGGCTGATAAAAACCCGGGTCTTCCACGTACCGGATGGCCTCCACGATCTCCTCGGCAAAGAGGGCCGCCATTCCCGCATCCAGAAGCGGCCCGAGAAAGGGGAGATGACAGTCCTTCTTGACATGAGGGGGCAGGAGCTTCCGCGCAAAATCAAGAGGCTTTTTGGCGGAGTCGAGATCCGTTACCTTCATGCCGGTGAGAGAATATATGATTGGCAGGAAGTACGCCGTGTTGGGAAACTCCAGCTTCTGGCTCCCGCCGTAGGTTTCCAGTGCCCTCTTGTACTTGCCTTCCGCTTTGGAGACGATGTTGTAGGCTCCCTGGATGGCTGCAAACGCTACTAACTTAGACATAACCTGATTCCTCCCTTCTTAAGAGGCTGATTTTCGATTATCGTTTCCTACGCCGCTTCCAGCTTCTGCCGTGCGGCCATATCCATGAGCACCCTCTCGCGAGACTTGTCGAGGCCAAGGGCCTGGCGCTTCTTGTTGATGTGGGCGATCATCTTCTGTGCATGCTTGATCGGATCCACTTCAAGATCCCACATGCCGCCGTAGATCCCCTCAAGCTTCTTGTAGAGATAGTCTTCGAACACGGGCGAACCGCTCACCGGCATGGTCACGCCGAAGACGGTGTACACGCCCGAGGCCACGAAGTACTGGCCGATGCTGATCGCCTTTTCGCTCATCCATTCCGGCGCCGATCCGGCCGCCGGAAGATCGGCGATGGTCTTTCCGAGCCCACCGGCCTTGACCACTTCGGTGGCGGCCATGAGGATCCGGCTGTTGTCCACGCACGATCCCATGTGGAGAACGGGCGGAATGCCCACCGTCTCGCAAACCTCTGCGAGCCCGGGACCGCAGTAAACACCGGCCGCCTCGGGGGTGAGGAGCCCGGCCTTGCCGCAGGTGATGGCATTGCACCCGGTGGTGAGGACGATCACGTCGTTCTTGATCAGCTCCTTCACGATGGTGAGATGGGCATCGTCGTGCACGGTTCGGGCATTGTTGCAGCCGACCACGCCGGCCACGCCGCGGATCCGTCCGTTGATGATGTTGTCGTTCAGCGGGGTATAGGATCCTCGAAAGGTGCCGCCCAGGTGATAGTTGATGGACTCGTAGCTGAAGCCGGCAATGAGAGGCGAGCTGTACTTCGGGATCATGACCTCCCTGCTGCGGTTGGGGAAATTGTCGATCGCGGTCTTCACGATCTTCTTTGCATCGTCAAATGCCGTATGTTCGTCGAATTCGATATGAACGGTCTCCCCGGAGGCGATCTTCGCCCTGGGGTTGGTGGTGATGATCTTGGTGTGGAAGCACTTGGCTACGTTCGCCACGTTCTCCATGATGCACTGCACATCCACCACCATCGCTTCAACGGCGCCGGTGATGATGGCCAGCTCCTGCTGCAGGTAGTTGCCTGCAAGGGGCACGCCGTGGCGGATGAGGATCTCGTTGGCCGTGCAGCAGATGCCGCCGAGCTGGATCCCCTTGGCTCCCTTCTGCTTAGCATAGTCGATCATCTCGGGCAGCTCTGCAGCCGTGACGATCATTTCGCTCAGCAGCGGCTCATGTCCGTGGATGATGATGTTCACATGGTCTTCCTTCAGGATGCCCAGGTTGGCCGAACTCTTGAGCGGGTAGGGACAGCCGAAAAGGACGTCCTGCAGGTCTGTGGCCATCATGGATCCCGCCCAGCCGTCGGCCAGGGAGGCCCTGGTGCACTGGGCCACGATGTTCTCGTAATCCTGGTCCACGCCCATGTGGGTCCGATGCATGATCTCCACGATCTCCCGGTCGATTCCTCTCGGGATCACGCCGAGCTTCTTCCAGTTGTCGTAAAGGGGCTTTGGGGCCCTCTTCACCATCAGGACCTCTCCGGTCTGCTGCCCCCACTGACCCAGGGCCTTTTCCCCGACCTCCACCGCGATCTCGTCGATGTCGCGCTGCAGGACTTCGCCGTCTTTTCCCTGCACCGTGATCTCTACGCCGTAATCCGGGGCGATCTCCAGGAGTTTCTTCGTATCCGTGATCTTGTAATCGTGGGTCTCTTTTCTGGCCGCTGCCAGAAAGGTCTCCGCAACGCCTCGACCGTGGTCGGAGTGTGCTGCCGCGCCTGCCGCCACCATCCTGGCAAAGTTCCTTGCCGCAATGGTCTCGGGTGTCGCCCCGCAGAGGCCTTTTCGTGTGTCTTCGCCTCCCTGTTCCACATCCTTGGTCAGCGGAAGCCGGCAGGGTCCCTGTGAGCAGTTCTTGCAGCAGGTTCCCTGGATTCCGATGTTGCACGGTTTCATGGACGCGGCACGGTCGAAAATGGTCTCGACACCGAGCTCCCGCGATCTCTCGATCATCTCCGTAGTCGCTTTGTCCACGCTCAATTCGCTCGGCTTTGCCGCCGCCTTCTTCACTTTCTCTTTGGGCTCCGCCGCTTTGGCCTTGACTTCTTCTGTTGTCATTTCAGAGGTTCCTCCTCTCTCTTTCTTATCTGATTAACGTCTGTGGATGCGATCGAGATTTTCCATGAGTCGATCGACGAGACCGGCCTGTCTGGCCGCCGCCTTCTTGGGAGCAGCCTGGCCGGCTGCCGCTCTTCTTTCCGCCTCGACCTTCTCTCTCTCCGCAGCTCTTTTCTGTCTGAGGGCCAACAACTGGTCCTTTTCCTCTTCCTTTGCCCGCGACTTATTTCGGGCCTCTTCTTCGGCGCTTCGCTTCGCCTCTTCAGCCGCCTTCTTTGCGGCATCCTCTTCGGCCTTTTTCCTGGCCTCTTCCTTCGACTTGGCATCTGCCTCGGCCTTGGCCTTTGCTTCCGCCTCCGCCTTCACCTTGGCCTCGGCTTCCGCCTTTGCTTTCGCCTCGGCATCGGCTTTTGCCTTCTCCTGGTCTTCGGCCTTGGGCTTCATCTCCACGACCTTCTCTTTTGCAGGCGCGGCTTTTGGGGCTTCCGCCTTCTTCTCCGGTTTGGCCGCTGCCTTTGGCGCTTCCTTGGGTTTGGCCGGCTTGGCCTTCCCCTCTTCCTTTGCGATTGTCAGCACCGGTTTGGGAGCAATCGCGGCCAGATCCGCCTGCGCCAGGGGCAGGCTCTTCGTGATCTCCTTCACGTCCGTAGCCGCGCCGCCCTTCACCATGAGCTGGATAAAAGATCGCACGAGACGGACGCTCTCAGGATGCCGGAGCGTCACGATGTCGGCGCCTGCAAGCAGGTAACATGTGGCTGCGACCGTCTCCATCGTGATTGCCCGCCTCTCGGGATCGCCGAGGGTCGGGGCGTCCTCGATGGACAGGCCGGATTCCTTGGATTTCCAGATTTCGTTTCCTACATTGGCGATGATGGGGATCTGGAGCTTATCGTCTTCCTGAGTCAGCGCGGCCATGCGAATCCTCTCCATGACCGAATAGCTGTACTCCATTCCATACCCCAGGCCGCCTGTGGTGGGATCGATGATGACCTTGTCCAGGGAGACGCCGAGATTCCCCAGCAGGATGTTCAACTGCTTGGCGAGATTGACATCGATCGGCGATGAGGCGACTATGGTCTGCCCGTAGGCAAGCGCGCTGGCGCCAATGGCCTTGTGATTGCCTTCCTCTATGGGGGAAAGGCCGACGTTCTTGCCCTGACAGGTTTCAGAGATCTGCTTTAGAACCTCCTCGTCCTTCTGGTTGTTCGCGGTTCCCCAAAAAATTACGGGCACATCGACGGCCTTCAGGATCTCGGCCGCGACCTTTGCGGCATCTGCCGGGGATCGGTCCATGCCGTTCGGGTCCGTGCTTTTGAGCTGCACGACGATCATGTCTGCGCCATACTTCTCCACGCACTTCTTTGCCCAGGCATCCGGCGATCCAATGACGTCCTTGAAGGGCTCCACTGCGGCTGCGGGCCAGTCCTGTGAAGGATCGAAGTCCCAGACTTCCATGGCGATCCTCGGAGGGTTCTCCATTTTGCCTTCGAACAGGTAGAAGGGGTACGCGTCTGCGCCTCCCAGGGTCACTGCTTTGGCGCCCTTTCCCACCGTGGTAGTACCGATTTTTCCAGAATATTGCTGTTTAGGAATTTGAAAGGCCAATTTGCTCCCTCCTTTTAGATCAACAGGTATTCGTTATCTCAAAATTCCAGAGGCCGGCTGCATCCGTGCAGGACAGAAAGGCAGTCGACTCGCTGGGGTTCCGTTATTCGGCAGCGCTCCGGCTCTGGCCAAGAGATTCCCCCAGGCAAAGGGAATTTCCAGCCCATCGTCCCTTGCGCGATCGGAGGGACGATGATTCACCTGCTTTCGCTGATGATTCCTATATGTTCAACTTGGGGGTTCGACTGAACAGGCTGTCCGAGTCAAACTCTGAGGGGAACGTGTAGAACCCTTATACATGAAAACCCTTTACAGGGTCGTTTAAACATAATTGAGAGAATATCCTAAAGTCAAGAGACATTTGAACAACAATTCAAGGAGTTTAATTTCCGACTACCGCGGAACGCGCCAGCCATATGTTGTTGCCGCCGGCGTTCCTTGCTCCCATATCTTGTACCGGCAGCGAGAAGAAGGTGAGTCACACTCACTTATCCACCTGCTTACTGCTCACTGCTCACTATCTTTGAGGATCTTTTCAAAGATCTCGAACGCAGCCGCCACGGCCTTGTTGTCTTTGTTCAGCTGTGTGGTCGGGGTGCCCCTCAGATCATATTCCCGGACCTCCGGATCCTCGGGGATGATACCGCTCAGCTCCAGACCCTGCTCCTTTACAGCCTCCTCAATGGAGTCCCTCTGCCCGTCCTTGGCGAGATTTACAATCAGGTGCTTCCGGCCGATCTTGAGCCCCAACTCGGCAGTGAGACCGAAGATCCTTGCTGCAGCCTGGATGCCCCTGCGCGTGGGGTCTGAAACCACCAGCAGAACATCGATGTTGTTTGTGGTCAACCGGCTGATATGTTCCATCCCCGCTTCGTTGTCTACAACCACGTATGCGTAATTGCCTATGAGTTTGTCCAGGTAATTGGTGAGAAGCGTATTCGCTGCGCAATAACAGCCGGTCCCCTCAGGCCTTCCCATGACAATGAGGTCATACCCGCTTGCCTCCACCACCGCCTGTTCCAGCTTCATCTCCATGAAAACATCCTTGGTCATGCCCGTGGCAACACCTTTTTTCATCTCTTCCCTGGCATCGCCCAGGGTTTGCTCCACCTTCATGCCCAGGACCTCGTTCAGGTTGGCATTCGCATCCGCATCCACTGCCAGAACCGGCACCATTTTGTTGTCCACGAGGTATTTAACCAGCAATCCGGCAGTCGTGGTCTTGCCGGTTCCGCCCTTGCCCGCGAAGCCGATGGAAAAGGAAGATCGTGACATTCAAACCTCCTGTGAGGGCCACTTTTTAGTTGCGCTCATCTCAAACTTTTTCTAATATTCAAGGAGTCTTAAACAAAGGATCTCTCTCCTCTGATGGTAACTAGCGAACATATCTGGTTGCGAGTGACAAAGAGAATTCAGTCCAAGTTGCCGAACGGCGAATTCCAAACCTGGTTCTCTAAGGCAACCCTTAAAACTCTGGAAGGAGACTCGGCCGTCATATCCGTACCGAACAGGTTTCACGCCATCTGGATGATGGAAAAATACCTTCCCGCCATCGAGGAATGTTTTGCCAAAACACTCAAAGCGTCCCCAAAGGTCAGCTTTTGTTACGAACAGTCCGCCCAGGAGCGTGCGGAAGATCCGGAGGGTATCAAACCGGGTCTTGACCAGTCCCTGACCTTTGATGAAATGCAGAAGGGTAAATGGAATCGTTTTGCCTGCTCCTCGGCGCTCCGGGTGACGGAGAAGTCCTCCCGGGCCTACAACCCGCTCTATCTCTTCTCAGGGCCGGCGCTGGGCAAAACACATCTTCTTCATGCTATTGGAAACCGCATCAGGGTTGAAACCCCTGATGCGGCGGTCAGATTCGTGCCGTGTGCGACCTTCGTCTCAGAGTGTAGCGTCTATTCGAGCAAGGATCAATATCAATCCTTTGAAGAAAGGCTCTCTTCTCTCGATGTGCTCCTCTTCGACGACGTTCATCTTCTACGCCAGCGGACCGGTGAACAGAACACTCTTGTGTCTCTTTTCGATTCCCTTTATTCCAGGGACAGGAGAATGGTGTTCAGCGCGGACCGGCCGCCTCAGGAATTGGAGGGCATCAGCAAGCCTCTTTTATCCAGACTGGGATGGGGAGTCCTGGCGGAGATAGGGATGCCGGATCACAACGGACTCCTGGGCATTATAAAAAAAATGGGAAAGGACAATGGCGTCCACCTCCCGGAGGATGTGGTTTTCTTTCTCTCTCACGCAAGCAGGGACTTCAAGGCTCTCAAGAAAAACATTATGAAGATCAGAAGCTATGCTTTGCTCAAGGGAGGCCAGATCAATATTTCCGTGGCAAAATCGTTGATCAAAGGCTCGAATCAATCAAAGATCGGGATCGAGGACATCAAATCCGTAACGGCCGGTTACTTCAATATCCCCATTCATGATCTGACGACCGGGGGCAAGAAAAGGTCCCATTCCTACCCAAGGCAGGTTGCAATGTATCTTGCAAGGAAGCATACGGACCTTTCTTTCAAGGAGATCGGCAGTTCCTTCGGCAATAAGGATCATTCTACCGTGATCCATGCGATACGAAAGATCGAGCAGCACAGGGATCAGGGAAAGTCGACGACCGACGACCTCACCAGGATCGAAAATCTCATTTCCTGACCATGATGAAAACTTTTCAGGGAATTGCTGTCGATAACTCGTTCCGATAGGTTTTCGTACCAGGAGAAGGCGCCACCGACAAAGGAATGTTGAGAAAGAGTTCAGAATTTTCCCCTTTCACTTTGAGTACTTGAAACAGTTATGCACAAAAGCGAAGATCTTATTATGACTATTAGTCGGAGGATAATATGGAAGTAACAGTAAATAGACAGGAACTGTACAGGGCTGTCTCCAGAGTCCAGAGTATCATCGAGAAGAGGAGCAATATGCCTATTCTGTCAATGATCCTGGTCTCGGCAAAAGGTTCCGAACTGGTCATATCGGCCACCGATCTTGAGATCAGCCTTCAGCAGAAGACGGTCGCTGAGGTTGCTGTCCCGGGAAGCGTCACTATTCCGGGGAGGAAGTTTTTTGAAATTCTCAAGGAAAGCAAGAGCGAAAAGCTTCTCCTGAAAGAGAGGCAAAACGCCAGGATTTTCATTTCCGATGAGAACGCCCGGTATAATCTGGCCTGTCTGCCTCCTGATGAATACCCTGTGTTTGTAGAACCTGAAGGGGTAATGACCGCCGAGATCGACGGCCTTGTGCTCCGGGAGATGATCGAGAAAACGATCTATTCCGTAACGATGGAGGAAGCGGGGTTCAAACTCTCCGGCATCTATGTGGAAAAAATGGCACAGGATGAAAAGTCTTTTCTCAGGATGGTTTCCACCGATGGGCACAGGTTGTCCCTGATCGAGAAGCAGGTTGAGGGGATCAAGAGTATCGATATGCCTTCAGGTGTGATGATTCCCAAGAAGGGCATGATGGAACTCTCCAAGCTCGCCTCCGAAGGGGGAGTGCTTCAGCTGGGTTTCAAACAAAGCAACTGCCTGGCACGGGCCGGGGAGTCGATGCTGGTCATGAGACTTCTTGAAAGCAAATTCCCGGACTATAACGCAGTGATCCCGAAGAGGACCAAGTCCGTGATCAAGATAAAGAAAGAAGCCCTTCTGGATGGAATGAAGAAGATGATGATCCTGAGCAATGAAACCTACCGGGGGGTTAAGATCAGCCTGGAGAACAACATCATGGAACTCGTTTCCGTGAATCCGGACCTGGGCGATGCTCAGGAGAAGCTTGAAATCGACTACAAGGGAGAGCGATTTGACGCGGGTTTCAACCCGAAATACTTTACCGACGTCCTCCAGAACATGGACAGCGAGATCGTGGAGGTCGGCTTGATCGATAATTCCAGCCCCTGCATCATCAAAGGAAGCGACGACAAAGGCTTTCTGGGGTTGATTATGCCCATGAGGCTTTAGATATGGTTGGATCGGATTCTACATACAAGGCAGACAGCATCAAGGTACTGGAAGGCCTCAGTGCGGTTCGCAAGAGACCGGCCATGTATATCGGCAATACCGCTGTCGACGGACTGCATCATCTCGTTTACGAAGTGGTGGACAACAGCATCGACGAGGCTCTTGCGGAGTATTGCGATCATATTGACATTCAGATACTGGCGGACAACAGCGTTGTTGTCACCGACAACGGCAGAGGTATACCGGTTGACATGCACGAGACCGAGCAGGTTCCCGCGCTTGAAGTCGTCATGACAGTGCTCCATGCAGGGGGCAAATTCGACAACAAGAGCTACCGGGTGTCCGGCGGGCTGCACGGTGTCGGGGTTTCTGTGGTCAATGCCCTTTCCGAGTTTCTGGAGGTCGAGGTATACCGAGACGGCAAGGTGTACTCCCAGCGCTATGAACTGGGAGAAAAAAAGACAGAGCTGCAGGTCACCGGGGAAACGGCAAGGAGAGGAACCAGGATCCGCTTCAAGCCGGACCCGACCGTATTCGAAACCGTGGAGTTCGACTTTGACACCCTTGCCAGGAGAATGAGGGAGCTCGCCTTCCTCACCAAAGGGGTAAAGATAGACATCTCCGATGAGCGGTCGGGCAAGAGCAAGGAGTTCCACTACGAAGGGGGGATAAGCTCCTTTGTCACCTATCTCAACAAGAGCCGCGCCGTGCTCCACCCTGAACCGATCTTCATAAGCGGCGAGAAGAACGCGGTCATGGTGGAGGTCGCCTTTCAGTACAATGACTCCTACAATGAGATCATTCTCGCATTTGCCAACAGCATCAACACCCGGGAGGGAGGGACCCATCTCATCGGGTTCAGGTCGGCCCTCACCAGAACCATCAACACCTACCTTCAAGGTTCATCCTTTGCAAAGACCTTCAAGGAGAAACTGAGCGGGGACGACGTTCGTGAAGGGTTGACGGCCGTCATCAGCGTCAAGCTCCCCAATCCCCAGTTCGAGGGCCAGACCAAGAGCAAGCTCGGGAACAGCGAGGTGAAAGGGTTGGTGGAAACCCTCGTAAACGAGCGGCTCGCCATGGTCTTCGAAGAAAACCCAGGTGTGGCCAAGGCGATCCTGGGGAAGGTCGTAGAGGCGGCAAGAGCCAGGGAGGCGGCCAGGAAGGCCAAAGAGCTCGCCAGGAGAAAAGGGGTGCTCTCGGACTTCTCACTCCCCGGCAAGCTGGCGGACTGCCAGGAACGGGACCCTGAGAGAAGCGAGGTATTCATCGTGGAGGGGGACTCGGCAGGCGGATCGGCGAAGCAGGGTCGGGACAGGAAGTTTCAGGCCATTCTTCCTCTCAAGGGAAAGATCCTGAACGTGGAGAAGGCCCGCTTCGACAAGATGATGTCGAGCGAAGAAATCAGGACCATGATCGCTGCCCTTGGAACCGGCATCGGCGAGAAGGGATACGATATTGCCAAGCTCCGATACCACAAGGTCATCATCATGACGGATGCGGATGTGGACGGGGCGCACATCAGGACCCTCCTCCTGACATTTTTCTTCAGGCAGATGCCCGAACTCATCGAGGGCGGATACCTCTATGTCGCTCAGCCCCCGCTCTATCGGGTCGCGGAAGGGAAAAACGAGGCCTATGTCAAGGATGAGGAATCCTTCAACAGGTACCTTCTTCGCAGGATTGCCGACAAGGAGTCGGTAACCATCCGGGACGGGGAAAAGCTCGCCGGACGCAAATTGGAAGACCTTCTCCGGAACCTTCTCACGTATTACGAAAACCTCGCAAGCCTCGCGAAGAGGGGCTACACGGAACACCTGCTGGAGCTTATGGTCTCCAATGGTCTCCGGGAAAAGAACCAGCTCAAGGACCCGGATTTCGTCGAGAAGCTTGTAGGTAAGCTTCAGCAGGAGGGTTACAGGGTAGAAGAGAAAAGGCTGGACCAGGAAGGAAGGGGATATTACGAATTCAGCGTGACCGAGCAGTTCAACCAGGGAAGAACCATGGATGTGAACTGGGAGATGATCTCCTCCCCTGAGCTCAAGCGCGTCATGGTCCTCGGGGAGCGGTTCAAGGACTGGAACGGCGCCACGTTTGTACTCTCCGGGGACGGAGATGGAAAAGAACTGAAGGGGTTGAGGGCGCTCTTCGACTTTCTTCAGGAAAAAGGGAAAAAGGGATTGAATATCCAGAGATACAAAGGCTTGGGAGAGATGAACCCCGGGCAGCTGTGGGAAACCACCATGGATCCGGACAAGAGGACGCTGTTGAAGGTCAAAGTGGAGGACGTGGTGGAGGCCGATGAGATCTTCACCATTCTCATGGGCGACAAGGTAGAGCCCAGAAGGGACTTTATTCAGACAAACGCACTGGAAGTGAGAGAGCTGGATATTTGATCCTGTCTCTGTGGAGCGGACTTAAAAACAAATCCGAAGCACGAAATTCGAATTTCGGATTTGCTTTAAATAGGGAGAACAACCATGGTTGCAACTCTGCTGCCCGACATTGTCAACATCGAAGACGAGATGAAGAAATCGTATCTCGAGTACTCGATGAGCGTCATCGTCGGCAGGGCCCTGCCGGATATCCGGGACGGCCTGAAACCCGTGCATCGGCGTGTCCTGTACGCGATGCACGAGATGAAGAACTATTTCAACCGTCCTTACAAGAAGTCGGCAAGGGTGGTTGGGGACGTCATTGGAAAGTTCCATCCCCACGGCGATTCGGCCGTGTACGACACCATCGTGCGCATGGCGCAGGATTTTTCTTTGCGATACCCTCTGGTGGACGGTCAAGGCAATTTCGGGTCGGTGGACGGCGATCCGCCTGCCGCCATGCGGTACACCGAGGTCCGCATGACGCGGCTCACCCAGAACTTTCTGGACGACATCGACAAAGAGACCGTAGATTTTTCACCGAACTACGACGGTTCGATAATGGAGCCGGTTATTCTCCCCACCTCCATTCCGAACCTTCTCATCAACGGCTCCTCGGGCATCGCAGTCGGCATGGCCACCAACATACCGCCGCACAACCTCTCGGAAGTGTGTGACGCCATTGTCCGCCTCATCGAACGCCCGGAGACTCCCGTGGGCGAGCTGATGAAGATCATTCCCGGTCCCGATTTTCCGACGGCCGGATTCATCATTTACTCCAAAGGGATCCGTGAGGCCTACGAGACCGGAAGAGGCGTCATTCGCGTTCGGGCAAGGGCTTTTGTCGAAAAGCAGGCCCAGAACAAGGAGAGGATCATCATCTCCGAGATCCCCTTTCAGATCAATAAGAGCAAGCTGCTGGAACGCATTGCGGAGCTCGTCAAGGAAAAGAAGATCGACGGCATCACCGACATCCGGGACGAGTCGGACAGGGACGGTTTGAGGGTGGTTCTGGAGATCCGCAGGGATGCCAAGGCACTGGTCATCCTCAACCGCCTCTACAAGTACACGCAGATGGAGGTCTCCTTCGGCATCATTCTTCTTGCAATCGTGAATGGGAGACCTCATGTCCTGACCCTGAAGGAGATCCTTCAGAACTTCCTCATTCATCGCAAAGACATCATCATCCGGAGGACCACCTATGAGCTGAGGCAGGCCGAGGCCCGCGCCCATATCCTCGAAGGTCTGAAGATAGCCCTCGATTTCATGGACGAGGTGATCGAGGTCATTCGATCCTCCTCCGACCCGAAAGAGGCAAGGGCAAGACTGATGAGCGATTTCTCCCTGTCTGAGATACAGGCCCAGGCCATCCTGGACATGAGACTGCAGAGACTTACCGGAATGGAGCGGGAGAAGATCACGTCGGAGTATGAGGAGCTTCTCAAGAACATGGAGAGGTTCAGGGCCATCCTGGCTAGTCCGGCCATGGTTCTCCAGCTCATCAAAGAGGAGCTGGAGGCGATCAAGAAGGAGCACGGGGACGAGCGGAGGACCGAAATCCTGGCCGAGTCCGGCGAAATCGATGTGGAGGACCTGATCGCAGAAGAGGATATGGTGGTCACGATCAGCCACGACGGCTACATCAAGAGAAGCCCGGTAAGTCTGTACAGGGCTCAGCGCCGGGGCGGAAAAGGGATGACCGGGGTCAAGCCGAAAGAGGAGGATTTTGTGGAGATGCTCTTCGTGGCCTCTTCGCATGATCATCTCCTCTTCTTCACGAACAAGGGGAGGGTCTACTGGAAGAAGGTGCACGAAATTCCGGAGGCAAGCCGCGCGTCGAGAGGGAAGGCGATTGTGAATCTCCTGGAACTGCAATTGGGCGAACAGGTGACCACAACGCTCTCCATCAGGGATTTCGAAAAGGGAAAATACGTGGTTATGGCGACCAAACAGGGGTTGGTCAAGAAAACCGAGCTCGTCTCCTACAGCCATCCGCGGGCCGGGGGCATCATGGGCATCAAGCTCAACGAGGACGATGAACTGATTTCCGTTCGCGTCAGCAGCGGCGGCCAGGACATCTTCCTGACCACCCGCCAGGGCAAGTCCATCCGTTTTCATGAATCCGAGATACGGGAGATGGGCAGGGTGACTGCCGGCAATATCGGGATCAGGATGGACAAGGACGACGAGGTGGTCGGAATGGAGGCCCTGGATGAAGGGGCCAGCATCCTGACCGTTACCGAGAACGGCTATGGAAAGCGGACCAAGACCGATGAGTACCGGAAGCAGGGAAGGGGAGGAAGAGGCATTCTGACCATCAAGACCTCTGAGCGAAACGGCCCGGTGGTGTACGCGTACCAGGTAAGCGATCTGGATCAGCTGATGATCATTACCGGAAGCGGCAAGATCATTCGGCTGAGAGCCAGCGACATCAAGGTGATAGGTCGAAACACCCAGGGTGTCCGACTGATCCACCTTGCAGAGGGAGAGAAGGTGGTGGCTGTGGCGAAGGTGGTGGAGGACTGATAATGAGTTCTCGACACCTACTGTTCCAGGGGCATGCCATGAACGAGTTTTTTGAAGGCGACCCTCATTTCAGAAACTCCCGGCCGGTATTTTTTACGGTGTGATCATCCTGCATGTAATTGGCCCGGCTGCCGTTTCGACGGATGGCCTCCAGTCCTTCCGGATCGTAAGGGGGGACCTGGATGTCGGGCCCAATGGAGGGGTCGGTCTCCAGGCACAGCTCTACATGCCTCTCCAGCTTGGCAATGGAGAAGGAGATCAACTCCTTGAGGAATCCGAAGGCATGGCGCATCTGATGAAATCCGTGTTTCTTCATGAATCCGTATCCCTGCACCGCCTCCTTCTCGGACTGGAGGCACGGCCGCTCCTCGCTGGTGGTACAACCCGTCTGGATGGATGGAAGCCCAAGTCTCCGGTTGACCTTTTCCTGGAGAAGATTGGCCATGTTGTGGGAAAGGAGCCCCAGGTCCACTGCGTAATTCTTGCGGAGATTGGCAATGGAGGGGAGTCCTGCATGGACGGTCATGACGCCGGGGTTGATCAGTTGTGCGAGGGTCAGACCGAACAATCCCTCCGCGTGGGTCAGCGTGACCAGGCCCGACATGCTGTAGGGTGCTGAGAGCCCGGCCATAGGCATGGTGGAGACATACACCGGAAGACCCTTGCGAACACAGGAGAGAAACGGACCCACCATGCTCTCGATAATGTTGAGCGGGCTGTTGATGATCGAGAACTGAACGGTGATGCCCCCTCTCCGGGAATGGATCTCATGGGCTTTGCGAATTCCCTCCTCGGTGACCGCGGCAACGTAGAGGGGTTTTCGGCAGTTCTCTACCAGGGTCTCTATGACCCGCACCTCTTCATTTCGGATCAGCACTCCTCTGGCCATGAATTGAACCACATCGGCTTGGTCCACGATTCCGGCGATTCTGGAAAGGTGATCAAAGGTGGGCTCTACCAGTTCACCGGACTGGTCGTCGTATACAAAAGGAGCCGTTCCCCCCACCCCGAATGCATTCTCCGGTATCCAGTATTGCTCCCTCTTGGGCGCAGTAGAGAGGGCCTGCTCAACCAGCGGAGAGAGCACATGGAGATGCCCGGTGGTGTCGTCATAGGCCGCCAGGCCGGTTTCTTCGAAGATTCGTCGCACTTCGGGAGAGAGGCACCTCACCCCGACTTCCTCCAACACCGCCAGCGCGTCCCGGTGGATTCTCTCCGGCCAATCGGGTTCCTGCCGGAACAGGCCGTCACTGTCGTCATTCTGTGTTACTGTACGGTTCTGCATATTCTTTCCTTATTTGAAACATAGGGGTGGCAAAGGCGCAAAGACACGGAACCATGACCAACTGTGGACCTCTGAACGGGGAACTCCCGGATCAAGTCCGGAGCAGGCTCTGAACCCTTAAACCTTTTCCGGCTGCAGCAACCCGCTACACCTCCACCTCCATCCCGTCATGAGCGAAGGAGACATGATCATATTTTCTCTCCAACGCCAGGTATTCGTCATAGCCCCTGTTCCAGTACTCCTCCAGGTGGACGAAGAGGATCCGTCCCGCCCCGATCCTGCGGCCCAACTCCATGGTCTGCTCGAAGGTGTAAAGCGTGGATCGGGAGATGTGCTCCTTGGGGTAGACGAAGTCGTGCTTCAGCCCCTTCTCGAAAATGCCCGGCTGGATAATGAGGAGATCCGGTTCCCGGACCTCTTCTCTGGATTCCGGAAAGGGTTTGATATCGCAGGGGGCGTAAACGATCCTCCGGCCTCCTTTTTCAAAAACATAGACGAAGGAGACCGGATCTCCCGATTTAACGGGAAGGGCCGTGATATCCATCTCCCCTATTCTGGCGCTCTTATCGAAAGGGGCCGCCCGAATGTATCCCTGCGACTCGTAGAAATCGATCAGAGGACCATAGGCGGAGTGTAGATTCTTCAAACGGCGGTATAGATCTGCCGGAACGACCAGCTCGATCCGTTTTTTCGGGTACGCCTTCCATGAACGGAAATCCAGGGAGATCTGCTCCACCACCCGGAAGCCCTCGGCATGATCCGGATCCAGATGGGTGAACATAAGCCGCTCCACGCGCTCGATTCCGGACCGGTTCAACTGGGAACAGATCTCCGCGGGGGTATCTATCAGGATGTTTTCGTCATGGATGAAGGCGGAAGGGCCGGTCCTCTCATAAGGCCTGCCTTTCCTTCTCGCCTCCGAACAAACCGTACACCGGCAAAGGGGCTTGGGGATGACCGTGCATCCACCGGATCCCAGAATGGTCCACCGCATATCGGCCGATCAGCTCCAGGGGAACGGGCTATTGGAAACCGGAAGCACATTACCCTTTTCATACCGGCTGAAACGGAATGGTTCAAGCAAGCGCTGTTTCTCCCCCAAGATCTCCTTGGCCACCAGTTCGCCCACGCCGATCATCTTGTAGCCATGGCTGCTGTCTGCAATCATGTAGCAGTTCTGTCTCATCACATCGAATACGGGAAAGTTGTCCGGACTGAAGGCCCCGAGGCCGCCGGAGGGCTCTTTGCGGAAACGGCGATACTCCTCTTCGTATCTCTTCTGGCAATGGGCCAGGGCCGAGGTCCACATGTGGGCGAACTCCGGGCCGACCACGAAATCGGGCGAGTCGATCCCGTAAGGGTCTACAGCCACATCCTCACCCTCCACAGCATAGGGCATGCTGCCTCCCTGAATGCCGCCGAAGTGGAAATCGGGTTTATAGTAGATGCCCCACATTCCATCCGTAACCAGCGAACCGTCCTCGCTGGAGTAAAGGGGTGCATCAGTATCCACGTGGATGACCGGCGGCATCCTGCCATGGTTGTTGAGCCCGAAGGCGGGCTCAACGCCGAGTGTGCCTTCTTGGAGACACATGTAGGTCCACATCAGGATGTCCCGGTGAACCTTTCCGTCTCTTCCCTTGACACTCACCTTCGAAGGAAGCCCGAGCATCTCCCAGAAGCTCTTTGCCCAAGGACCCGCGCCGACGGCCACGTAATCGCAGGAGATGCGTCCCCGAACCGTCTCCACGGCGGTAACACAGCCGTTGATGTGGAATCCGACGACCTCCGCTCCGGAGAGGATTCGAACCCCTTCCGCCTCGGCTTTGTCAGCAAGGCGGTAAAGGGCCTTGGTGTTCTGGGCATATCCCCCCCTTTTTTCATGAAGGACGGAGGTGATGTTCTGGGCCTGCCAGTCATGAAAGATCTTGTCCTTCATGTACTTCATGCAGTCGCGCTCGCCCTCGATGAAATCGGACGCGTACCCGATCTGTTTTTGCCGGTCGTGTATCTCGGCCACATCCTCATGCATCGATTCCGGGGAGATCTGCATGTACCCGACCGGGAAATAGCCGTATCCTTCGGCGTCCTCCTCCCAGATTTCCACACTGTGAGCAATCAGCTCCTGCATGGCCGGCTGGTAGTAGTTGTTTCGGATGACACCGCAGGCAATCCCTGAAGCCCCGGCGCCGATCGCGGTCTTGTCGACGACAAGGATATCCTTCCCGGAGCCGATTTTCTTCTGTCTCAGCTCCTTCGCGAGGTGCCAGGCGGTGCTCAAGCCGTGGATTCCCGCCCCGATGATGACGTACTTTGCGTGTGTAGGAAAAGCCATCGTGTATATCCTCCTTTCAGGAAAGTCGAATGGATGTCAGGCGACCCGGCTCTGTCTCTTTTCGTTCGCTCCACCACGATCGTGTTTCAGGTCTCCATCCACAGTGCCCCGGACGCGCTCCCGCTCTTCGGCAAAGTCGAACCCTGTCCAGATCCCGATAGAGCCGAGGATGGAGTCCTGTGGGTGAAAGCGGCGGAAGATCTTGAAGTAGTAGGCCGCCTCCCGGCTGTTGATCACGGCCTTGGGATTCTCATGCCGGATCCGAAGATATTCCTCCTCGCTCATCTCCTTTTCGGCGATCGCTTCCCCCAGACTTTCGCAGCCTGCGCCCTGTGTGTACTGGACCTTGTATCGCCAGAGGATCTCTTCGGGCAGGTAGTCGGTGTCCTCGAAGGCCTTGCGCAGGATCCACTTCTCAATCTTAGCCCCCAGGCGATCACGAATTTTCAGCCGGGGCGGGATCTTCATGGCCAGGTCCACCATTTCCACGTCCAAAAAGGGTACGCGGAGTTCGAGGCTGAAAAGCATTCCCATCCGATCGGCCCTCTGTAGATTGATGTTGTGGAGGTTGCCGATACATCGCCTCGCCTCGAGGTTGAGCTTGTCCATGGGGAAGTTCTTCATGTAGTGATAGCCGGTGAAGAGCTCGTCCGCCCCCTCGCCGGTAAGCACCACTGTGACATAGTCTGCGGCAAGCTTGCAGGTGAAGTAGCAGGGCACTGCACAGCGCACCAGGGAGGGGTCGTAGCTCTCAAGTTCTTTGATGACAATTGGCAGGGCTTCGTAGTACTCGGACTCCGTAAAAAGCAGCTCATGGTGAGTGGAGCCGATGTGGCCGGCGGCAATGCGGGCCGCCTTGACATCGTCGCTCACATCCCCTGTTTCATCTTCCATGCCTACCACGAAGGTATGGATGCGGGGGTTCTGCTCGGCCGCAATGGCGGCGACCAGACTGCTGTCCAGGCCTCCGCTGCAGAAGGAGCCCACCGGGACCTCTGGATCGGCGAGAAGCCTCTTCCGGACCGCGCGGATGAAGGTCCTGCGGATCAATTGACTCGCCTCTTCGATGTCCGTGAGAAGGTCGTCCCGGATCTCCGGGATCTGGTAATAGGGCACGAACCCCTCGGCAGGCGTGTAGTAGTGGCCGGCGGGGAACTCATGAACCTCCTCCACTTCCGCAAAAGACATTGCCCCCAGCTCGGAGGTGAAGTAAAGGTTGCCGTTCAGAAATCCGTAATAGAGCGGCTTGATCCCTATCGGATCTCTGGCGAGTATGAAATCATCTCCCTGGAAGGCGGCAAAGGCGAACATGCCGTCCAGATCTTTTAGGCATTCCACGCCCTTTTCCCTATAAAGGTGGAGGATGACCTCGGTATCGGAACGGGTCTGAAAAGGGTATTTCAAGCCGAGCCCGGCCCTGAGTTTGCGGAAATTGTAAATCTCCCCGTTGCAGACGATCCCGCATCTCCCGTCTTCTGCGAGGATGGGCTGATGACCGAGGGCGACGTCTACGATGGAAAGCCTGGTGTGGCCGAATACACTGTTGCCGTGAACATGGATTCCCCTGTCGTTTGGACCTCTATGGGGCAGGGCATCCAACATGCGTTCCACGGTTTCAATGTCCCTTGTTCCGATACATCCTGCTATCCCGCACATAAGGGACTCCTTCCCAAGTGAGTGATTGTCGAGTGAAGCAGGCCTTAATGAACAAAGATCCTGCCCAAATTGGCGGTCGTCAGGGGGTCATCCATGTAGCTTCCAAGCCCGATCCGCTGGATCGATTCCAGACCCCGGCTATCGTAAGCGGGCATTTCGATTTCCGGGGCATCATCGGGCGTGACTTGTTCGGCGATCTCGATGGCCCTTTCGAGCTTCAGGAAGGAGAAGTCGATCAGGTAGCGAAGGAAGGCGAATGGATGCCTGATCATGTGAACCCCATATTTCAGGCAGAGGGCCTGACCCATTCTGGCGTCTTCGAAGGCGCGCTCGGTGGGGTGTTCCTCATGGGTGGTTCCGCCGCTCTGAAAGGTGGGGATATCCAGCATGAGATTGAGATGCGCCATGAGGATGTTGAGAAGATTGTGGCTGACGAGCCCGTAGTTCGGATTGTAGTCGATCCGCGGGTCTGCAATGGTCGGGTACCCGGCGTGAATGCATGTGATGCCGGGATTCAGGAGCTGCGCTGCGCAGATCCCGAAAAGCACCTCAGCATGGGTCATGGAGAGGACGCCGTTGTAGCAGTATGGAGCGCTGACCCCTGCCATAGGCATGGCGGAGATGAACACGGGGAGCCCCGCCCTGACCACTTTGACGAAATGGTCGGAAAAATTCTCGTTTACCTCGAGGGGAGGCCGGGTGAGACAGAAGACGATCATCAGGTTGTCTCTCTCCCGATAAATTGCCTCGGCCCTTTCCAGCGCCCGCTCGGAGGTCACGGCGAAATAGATCGGCTTGGAGCAGTGCTTGGCCATAATATTCATCTGGAGCACCTCATCCTTCAGCTTGATCCCCCTTCCCATGCCGGCCACGACAGGACTATCCTCCGCGATGGAAGCGATCTTCTCCACATCCGCGGGGGTAGGCATGATGCCGCCCTTGCCCTCCTGATCGTCATAGAGATAGGGGGCTGTACCGCCGATAAAAAAGCTGTTGAGGGGCACGAAAAACCGGTTAACCCCCGGCACAGTCCCAAGGCAGCGAGCGACAAGATCCCGAGTAACAAAAATCCTCTGGTCGTAGACGACGGCAAGTCCTTCCTTTTCGAATTCCCGGAATGCGGACTGGATATCCGGTTGTTTGCAGCCCACGCCCAGGTTCTCCAGTATCCAGAGGGCGTCGTCATGGGACCGGAGCAGCATGTCTGTGGTGGCTTGGCCAAGGAGCTTTTTCGATCTATCCATGTATTCCGTATTCATATAGTTCGTCCTGAAATGATTTGAAGTGAAATGATCCTAGCTGAAGGTTTACAGTCTGTCAAGTCTCATCAGGAACTCCTCAGTGAAACAGTCATTTCAACCCGGCGTAAACCGGAGATCAGGTTTGGGGCAGGAGCCGGGGAGAAATCCGGTTATTCAATGGAAGGTATTATGGAGAGCAGAAAAGAGTTTGCATTCGAAGCGGGCGAGAGACACTCTTATTCTGCTCAGTGCCGACGGGGTCCGGGGTAGGGCGGGTTACTCGATATCCAGATCATGTACATCCAGCATGTAGGCGAGCCTGGTCAGAGACTGGACGACCTGTTCCAGCTCGCTGCCGGAAAGCTTTTTGAGTCCCTCCATGATCTTCTTCTGGAAAGGGGGAGGGGCAACCCGGGCCAGATCTTTCCCTTTTTCCGTCAGGGTCAACGTAATCACGCGCCGGTCCGGAGACGTCCTGGTTCTTTCCACATACCCCTTCTGTTCCAGGCGATCGATGATCCCCGTGACGGTACTGGAGTTCACCATAATGTGCCTGGCCAACTGGGAAGGAGGAAGAGGCCCGTGTTCATAGAGGGCAAGAACGCAGGAGAGCTGGGGAGCGCTCACCATATACTCTTTGTTCAACTCTTTTGTATAGAGTTCATCCCCCTGCATGATTTTTCGCATGAGCTGCACGACTTCTCGGATGCGATCGGAAGAATCGACTGTTATGGTTTCAGTTTTGTCTTTTCGCATAGGCATCAATTGGACCTCGGCGTGAAACGCATTGTGGTTTCCATACCATTGGGCCCTCGAAGAGGTCAAACATTCAATATGCTTATTTCAATTTGCTGATTATAGCATATAGTTCGGGAGCACACCTAATGCGGGTGAGTTTTGTGTATCCCCCAGGTTTCACGTTGAAGCCTCGGGCGTATTGATGTAGTCTCCTACTGTCGCGTCTCGCAAATAATTGGTCATCCGACTCCCGCGCCTCGCGCGGGATAAATTGCGGGAGAGATCTTAGGCTCGATCAGAGATTTTGTGACTGTGAGACAGGGAACAAGCACATGCTGGGAGTAAAGGACCCTTATATGTCGGCGAATGAGATAGGCCGCATTGGCGTCATCGGCGCAGGGGCGTGGGGGACCACCCTTGCCAATTTTCTTGCGCGGAAGGGGCATGATGTAGCCCTCTGGATCAGAGAAGAGGAGGTCTATCAGCAGATCCTGAAAGAGAGAATGAACAGGACCTTTCTGGACGGGATCGATCTTGTTCCCGGGCTCAAACCCGTGCGGGCCTACGAAGAAGCGGTTTCGGGAAGGGATCTGGTGTTAATGGCCGTTCCGTCCCATGTCTTCAGGGAGGTACTCAAAGGGGTGAGGATCCACCTGAAGCCGGGCGCCACGGTATTGAATCTTGCCAAAGGCATTGAAAACGACACGCTCATGACCATGTCCGAGGTGGCCGACTCATTACTGCCTGGGGAATCCCGCCTGGTGTTTGCATCTCTGGGAGGTCCAAGCTTTGCGAGGGAGGTTTCCTTGAGACGCCCGACAGTCGTCACGATTGCCTGCGAAGACCTGAGCCGGGCGCAGCAACTCCAGGTGCTTTTCGCGGACGACGTCTTTCGGGTTTATACCACCGACGACCTGATGGGCGTGGAACTTTGCGGCGCACTCAAGAACGTGTTCGCCATTGCCGCGGGCATCTCGGACGGGTTGGATCTTGGTACCAACACCAGGGCCGCCCTGATCACCCGCGGACTTGCAGAGATGACAAGATTGGGCATCGGACTCGGCGCCAGGCCCGCCACATTTGCCGGGCTGGCGGGCATGGGGGATCTCGTGCTGACCTGCACAGGGGATCTCAGCAGAAACAGGACCGTGGGGCTTCAGATCGGCCGGGGGATGCGTCTCGAACAGATTGTGAAAAGCATGAACACGGTGGCGGAAGGGGTGAGGACGACACTCTCCGCCAGAAACCTGGCCTTGAAGACAGAGGTACAGATGCCGATCGTCGAGCAAGTATATCGGGTGCTCTATGAGGGGAAAAACCCGAAGGAAGCCATGAAGGATCTCATGACGAGGGTTCTTCGGGCCGAACCGGAATACTAGGCATAAATGACCAACGACCCATACGACCCCATCCACCCCGACGAACTGAGACGCGCGCTGGCCGGGTCTCTTTTCGGTGTCAACGTTCAATACTACTCTTCCCTCGAATCGACCAACAGCCTCCTAAAATCCCTTGCCGCAGACGGCGCGCCTGACGGCACGGTTGTGGTGGCCGATGAGCAGACCGGGGGTAGAGGGCGAGTGGGAAGAAGCTGGCTTTCCCTGCCCGGCGCCAATCTGCTTTTCTCCATTCTTCTCCGGCCCCGTGTTGAACCCGAACAAGTCTTTGCTCTAACCATGATCCTGGCAGTCTCGGCCGCAGAAGTCCTCCACAGGAGAACGGGTGTTGCCGCTCAAATCAAATGGCCCAACGATATTTACGCGGGCCAAAGAAAGCTCGCGGGCATTCTCACTGAATTCGGCGTCAAAGGTACTATCGTCGATTACGTGGTCCTGGGTATGGGGCTGAACGTTCACTGGCATCCGGCCGGGCATGAAGAAATCAGGGGGCCTGCCACCAGCCTCAGGATGGAAACAGGAAAGGATTTTCCAAGGGCCGATCTCCTTGTCCGGATCCTGAAGGAAGTCGAGAACAACTACGACGCTTTCCTCAAGGGAGATACGGATCTCATTTATTCGAAATGGAACGACCTTTCGTTGATCCTGGGCAGAAATGTCACGGTCGAAACCGGCTCTGAGACGATAAGGGGAAAGGCCGTTCAAATCGACCGGGCGGGGGCTCTGATTCTCGAACTGGACAATGGTGTCAGAAGAAAGGTCCTCTGCGGCGATGTATCCCTGCGTTTAGATTAGATCCAAGATGCAGGATAAAAAGATCCCGTAAAGCAACGGAGGAGGCGGATGAACACAGATGGACACGGATAAGTTTTTTCTCTAGATCATAAATTCTGTAAAACGGTTTGCTGAGTTTCGCTTTGTGTCTTTTGCGTGAAATGTCCTTCCCCCCATCTTGCATCCTGCATCTTGCTGCATCCTGCATCCTCCTCCCTCATCACCATCTCCACGATCACCGCGCACTCCACCCCGAATGGGAGATACCCGGCATAACCGACCAAGGGCATTTCAAAGATGTGAAACCTCGCAACGAAAGGGACCTGATAAATCCACTTCGCAAGGCTGAAGAAATTCCACATCTCCCAGAAGAACCCACAAACGAGCGCTGAGACCGCGGAGGCGGCCACGAGACTCCAGTCGCCGTGGTTCAGGTTGGAGAAGATGTGATGCTCCCCGAACATGGCCTTCAGGGAGACCAGAATGAGCAGAGGGGAAATCCATAGGAGCGCGAAAAGATAATCGGGGAAGACCCCAAGACCCGCAAGCCCCAGTCCGGCAATAATCAGCACCAGACCGCCTGCAGTCCTTGGTCTTGGTACGGAGATCGGAAGAAAATGGTGGAATCTCCTCGGCCATGGAAAGGAAAGAACCCACTCCCGGGTAGCGGTGAAGGCGGGGAGAACCGTCGAAAAGGCGGGGGTGGCGTACCAGAAATACTCGACAGGGTTCAGCGGTGGGCCCACATAGTACCAGTTTTGAACAAACCTGTTCAGGTACTCGAAGAACCACCAGAACATGGCGCTCACAGGAAAAAGGAGCAGGTAGGCGATAGGACGATCGATGAGGAGACACGTCCCGGTTCTCCGATAGGCCAATGCATTCATGGTGATGATGTAGGATAGCCAAAGGGGGGTGAAGGTGTGGGTCTGAAGCGCTTCAAACCACGGGAAGCGGGTCCAGGCAAGGATCCAGGAAAGAACTCCGAGGCCAAGTCCCATCCATCCCCACCAGGGGAACCCGGCCGCGGGTCCGAGCGTCGAGGGTTCGGCCGCACCTTTTGCTGCAAAACCCCTCCTGAGAAAGGGTGCAGCTATCAGAAGGACAAAAAGAAGATAGGCCAGGAAAACAACCCAGGAAAAAGGCGCGTGGGCAACGTAAAGGGCGGCAGGAGGGAAATCCAGATAAGGCTGCAGGGGGATGGAGGCAAGGATGATCCCCAGAAGGGGAAGCCCCAGCAACATTGCTGCAAGGATTGCCACTTTTGCCACGCTTCGTATCATAGATAATCTATGCCGCCGCCTTACGCTGTTGAGCATATCACACTTGGATGTTAAACCTGCAAGGTGGTATGAACTACAAGTCAGAAAAAAGGAGTGAATATGGCAACGATTCAACCAAAGGGGGAGAAGGTCAGGCAGGCAGTGAAATACATTTCCGCGGAGCTGCAGGAGGATCCTTCAAAGTCAAAACTGAAGCTCATTCAGGAGGCCAGCCGAAAGTTCAACCTGTCACCGCTCGAAGAGGAAGCGCTGGTCTCGTTCTACAGAGAAGGGAACAGTCCGGAGAACTAAAGGTCAAGGGAGTCTGTGCGATTCCTCTGGCGGCAGAGGTACCTGGAGAAACGAAAGAAAAGGTAAAGCACCAGGATCGAACCGAACGATCCCGTGAGAACAGGGGTGAGGAAGCCGTCCATGTCCTGGTGTGAGATTCCTATCCACACGGAGAGGATGCCAAGAAACACAACGGCCCCTGAAATCAAGGCTCCGAAAAGAATGAGTAAGTAAAAGGTATAACGTTTCATATCGCAACGGCGGCAAGCGTTATGCCGGTACTCCTCTGAGCCTCTGGCCGAGAAAAGCGATCTGGTTCTTCACCTTTGCATCGGCCTTCATCTTTCGCTCGATCACCTCACAGGCATAGACGATTGTGGAATGATTCCTGTTGATGGATTGCCCGATTTGCTCCAGGGTCATTCTGGTGTGCCTGCGGCAGAGGTAGACATACACATTCCGGGGATACGAATGGGCTGCTTTTCTCGATTTTGACTGCAGCACGGATGGATCTATTTTGAAATACCGGCAGACGAGCGCCCTGATGTCTTCCTGATTCGAGCCGCTCTCCTCGGAGACATGGCATTTCAGAACCTCTCTCGCGAGGTCCACGTCGATCTTGGCTTTCAGGAGTTCGGATTTGGCCTTCAAGCAGCGAAGGGCGCTCTCCATCTGACGAATGTCTCCGGGGAGCTTCTCTGCGAGCAGGTGGACGATTTCCTCCGACAGGTGGAGCTTCTGCTCAGAGGCTTTTTTTTCCAGAATCTTCAACCGCGTGTCATAGTCAGGCATGTCCAGAGTGGCGATCAGCCCTGCGTTGAAACGAGAGTAAAGCTCTCTTGACAGATTGGGGATATCTTTGGGAAGGACCGAGCTCGTGAAAATGATCTTTTTATGGTCATCGGCCAGGGCGTCCAGGGTGTATCCCAGTTCCACCTGCGTCTTCTCCTTGCCGCTCAGGAAGTGCACCTCTTCAAGGAGCAATGCATCGCAGGATCTGCGGTATTTTCCTTTGAACTCCTCGATGGAGTTGTTCTTGAGTGCCCAGATCATTTCGTTTACGAAATCTTCTGCTGTTATGTAATAAACCCTGAGGTCGGGTTTGTTCTGGAGCATGGCATGGCCGACGGCCTGAGAGAGATGGCTTTTTCCCAGCCCGGTGTTTGCCAGAAGGAAAATGGGGTTATAGGGGAAGCTGGACTCCAGCGCGAGGGCTTTGGACGCCGAATAGGCGAATTCGTTACATTTGCCGACCACGAACCGGTCGAACGTAAAATCGTGATTCAGGGTTCTCCAGCCCCTTCGGGGAGTCACGGGCACGTGGGGAAGGACCAACTGTGGTTCATCCTTAAGAGTCTGCTTCGGGACGTTCTTCGGTGCAGGCATGACCTTCAGGCGGAAACTGCAACTGCCCTCCGAGATTTCTCGAAGCCGCTCCTCCATGATCTCGCCATAGTTCTCCATGACCCAGTTCAGGGAGAACTTGTTGGGACACCCCAGGAGGAGGGTGCTTTCTTTGTGTTCGAGAAGGGTGATTGGCTTGATCCAGAGCGAGTAGCTTTTTTCGGGCACCTTGGATCGGAGAGCCTCCTTCAACGATTCCCAGACATTGTCCATTGCAGCCTCAATTCAGGTTTTTCCGTTGCAGGTGATTCCGTGTGGCCGACCAAATCTTAGTCCCTTCTCAATTTGCAGGTGCCCTTCTACCTGAAGGAGTGTAACCCTGTCAACGCTGATTGAGCGCAGAGGTGACTTAGCCTCTCTCCCTTTTTCGACATCAAGTAACCTGCTGAAGACTAAGCTGATTCCACTGCAATGGTTGGAAAAGCCGGTCAGAAGTGCCTAAAGCTTTTCTGGGTGTTTTTTCCCTGAAATCGTGGGCTTCTTCTTGGTCGTTCGCATGGTTCAAAAAAATTTCCACACCGGGCAATCTACGACTTTCTTGCTTTTTCACTTATTTTTGCTGTTTTTTGCTTTAAACCATTCCATTTTTCCGGGGCGCAATCCTCGGATTTCGATGGAAGCCCCGGAGGACGCGGTTCACAGGTTTTGTGCAGAAAAAGCCCCGGAAATAGCGTTGTCATCTTTCCATGCGTGGGATATGGTGTGCCAAAATTTTCAAAGGCAGAAAGGGCGTGATTCATGGACAAGCTCCGAATCGCCTTGATAGCTGGGGGCCGTTCCGGTGAGAGGGAAGTCTCTCTCCGAAGCGGAGATGCAGTCTACGAGGCCCTGGACAGGAGAAAGTATGACGTGAGCAGGTATGATCCCCGCGATGATCTGATCGGTCTGATCCATGACAGGGAAAAGATCGATCTTGCTTTTGTGTTACTTCATGGCAGATTCGGTGAGGACGGGTGCATCCAGGGCTTTCTTCAGCTTCTGGATATCCCCTTTATAGGCTCCGGCGTTCTTGCAAGTGCGATGGCAATCCACAAGAAGATGTCCAAGGACCTCTATCGGCTGGCCGGCCTGAGGGTCGCAGAGGATGCGATGCTCACCAGGGGAGAGGTGTTTTCAACAGAGGGGATCGTCGCGTCACTCGGCAACACCCTGGTTGTAAAGCCTGTGTCGGAGGGGTCCAGCCTCGGGATGTCCATTTGCCGTTCCCCGGAAGAGCTTTCAAAGGGGATAGAAGAGGCCTTTCGGCACGATAGCGAGATCATGATAGAGAGATTTGTCCAGGGGAGGGAGTTTACGTGTTGCGTGCTGGGGAACGCGGTTCTCGAAACGCTTCCCATCGTAGAAATCATTCCCAACCCCGAGCATCCCTTTTTCGATTACACAGCAAAGTATACACCGGGCGCTTCAAGAGAGATCTGCCCTGCGTCGATATCGGAGGATGAGAGAAGGGAGATGGAGCGCTATGCCAAAGAGGCGCACCGGGTTCTCAGGTGCAGTGTCTGGAGCAGAACGGATATGATACTCCAGGAAGAGAAGATCTATATCCTTGAAACCAACACCATTCCCGGAATGACCGCGACGAGTCTCGTCCCACTGGCCGCAAGGGCTGCCGGAATGAGCATGTCGGATTTTCTGGACCGGTTAATAGAGATCTCTTTGGAGGGAGCGAGAAAAGATATTTGCCACTAAGACACCAAGACACAAAGGATTTTTTTCCTTTTTCTTCGTGCCTTTGTGACTTTGTGGCAGGAGTTCACCGGAATTTCTTCCTCACGTCCTCTCTCTCTGAAGGGGAGAGATCCTTCCAGTTCTCCAGCTTTCGATCGATCTGCCGCTGCTCATCCGGTGAGAGATTCTTCCATTGTTCAAATCTCTGTTGATAACGTTTCCGATCCTGAGGGGCCATTTGCTTCCACCGGCTATTACGGCGCCTGAGAGTTTCCTTCTCAGACGGCTTCATTTTCTGCCATTGCTCGTATCTGTTTCCAAGGCGTTCATTTTGAGGGTTGCGCTGAGCCACCTGAAGGGGACCTGTAAAGGGGGTCCGGGGTTCTTGTATGGCGGTTGTGACGATGTCTCGCCCGCCGGCAGGCAGGGATGCCATCGCCCGCGGAGAAGAGGAGAGCAGCGCAACGAACAGTATCCAGACTGGAGCAGGGCCGCACAGCCGGCACGCCAATCTATGAGTAGTAGACCCTTTTCTCATGACTTGTCATCTCCTGGGTCTTGAAATCCGGTTCAGGCTGGAAAGGATCGTCTTCGGGTTCGTCGAGGGTGTGCACGAGCTTTTCCACTGAATCCATTTGCTTCAAGAGATCGAAGTTTTTGATAATCTCCAGATCTTCCGCCCGCATCTCCTGCGAGGATTCCTTTGCAGCGTTTCTCTCGTTGTTCAAGAAGGAATCAAAGGTCCCCAGACTCCAGATGGAGATAATGGCCGCAAAAACGCAGGCGGTTGCCAGAGCGGGAGAGAACCTCCAGTGCCGGCTGAGCCACCCGGCCTTGAATCTTCTCTTTTCTCCTTGGATCATCTCGGCTCGTACAGCTTTGATCAGCGTTTGGGATTCAGTGTGAATGAGTGGCGGTGGAGCCATGACCTCCCTGACCTTTCCAACAAGGCTCAGCATCCTCTCGTGTTCTTCTTTGCAGGCTGTGCATTCCCTGAGATGGGCCAGCCATTTGGAACGGGAGGCGGAATCCAGTTCTCCATAAAGGTCCAGGAAAAGGATTTCCTTGTACTCCGCGCAGCTCTTCATGTCGCGCACCTCCTTCAATTCTCCGACCATTCACTCAAGGCTTTTCGGATATGCCGGGTAGCCCGGAAAAGGTGACTCTTAACCGTCCCCTCAGCTATATTAACCGTCTTTGAAATCTCGGATATGCTCATTTCATCGAAAATCTTCAGCTCGAAAATCATGCGCTGGCTGCTCGACAGCCCTACAAGCGCTTTCTGAACCTGAGCCCTCAACTCCTTTCGGTTCAAAGTGGCTGCAGGATTACTCTGGATATTGAGATCCGGGCTTTTTTCAATCTCATCCCCGGTCCCCTTCTCAGCTTCTTCTGCCCGCCAGGATGAAAAAAACCCTTTGCGCCGCTTTTGCCGTCTTACACCGTCGAGGCACGTGTTCACCACGATACGATAGAGCCATGTGTAAAAAGAAGACTGGCCCTTGAACTGGTGGAGACTTCGAAACGCCTTGAGAAAGGCTTCCTGAGTGAAGTCCTTTGCCTCTTCCGCGTCACCTGAGCAGGTTCGATATGCAACGGCATACGCCTTTTCATGGTAGCGGCGGACGAGCTCTTCCGCGGCAGCCGTTTCCCGCCTCTTTGCCCGCTCGACCAATTCAAGGTCAGCGACCGGGTTTTCGAGTTCATCCTCCTGCAATGGGAGCGCCCCCGTTCCTCTATCCAAAGCATCACCCCTTTTTCATCGCTTTGTCTCTGCCTGGAGGCAGATTCAGGGGCATCCAGACGGGAGCTTCGCTCCCGGCATTCGCACCGGCTCATATTATACCATCAAACCCTTCCGGCCAAAAGCACGCTGTTACCAGACACCGATGGAAAAGGAGAATCCGGGCTGGTACCATGCACCGGGCACGTAGCGGGAAGAGTGCCCGCGACGATCATAATGCACGTTCCTGCCTGTATGCCTGTGGCGGTACCTGTCATAACGGTCGTAATGATAGCGGTTCTTCCATGCCGGGTGTGCATACGGCCGGCCGGGAACAACAACAGCGTGGTGTGGAGAGTGAATCACTATTGAGGGCGGGGAGTGGTAAGCAATCCTGCCTCCTGCACTGGAAACACCGGTCCATATCAGGCAAAATGCCAATGCCGCCCCTGCCGTAATCAGATACTTCTTCATGGTGCTCCCCCCTTTTTCGTTCGTTCTTGCCCTCTTGGACGCTTCAGGGAAGAGGAAGGTTTACAGGCAGAAAAGGTTTTGAGAGGGGCGCTTGAAAATCCGAATATCGAATTTCGAGATCCGAAACAATATCAAATGATCAAAAGTAAAAATCCGACCCCAGAGGGGCCGGATTTGGTGCACCCCGGAGGGGTGAAGTTTGTGGTGCTGACAGACCGGAATAACTAAATTGGTTTTGTGAGAACTAATTGACCAGGCTCTGAATAGGTGCCGGTATTCTTCCCCCCAAGCGGACAAAGTTTTCGGACCCTCCGCTGTTCTGGACCGGGATGATGGTCGCCTCCCCGAGAAGACCTCCGAAAAAGGCCTTTTCGCCCGCCTTCTTTCGGGGGACGGGGATCAGCCTTGCGGCCGTCGTCTTCTTGTTCATCACCCCGATGGCCATCTCATCGGCGATAATGGCAGCAATAGTGCCTGCAGAGGTATCCCCGGGAATAGCAATCATGTCCAGACCAACGGAACAGACACTCGTCATGGCCTCGAGCTTTTCGAGACAGAGGTACCCTTTCCGGGCGGCCTCCGAGATGTGGAGATCCTCGCTCAGGGGGATGAATGCACCGCTCAGCCCGCCCACATAGCAGCTCGCAAAGGCGCCGCCTTTTTTGACAGCATCGTTGAGCAGGGCGAGCAAAGCCGTGGACCCCGGCACGCCTATGCCTGCCAATCCGAGGCTTTGAAAAATCTCCCCGACGCTGTCTCCCACGTTCGGGGTGGGGGCCAGGGAAAGGTCCACGATCCCGAAGGGTACCTCCAGCCGTTCGGCCACTTCCCTGCCGATCAGTTCTCCCACGCTGGTTACCTTGAAGGCGGTTTTCTTGATCAGGTCGGAGAGCTGTCCGAGAGTGAGACGGGGGTTTCCGGCAAGGGCCCTGTCAATCGCCTTTTTCACCACTCCCGGTCCGCTCACACCCACGTTGATGACCGTATCGGGTTCCCCCACTCCCAGGTAGGCGCCGGCCATGAACGGTATATCCTGTGGGATATTGGCAAAGACACAGATCTTTGCGCAGGCGACCCCGTCGGCTTCCGCGGTCATTTCCGCTGCGGCCTTAATAATGCGGCCCATGAGATTCACGGCATCCATGTTGATTCCCGCCCTGGTGGAGGCCACATTCACGGAGGCGCACACTCTCCGGGTCGTGGAAAGAGCCTCGGGCAGAGCCTCTATCAAGGCGAGATCCCCCCGCGAAAACCCCTTCTCCACGAGAGCGGTGTAGCCTCCGATGAAGTCCACGGAAACCTCCGAAGCAGCCTCATCGAGTGTCTGGGCCACCTTCACGAGCTCGGCCGAAGAAAAGGATGCGCCGGCAAGCGAGATGGGGCTTACGGCGATGCGCTTGTTCACCACGGGAATGCCGTACTTGTCCCCGATTTCGTTGCAGACCGGGACGAGCGAGCCGGCCAGGGCGCGGATCTTTGTCCTGACCTGCTTCATGAAACGATCGAGATCGTGGCTGATGCAGTCCATGAGGCTGATGCCAAGAGTCACCGTGCGTACATCCAGGTGCTCATTTTTCAACATCTCCAGGGTGCTGAGGATTTCTCTGTCGCTTAGCATCTAAAAACTCCGAGGATTAAAGTTCATTCAACAAAGTGCATTTCGACCCCCGAGAAAGCCGGGGGAGAAATCAGCGGGTAGCAGGTGGCTGGTCGTTGGTTGTTCTTGCCACCAACTACCCGCAACAAACAACTGGAGGCCATGCCGGGGTAACGCAGCTCGAAGCTTCCCGCCACTTGTGGAGGGGGACATTTTCAGCAACCTGCTACACCCTGTTGATGGCCTCGAAAATGCGCCGGTGCTGGATGGTGATGTCGAGATCGAGCTGCCGGGCTCTGTCGCGAAGAGCGGTGCGGAATGCGGCGCGGTCTATCTGCCGGTCCACATCCACCTCGTAGATCATGATGTTCCGGAAGGGGTCGGTTCCTCCTCGAAACACGGCCTTCATGTTTGTGATATTGACTCCGAACCGCGCCATGACCTCTGTCACCCCGGACACGAGCCCCATCCTGTCCGGTCCCATGGTCGTGATAACGAAGGGTTCGGCACTGCTTGGGGATGAATGCTCCGGCCTGCGTTCGAGCCTCTTCACCAGCACATCGACTCCAAAAGGCCCCAAGCCGGCTTTCAAGGCGGCAAGGAGGGTGGAAGGCGCGAGACTATCGGGCATCGATGCGATGAAGATGCCGGCGAACTCCGCCTGAAGACTCGTCTGGGTCACATCCTCGATGTTGCAGCCTTTGTCGAGGAGAATCCTGGACACGGCCCCCACAATGCCGGGCCTGTCCCGTCCCAGTATAGAAATGACTGCCTTGTTCATTTTCAGGTACCTTATCCTAACGGGCGTGATTAATAAAGCGGGCGGTAAAGAATAGTAGGCACTATGCAGTAAGGAGTAAGCAGAGAGTGAAGAGAAAGAAGCGACGATCTGCTCTGGCCTTTACTGCTTACTGCCTACTGTCTACTGCTTACTGTTCCCTGCCTGCTGTTCACTCATACCCCAGCTCGGCCAGCTTCTCTTCGCTCATGCCGAGTGCATGGGCGATCTCGTGCACGATGGTGATCTCGATCTCTTCCTCCAGCTCCTCCACGGTTTCGCAAATTTCCTCAAGAGGCTCCTGGAACAGGAGGATGGTGTCCGGAAACAGTGGAGGCGAGGTAATGGAGCGCTCGGTTTGGGCGGTACCTTGAAAGATCCCCAGCAGCTCCTCTTCAGCATCAAAACCCATTTCCTCGAGGAGTTCGGGAGAGGGTCTCTTCTGCACGGAGATCACGATATTCTCGAGATGCTGCCGGATCTCCTCAGGAATGCGCATCACCGCACCCTTCACTATCCTGTCGAATTCCCTGTTGTTCAGTTTCACATTCGTGACTCGAGTTTCTCAACCATTTTTCGGACAATTCTTTCAGCAGCGCTTTACCAGAAGACCGTTGGGATACGGATTTAGTCAAAAATGATACGACAGGCTGAGTGAGCCGAAGATGTCCGGATCCCCCTGACCCTCGAACTCCTTTGTCCTGAGGATCTGGGTATAGCTGAATCGAAAACGGTTCCACTGGAGCACCAATCCTGCCTGGAGATCCCCCACAAACGGTCTCTTGTCCACGGAATGGCTGTCTGAAAAGGTATTGCCGTCGAGGAAGATGTTGTAGAGAACGACGCGACCCTCCACTCCGGTGAAGATGTACCATCTGAACCCTCCTCCAGGGCTGTAGAAAGTTCCTCCCGGCATACTGGGGCGGATTCGCGGGGGTCCGAAGTCCTTCCCGAGATCTTCACCGATTCGCAGGGTGAGTCCCACAGCACCGTGTGTGAGGACATTCCCCACACTTCCACCAAAGTGGGGGATCATGTCCATTCCCAAGCCAAACAGGAAAGGCCGGGGAAAGCGTCTGGCCTGTTCGTAGTAAAGGGCTGCACCGAGTTCATTCTCCAGCTGGTTGTCCCAGCCCTCGGGAACATGCAGGCCAAAAAGAGAGTGCCAGTAAGTCTGGACATCCTCTGCAAAGGAGTTTGGACCCACCGTCCCAACCTCGAGATAGAGCTTGTCATATCGACTGCCCTCCTGATTGGCAACCAATCCAACCCCGAAATAGAGCCAGCCTGCGTAGGGTCGGTCTTCCCGGACGAGCTTTGATGTGTACGTATCCTCAGGCGTATAGATGTTCTGTCCAACGGAAAAACTGACTCTTGCCTTCAGCTCTTTCTCCGGATCTGCCTGTGGCCTCCTCGTCTTGAACCACGGGAGTTTATCCGCCGTGTCCGCTATCCAGTCGATATTCCCTGTCAGGATCTCGATGCGCGAGCCATGGCTGAAATGCCTGTCCGTGCCGCCTCCGAAAAAATCGTTTTCGAATTGAATGCTGACCAGCGGACCGTTCTCCGCCGAAAGGCAAGGATCTACCGAACCGCATACGGCGGCCAGGACGATCAGGAGTATGCCAAGCCGCATAAAGATGCCAATTTCCTGCGTGCGTCGTAAGATCAAAGTCAAAGTACCACCGAGATGTCGCGCGCTCCACATTGAGTGAAGATGATTGGTTTCAGTTTACTTATCATCCGTACAAATAAAGACAGGCACCTACAGAGGCTGCAATCCCGGCCAGGTCGGCAGTGAGCCCTGCTGCCAGGGTGTATCGGACCCGGCGGACCTGGACGGCCCCGAAATATACCGCCATGACATAGAATGTTGTCTCCGTGGATCCCTGAAGCGTGGAAACCAGATAGCCGGTATAACTGTCAGGACCAATGGCAGGATCCTTTATGATGGAGGCCATGATGCCGTATGCGCCTGATCCGGAGAGGGGCCGCATCAGTGCCATGGGCAATGCTTCAGGAGGCAGCCCGAGCCTGCCGGTCAGGGGTCCCAGCCATCTGACCATGAAGTCCATGGCACCGCTGGCGCGGAACATCCCTACCGCAACCAGGATGGCCACCAGATAGGGGATGATCTTGACTGCAACCTGGAATCCGTCCTTGGCCCCTTCCACAAAGACCTCATAAACCCGGACTTTCGTTGCGATTCCGAACACCAAAAACCCCGCCACAAGAAAAGGAATGACCCACGGAGAGAGTGCCCTGCCGTAGACCACGGTCACCGGAACCATGGCAAGAACCATTACCAGCGCGGCCAGGCTGACCCACAACGGGTAGGGCTTTCCTGTGGATTCAACAGGCGGTTCAGGGGGCGCCGCGAGTCTTTGTTCGACTCCGTGCCCTGCCATAGCAGTATCTCTTCCGAGGAGCCGCCGGTAAAGCTTAGCGGAAAGGATGGCGATCCCGGTGGAGAAGAGAGTCGCAAAAAGTGTGGTCGGCAGGATGCCGGCAGGATCCGTGGACCCCGCAGCGGCACGCAAGGCGATTACGCCAGTGGGAAGAAGGGTGATGCTTGAGGTGTTGATGGCAAGAAAAAGGGCCATGGCATCCGTTGCCGTTCCGGGCCTTGGGTTGAGTTTTTCAAGCTCCTGCATGGCTCTTATGCCGAAAGGAGTGGCCGCATTTCCGAGTCCCATGGCATTGGCGGAAAGGTTCAGGACCATGGCCCCCATTGCGGGATGTTCCGCGGGCACATCGGGAAACAATCTGACCATGAGAGGGCGGATGAGTCTTGCCAGGATCTTCAGAATTCCTCCCTCTTCCGCTACCTTCATGAGTCCGAGAAAGAGGGTCATCACCCCAATGAGGCCGAGGGCCAGCTCGACGGATCCTGCTGCAGATTCCACAACCGCGGTGGAAAGCGCTTCCATCGGGCTTTTTTGGCCCTCCAGCGGGATCCAGGCAAGTTGCTGCCAGGCGGATGTGAGAAAGGAGACAATGACGATTGTGAAGAAAATCACATTCATGTGCGGTTCCTGAAGGCAGGAGGAATGGGCACGGCCCTCCACATGCGAATGAAATCCACAACGAAATCCACCTTTTCATGAAAGCGAGCAGTTGCCTCGTCGATGTTTGCGTCGCGTGGATCGTTGTTGCCGTATATACCGCTGCTCGTGAAGTGATGGGTGTCCGGCTCGGTGCATGCCCGGAACACCTGGCCCGCCAGCGCGTAATCCTCCCTTTCCGGATTGAGGAATGCTATAATGTCAGGATGCATGTTCAGGGTAGGTTTCCAGCCTTCCAGTCTCCCCATCTCCACCAGATCCGGAAACAGGTGAAGAGCCGTGCTGGTCTCTGTGGGGCCGCTATGGACGTCCCAGTGTTTTCTTTGCCTGTTCATGCGCGTTCTCGCTGTATCCGTATCGGCCGGTCCTTCCGGGGCCGCCACCATGACCTTGAATTTCCTTTTGGCCAGTTGGATCGTGAGATTGACGATGTTGGTGTTTCCTCCATGCCCGTTCATGAGCACGAAACGTTTGATCCCGTGATGTGCGAGGCTGCCCAGCGTGTCCATCAGGACGGCAATGAGAGTGCTTTCCCGGAATGTAATCGTTCCCTTGAAACCCATATGGTGCGGTGAGTAACCCGGAAGACAGGGATGAACACAAACGCTGTTCGTCCGTTTCGCGACCGCGTGGATGTATTCGCGGATGGTGAGGCTGTCCGTGCCAAGGGGGAGGTGAGGGCCGTGCTGCTCCAGGCTGCCCACACCGACGATGATAACGGGATCGGGTTCATTTTCCAGCCATGCTTCAAAGGCAGGACGTGTCAGTTCATGGAGCCAGAACTTGGAAAGCATCGGATTCTCCCATTCTTCTCTCACAGAGCCCGTTGGCACGTCTATTTGGCCTCTACTCGCGCCTTTGCTCAGAAGCTTGCGAATGCTCCGAAGGAGCTGAAGCTTGTCCTGTTTTTTGACCAAAAAACAGGACAAATAACGCTCTCCTCTGTAGCCTCTGAGCTCTCGAGCGAAGGCCCGCCAAAGGCGGGACAAGCGGGCGAGAGACACCTTTTCTCTTTAGGTTGCAACGAAAGCAACTATTATGTGCCCTGTGCAATAACGGTCACGAAATGACAGGCATGCAGAGTATTGCCTTGATCTTGGTGTCGAAGAGAGAGGCTGCATACCCCGATCGGATCAGCACCGCGGTGTCAGCCCCGGTGCCGCTTCCGCCCACCGCCACGATGTCCTCGTCCGGGGTGATGTAACCGGCCTCGGCCGCCATGATGGAGATCTCCACGCATACCTTCATGCCTTGAGAGAACATCCGCAGAGTATCGGCAACCACGTTCAACGGAATGAACCCGGACTTGTAGCGGTTTTCGAAAGTCCTCTCCACCCCGCTCAATGCGTGGAGACCGCGGACAACCCGAATGCCTTTCTCGAGAAGTGGCTGGCGGTTTTGGTTGAATGCGTCCACCTCCTCCCGATATTTGGTTCCGGCCCCATAAGTCACAGCAATCATCTCGATCTGCATGGAACCCGCTCTTTCGTGGCACTTGAGGGCGGTCTCGCCTGTGGAGGAGGCCACTACTATCTTACGGATACTCTGCTCCCTGCAGAATGAAAGGGCGACATCCAGCGTTTTGTCCGTATTGGAAGGGCCCTTCTTCTTGAAGTAGAATGCCGTTCTCTCTATTGTTTGGGTCATTGGCGATTCTCCTCTCTAGTGTCGCATTGTTTCGTATTTCGTGCTTCGGATTTCGGTGCGCCGTCTTGCGATTCGATGTTTCATCCTTAGCTTGAAAAGCAAGTGCATCGCCGATTTGAAGCCCTCCTTGAGTATCAAAACTGCTTGGCCTGATCGGGGTTTTGAAGTCCGCGGCGAGGCCTTAGATGGAAGGAGGTGACTCTCATGACTGTGAAGGATATGGAAAAAGAGGAAACCTCCATGAAGATGTCGAGCGAAGACTGTTGCCGGGAGCTGAATGATCCTTGCACATGTTATTATCCCGTGGAACCATGCGAGGATGGAGAATCCGGCTGCGAATTCTTCATGGACCCCTGCTGCTGTTGAGCGTAATCCCCTCACCACTTGAAGCTGCGAAGCGTCCGGAAGGCAGGAGAGGTTTTTCTCCCCCTGCCTTCCGCTCTTATGCCTTCTTGACCGTTTCCTCATGGACATGAATGTGGTCGATTCCCGGCTTTAGAAAGAACCTGGTCATATCTACCTTCTTCCTGTCCCTTGAAAAAGTGATGATCATCTTTTTCTCACAGGGTACGCGATCGAGTTTCTTGACGTCTTCCAATTCGATTACCGGATTGCTGCAAAAGGCCATTTCAATGGCAGGAAGCTTTTCCACGCCGATGGTGACGCCTACGATATCCACCGGACCTTCCGGGTAGCGTGGATTGCGAAATGCCGGTACAGGGATGAGCCCTTGTTCTTTCAGGATCCCGAAGAGCACGCATCGGATTGTCTCCTTGATGACGGTATCACTCAGATACCCTGTCGGGATCCGTTTGCTCGCCTCAAGTATCCTTCTCCTGATTTCCTCTTTCATGATTTTTCCATTCAAAGTTCGAGGTTCATTTCCCTCACAGATACGTCCTTCCCCCGACATACCTCGAAGAATAGTAGGTGTGTTCGAGCAGATCGTACCGGATGGGTTTCCCCCTCCCGGGCGCGTGGATGAATCTTCCCTGTCCCGCGTAGAGCCCTACGTGGCTGACCCTTTTATCCTTCTTGATCGCGAAAAAGACAAGATCCCCTTTGTCCAGACGAGACCGTTTCACGGGAGCGCCGGCCAGATATTGTTCCCTCGAAGTACGGGGCAGGTTCAAGCCGTTCAGCTGATAAACCGCCACAGCCAGACCGCTGCAGTCAAACCCCTCTTCCGGCGATTGTCCGCCCCACTGATACCCGGTGCCTATGAAACTCTCGGCAGTAGTCACGATCTCCTTTCTGAGACAACTGATCCCGTATAACCTCATCTTTGCTACGGCATAATCTTCAGGGCGGATTACTTGAAAACCACCTATCACACCGGCATAGGCAAGAATGTCGGCAGCGGTATGAGCCTCTTCAGCAGTGGGAAAGTCGCCGAAGCGAACCTTGAAAAGACCTGAGGAATCTCTGAAATAGTAGGCGGTGACGGACCGGCGATCGAGGGCCTCTACAAGACGAATGGCCTTGCGGACATCGGAAAAAGCGCCCACCTGAACGGAATAGCCCATTCGGACCAACTCGGCCCTGACCGGCGGAGCAGGAGCTCTTGGCGCCTTCCCTCCGCACCCCGTTGCAAGCGCCGACAGGAAAAGGGACAGGAGGATCGCTGCAGTAAGATACGAATTGTTTCCCAATGGTCTCAGGATTTCCTCTACCCCTTCATCGCGGGAAATCGTACCTCTTGTCATCGTCGGGATCATAGTCGGAGTCGCAATATTGTAAAGCGTTAAGTGATGAAAAAAGGCCGCTCTTCAGCCCACTCTCGCACTCTTTTCCTCAGCCAATCCTCAAGACCCGGTTTCAGGTAAAACCGGGGGGACAACAGATCGTCCTCAGCATCAACCATGTTTTCCCGGCGCGCCGTTTCAGCCAGGGAGGTGAATGGATAAATCCTGATCCCGATTGTCACCCTCAGCGCATCGAGATCGAGGGAATCCACAAAAGCCAGGCTTTCTTCAACGGTTTCCCGGGACTCGGCCGGGCCGCCGAAGAGAAGAAAACCCATTCTGCGAATCCCTTGTTCGCGGAACAAGTCCGAGGCGCGACGAACCTCACCCCTGCTGAACATCTTGTGCATGGAGCGAAGAACGCGGTCCGACCCGCTTTCAAACCCGAGACTCACCTCTGTGCAGCCGGCCTTCTTCATGGCTGCAACCAGTTCCCTGCTGAGTTTTCCAGGATAGACAATTGCCCGCCAGGAGATTCCAAGGTCCCTTTGTATGAGTTCCCTGCAGAGATCCAGGGAGTAAGACGGGGGGAGATTGAAAAGATTGTCCACGAAATGAAATCTGGTGAACCCGGTCTCCACATATTTCTCTATGGATTCAGCCACCAGCTTTTTATCCCGCTTCCGGAGGGTATTGCCTTCAATGGATGCCGTGGAGCAATAACTGCACCTCATGGGGCATCCTCTCCTGGTCTGAAAAGGAACCCATTCGTCCAGGTCTTCTGATGAAACCCAGAGTCGAGGTTCGGGCAAAGGCAGATCATCCAGGTTTTTGGCAAACTGCCTCGGTCCGCTTCTGCCTCGGCCCGGCAGGTAAAGACCCGGGACACCCGAAAGGTCGGATCCCTCCCTTATCCGCGAGAGGAGAACCGTGAAACCGGTTTCCCCTTCGCCCTGAATCCCCATGTCCGCTCCAAGATAGGCTAACGCGCTTTCAGGAAAGATGCTGTATCCGGATCCACCGACGACAACAGGCGCGGGCGAGAGGTTCCGGCACCAGGAGACGACCTCTTTCACGTTGTTCAGCAGGAATCTCGGATTTGCCTTGCTCTGGTCGTCGATGTTTCTCACTGAGATACCCGTCACCTCTGGATCGAACTCCTCCACCGTCTTCCTGATCGAAAGCTCCGGGTCATCCACGCCGAGCAAGTCGAGCGTCCTCACATCATGCCCTGCCTTTTCAGTGGCGGCCGCCACTGCCCCCAGGCCGATGGGAAGAACGGGCATGCCGATGGTCTCCGTATTTGCGGATATCAAAAGGACTCTCATTTCAGATCCTCCGGATGCACGAATTTTCCCGAGACAGCGCGATTTCGGATCGATATTCCTGCCTGGTGAACCGTATCCGGACTCCGGGAAAGGAGTGGATGCCACCACTCCAGGTCTTTGCCCTCGGATAATAGCCGGTATGCACATGTCTGAGGGAGCCAGCCCATCCTGCCGACATTCCCGGGTGTGATCGTGATACATTCCGGGTTCTTCACTGCGCGCTCCTTGTAAATCGCGCAGCGGCAGCTCTCTACATCCAGATATTCACAACAAACAGAGAATACGGTGACAACGCCTGTGACCATGTTCACGCGCTTTTCGAGGCAGCAGGCGCCACATCCGTCGCAGAGGGCCTCCCATTCACGCGGGGTCATCTGTCGAAGCGTCTTTGTTTCCCAAAAGGGAGTTGTCCTGGGGTTCATGGTGGAGATTTTAGGGCGATCGGGACGAGTTTGTCAAAACATGCTTTTGCAGATAAATAACGAGGGCCATGCTCATGTGAGCATGGCCCTCGTTTCTTCATGAAGACGTTATCAGTGAACTTCTATTCTTTTGGCTTTTGAACCATTCTTCTTGGGGATGATCACCGTCAGGACCCCGTCCTTGTAATTGGCGTCTATCTTTTCCTCGTCGACTTCGCCGGGCAATTCAAAACTCCTGGTGAACGAACCGGACGACATTTCCCTGATGTGGTATTCCTCGGTCTTCTCTTCGTGGCTGGACTCTTTCTTTCCAGTCAAGGTTACCGTTCCTTCGCTCAAGCTGACCGAAATATCCTCTTTATTGAAGCCTGGGAGTTCCGCTTTGAGGTGATAGTTTCCTTCCTTTTCAAAAAGATCCACAGTCGGAGTCCATTCTTCACCCATGTCTCTTCGCCACTCCGGCCAGAGTCTGTCAAAGAAAACATCTCCCAGCCCTTCTTCGCCGAACGGGGTCATCCAGGACGGTCTCCTCATCTTTTTTTCGAGAGCAGTTGTCATAGCTGACCACCTCCTATCCGCTTTTTAAAGGTCTTTAACCCTAAGTCCTTGGCATGCAATATAATCAGGGTCGAGGGCATGTCAAGAAAGAGGACGGGAGTGAGGTCGGAGATCAGCAACGGTTCGATGCGTTACCTATGGATGCAAACTGAGAGCCGTGGCGCAGCGGCAGAGCTTTTCCAATGGCGGTATTTCCGCCATTGGAAAAAAACTTTCCTCTTTGCGTACTTCGCGACTTTGCGGTTAAGAGATCAGCTTTGGAATCTGTGGATAAATCTCCCTATCCACACTTGGTGTAGCCGCAGAAATGGCAGGTCATGCAGCCTTCTTCGAAGCTGATCTTCTGGCCGCACTCCGGACAGGTTTCCCCGAGGAGGCTGTTTTCGTGTTTCTTGATCCGGTCCTTCCCGTCCTTCAGGTATCTCTTCTCGAGCACTTTGCTGATGGCATCGGGGATGGACAGGATCAATCCGTCCTTCTGAAAGACGGGATGCTCGCCGCAGATCCCCTTCAGCTGCTCAACGATCTTCGCGACATTCACTCCGGATCGGAGGGCGAGAGACACCAGTCTGCCGATGGCCTCGGTCTTCGCCATAGTGGACTTTCCCGACTTCCCTATGGTTGCGAATACCTCGAAGGGCTTTCCATCCATCTCGGTCACGGTCACATAGAGGTTGCCCATGCCGGTCAGCAGCTTGGTGGTAAAGCCCTCCAGCGTTTCCGGGCGGTCGCGCACATCACTGATGCCGCCTGCCGCTTCCTCCGTTTTGTGGTCATAACTGAGGACCTGGTTCTCCTTGCTGCCGTCCCGGTAGATCGTCACTCCCTTGCAACCGAGTTCATAAGCAAGGGCATAGACCTTCCTGACGTCCTCGACCGAAGCATCCCTGGGGAGATTCACGGTTTTGGAAACGGCGTTATCCGTGTACTTTTGAAACGCCGCCTGCATCCGGACGTGCCACTCAGGGACAATGTCGTGAGCCGTCACAAAGACCTTTCTCACATCTTCGGGGATGCCGGGCAGATCCCTGATGCTTCCGTCCCGGGCCACAGCGTCCATGAGCTCCCGGCTGTAGAATCCCCGTTCCCTTGCGACCTGTTCGAAAATGGGGTTCACCTCCAAGAGCTCGTCATTGTCCATTACCCTTCTCACAAAACTGAGCGCGAAGAGGGGCTCTATTCCGCTGGAGCACCCCGCTATGATGGAAAGGGTGCCGGTAGGCGCGATGGTCGTGTTGGTGGCATTTCTGAACCTGCTACCCTCCCTCTTTCTAAAGATGCTCCTGTCGAAATTGGGGAAGGTCCCCCTCTCTTCCGCAAGGGATCTGGATGCTTCATGCGATTCCTTCTGAATGAAGCTCATGACCTCCTCTGCGGTTTCGATCGCTCTGTCCGAGTTGTAAGGTATTCTCAGGTGGTACAGCAAATCCGCAAAACCCATGACCCCCAGGCCGATCTTCCTGTTTCCCTTCGCCATGGCCTCGATCTCCGGCAGGGGATAGAGAGACCTTTCGATCACATTGTCCAGAAAGCGCACCGAGAGCCACACCGTCTCTTTGAGTCCGGCCCAATCCACTGCAGGCCCGTTATGCGAGGACGTGACGAACTTTGCGAGATTGACGGATCCGAGATTGCATGCCTCCATTGGCAAAAGGGGCTGCTCCCCGCACGGATTGGTGCTCTCGATTTCACCCAGGTCCGGGGTAGGGTTGTCCTTGTTTACCTTGTCCAGGAACACCACCCCCGGGTCCCCGTTTTCCCAGGCGTGAAAAACAAGGCTGTGATAGACCTCCGAAGCATCCAGCTCACCCACTTTTTCCCGGGTTCGCGGGTCGATCAGATCATAGGACTTTCCTGCCCGCACGGCTTGCATGAAAAGATCCGTGACTCCTACCGAGATGTTGAAGTTGTTCAGCTCCCGGTTGGTTTTCTTGCAGGTAATGAATTCCTGGATATCCGGATGGTCCACACGGAGGATGGCCATGTTGGCTCCCCGCCTGGTGCCGCCCTGTTTCACCTGCTCCGTGGCCGTGTTGAAGATCTTCATGAAGGAGACCGGTCCGGATGCCACTCCTCCTGTTGTGCCGACTTTGCTGTTCTTAGGCCTCAGCCGTGAAAAGGAAAAACCCGTTCCCCCGCCGGACTTGTGAATCAGGGCCGCATTCTTCAAAGCATCGAATATGCCATCCATGCTGTCGTCTACGGGGAGGACAAAACACGCTGCCAACTGGCCGAGTCTTCGGCCGGCGTTCATGAGTGTGGGAGAATTCGGCAGGAACCGGAAATCCGTCATAAGCGCATAGAACCGCTCATCTATTTCGTTCAGGAATCGATCGTCTGCACCAAAGCTTTTTTCAGCGAGGGAGATATGTCTCGATACCCGCCTGAACATCTCCTCCGGTGTTTCGATTATCCTGCCCCCTTCATCCTTCCTGAGATACCTTCGTTTGAGCACTGTTCGTGCGTTGTCGGAGAGTTCCAATTCCTGCTTTTTCACGAAAATCGATTTCTCCAGTTTCACCGGGGAGGGCTTGGCGAGTCCGTATTCCAGCAGCTTGTTCTCGATGATCTTTTCAAGGAGGGGGACGGGTATGGTTTGCAGCTCCATCCTTCGGATCTCGTCCCTCAAGGACTTGCTGATCAGCATGGCCTGGTCCGTGTCAATAGGATTATCCCTGGTGAGAAGGTCAGAGAAGAGCCGGTCGTCCCACCTGTAGGAGGCAAGATCGAATACGCCTTCTTCCGTTACCAGGATCTTGGTCTCCCTTGACATGCGAGTCCTCCTTAAAGAGATTTGTTGCCGAAAAAGGTGAAAACATCAAAGAGGTACAAGTTATCCGAAACCGCAAAATACATTATATATGGGCACAAAGATCTTTTTAAGCCCAAGATATAGTGTGCGTCAATAAAAAATTTGAGTCCGGGAAAGCCGTTGTATCTGCTGTGTAAGTCCGATAAAATGGGTGCATGCTGCAGATAGGCAATCTGAAACTCACCAATCCCCTCATCATGGCCCCGATGGCAGGCTATACCACCCTGCCGTTTCGTTTAATGGTCAAAAAGCTTGGGGCCGGGCTGGTGACCACGGAGATGATCAGCGCCATGGGACTGGTGCTGGGGCAGAAAAAGACGCTTCAGTATCTGAAATCCCACCCGTCGGAGAGGCCCTTGTCGGTCCAGATTTTCGGCTCGAGGCCGGAGGTGATGGCGCGGGCGGCCCAGATAGCGGTGGAGGCGGGCGCGGATCTCGTGGACATCAACATGGGGTGTCCTGTCAAGAAGGTGGTCAAGACAGGCGCCGGAGCATCGCTCCTCAGGGATCTCCAAAGGGTCGAGCAGGTGGTCAAGGCTGTGCGGTTGGCCTGCAGAGTTCCTTTGACGGTGAAAATCCGCGCAGGATGGTCCCCCGAAACTCCTGTTGCGTGCGAGGTAGCCGGAATAGTCGAAGATTCCGGCGCCGATGCCGTCACCGTGCACCCGCGATTTGCCTCACAAGGGTTTTCCGGGCTCGCAGACTGGGGCTGGATATCGCGCGTGAAGGAGAGGGTCAAAATACCGGTAATCGGAAACGGCGACATCTTCGAACCCTATGCAGCGCTGGAGATGAGAAAAAGAACCGGCTGTGACGGGGTCATGATCGGGAGGGGAGCCCTGAAGAATCCCTGGATCTTCCGGCAGATCCTTGGCCTGGAGAAGGGGGTTCCCTTCACGGAGCCCGATCTCTCTGAGCGCAGATTTTTCATTATGGAGCATTTTCGATTTCTCTCCGAGACCGCCGGAGAACACAAGGCGGCTCTCGGCATGAGAAGCCTCATGCTTTTCTACACCAAGGGGCTTAGAAACTGCGCCCGGTTTCGGGAAAGCATTACAAAAATCAGGGATGCACAAAGCCTCACTGCAATGGTAGACCATTACCTTTCCTCACTGGAGATGGAAACGTTTTGAAAGTGAAGCTTGCCAAGACTGCAGGTTTCTGCATGGGTGTTCGCAGGGCAATCGAGATCGTGCTCCTAGAGACGAACAGGAGCAAGGGTCCCATATTCACCTTTGGTCCCGTGATCCATAACAAGCAGGTCATGGAGCTTCTGGAATCCAAGGGTGTTGGGGTTATCGACAGCGATTCCGATTTGAAAGAGGGTACCCTCATCATTCGGGCTCATGGTATCCCGCCCCAGCAGCGCAGGATCCTCAAGAGTTCAGGCATGCGGATCATCGATGCGACCTGCCCCCATGTGGCCCATGTGCAGTCTATTATCCGGTATCACACCGGCAAGGGATATCGCGCCGTGATCGTCGGTGAGTCCAGTCATCCGGAGGTTATCGGGCTGGTCGGGTACGGAAACGGTCGCGTGCACGTTATCGAGGAGAGCAGCCAGGTGGGCGATCTGCCGGAGATGGAGAAGCTCGTCGTCGTCGCCCAGACTACCCAGGATGTGGACAGGTATAAGGAAGTGGTGGATGCCATCCGGAGAAGGTACCCTCACGCGCAGGTCCATGAAACGATCTGCGATGCCACTACCAGCCGCCAGGAGGAAGTGAAATCTTTGGCCCCCCACGTTGATGGGCTTGTTGTGGTGGGGGGATTTCACAGTGGGAACACCCGGCGCCTTGTCCAGGTTGCCCAGGAAGCCGGAATACCCGCCTTTCATGTGGAAACCGAGGAAGAGCTCAACAAGGACAGGCTCTCGAATATGGAGGTCATCGGTGTGACGGCCGGAGCATCGACCCCCAACTGGATGATCCGAAGTGTCGTGCAGCGGATCGAGTCCATCCGCAGTCCGAGGGAACCGCGGCTTCACCGACTGGTCAGTTGCTCCTTGAAGCTCCTTTTTCTGGGAAACGTCGTGGTTTCCCTTGGCGCCTTTTCCCTTGCCTGTGCGTCCATGGTTCTGGCGGGGAGAGTCCCCGATCTCGTGCACCCCACCCTTGCGTTCTTCTATATTTACGCGATGTATGTCCTCAACCGCTTTCTGGACAAGGGTGCAAGTGCATACAATGATCCGGAAAGGGCGAACTTTTACAGGAAGCACAAAACGGCGCTGTTTCTCACCGGGGTGGGAGCAATGGCCGCCGCACTCATCCTTTCCAATGATTTGGGCGATGCCGTCCTCTTTGGAACGGCGGGGCTGAGCCTGGTCGGCATGATCTACAGCATCCCCATTGTGCCCAAGGGGCTGCGGCAATTTTGGCAGTTTTCGAAGATCAAGGATATCCCGGGTTCCAAAACCCTCTCCCAGGCCCTTGCGTGGGCTGCTCTCATGGGCCTTTTGCCCCTGCTGGAGCAACGGGAAGTTGCATGGGGTCCTGCAGTGGTCTCTTTCTTCTTCGTTTTTGCTCTCGTCTATGTGAGGGGCGGACTCTTTGAGATCTTCGAACTCCAGGGGGATATGATCGTGGGAAGGGAGACACTTCCCATTGTAATCGGCGAAAAGAAAGCCCTTTATCTTCTGAAGGGGATCATCCTCGCGGGCGTCCTGTTGCTGATCTTTGCGCCGTTGGCCGTTCCGATAGGCCCGGTTTCGTATCTTCTTGTATGCTGCTTTATAGGCTTGAGGTTTACAATTCTTGCCTATGAAAGAAGGTGGCTGTACCCGGGTATGCGGCTCGAGGCCATGCTGGAGGGGAATCTCTTTCTCGCCGGCTTCCTGGCCCTGATCTCGCACGGCCTCTCATGACAGCGGTCAGCGTCATCATCCCAACCTATAACAGAGCCGCCAAGGTCGCCAGGGCTGTCGGCTCGGTTCTTGACCAGAGCTTCCGGGATTATGAAGTCATCGTGGTGGACGACGGCTCAACAGACCGGACGCGAGAGGTGCTCCAACATTTCGGCCCTCGCATACAGGCTCTCTTCCATGGGGAAAACAGGGGCGTTTCCGCTGCGAGGAACACCGGCATCCTGGCCTCGCACTCTCCCCTCACCGCCTTTCTCGATTCCGACGACCATTGGCTGCCCGGGAAATTGAAAACGCAGGTCGACTTCTTTCGATTGCATCCCGATGCGGTCGCCTGCCAGACCGAGGAGATCTGGTTGCGCAGGGGAAGACGCGTGAATCCCATGAGAAAACACGCGAAGCCCTCGGGGATGATCTTTGAGCCTTCTTTGAAACTCTGTCTTGTCAGCCCCTCGGCCGTGATGCTCAGGCGGCAGGTCCTGGAGGAGGTGGGGATGTTTGACGAATCCCTTCCAGCCTGTGAGGACTACGATCTCTGGCTCAGGATCTCCTGCCGTTATCCGATTCACCTCATCAGCTCGGCCCTGCTTGTCAAGGAAGGCGGTTCTCCGGACCAGCTTTCCGCGACCGTGGAGGGACTCGATCAGTACAGGATCAAGGCAATGGTGAATCTGATCCGGAGCGGCACTCTAAAAGATCACCAACTTAATGCCGTGTTCGAGGAGCTGACTCTGAAGTGCGGCATCTACGGAAGGGGCTGTATCAAAAGGGGCAGGGTCGAGGAGGGGGACGAGTACCTCCGGATCCCGGATCTGATCAAAGGAGAGCAAGCGCATAGGCGTTAGAGCACGTGCATGGCTCCTCTCTTTAGCACCCGCTTAGCACCCGCATTGCATCTTGGATCGTGGTTGCCCTGTCCTGCAACTCTCTTGAGCAAAATCCCCGGAAATGGTATTGGGTGTGCTCGTCTTTCCCAGACCTCTTCTGAAAGGAGCGGACGGAATGAAGACTCGATCGTGCTGCTTACTCCTTGGACTCATTGGCGGTCTCTTCATCTTTTCCTCATGCGTCACTGACAGCCCTGCCCCTAAAGTCGAAAAAGGGTTGAGCCGCAGTGAACTCTCCCGCTACAGCGATACCTTCGACAAATTCAGGGAAGATCTCTGGAATGTTGCCGGGTACATACCGCAGGAGGAGATTAGAGGGGAGAACTTCAAATTAGCCGACATGAGGGTGAAGGATGGAGAGCTGAGGATAGAAACAAGGACCGGTTGCTACAGCGCTGGCGGGGTTGGGTCGAATTTCGCGCTAAAGGGCGACTTCGACATCCAGGTGGACTGCAAGATGGAGTTTGTAAAGAGCGCCCGGGATATGGATCAGCTCCTGTCCTTCAATCTCCGGGACGTGAGCAGGGAGTTGAGCGATACCGAGATTGAGAGTATCAACATCAACATAGCCAAACTGGGCCAGGCAAATCCCCAATTTGTTGCCTTTTATCGCCAGAAAGGCCGGATCCACAGGCCTGTTAGACGGGAAGCCGGCGACTTCGACGGGAGTCTCAGGATTACCAGAAAAGGAATCAGGGCAACGACCATGTTCAGGAAAAAGGGGGAGATCGAATGGAAAGAGTTGGGCCGATTCGTTCAACAGGCGAATGAGGTCCTTGTTACGCTCAGGGTGCAGAATTTCGCTCCAAGACGGAAGGAGATTGGAGCAGGGTCTCCATTTGTTGTGGTATTCGATAATTTCATCATCAATTCGGCGGACGCGATTATCGAACAAGAAATCTGAGCTTCGAGGTCAAGGAATGGGTCAATCAAAGAACGCTCGTGCATATGCATTCCTTTCAATTCTTCTGCCGGCGCTTTTTCTGGGAAACCCCGCCCTTCAGGCTGAAGAAGGTTGCGAGCGGGCGCCGCATCTCACGGCAAAGGCCCGTTTTGCAAAAGACAAAACAAGAGCTGTTCAGCTCTGCCTCGATGCCATCGAGAGCTGTCCCGGCTACATTCGAAGCTATGAGATCCTTGGCAACCTCTATCGTAACGAGGGCAAGAAAGATCCGGCCATTGCCGCCTTCACCAAGGCGGCAGAGCTCGGAAGCAACAATTACAAACTCTACCATCTCCTTGCATCACTTCTCTTTGAAAGGAACGAGCATGATGAGGCGCACAGGCATGTGATGAAGTCCTTGTCCATACAGAAGGATTACAAAGAGGCACTGGAGCTCAAGGGGAAGATCGAAGCGGTTATGGATCGGGACGGACCCAGGATCATCATGCTCGAACCTGCAGGAACCCGGGGCCTGAGCATGGTGCTGACGCATGAAAATCTGAGTGTTCGCGGCATTGCGACCGACAAGAGCGGTGTTGCTTGGGTCAGGGTCAACCAGCAGGAAGCTTCGCTGGAGGACTCCGGCCATTTTATCAGGGACATTTCCGTCCAGGCCGGAACCAATACTATTGTGGTGGAGGCATCCGACCGTCTTGGAAATCGATCCACCCAATCGATCACCTTCGAAAGAGCGGGAACCCAGCTTCCTCTAACGGGAACGAGTCCTGCCGATTTCTATGGGAAGTCGTTTGCAGTGATCATCGGGATTAACCAATATGAGAAATGGCCGCCCCTGGAGTTCGCCGTCAAGGACGCGAAAGACGTGGAGAAAAGGCTCAGGGAAACCGGCTTCCAGGAGATCAGTCTGGTCCTGAACAAGCAGGCGACGCAGGGGAGGATCCTCACCGAGCTTTTCCACACCCTTCCCGGAAAAGTCGGGCCCAATGATCGGGTCCTCTTTTACTTTGCAGGCCATGGCCAGACCGAGGACGTCGAGGGAGGGGCGAAGAAGGGATACATCATCCCGGTTGACGGGGATACGGCTGCGTATGCAAGCACCTCCATTTCGATGGAACAGGTGCGAAGCCTGTCGAGTAGAATCCGGGCAAAGCACATCCTCTTTGTGATGGATTCCTGCTATTCGGGACTCGGGCTTTCCAGATCCATCGGGACCTCGCACGCTGTTTCAGGATTCCTTCGAAAGGTGGCATCTATGAGGACCGTTCAGATCGTCACTGCAGGAGGCAGCGGGGAGCAGGCGCAGGAGAAGGGAGGACAGGGTCTCTTCACGGGATTT
>Ga0209163_1000596_pt1 | contig 61400 bp, 49 predicted proteins | sample MTBAKSrepl2MetaG_FD_187457 | JGI IMG/M metagenome (GOLD analysis project Ga0209163, IMG submission 187457) | Enrichment culture microbial communities om Arthur Kill intertidal strait, New Jersey, USA, that are MTBE-degrading - MTBE-AKS2 (Arthur... | ecosystem: Environmental > Aquatic > Marine >...
GGTGGGAAATGTCCTGCCGGAGATGCTAACCGAAAGTTCAAATCGTTTCTGGCGAAAATGCCCATTAAGCGATTCATTTATATCATGTTAGAGGGCAATGAAAATCCGTTAACGGGACAGTACTGATAATGCCTAAAGAGAGGTATGGCAACATGAGTTTTCTCAGTACTCTGATCATTGTGGTGGGATTATGTTCATTTCAAAGCTCCCAACCAGAACTACCGGTCCAACGAGAATTCTGGCAGATGTACAATAATACCCAACTATATAAATTTGAAGACCAGAAGGCCTATTTTTTCCTGATTGAAAATTTTGCTGTCGACGCAGACGGGGCGCCCGATGCTTATCATCCTGAAGACAAGGGATTGGAATATCTTGCCAATTCGGGTTACCCGGATATTAAAAAGTGGAGGCACGTGCTAGTAACTGATCCATCAGATCCAGACAAGCCATATATTCAGAAGGAGGGAGCTTATGCGGGATATTTTGTATCTAAGACAAGTTTGGAAGACAATACGAAGGAAGTCACTGATCCCAGACGATATGTGAATGCCAATACGATACCATATTTTGTTTTTCCCAGTAGTTTTCTAAAACTGCAAGGAGTGGGTAGTATTGGAGATCTGTGTGCAGCAATTCATTTGGCTTCTGACGTGATGTCCCCTTTCGTGGTTGCTGATATCGGGCCAGCCGGATCTGAACTTGGTGAAATGTCCATTTGTCTCGCAAGAAACTTGAGCAATAAGAAAGTTAATCCAAGAACTGGATCAGGAGTGCCAGAAGGGAAAGTACTCATTATACTTTTCCCCAATTCGGGGAAGCTTTACAACTGGCCACTATCAAACGCTGAGATCAGGAATATGGTAAACAAACTACTTATTGACTCAACAGTAGAGAGATGTCGTTGGTTCATGAAATGAGTTGAGCTGAAATTTGAAAATATAGATAATAATTTGTTTAAAAATTTATTCACTTGACACTATAAAACTGAAGCCATTTCAAAACTGTTGCTTCACTCGATGTGTAAAATCCTTCGCTATGCCCGTCAGTCCTTATTATTTCTAAGGCTCCAGCATTATGTTGATATGAGTTGCCTCGCGTATCCCATATTTTAATTCTGGAGGCTTCACAATTACCCGGACCAATTTGACCATCGAAGAGCTTTTGGAGATAGGGCAAGTTTTCCTCATAAGTATAGTGGTCTCCAAGCATATCCACAACATCATCACCCGAAACCAATTCGCACAGCATCGAAACAGGTTTTTGTAGATCAGTTATACTAACATCATAACTATATCCTTCTCCTTTTAACGCATCAACATCATAATCCCTCTCCGGCACGACATTAAAGAATATAGGAGTCTTAATCAGATAACCATTCTCCATACCACCATCATCAGTACCAACGCTGGCAACAACATAATAACCACCATCAGGACTAACCTCAGAATTCACAAAACTGCGAAAACCATCAATATCAACATAAGAAGTCAAATTATTAGGATCAGGAACACCACCACCAACACCACGACTAGGAATAAGATTACCAGCACTATCATAAAGAGTCAAAGAAATACCAGAAATGTTACCTATCTTAGAATCAGCACGAATATGAAAATAATAAGTATCATTAGCCTCACCACTAATATCCTTATTCTCCAAACCAGTAGTCGCATTACCAACAAAAATATTCATATCAAACAAACTACTACTCGGCAACTCACGAACACCACGAGCACGCTCAACAATACCTTCAAGAGTGCGCTCACTATCACCCACCTCAAGCAAAAGGTGCAAGGGAGTATTCTGAAAATCAATATGAGAATTATCACGCGGGCTAACCTGAATATGAGTCACATCCTCAGGAACAACACCAGCACTTAACGCAAGATCAGAAAGATCAATCACTCTAGGCCAAACAGCATTAGTAACAAAAGAAGCATAACCAAGATCCCCTTGCGCACCATGAAAATGTACGACAGCATTACGATCAGCCCCAAACTCAGTATTAACCAACAACTTAGCATACTTACCCTTACTGCCAACATCACCTGTTCTCTTCAGATTAACATCAGCATCAATATAAGTACGAGACTTCATATAAAAATCAGGAACAAAAACAACATCATCAATATAAGACCAGTTGAAAGTCTGTTCAGAAGGAACAACAACAAAATCATCACCCTGAAAACGAACGCTCAAAGCACCCAAAGCCTCAGACGAACGGAAAGTCGCATAACGAGCACGAGAACTAAAACCAAGGTCCAAAAAGTTCTCATTGATCTGACCATTAGCAGGAACAACAAACTCCTCAGTCTCAAGATAACCATCATCACCAAAAACATCAGCAACAACAACAGCATCATTAACAGAATTATTAGTAAAAACACCATAACTCAAAAAACCATCCTTATTGCGAACATCCTGAATCAAGAACTCATGAGAAGCCCCTGTAGGAATAACAGACGAACAACCATTACCAGACAAGACAGGCAACACACACACCATGCCGCCAGTCACCACGGCAGAACGCGCACTCCATGGAATCGCCTGATCCCGGCTGAAAAAATCATCAAGGACGACCCATGAGCCCGTGTGAGCCCCGGTAAGGTCAGGAGTCGCATAACCCCAGGGATTCAAACTTCCGTCAAGCACCACCTCTGGCAGTTGCGGAAAACGGAGCGTGACCTCGCCTCCGCTCACGTTTCCGACGAAGAAATCGGTGGAAAACTGATTCCTGCCCACGACGTAAGGCACCTCCACCACGGATTTCAGCTGCTTCACCGCGGGTAGGGCCAGGCGGCCGGACTGGGTGAAGCCTTCGCAGGTGATGTTGCCGTGCACCTGGACGTAGCCGACATCCTCCGGGTAGACGAAGGGGAACAGCTGGCGGAGATTGAACGCGTGGCGCTGGTTGTTGACCACGGCGAAATAGTTCAGCCCGGGCATCCGGAAAGTGGCGCTCAGCAGGTGGCCCTGCCGGTCATAGGCGCCGACCCGCTGGAAGGTCTGGCCAGGAAGCTCTCGTTCGTCTGCGCCCAGCAGGACGAACTCCGCATCGGGCACATAGGGAAAGTACAGGTCATGCCAGATGGGACTATACGTCAGCTCATTGCTTACCGGCAATTGCACCGCCCGGTGAAGCGCGTCCCTGGCCGTCACTTTGCCGTCGCGGTTGAGATCGGCGGCCTTGAAGTGGGGCAGACGGGCGTTGCCGGCCAGGTAGTCCTTGAGCTCCTGCCCGGTACAAAGATACTCAGGGTAAGTCTCAGCCCTTATGCGTTCAGCAGCAGGCCTGGGAACGGCATCCGCAGCCAGCCCCGGAATCACGCTGCCAAAAAGCAGGCCCAGACCCGCAGCCGCGCCAGCCGCCAAGCCCCTCGCCCGCATCATCCTCGCCCCCAGTACCGCCGCTCCGCGCATGCCCCGCCTCCAACCTGGTCTGCACCCATTCTAGCAGATCCCGGCCCCGTCCGTCACAACCGATCACATCCGCCTGCCCTTCACGTACGCCTTGAAGCGGTCGGGGATCACGGATTTCCACTGGCACGACCTGCGTCACTGCGCCGCCAGCTACCTGGCCATGAGCGGCGTGCCGCTGAAGATCATCGGCAAGCTGCTCGGCCATAGCACCAGCGCCATGACCGACCGTTACTCCCATCTGGCCGATGAAATCGTGACCGACGCCGTGTCGAAAGTCATGACCAAGCTATTCAAGTGAGAATGCCGGTCCGCATGCACAATCCTTCGAATTATTTTAAGGATTGTGCAAGACCGCTGGCCTGAAATGCTTGCAGGGGGCTCCAGCTATGGAACTCTTGCCCCCAAAGCTCCCAAGCGAGGGGCTAATTCCTTTCACATCTTGAAATTACCGTTGTCAGCATGGCCTTTTCAAGCTGACAATCGGCTGACAATCATGCTCCCAAAGCGAGGCGGAGCCCACCCGCTCCGGGGAAGGGAGGATGGATTTTGTCAGCATGAGCGGCGGTTTTGGGAGCACATTGTCAGCTTCGTTTTGCCATGCTGACAACGATAGCTCGTTGATGCCATTGGGGTAAGTCCCCTCTTTGTCAGCTTTGTCAGCCGGAATGTTCAGTAGACCGGGCCGCAGAAACAACACCGGCCGGTTTCTTCCTTCGAGTGTGCGGCGTACGGTGAGGGTCCGCTTGTTGGCCTCGCAGGCGGCCAGGGCGCCCCGTTCCCGCAGCCTTCGCCATAGCGTTGTCGGTGACAGGTGGATCCCTTCTCCCCCGCTCGTGGACATGGCCTGGACCGCCCGGTAGGCCGAGTCGGGCATGAGGTACACGTCCTCGCCGTCCACCCAACCCACCCGCTGTCCGTGGGGCTCCCACACAGAACTTCGCAGCGGCCCCTGGCTCAAAGGGTTTTCCCGCCAGCCCCAAGCACCGGGCGAGTCGGGGCAGCCGCCGTCCCGACCGGCCAGGTGGGCCGTGCCGCTGGCCAGGGCGGCGTGGAGCAGCTCGAAGAACCGCTGCACCGGATCGGCGGCCTCCTGCTGCTGGGCCTGGGTGCGGGCCACCTCGCCGAAACAGGCCCAGGCCCGGCTCCACACGCTCTCCGCCAGCGGTTCCGCGATGGCGTGGATCTCAACCGCGAATAGCAGGAAGATCCGCAGCCCGGCGGCCAGCTCCGCCAGGTTGGCCGGCGTCCGCTTGTGCCCGCCCATGAGGGTGAGGGCGTTCCGGTACCGCTGGGTGTCCTCGCGCAGCGCCGTTCTCGCCTCCGGGTAGCGCCGGGCCAGCCACTGGATGAACCCGGCCGTGGCGACCGTGAACCGGCCATCGGCCGCCAGCCGCTGGCACTCGGTCAGGGGCTCCCACTTCATGGCGCCGGGTTCCAGTTCCAGGACCAGCAGCCGTGCCCGGATGCTGTGGCCGTGGGGCACGTCCTCGCCGGTGGAGAGGACCAGGCCCCTGGGAGGGCGTTCCGCCAGGAGCTGCCCGTCCCGGCTCAGGCGCATCCGGCCCGCCATGTTTCCCTGGGCGCGGAAGAGCCGCTCCGCTTCGCGGTGGTAGCGCCACACGTCGGTGGCGCCGCCGTGGGGGGCGAAGTCGTCCACCACGCAGAGGGTATCTTTCAGCGAGAACGCCAGCACCTCCAGGGCGTTTCCCGTGGAGGACCAGCCGCCCGGCAGGTGCCTAGCGTTGAGTCCCGCCCCGAAGTGCTGCTGGGCCAGGGCGGCCAGCTCCGACTTGCCCGAGCCCGAAGGGCCGGTCAGGTGCAGCCCGAAGTCGGCCGAGCCCAGCACCGCCCGCCAGACGGCGGCGAACACCGGCAGGGTCACCGCATCGGGGGTCACTTCGATCATCTTCAGGCTGTCCGCCACCGCCTCCGTCAGGTCCAGGCGATGGGGCACCGGCGGCAGGGCGAACGCCCCCAGGCCTTTCGGCAGTTCCACCTCCACGCCCGTCACGTCCCCGTCCGGCCCGATGGCGCCGGCGCCGTGCAGGTACGTCCACTGGCCGTCCATCTCCCGCCAGCCGGTGTGGGTGAACACCGTCCGGTTGCGGATGGACCGGCTCAGGAGCTGGATGGCCACCCGCACGTGGTCCCGCAGCGAGCGGCCGGGGAAGACCACGGCCTCGGCGCCGATCTTGTCGTGGATCCAGCCCAGGCTGTCGAATTGCCGGGCCGGCAGGATGAACGAGGCGGTCCGCCCCTTGAGCTGGCTCTGGATCTGGAAGAAGCGGGCGCTCTCCACCCCGTCGTCGTGGTGGAGGTCCGCCACGATCCGGGCGGTGAAGTTGGCCAGCTTCACCTTCTCCAGGCTGTCCCGCACCGACTTGATCAGGTAGAGCCCGTCGCGGGCCTCCTGGTAGTCGCCGACCGTGTTTGGCTCTCCCTCTTCTTCGACTTCGTCACGCCAGACCAGTTGCTCGGCGTCATCCATGGCCTTCCGGAACACGGCGCGGAACCGGCCGGGGTCCTGCAGGTGCAACGCGTTGGGGTCCTTCACTCCGAGGCGCTCCATGCGGATGACGAAGGCCCGGCCCCGCCAGGCGGTCTCCCGCAGGCGGCGGCTGATCCCGTTGACGAAGGCCCAGCCGCCCTGGTCCGGCTCCTGGACCACGTAGAGGGTGCGCACCGAACCCAGGACTTCGGGTGTGATCTTCTCCGTCAGGGTGGCGCCGGGCACGCCCAGCACCGGCAGCTTGTGCAGGGCCAGGGTCCAGGTGTCCGACTCCCCCTCCACCAGGAAGAGGGTGTCGTCCCCGTCCAGGCGGTGGAGGCCGTACAGGATCGGGACGTGTCCCTTGACCCAGCGGCTCCCCTCGGCCGCCGTGACGTGAGTACGGATCCGTTCCGCTCGGATCTCACCATTGGCATCCTTGTACGGGATGACTACGGCCCCGCCCCGCTCGATGAGGCCCCACTCGTGCAGGAACTCCTCCGGAATTCCCTTCGCCTCGGCCAACCGGGCCACCGTCAAGCGTCCAGCGTTTATAGGCTTTCCCGGCTGAGACGAGGAGATGCTTCCTTTCTGCGGCTGAGCGGGGTTCCTGGTGACCTCTGCTTTCGCCGTTTCGCCGCTTCGCCGCTTCGCCGATTCGCCTCCCCCCGAAGACGAATCTCCGGGTGAAGCGAAAAGATCACGCCACTCCAGCCCCAGGGCGGCCACGATGGCGTCCGTCGAGCATCCGGCGAAGCAGTGCAGCAGGATTCGCTCATCGGTGAACGTCACGCTCAGGGACGGCTCCGAGTCCCGGTGTGCCGGACAGCTCGCCTGATACTGCTGGTCGTGGATGCGCCGGACGTTCTGGAGCCGTTCGAGCAATCGGCTCCGGTCGATCATTGCTGGACCTGCCGGTCGAGGAGCCACCGCTCGAAGGCGTCGATGTCGATGAGCAGCTTCCGGCCGAGCTGGACCACGCAGTCTGCCAGGCCGTTCCGGTCGCGGAAGAAGAGTTGCTCGCGCAGCCACCCGTGGGTGAGGCAGGGGTTGGCCGCCAGGATGTCCTTGACGGTGACGAGCCGTCGGCTGAGCTTGGCGTCGGTGTTCATAACAAGTCCCTCCAGAAATAAAAAGTGTTGCCTGGTATCAAGACAACGGGAGAGACTTTACTCGGTTTTGCCCGGCTGTCAACGACAAAAATCTTGCAAAGTATTCATATATATGGATATAGAGTAAATTATGCAGAAGATTCTTCCACAAAATCAAGGATTTTTCCAAGTTTACTTGCAATAAATTTGTGATTATTTCCAAATGTATCTCATTGATTCTCCATAAATACCATTGTTTTGAGCCGGACAGCACTGAGTTTCCGGCTTTTTTTACATAAAAAAATTCATCCGTCCGCCGGCCTTCTGAAGTTGGTGCACTGTGAGTCAAGATGAATTTTTTATCTTATTTATCTTATTTAGTTGTTTTATCAGTTTCATCTGTTGTATCTTGGCCCCATCTTTTATCTTCTTCATCCGTAGGAGGGGTTTTGAAAGTCATCACCATCGCCAACCAGAAGGGAGGGGTCGGCAAGAGCACCCTCTGCACCAACCTGGCGGCGCTGTTCGCCGCGGACGGCCGGAGAGTGCTGCTCCTGGACACCGATCCCCAGGCCTCCTCGATCGCCTTCCGGGAGAAACGGGCCGAATCCGGCAACGGCCTTCCCGAGTTTTCCGCCGCCCAGATCCAGTCGCCCACGGTCCACAAGGACATCGCCTCTTTCACCGGCTTCGACGTGATCCTGGTGGACACCGGCGGCCGCGACAACAAGATCTTCCGCTCCGCCGTCCTGCCGGCCGACTTGGTGCTCGTTCCCCTGTGCCCGTCCCAGTATGACTTCTGGGGCTCGGCCGACACTTTCGACGCCCTGAAGGAGATCCGCCTGAGCCGCCCCGAGCTTCAGGTGCTGGCCTGCTTCAACATGGTCATTCCCAACACGAGGATCGCCCAGGAGGTCCTCTCCGCCAAGGCTGAGTTCGAGGCCGGCTACGAGGTCCGCTTCATGGACAGCCACCTCTGCGGCCGCGTCGCCTACAAGTATTCCGCCGGCGACGGCCGGGCCGTCACCGAGGCGGAAGGGCGCTCCCGCGACCCCCAGGCCATCGGCGAAATGACGGCGTTTTATCGTGAACTGAAAGGAGCCCTCGATGGAGCTGCGTCGAAAAAATAAGCCCGTCCCCACCGAAATCCAGCCTCCCGCCGATCCCGAGGACTGGATCGCCCGCGCCAACGCGGATGGTGAGCCACTTCAAGCTGAAACGATTCCCGACAAACCAGTCAGGCAACCCACCACCAAAGCCAAAAGGCTGCAACCTGAGCTCCAGACGAAACAAGAGAAGCAAGAGCAGCTAGAGCAGATCCTTCCCCCCCCGCCAACTCCCTCCGCCGGGTCCCGCTACATCAGCTTCGCCATCGACAACGTCACTCTTGCGCTGTTTCGTGAGTTGAGCTTCAGATTCGACCTGGGTAATGCCGGAACGCTGGCTCATGTCATCCGGAACTGCGCCGCGATGGACGATCAGGAATTTGCAATCTTTCCCGAAAGCCGTCTGGTGTGCGGCAACATAAAGCGAACCATGTCGTTTCTTCTACCTCAGGACGCCATCGACAAGGTGTCCGCCTTGGCCAACCGTCTCCGCATCCGGAACAAGTCCGCCCTCTACCGTTATCTCATCCATTTGATGTCCCGCTCCATAGGGATCTCGGTTCAAGTTTGATTCCAAAATTATCTTAGATGTCGTCTTAAAACAAAAAATCTAATACACCATGTATCCGGAGTTTTTCTGTCTGTTGACGAAAAGCGGCAATCGGTTAGGAGACCCGCCAAGCCTTTAGCGGTAATGTTCGTCACAAGGACTCAATAGCCTAAAAAATCATTCATAATTCACAGCAACAACACTGATGTGCGTGTTCGCATCTATCATCTATTACTCTCATGATCTACTTCTGAAGGCACCAGTGATACCTTCCAAGAAGGAATAAACATATTTCTTGAAATCCATATTTTTATCCAATCCTTTCGCCTCGCCCGCGGAATAGCGCGCGATTCAGCGACGATCGGATTGTTGACCGTTTATCCTCCGCGAACTACACCTCCCTAAGCGTTATGTGAACAAATGTAAGCCTTGTAAAACAGGAGCATTGTGCGTTTCTTGCACGAGCATGATCCGCATGCTATAGTTTGTGGCAACAGGTGCAGATTTATGTGTATTTAGAGATTATTGCCTAGCGCTTTTCGGAAGTAGCGGGCACTGATAGGCTTACGATGACGGGTCTCCGGGGTGTTCGGCCATCATAAACTCAATGGCTCACGGCATGAAAAAAAATTACAAATTTTCTGGGCATCAGACATTTGTCTTTCGATACGGTTGGCTGGAAAAGGGTGTCCGCGGAGTTGCCACACAATCCGATCTGTTCAGCCGGGATGACGCCTTGGTGCATCTCGGCGTCGGCAAGAACATGGTGGAGAGCATCAAGCACTGGTGCCAGGTCGCCCAGCTCATCGAGCTCGTGCATGATGGTAAAAGGAACCCGGGCCGCTTTTTTCAACCAACCGCGATGGCGAGAAAGCTCCTGCTGGAAGGAGGATGGGATCCATACCTCCAGGATGACGCGTCTCTGTGGCTGATCCATTGGTTGATTGTCACCAATCCCTCCATCTGCACGTCTTGGCAGCTCGTGTTCTCCCGGTTCGGTCGTCCGGATTTCACGCACCGAGAAATTGAGAATTACGTGCTCGACTTTACCGAGAGGGAATCGTTGAAAGTCGGGCCGGGCGTAGTGAAGCGAGATGTTGATTGCCTGATCCGTATGTACGCGGCCAGTCCGGCCGGAAAAAGTAAACTAGGAGGAGCGGAAACCTTCGATTGCCCGCTCCTTCAGCTCAATCTCATCCAGCCATCCCCTGACGGCGAGCTGTATCGTTTCGCCATTGGCCATAAACCCACGTTGCCCGCGGCGGTCTTTGCCTTTGCCCTGCACGAGTATTTCTCCCGAAGACAGAGTCGCACGGAAACATTGAGCGTTCAGGAATGCCTGTATGGGGAGTCGAGTCCGGGACAGGTGTTCAAATTGGATGAAAACAGTTTGATCGAGTATGTGGAAGAGCTGGAAGATTCGCTCGGCGATTGCATCAGCCTGGACGAGACTGCCGGGCTCAAGCAGATCTACCGCAGAAGGGCGTACGATCCGACGCAAGTGCTCTCTGACTACTTTTCTGGAGTTTTCCCCAAGTGACCGTGCACGACAGACCACTCGCTGACTACATCGAAATCAGAGGTCGATTCAGAAGGTCGATCCATCTTGAGAAGGATTTCAGCGCCGCATCGCAGAACGGCGACTACCTGATTACGCCGACCGCCCGAGATGCGCTGAGGCGCCTCCTGGAAGGGATTGAGGAAAGGTCCACCTGTCGAGCCTGGACCTTGACCGGGCCCTATGGCGTGGGTAAATCTGCTTTCGCAGTGTTCCTTAGCCGCTTGCTCTGCGAGAACAGTGCACAGGGTAAACAGGCCAGGCGACAGTTGGCGCAAGCAGACCCTCTGCTCTCTGATCAGTTCCAACAGCTGGGATTATTCAAGAACGGGACGAGAGGGTTCTTGCCCGTGCTCGTCACGGCCCGACGCATCGCGGCCTCTAAAAGTCTTGCGGAGGGTATCGTCAACGCGGCGAAAGAATCGAACAGCAGAGGCATCCAATCCGCTGTCCGAAGCTTGAAAAGTGCATTGAGTAAACCGAATGGCAATCATTGGGACTCGCGCCAGATCGTCACGGCCCTGGATTCAATGTCCAAGGCCGCTCAATCGGCAAAGTACAACGGCGTGGTGTTGATACTGGATGAGATGGGCAAGCTCTTCGAGTATGCGGCGCGGTATCCCCAGAGGGGAGATGTATTTGTCCTGCAGGAACTAGCGGAGCAGGCCGCCCGCAGCAACCAATCGCCGATTCTCTTCGTTGGTCTCCTGCACCAATCATTTGAGGAGTACGGCCAGCACCTCGACCTTTCCACCCGGCGCGAGTGGGGGAAAATTCAGGGCCGTTTTGAGGATATTGCCTTCATCGAACCAGCCGAACAGGTCGTTCGGATGATCGCACAGGCAATCCGATGGAACACGGATTCTACGAAAATTATCCCCCATCGGGTGATGCAATCCCTAGCGGCCGATGCGATCAAGGTTGGTGTACCTCCTCAGAATCTGAGGAATTCGGATTTTGAATCAATCGCGCAGGCGGCGTACCCTTTCCATCCCGTCACTCTGGTCACGCTTCCATTTGTTTTTCGCCGCTTCGCCCAGAACGAGCGATCGCTGTTTTCATACCTCAGCAGCCTGGAACCGTTCGGCTTTCAGGAATTCATTCAGAACCGCACCGTGTCATCGGACGCACCTCCGCTGATTCGGCTCGTCGACTTGTATGACTACTTCATCAAGAACCTGGGGCCCGGCCTCTACCGCCACCCTCACGCGTTGCGCTGGCTCGAGGCCGCGGATGTGCTGGATAGGAAGCTGGACCTGTCCAAGCTGCATCAGGACATCGTGAAAACAACGGGGATTCTGAACGCCCTCGGGGAGTTTTGCCATCTTCAAGCCACCGAGGAGATGATCACCTTCGCCGTCTCAGACTGGGCCTCTTCGAACACTGCAATTCAGACCGCCATAAATGAATTAAGGGAACTGTCGGTTCTCACGTATCGGAAATTCAATCGCACCTATCGTATCTGGGAAGGCAGCGACGTCGATATCGAGGCGAGGATTGCCGAAGGCGAACGCAAAATCCGCCACGGTTTGCGCCTGGCGGACAGCATCAGGCAGTATCTTCCCAAACGCCCTCTGTTTGCGCGCCGGCATAGCTTTGAAACAGGGGCGCTGCGATTCTTCGAGTTGGACTATCTCGATGATCCCGAATCCATGGGCACGCGTCTGGAGCCGTCGAGCGCCGACGGGAAAATCCTGGTCTGTCTGGCCGAATCGACGCAGACTGCGGAACGTTTTCGCGAGATCGCGATGCGAACGCAGGGGAAGCCTACGGTGGTGTTTGCCATCCCCCAGCTCATCGGAGAATTGCGTGCGGTCGTAACCGAGCTCGGCGCCCTGCGTTGGGCGTGGGACAACACTCCCGAGCTGAGGGATGACCGTGTGGCCCGGCGAGAGATGTCCCTTCGCATCGCTGATGCCGATCAGTCTCTGCGACGCAGCCTGGACGGTCTGCTCGACCCGCGGGATGAGCCGGTTGGTAGCGGGTGCCTTTGGATTCACGCCGGTGAAAGCAAAAAGGTCCGATCTCCTGTCGAGGTGGCGAAACTCCTATCGGACGTCTGCGATCGAACCTACGACAAGGCGCCGATAATCCGCAACGAGCTGATCACCAGACGGTCACTGTCTTCCGCTGCCGCCGCCGCCCGCCGCACGCTTGTTGAGCGCATGCTGCGTTATGCGGCTGAGGAGACTTTGAGAATCCAGGGCTATCCTCCCGAGCGGAGCATGTATGAGTCGGTGCTGCGATCCACCGAGCTTCACCGGCAAGACGCGGACGGGTCGTGGGGCTTCTATCCCCCCAGTAGCAGCGACCCGAAGAAGATGAAAGCTTTGTGGGATTTCCTGTGCGATGCCATATTCAACCGTCAACCGGAACCAATTCCGTTGGTCGATCTGTTCGCAAAGATTGCCGCGCCGCCTTACGGTGTCCTGGCGGGCCTGCACCCTGTTCTGCTGTGCGCCTTCATGCTGGCCTACCCGGATGAGACCACCCTGTATCGAGAGGGCACGTTCTTGCCCGAACCTGGAATAGCGGATTTCGAGGTCCTGATGCGACGGCCGGATCTCTTCGCCGTCGCCGGCAGCCGGATGGTCGGCGAACGGGCCGTGGTCGTCCAACGCCTTGCCAAGGGATTGAAAATTCGTGCCGCGACGGTTTCGGTGGTTCGCGCCCTTTTTGGCCAGGTGAAACGGCTGCCGGAGTTCGCATGGAACACCCGTCGTCTGCCGGATACCACCCAAGCCCTGCGGGAATCTTTCCGCAGCGCCAAGTCACCGGAACAGTTCCTGTTCGTCCTGCTGCCGGAGGCGCTCGGCCTGCCGGCTTTCTCGGAGCAAAGACCCCAGCAATGCGAGGTCGATCGCTTCTTCGATGCCTTAAATGACAATCTCCGGCGCTGGGCGGAGGCCTCCCCGCAGGCCATCAGCGGGGCGCGCGATGCCTTGCTGGAGGCTTGCGGGTTGAGCGTCGGGGAGGCCGCCTGGACCGAACTGCGGCACCTGGCCGTCAATCTCGAGCCGTTCATTTCAGAGCCGCAGCTTCTGGCGTTCGTCCAGCGCGTGGCTCGGTCGGGAGCCAATCCTACCGGCATCGAATCGGTTCTCGCCCTGGTGGCGACCCGCCCCCCGCAGAGTTGGCATGATTCCGATGTCGAGCGCTTTCCCGCGGCCGCGACCGCGGTGGGCCGGGCGTTTCGCGGCGCCGTCCGCGCGGCGCGCCTGGGCGGCGGGGCGGAAGAGCCGCTTCCGAACCTGACGCCGCTCGAGTGCAAGCAAGCCGATGAGTTGGCGCAGCGGATGCGCGACTATCTCAAACGCACAGGGGAGGAGGCAACGCCGCGAGCCATCCGTGCCGCCATGATGCGATTGATTCAGGAGCTGGAATCATGAAGCGCAAGAATCAAGACACCCGTGCGCCGCACGCGGCGGATGATGCCCCGCCCGTCCGCCACATACTCTCTTTGTCGGGAGGAAAGGACAGCACGGCCCTGGCGCTGTACATGCGGGATCGGGTACCTGAGATGGAATATGTGTTTTGTGATACGCAGAAGGAACTTAAAGAAACCTATCGTTACCTAGAAAAACTTGGAATTCACCTCGAGAAAGACATTATTCGAATCACTCCTGACATTGGATTCGACGATCTACTTTCTCAACGACGCAATTTTCTGCCCTCGCCCCAAATTAGATGGTGCACTGAATATCTCAAGATAAAACCTTTCGAGAAGTATATCGGTGACGGTCAAGTAATTATGTACGTTGGCATCCGAGCTGATGAATCACATAGAAAGGGATATATTTCGACGAAATCCAATATACAGCCACGATTCCCGTTTATCGACGACGGCATTAGGCTGCCTGATGTCATGCGTATCCTTTTAGATAGTGGTCTTGGGCTTCCTGAGTACTACCAGTGGAGATCTCGATCAGGCTGTTACTTTTGTTTCTTTCAACAAAGGCGCGAGTGGGTTGGTTTATTGGAGACTCATCCCGAGCTGTTTGAACTTGCCAAGAATTACGAACGAACAGACCCAATAACAGGCGAAAGCTACACATGGATACAGGGAGAAAGTTTAACTGAGCTGACGACGCCAGAAAGAATACAAGCGATTAAGAGAGAGTATGAGAAACGAAGGGCATCAGATGAACTCGTGCTAAGAGAAGCCTCACTTCGTAAGGTATTTGAGTTGGATTCGGATCTCTCTGATGGAGGATGTCTTATCTGCCATCTCTAAAATGGAGTTATTTGGGGTGGATGCGAAAATCATTTATTTAGACAACAACGCTACTACTCGTTGTGCTCCAGAAGTCTTTAATGCAATGTTGCCGTTCTTCCAGGCGGATTACGGAAACCCAGCAAGTCCACATTTAATGGGCCGGCGAGCTGCTGAGGCTGTTGAGAAAGCCAGACAACAGGTAGCGGATTGCCTGGAGTGCGATGCTCGCGAAGTGTTTTTTACTGGAGGCGCCACCGAGGCTAATAATTTAGTCCTTTTGGGCCTTTCATCTTTAGACAACCCACGCCGCAAAATTGTGACTTCTGCCATTGAGCATAAATCTGTACTGGAACCGCTGAACTATCTGTCTCAAAGAGGGTTTTCAGTTGTAAATATACCAGCAAGCTCTACGGGCCTGGTTGATCTGAGCGTTGCGGAAAAAGTCATAGACAAGAATACTCTTCTAGTCTCCATACAAGCGGCAAACAATGAAGTTGGGACAATCCAACCAATCAGAGAACTGACCAGCTTGGCACACGCAAATGGTGCATTCATGCATTGTGATGCAGCCCAAGTACTAGGCAAAGTACCTGTATCAATTAGTGCATTAGGCGCGGATTTCCTCTCCTTCAGTAGTCACAAGGCATATGGACCAAAGGGAATAGGATTTTTAGTAGCTCGGAGATCATTTGGAGCGAAGAAGCTTGTTCCCGTTTTATTTGGAGGTGGACAAGAAGCGGGTCTCCGACCTGGAACGTTGAACGTGCCAGGTATCGTAGGAACGGGCGTTGCTTGTGAGATATGTCTTAAGCACGTGTTCGAAGAGCAGGAGCGAATAGCCAGATTACGAGATGAATTAGAAACTCGTCTCCGAGAGAGGTCGCCGTTGGTTTCTTTTGCATGCGCGTCTTCGCCTCGTTTGCCTGGCACAACTTCGATTCTTATACATGGGATCACTGCCGATGTCCTGATTACGCATTTGCCTGATCTATGCATAAGTATAGGATCTGCATGCAGTTCTGGTGCTCTGACTCCGTCGCACGTTTTAACGGCAATAGGGTACTCAAGAGATGTTTCCAGAACAGCTGTGCGACTGTCTCTTGGTCGCTACAACACGAACGAAGAGATCGAGTACGCTGTCGCTAGAATTTCTTGTGCAATAGATGAATTAAGTAGTAATGGGACTTTCGGATTGCTGTCTCAGAGGTGAAAAAATCAGAAAGGAGCAACCTTGTGAGCTTCTCTGACCTTCTCAAAGAAATCGCAGAACTTTCATCAACTGGTCGTGGGTTCAAGCCACATAGATACCTGCTTTTGCTGGCAGTGTTGGAGTTAAACAAGAAACGGCTAATTAAGAATGATCGTGTCTATTATAACGACGCGTTGAAGATTGAATTTCGCCGATTGCTCTCTGTGCATGGAGGAGAAGAAGACCGAGACCGACCATTCAATCCCTTTTTTCACTTGGGTAGTACTTCGTTTTGGCGACTTGTACCCGCTCATGGTCGGGAATCTGAACTGCATGATACTCAAAGTATTGGTGGTCCAAGCCAATTGGCAGACTTAGTGCAGTATTCTGAATTGGGACCTGAAATGAGTCGTGCTCTTGCGGATGAACAGAAATCTACAGAGATCGAGAAGCTAATCCTAGACTGTCTTATTGAAGGTCGGAATTCAAGGGAGGCGAGTGTGACAACCATTGGCAGATCGGCGCAACGTACGCTACATCGGCTTTCGTTAAAAAACACCTTGGATGATGGGGGGAATCCATTCGTAGGTTATCTCAATTCACTCCAACGGTTGAGCGCGGGAAACGAAAACGCGCTCGCCGAGTTCCAGGCATGCAGCGAATTCTTCCCGATGATCCAGGTTGACCATCCGCTGACCCACGTCATACTCGACGAACTGCGTCGAACCGACGGTAGACAGGTGATTCTCACCGGCCACGCGGGAGACGGCAAATCCACGATCGCGCTCGCCGTGTATCGGCAGCTAGCCGGCCTGCCCGAGGGGGTGCCACTGGCCCGGCAGCCTCGGCCCCGTGAAGACCTGCCGGGCAACATTGCGATCCTCAAGGACCTCAGCGAGCGGCGGAAGGTAGAGGATGCCGCACTCATGACCGAGATTCTCCGGCGCACCAGGCGGTTCCTGATTGTCTCGAACACCGGCGCCCTCCTGGACTTCTTCCAGGGGCAGAAGGATTTGCACGGTGTATCTCCCGTGACGATGGAAAGCGACGTGCTGACCGCCATCGGTGCGGAAAATGGCGAAGCGGACCTGGTCGTCGGCAGTACGCGCTTCCGGGTAATCAATCTGGCGCGGATCGACAATCTCGCCATCGCCCGCCAGATTTTAACCCGAATGATCGATCCGGAGCGGTGGGCGCTATGCGCCGGGCAATCATGCCGCACCAATTGCCCAATCTGCTTGAATGTGGACCTTATAAACCACCGCCGCGAGACCGTGTTGGACCGCCTGTTTCTGGCGTACCGCCGGATGTACGAGTATGGAACGCGCCTGACCTTGCGGCAAATCACCGAGCATCTCGCCTATCTGGTGACTTCGGGACTCGAAGAGGCAGACATTGCCCAGATGCGGGAACGGGGGCTCACACCGCTCAAAGCGGAGTTCATGTTCTTCAACCGTTTTTTCGGGGACGATGGCAAAGTTGACCATGCCCCCGCCACGCAGATGCGGGCCGTGCAAGAAATCCGCCGCCAGGGTTTTGGGGAGCGGCCGTGCCCGACTTGGGAGCGCAGATTATGGTTGAAACTTCGCGAGGGGAACTTCCGCTTGGGGGTCGAGGACTGTGACGAGGAATTCGAATTGCTGAGGGAGCATGGCGCCGGTCCCGGGGCTGACAACTATCCTGGCATGACGCCGGACCAGGCGCGCGAGCAGGTCCGCCGGATGCTCTTCTTCCTGTACGATTTCTTTGGAGACAACACGTCCTTCCTGAAGCAGTATCTGAATTCCCCGACCATTCTACGCTGGCAGGATTGGCAGAAGCTCGGAGCCCAGTTGGAGATGACGGAGAAGAACGTCCTGGAACAACGCATCTACCATGTGTTGCAGGAGCATTTCACCGGCATCCGCCTGCCCGAGGGATCCAGGGGCCATGATCGCCGGCTGTACATCACCCTGAGCCGGGGCAGGAACGATATCCGCCAGAGCGCCCAGGTCGTTGTTGCACAGGTGGACTGGAGTAACGAGACGACGCTCGAGCTGGTTTCCGGGAAAAATGTGGCCGGCGGCACGCGGACCGATCTGGAACTACGGGGGCGGGGCCGAATCCAGGACGCCAAGCTGGTGCTGACCTTGCCGTTCCTGGACTATGTTTTAATGCGCCATTTTGGAGAGGTGGGGGAAACGCTGCAGGCTGCCTACGTGGAACGCCTCGAGCGCTTCAAGGCACAAATCCAGGATTTGGCGACGGAGAGCCCCGCTCACGTAATGCTGGTGAGGCTCAAGACCGACCACACCTTCCGTCGTCAGCAATACACGGTCCGTGACGGACAACTGGAGGTGACCGATGTGCTGTGAGATCTTCCCCCCCATTCCACACCACGAGAGTAATCCCGCCTTCCTGCTTTTCGGCAATCGGTTGTACAGCGACCAGTCGCCCACGGAATTCCTCATCGAATTGCTGCTGGTGACACACTCCCCGAAGCGGATCGGTGCGACGGGAGCGCCATTTGACAGTCCCCTGCCCGAATTCGGGACGCTTGCGGCCTGGACGGACACGGTCGGGCTACAGTACGCCCCGAAGGCGCGACTCAACCTTAAGCTGTTCGCCTTCATGGGCGCTTCCCGGCTCGACTCACGCCACGAGACGCATCGGGAACATTACAAGGAGTTGGTGGAGACACTGCGCAACAGCGTTCGAGTCACCGAGGGAGGGACAGAAGAGGACGTCCTGCGCACCCTTGAGAATCTTTTCCTCGGTTTCCAGGGAGCGGGCAGCGGCCGCACCTGGTGCGCGCAGAGCTTCCTGCCGGTTTGCCGTGGACTACTAGCCGGAGAGACAATTTGGAATGAGACTGCTGCAAGAAGATCGCCGCCGCACGATTGGAATTATCTGTTGGGCCGGCAACAAGAATATTTGACTATGAATAAGCACCGATTCCTTGCCCGCGGTGGCGAGTTGATGTTCCTTCAAATGTGCAACGCGCTGCGGCAGTCTCCAGCGACCATTCGCGCGTGGGCGGAGCAAAGCGACGTGTGCCTGGAATCCCAAGAGCTGGATCCCGCCTGGCTGCATGCGGAACTTCAACGTGAGCTGGGGAAACTGCTCGATCAGTGCCCCCAGACCCTGACCGAGATCGCCGACTTCCTCAATTCGGGGATTGAACCGGAGACGGCGCGTGCCACCGATTCGGATAACGGGGGACCGCGATACGTGGACGCGGGATGGTGCGCGGCGGAGAGCTGGCGCGAAGGGTACCTCTTTGCGGTCGAGCTGTTGCGTCTCTGCACGGCGGACCTGGACGTCGTGAAACGCCTGCGTCTGCTGGAAGCCGCGTGTGCCATGCAAGTCCTTCGCAGTCTTGCGGCGCAAAGCGCCCGACACTGCCCGGCCGAACGGGCGGTGGCGTGGCCGGGGTACCGGCTCGCCGTCTCAGCGCCGGTTGAAGACAAGCCAGCCGTGAAACGCATCTCGCGGCACACCGCCAAGGTGGCCGAGCGCCTGATCTACCATGCCCTGCGGTCGGGCGATGTGCCCCTGCCGGACGATGCCACCCAGCGGGATAAAACGCTCCGGGAGGCAGACAGGCGGTATGGCGGCAAGCTGTTCTCCGGCTTGGCCAAGCGGATCGGCTTCCTGATCCCCCGTCGGGGCGCCGGCGTCCGGTTTACCTTGAACGAACAACTGCTCCGGTTGCTGGTCGTGACGACCGTGCCGGTTGGAGGGCGCCTGACCTATGACCGCTTCAAGGCGCTGGTCGAGGCCCGGCATGGCCTGGTGTTTGACGCGAATGGCTTTGCTCGTGCGGATCAGTGGACCGGCGGTACCGGTCGGGTGTCATTCGGCAATGATCTGGATGCGTGGTTTCAGGACATGCTGGCAGCCGCCGGACTGCTCGTTCACCTGTCCGATTCCTGCGCGCTCGTGGAGAACCCGGCGGCAAAGAGAGGTGTCAACTCATGAGCTATTTTGCGGATTCGGCATGGGAATACATCGCGAAGAAGATCGCCGCCGTGCAACAGGGCGGAACCGGCCGGCGCGTACTGGTCAGAGTGCCCACCCTTCCCGGAGAGGCAACCTTACACCTTGCGGATCGGTTCGCAAGCCGGTGCGCAGCAGATGCGACGCTGGATCTGGCTTTCCTGATCGCTCAGCCTGCAACTCAACGATGGTCTGACGATCAGCTCGCCGAGGCGCGGCGGCACGGGTGGGTGGCCGATGTGGCCAAGATCATGCATGCACGCCACGATGCGAACATACAACCGGGAACCGTAAAAGTCCTGATCATCTGCGGCGCGGAGAACTGCCCGGATATTTCCGGGAGCCTGGGTGATTTCCATCTCTGTGATTTTGACACGATCTGGAATATCCAGATGAAAAAGAGTTTCCGATCGTGGGTGCTCCAAAAGCTCCGCTCGATCGGTGTGGAAGTGGAGGTGGCCGACCTTCAAGTATTCGATCGACTCTTGCCCCCGTTGCTGCACCATGGCAAGGCGGACTTGATCCAGATCGGTGACTGGCTCGACGCGCTCGATCTTTCCACAGCGTGTGTCGCGGGCGATGTCCAGCAAATCATGCTGAACGGACTCGGCCAGTTCCAGCTTCCCAAGTTCAGCCGCTTCCCCATTAGACGGAAGCGCGCATCGCTTGGAAACTACATTGATAAGGCCGACGCATTTTTCTCTTACACCATGTTCGTCGAAGCCAAGGCCAGGGAGAGAGCGCTGAAGGCCATTCGCCTGATTGTCGGCTCGCTGGAGGCGGCAGAAGACACCGGGTTGCCCCTCGATGACGCCGATGTGAGAGGCCCATATGCGAGCGACCGTGACTACTTGGATGGTTTGCGCAGATACATCGAGAACGAATCGACAACCGATCGAGATCACCTCATGAGATGCGACTTCGTCACGTTGATTGACGATGTGCTGAAGTTCCGAAAGACAGTCACTCGCCCGATTCCTTTGCGCCGGTTCTCGGGCAGTCCCGTGGAGGTGATCCTTCACGCAGTGTGGCAGACCTGCCGTGAGTTTTATCGCGACAAACGCTTTATGGATGCGCATGTGTCTGAGATTGAGATCTACGCGGATCGGTTCAAACACGACTACGAGAACTCATCCGAAAGCGAGGAGATTGAAGACGCCCTAGACCGCAACGAACTCGCCCGACAGTACCTCCTGCGTCTTTTGGGCGGAGTGGACAATCTCATCAAGGAACGACTCAACGTGCTCGGAAACAGCGGAGATCCTCTGAAGGTAGCCTGCTCACTTGAGGATGACCAGGTCCCCTGTGTGTACGGCAAGACGGCCGAGCCAAGACTCGAGTTCTCCGTCAAACTGTCGCATGACGGCAACGGGACGCCGTTTCGCCGCCGGTTTGCCTGGCGTCTTCCTGAAATTCAGTCCTACCGGCTGGCGGAGTCCATGATCCGGTGGGCGAAGGATGCGTTGAACTCCGATTCCAGCACCTGGAGATTGCCGGTCTTTCACCTCCCGTATTACGAGGAATTGCTCCGGGCGACGGATGACGAGGAGACGCGACGGGTGATGATGCACTGCATTCGGGACGCCCGTGTGGAGGATGCGCGGCTGACCAATCTCTTGAGCAAGGAGTGGTTGGCCAGTCATGACCCTCTTCTTCCCTCACTCAAACCTCTTGCCGAAAAATACGTCCAGTTCATCCGGGCCGCACATGACAAGGGATTGCATGGCGCGTTGTTCGCTCCGGAGTGGGCGGATCTTCGAAAGAAATATGCATCCGCGTGCCGGGTGGTGGTTGATGAGACCGCCGGAGCGGAATCGCAAATGGCGGCCATGCTGCTCCGGTGTTTCCTCGTGGTTCAGCGTCGCAGCCTGCAGGCCGGCGCAGCTTGGGCTACGGAATCATTCGAGCGGTCGGGGATCGCGACAGTGCTGCACCCTTCCGTACTCGAGATGTTGGAAGCCCAGATCCTGTTCCTGTTTTCGTGTTTCAATGCCGCGTGTGCTCAGGAGCAACGTCGTGACGATCGCCAGCGGTCGTTTGCAGAAAATATCTGGACGGGATACGTGGATCTGGCCTCGCTTCAAGCGCCGATTGTAGGGCTTCTGTATAACGAGGATCTGAACCTCGACACCAACGTCCGGGGATGTGATCTCATTCATCGGATCGGCAGTCCTCCCGAGACGGAAGCCGCCCTGTCGACGCGAATGCTGGTGCGCTACGACGACGGCATGGAAGACGATGACGTGACCGATGTCGAGATGTTCCGGGAAAGCCGGGAGTCGCGGCTGCTGTTCCGGCTGATGACCGATTACTTCCGGCTTCACCCCCATGCTCGCGATGGGTTGAATCTGGCCGTCTTCCGCAACCGGGACATTCAGCCCATCATCGCGGCCGTGCATCAGTATCTCAACAAACTCGCGGATGCACGAGATACACGCTATTACGTATTGCCGCCCGAGCGCCGCAAGCCCTATTCCATCGGGGTGACCCTGTTCACCGAATCGGGTGACGATGTGGGTGTCGCCCGATGGATCGAGCAATGGCGGGAGCGTTGGGAGGCGGCGGAGACCGAAACAAAATACCGGGCGTATCGGTGCTGCCGCTTCTCTGTAGCCCATCGGATTGTCGAGGCCCGTCAGCTGAGTGCATTCCAGCGGTTGATCAACGACAGTTTTGAAGCTGATATCGCAGTATTTTATGATTTTGTCAGCGCGAGCCAGGGAGGGAACCGCTTTGCCGAAGTTCTTCCTTTTGATGTCACGGAACGCACCTTGAAGTTCCCCATCCTGGAGAAATCTTGTTGCGCCGTGCGACATCCGATTGACATATACAAGCGCTTAAGGGTCATCAGCAACAGGCAGTTCAAGCTCGGTACGCTCCATTCGCAGGTCATGCATCGACTCAAGAACCAGGGAGTTCAGCCCGGCAAGGAGTTTGTCATCTTGGGGGTGGGTGATTTCGCGCCCTGGCGTGGAGTGCTAGACGCCCTGCATGCCAAGGCGGAATGGGTAATCTGCATCGATCCCAGCATGGACGAGCGTCTGGTCAAGATCCCGGCGGGGGAGAAGGCACGTGAGCGGGAGATCATTGGGTTTGGGTCGGGCGTCGGCTCTCACGGAGAGGCGAATTACACGATTTCCACCGAGCAGTTTTCGCTCGAAGACGTTCGGATGCGGCTCGCTGCTGCTATTGAAGAAGTATATGCCGGCGCCGGCTGGAGCGCTGAAGAGTGTCAGGCTGTGGCCGGAAGCGTCCTGAGAGAGGCCCGGGAGCTTTCCGGCCTGTCGCTGGTGCGGGCGACGGGTGTCGGCCATTACGTCCGCGAGTTCATGGCCTATGCGCTGACGCGCAAAATGTTGCGGGAAAAGCGACAGGTGTTGTGCGACAACTTGGTGTCGCTCGACGCCTACCGGCACTGGTTCGACTTTGCCGAAAGCGAGCGTCGCCCGGATCTCCTTTGGCTGACAGCGTGGATTGACGGGGAGAACCGCGTCTGCATCAACGCACGGCTGATCGAGTGCAAGGTAGCGCAAAGCGCCGATAAGCATTTGAAGAAGGCTCAAGAGCAAATCTCAAACGGGCTTCATGTGCTGGTTCCAGCCTTCATGCCGCGTGCTGAGACCAACGCCGCTCTTGACGAAGACAATCGCCCCGATCAGCGGTACTGGTGGCTGCAACTTCATCGCCTGGTGACCAGCAAGGCGGAGATTGGCAATTCATCCCAAGCCGCGATTCTTTCGGCTCTGGAGCGGCTGGCCGAAGGAGACTACAAAATCGAATGGGGAGCCGCTGTGTTCGCTTTCTGGAGTGATGATGATTCAAGCGAAGCGCGACGTATCGGAACATGGACAGTCGCCTGTCCGCAAAGCGTGCTGGCGGAAATCTATACGATGGGCAGTCAGTTTGTGCGTGAACTGGCGTTGCAAGGGCGTGGATTCCCGAAGACGTGGGATGAATGGAGAACCGAAACTCAACCAGAAGAAGGCAATATCTGTTACGCATTAGATGATATTGAATTGCCATCGGGGGAGGATGACGACGAAGATGTGCCGATCTGGGAAGAACAACCGGAATCCGACGAAGATGACGCCGAGACTGTGGAATCCGAGCAGATAGAGACAGAGCCTGAACCTGAGCTCGTCGAGCCCCAGCCGGTTGAGGCGTCCCCTCTCTTAGCCCCTTCGGAGGAGACTGGTTCCAGCGCTTCAGAACCAAATGGAAAAATAGACTTGCCTGCAGGCAACGCTAACGAATCGCTGCAGCCGGAAATAGCTGCTGCAAACCAAATTCCTGACCGTATTTTACTCGGCAAGACGATCAGCGGCGGACGTCCGGTGTACTGGGAATTCGGTCATCCCGAACTCGCCAATCGCCATATGTTGATCTTTGGCACGTCCGGCATGGGAAAAACATACGCCATCCAATGCTTGCTGTGCGAGTTCGGTCGAGCGGGGCAGAACACGCTCATCATCGATTACACGGACGGCTTCATTCCGAGCAAGCTGGAGAATGCGACGCAACTGTATTTAAAACCCAACCAACACTTCATCCATAAATCACCGCTCCCAATCAACCCGTTTAAGGGACAGGTCAGTTATGAGGCGGGCATCGAGTTTAAGGATAATCCAATCACCATCGCCAAACGCGTCGCGGCGATCTTTAAAAGCGTCTACGACTTGGGCGATCAACAGTTCTCTGTTCTGATCGATGCAGTCACTGCGGGGGTGCGCCAGCACGGCGATACCTTCAGCCTGACACAAGTCCTTGACATTCTAGAAACCTACATCAACGACGGCTCTCATTCAAGCGGGCCGGTAAGGACAACCATCAGTAAGCTCAAACAGTTCATTTTCAGCAACCCCTTCGCGGATGATCGGGCGGGTATCGGTTGGCAACAGCTTTTCACCGACTTGGAACATCGTTGTCACATCTTCCAGTTCCACATGGTGGACAAGCATTCCGCTCGCGCGGTGATCGAGTTCGTCCTTTGGGATCTGTATTCGTTTGTCACAAGCTGCGGAAATAAAAATACACCAAGGATTGTTGTTCTGGACGAAGTCCAGAATCTCGATCTTGGGGCGGACGCCCCCGTCGCCAAGTACCTGACGGAGGGACGGAAACACGGCCTTGCCTTGATCACCGCAACGCAAACAGTCAAAGGCGTTGGGGGCGTGAGCGATGCACGGGTAAGCCGGCTGTTTCAGGCGGAACACAAGCTGTTTTTCAAACCCACCGAAAACGAGATGCGCGAACATGCACAATTGCTGCATAACGCGATATGTAGCGTAACCTTGCAAGAATGGGTAAAAAGGCTGGCATCTCTCCAGATCGGCGAATGCTGGTCTCTTGGGCGGAGCCTCAATGAGGGTACCGGAAAGCTCACATTCCAGGCACAACGCATCCGGATCGCTGCGTTGGAAGACCGGGGGTTCAATGCCTGACGACCGCCAGAACAGTCGATTGTCCCGAAACTTTCACCGCACGTTCAAACCCGAGCGGCTGTACATCGCGTCCATGCTACGCTTCGCAGCTTCTGGTGCGGAAGGAGATATTCAGGCGATCAGCGAGGCGACTGGTATTCCGACGGGGAAATCCAGCGGTAAAGTCGATCCGACGTTGGATTACTGCCGGGGGATGGGATTGGTCACGGTAGACAGTTCAAAGAAAGGTGCCACGCGAAGGCCTCAACTGACAATGTTTGGTCGCGCGGTACTGCTGGACGATCCGTTCCTGAAGCTGGGCATCAGCCAATGGATCGCCCATTTCAACCTGGGCAGCCCCATCACCGGCGCCGATGTTTGGTATCAGACCTTCTGTTCCGGTGGGCATTCCTTGGGAATGACGTTCTCGCGACGGCAACTTGAATCTCATTTGTCCGTCGTGTATGGCGTCCAATCCCGAAACCTGATCGGCCCCCTGATCGGCATGTATGAGGATGAGGCCGCTTTCCGGGTCTGTGGCGCGCTGGCCGAAACGGACGGCGTGGTCCAACGGAAAATCGCACCTGTCAGTGAAGGGTACAGCCGCGCCTATGGTGCCTGGCTGCTCCAAGCCATGCAGGATCATCTTCCCGGACGGGAACAGGTTTCTCTTTCGGATCTCGATGCGATGACCGGCTGTTGCAGAATACCCGGATGGGAACCCGAGACCTTCAGCCAAGTTCTCCGCTCGATTCAGAACAAGGGTTTGCTTGCGGTTGACCGGCACATGGACCCTTGGCTGCTCAGGCCGACTGCCGACACGCAGGCTGTGTGGAGAGGCATCTACAATGACCTGATCTAAGAGGAGGCTGTCATGGGGAAACGTTTGGGGGAATTCGTCACTTTTCGGGGGGACCGGCTCTTCAACGGAGCGGTCAATATCAGCTGGTTCACGAGCGATGAGGATCGAAGCCAGGCGGCCGCCGGGTCTTTCGTCTTTCATGGTCCGGAGTATCATGGGGTCTCTCAAGAAGACATCGGCACCACCCACGGTCACACGCTCCAGGACACCGCGTCCTTCACTCGATCGCTCTTGCGGTGTTGTTACGGAGTGGAGGAGCAGCCGTTCAATCTGGCCATCGCGGGATATGGAACGGGGAAATCCCATCTAGCTCTCACTCTCGCGGTACTCCTGCGAGATCCTTCAAGCTCACAGGCGCGTCAGATCGTCTCGAACATCAGAGCCGCCGACGAGTCCTGTGGATCGGACATCGGGGCGTTATTGGCTGAATACAAGCAACCGTGTCTGGTGGTTGCGCTGAACGGGATGCAGAGTTTTGACCTTACGGCAGAGTTGATTCGGCAAGTTCTCCACTCCATTCAAAAAGTGGGACTGAACCCAAAGCCCATCGAGGACCTGCGTCCGCGTTTCAATCAGGCGATCAAACTGATCAAGATGTCTGAGAAGCGAGTGGTCAAAGACCTCTTGACGGCCTTGGCCTTAGACACGGTGGACCAGGTTTTCGATGGTTTGTCTCAACAGGATGAACAGGTCTACGAGGGCGTTCACAATTTCTATTCCTCTCTGGGCATGCCGATCCGTGCTCTGGGGGGCGAGTCGTTGCGAGACGTGATCGACGTCATTGCAAAGGAGTATTGTGGGGAGGACAAGACGTTCAAATCTCTGGTCATCCTCTTTGATGAATTCGGCCGATACACTGAATTTGCCACAATGCGGAGTCAGATCGCGGGGAGCGGCGTGTTGCAGGATTTGTTTGAAGGTGTTCAGGCGAATTCCGGATGTGCCTGCTTTGTCGGTTTCATTCAATTTGAGTTGAATGCGTATGTGCAGCGCGTCGCCCCTGAATATAAGAACGAGATCTTGCGGTACGTGACCCGATATCAGACTGCCAACCGCTCGTATCTCTCGACTAACCTGGAAACGCTCATCGCACACCTGATCGAAAAAATAGATGCCGATTACTTGAAAAAATGGTTGGATACCTCAGCGGGAACGAAGGCTGCCGCTGCGATTGTTGGCAACTTGGGCAAGTGGTTCCCGCAGACGAAAAGCCATCGCCTGTGGTGCGACGTCAGCCAGTTTCACACGGTCATCCAGAAGGGCTGCTGGCCTTTATCCCCATATTCAACCTGGATTCTGTACTATCTGTCGGCTGCGGGTAAGCACCTGCAGGAGCGCTCGGCGATCGCAATCCTCGGGGAAGTCTTCGACAGGTTTAGCAAGTTCCTTTTATTGGAGGAACGTTTTTTTTCAATTACTCCCGCTCAGCTGTGGTCTGATGCGCTGCAGCAAGAATTGCTAAACGCGGAAGAATCCGGCCAGCGGGGTGCCATTACGCATTCGTATGCATCGGTGATCGCCCGTCATGGCGATAGTCTTTCTGAACAATCGATATATATCCTGCGGGCGGTGGTCCTTGCCTCCAAGTTGGGGCTCCAGGTCGTGAGCCGTGCCGAAGCCACTCGCGCATTAGCGGAACTAGCCGGGCTGTCAGAGTCGGAGACTGACCAGGGGCTCACAGACCTCGAGCAGGAGTTCAACGTCATCGGCTGGGATGATGCATTCAAATCTTTCGATATTTTGGGCGACGCAGTGCCCAAGACCCAGTTTCTCGCGTTCATCAAGCAAAATGTTGTTAAAAAATATTCTGAGCTGGAACAGACCAAACTCTTCGCTAGCCGAGCCCTTGAATATTGTGGTCTTCGGGAAGACCGGAGCAGCGACTTCGGTGAAGAGAACAAGATTACTACTAAAGAATGGGCATACCAGGGAGTCACATCAAATCTTCTCAACCTGCCGACCCAGATCCAGTTTGCCCTCGATCGGTGGAAGCGGGCTCTAGGTGTGGATAGCCCGCGGGGAACCATCATTTATTGTTATGTCGAACGCAACCGTTTGATGGAAAAGGTCGCCGCGGAGACGGTCAAGATGCTCCGCGAGGTTGCGCAGAAGAACCAAGCGCCTGCCGTGCCGATCCTCGTTGTCTTCCTCTATGATGAAACGGGAGAATTGGGGCAGGCATTGGCGGAACTGGATTTTCTGAGCAATGGCCTCACCAATCAGGATCGAGAGCGCTTCGGGCATTTGGTTGAGGCGCATCGGGAGAAAATCCGAAAGCTCGTTGTTCAAAAAACAGAGGATCTTCTTAAACAAAGAAGGTTTTTCTCTGCTCTGAAGGATGATTTTAAAGCGAATCTGATCGATCGTGTCGGGACAGAACTCTTCAGTCGCATCTACACTTCGCCCCTGCCCTTTCCTTTCGACGGGTTCAGCACAGCGAGGGGAAACGCCGCGGACGATTGTCATCAACTGACCTTGGAGTTGTTCTCGGGCAGGCTCGACTACGAATCAGTGATCGCAAAGCCTACCCGCCAGAAAAATCGAGCGGTCACCGTGCTCAAGGACTCCTGGAAAGTGTTTACTCAATCCGGCGCGATTGCCAAACGCCCGGGCAATCCCGTTGTGGGCAAGTGTATCTCGAAGTGGCAAGACCAGCTTTCCGAACCCAACGGGCAGATCTGTATCGCGGAGGCATTGAGAGAGATGTGCCTGCCGCCCTATGGAGCCAACTTGGCGTCTGCCGGATTACTGCTTGGTGTCTTCGTCGCCCATAGAGCCGAGCAGTTGAACATTGTGCGTAAAGAGGGGAAATACACCATCGCTCAATGGATGGGTGACAACCTCTTCCGGAACAAACTGTTTGATCTGGAGATTTTGGGAAATGACGCCCTCTGCTTAGTGGGGAAGGAGTCATCCGAATGGGAACAGTTTCTCAACGAGTGGGAAGACGCCGAGAGTTATCTGGACCGGAAGCACTTCTTCGAAAAAGCAACTTTGTTGAAGAAGCGGGTTCATGTTCCACCCACCTTGCGCTACAAGGTCAACGCCTTGGAAGAACAGGCACAGAAGGCGATCGAGAAACTGGACAGCATGAGCGATGCCCAGAGCAGTGCGTTAGAGAAAATCGAAGCCGGTTATCAAAAAGGGAAACTCGCTTTGATCAGTTGGGGTGCCGCCGAGCTGGAGAAGCTGAGCGAGTCCATGTCGCTCGACCAGCCTCATTGGACCGATCATCAGATTGAGGAAATGCGCCCTGAGATTGAACGCGCGCGACAGTACATCATTCAAAATTTCAATGAATGGTTATCGGGAGTGAGGCCGAAAGGAGCGACTCCAGAGGCTGTTGGTGAATTGAAAGCCAAGATGAAGCAGATCGCTGGAAATTTGACCCTGCTGGACCTCGACGAGCTTGCGGAGAAGACGAATGCACGGACAGCTCAACTTCTGAAGAACATAGAAGCGATCGCAGAAGCCAACCAATTGGCCCTGGATGTCCAGCGGTGGTTGCTGCCGTTGAAAGACTGCAAGCATATTGTGAAAGTAACCGACATTCGATCGCTTCGCGATGCCGGCAAGGCATATACCGACAGGATGAAAGCTATTCCGGACAAGTTCCTTTCGCCAGAGATTCGAAAGATACGTGAACAATTGATGACGACGCTCGAGAAGCTGGCAAGTAATGAGAAAGCTGCAAAAGATCGTCTCTCAAAGATCTTCAAAACAAATCTATGTTCCTATAAGGATATCGATCATCTCAAAGATGAGTTGGAGTCCCTTCTCTCAATCTATGAGCACTGTGAACAAGATCTAGAAGACCTCCACGAGATGTTGAGCGCGCTCAAAGTATTTCAGCGGGATTATTTGGCCTTATCTGATCTGCAGTTGACCTGGGGCGAATTTGAAAAGATGGGGAAGAAGTTACAAGGAGCAGCGATCAAATTGCTTGAGGAAGCAGAGATCCCCTGGTCACCGGAAGAGATTTATTCGGCATTCACCGTGGAAATCTCGAAAATTAGAGAACAGAACAGCCTGGATTGGATTTCGGCATTGGAAAAGGAAGTCAAAGGCGTTGCCCAGATGTCGGTGGAGGAAGCGAATCGGATTCACTCCCGCTTGGAAAAACCTCCGGAAACCTTAACCGACCAGCATCGAAAACAGTTGAAAGCGCTCGTTCAAAAGACAGAGTCCCGTTTGGCTGAGCTGGCAATCGAATGGCTGATAGAGAGATATCGAGCATTGCCCGCTGAGGCAAAGAAGAAATTTCTAGCACTCATCAGGGAATGACTAATTTGAAAAGGGGAGACTGACAATAGAACCCTTGAATATGTCGGCCTGCCGCAGCTGGAGCTGCCCCTGGAATGAACCGTCCGTCGAGCCGGTTGTTCGCGGTCGGCACACTGCATTCTCTGTCACTCAACTGATGGGGGGTGTGATCCCAGTCAGAGTGCGCGTGTAAATGGACACCTTCTTCTGGATCTTGGTCATAAGTGGAGTGATCCTGTTTCTGGTCGCGCGGGGTCGCAAGCCGCCCCGCCCCCGGGGCGGGGGTGCCGGGAAGGATACGGTCGGCGGGATCGACCTGCCCACCTGGGTAGCCATGGAAGAGAACCTGGATGATAACTGAAATTTAGCCTGCAGAAACCTCTCACCCCTTCCTCGGGAACTCTAAACAACCTCCAAGGATTCCGTCCTGATCCAGTCCACCGAGGGAATGCGATCCCCTCGGGCTCCCCTGTCCTTGTTCCCTGCTTGCTTCTCGAATCCCCAAGCGGTGATTAGACGCTTCTCCTCCGCATCGTCCCGCCGCAACCTCACGCCGAGCGCCGCTGTCGCTTCCCGCCCGTCAGTCGCTTGACATCTGCGGTCCAATGCTCCGGCTGTGCCAGCGGTCGCCCGTCCTGCCGGGGACGGGCGTGCCGGGCCGGGAGACGGCGGCCCGCAAGCCGCCCGCCACCGCTTTCGCGTCCCTCCGGGCTCGGCCGAGCATAAACGGCCGCCTCCCCCGATCAGGGTCCCCTCCCATTATCCCTCGGCCTCGCCGCTGCGTGACGCGGCGGTGTCAGGTCCGTTCCCACCGGCTTGCTACCGGGCCGCTTCGTCTCCCGGCCCGGCGGTCAGGTTCATTTTCCCTCACTCGGCCCTTCAACTGGAGGTGAAAGGGCCGGGCGAGGGAAAAATTGCTCGGTTACATCAGCAAAGGAGAGACGACATGAGCCAGAAAATCTACGACCTGATCACCGACCGGATCATCGCCCTGCTGGAGCAGGGCGTCATCCCCTGGCGCAAGCCTTGGGACGCGGCCAGCGGAGCGCCCCGGAACCTGGTTTCCGGCAAGGCCTACCGGGGCATCAACGCCATGCTCCTGGCCAGCCTCGGCTTTACCTCCCCCTGGTTCCTCACCTTCAACCAGGCCAAAGCACTCGGCGGGGCCATCCGGCGCGGGGCACACGGCTTCCCGGTGGTCTTCTGGAAGTTCCTGAAAGCCGCCGCCGAACCGGAGGGGGAAGAGGAACGGACCGGGAGCAAGGACCGGGTGCCGCTGCTCCGCTACTACACCGTTTTCAACCTGGACCAGACCGAGGGGATCCCGGCCGAAAAAATCCCGGCCCTGGAAACTCGCCGATTCGATCCCATCGAGGCCTGCCAGCGGATCGTTGAAGGCATGCCCCAACGGCCGGAGATCCGCCACACCACGGAGGCCCGGGCCTACTACCGACCGTCCACTGACAGTGTGACCATGCCGCTCCGGGAGTCTTTCCACTCGGCGGCTGAGTACTTTTCCACCCTCTACCACGAGCTGACCCATAGCACAGGCGCCCCGAACCGCCTGGCCCGGAAATCGCTGGCCGACTGGGCGCCTTTCGGCACGGCCGACTACAGCCGGGAGGAACTGGTGGCCGAGATGGGCGCCGGGTTCTTGTGCGCCCACGCCGGCATCGAGAGCACCACCCTGGAGAACTCCGCCGCCTACATCCGGAGCTGGCTCCAGGTACTCAAGGACGACCGCCGGGCGGTGATCGTGGCCGCTGGCCAGGCCCAGAAGGCGGCCGACTTCATCCTGGGCGGATCCACCGAAGAAGAGTCCGTCAGCTAATCCCCCCCGGCCCGGCCCAGCCGGGCCGATTTTCCCGCCATCGATCCCCGATCAGCCCACCTCCAAGCTCCCGCGAAACGCGGGAGCTTTCCTTTTCCGCTTCACGCAGCCGGCCTCCGGCGGCCGGGGCGCTGCCCCTGGACCCCGCCGAGGGAATGCGATCCCCTCGGGCTCCCCGTTTCCGTTTTTTTTGGAAGCTTGGTTATCAAAAACTGTAATGGAAGTGATCAATAGGTTTAGTGTAGGTTCCCATGAAATTTAGATTCGGGCAGATCCTTTTATGCCTCAATAGCTCATTGAGTTGTAGCAAGAACATAAGTAAAATCCTGCTTTGATCAATCGCCATATAGTCTTTCCCAATCTTTTTTATTGGATACGCGATTCCTTCGTGGTTTAAGAATCCTTGTGGACCCGGGCTCGAAACTTTGAGAAATTCGATATCCTCAACGGTTTCAGGCTCTTCTGATTGTCCTTGTTTTCTCCTGACTACGGGGAACGTCGCACATTCTGGGATCACTCCCTTTTCTGGATGTAGAACCAGCACACTTTCTGTTGCTTGTCTAGATTTGAATCCCACCATCCCCATATCGAGACATCCTACTAGGCTTGGAAAAAAAGCCACCTCATCATCTTCATTAGGAATAAACCAACTGCGGAATGTCTCATCTTGTTGAGCGTCGCTGTTATATGCAAACACGACACCTACCGGAGCGGTGGTTTTTTGGAGACCGATTGTAGCTGCATTGGTGTCTGCGCTCAGTGTTCCAAAATCCATCCGGACATAGTCCAAGCTTTTAACTGATGCAATGTTCTCAAGAGCTTCACGGGCAGATTTTGAAGTGAGGGTGGTTTTGACTTCGATGGTGGCATACACAAAATCTACAGGGTAGAGATGAACAGAAGTAAGCGATAGCAATGATGGATAATGCAAGGTGTCGTAGATAATGATATCGCACTGCCGGCTGGGCTGTCCGTGCTGGTCAATCACGACACCTGTACCGATACCAAATCGCTTCGGGATGAATTTTGATATCAAGTCTCTTAAAGCTGCTTCGTTACCTCCACCTTTCAATCCTTGATGCAAAAACAACGAGTTAATAAAATCTACTTCTGAGCGGAGTTGTTGCGTAATCCCTTGGTAATATTGCCGCAGAACATTCGACATAGTCATTCTCCTCAATTGATCGAAATTGCTAGAGCGCTTCATTTATGAATGCGCTACTGATTATGATACTCCTTAATCACAGGAAACACAGCGGTTGTAGGGGGGTGAGGAAATTGTGGAGAACACAGAGTCACCGTCTGCTCCAACCTTTCCGGCGGAATCGGTGTTCCGGCCACAGTCCCCCGGGCGGGCTGCCCATTCCTGGGAACTCGCAAGGATGAAAGACTCTCCGGCCCGCCGCTGCGGCATAAACGGCCGCCGCCCCTGCGCCTGCGGCGGGGTCCCCGCCATTTAATCCTCGCGTCCGGCCAGGAAGACTTACGTTTTTCTTCCCACCCACCCGGCGGTGAGGGATGGGCTCCGCCTCCAGCCCGTCCCGCCGCAAGCTCACGCCATGCGCCGCTGGCGCTCTACGCCCGTCATTCGCTTGCCGTTGGCGGTCCGGCCTTCCGGCTCCGCTGTCGGTCGTCCGGCCTCCGGCGGCCGGCCGCGTCGCTCCCGCCAATGCCGGCGGACGCCTTCCGCTTGGCAGTCGTGCCGCCGATGGCCGTCTTCGCCGGGTCCGGGCAGGCCAGGCCGGGAGACGACGGCTCGCAAGCCGCCTGCCACCGCTTTCGCGTCCCTCCGGGCTCGGCCGAGCATAAACGGCCGCCGCCCCCGATCGGGGTCCCCTCCAATTATCCCTCGGCCTCGCCGCTGCGTGACGCGGCGGTGTCAGGTCCGTTCCCACCGGCTTGCTCTGGAGCCGCTTCGTCTCCCGGCCCGGCGTCTTGGGTTCATTTTCCCGCCTGGCCCTTCAGCTTGGAGTGAAAGGGCCAGGCGGAAAAATTTGCTTGGCGGGTTCTCAAGGAGGCACGACATGAACAAGAAGACCGATTATGCGGAAATGGCGAAACGCTGCATCGCCCACCTGGTCCGGGAGAGCCAGCTCTCCAGCCAGCCGGTGACCAACCCGGAGGAGGCGGCCCAATTCGTGGTCCTGTCCGTGGTGGCCGGCGGCGATCCGGGCCGGGAGTGCGTCGGGGTCCTTTGCCTGAACGCAGCCGGTCGGGTGACGGACGTTCGGATCCTGGGCATCGGCACGGTGAACCAGGCGCCGGTCTACCCCCGCGAGGTGGCCAAGGCGGCGTTGTTGTCGGCCGCAACGGCCGTGATCCTCTTCCACAATCACCCTGGCGGTCAGTGCCACCCCTCGGCCGAAGACCTGGCCCTGACCCGGAGCCTCGCGGAGGCGCTGCGGCCGCTGGACATCGAGCTCCACGACCACCTGATCCTGGCCGGAAACCAGGTCTACTCCACCACCTTCGGCCGGACCGTCCCATTCGCGCCGGAGGCCCGGACCCTTTTCTAATTCTGATCAACTCGGGGGCTGCGCATCCTCACCACGCAGAAAGGAGAAATCACATGGTGAACAAGGTTCAACTCATCGGCCGGCTGGGCAAGGACCCGGAGGTCCGTGCCACCCAGGAGAACGTGGCCTTCGCCCGCTTCTCCCTGGCCACCGACACGCGCTGGACCGATCCCGCAAAGCGGGACGAGAAGCAGAGCCGCGCCGAGTGGCACAACGTCCTGGCCTGGGGGCGCCTGGCGGAGATCTGCGGCGAGTACCTGCGCAAGGGCCGCCTGGTGTTCGTGGAGGGCCGCCTGCAGACCCGCTCCTGGGAGGACGAGGCCGGCCAGCGCCACAGCCGGACCGAGGTGGTGATCCACGACCTCAAGATCCTGGAGCCCAAGCAGCCGGTGGAGGCGCCGCAGCCCCCGGCGGACACCGCCGCCGAGATCCCGTTCTAAGGTGGCTCATTCGGAACCGAAAAGCCCGGATTGCTCCGGGCTTTTCGGTTTCTCACGCCCGGCCGCTGCGGCGAGGCCCCCAATTGCCCTACGAATCTCGATCTCATCCGCCACCTAGTGTGTGGTGTGCTCCTTTTTCCAGATCTGGAGCGTCTCCCCCTGCTCAACGACAGAGAACATGAACAACATCACGACTCTCTTCGAATGAAGGCCTACAAGTTTGTTCATACTATTTGAAAAATCAACAAATCGGGAGTACGACTATAATCCATCTACTGCAAGATGAATATGTCGCATAATAGATCGGTAAACAAATGGGGTAACAGATTGATGTCTAGGAACAGGGGTATTCCGATTCAGGTTAGGGTGACGATATATCTCATGATTTGCGCCTTCACGGATAAAATTGAATCCATTTGTAACTAGGATATTGACCACTTCACGTCGACACCTCTCCGAGTATTTGATTATTGAATGTGAAACATCCTGCGAAAGACTGGTATCTTCTTGGAATGACAGTATTGCTTCATTAAACAACTGTTTATACTGTTTGCCGATATCAATGAGTAACTCAGCAACTGTTTGTTGCATTTCAAAAAATTCAATCTTTCGAACTTTCTGAGAATATTGTTTAATGTGATGCGATTCGGCAAAACATAAAAGAATATTGTCTAATAGTGTAGATATGGAAACGACGGGATTGGTTTTTGAAGCCCGAATCGAAGCTGTTGTAATAGACCAATAGATGGACTTAATATACTCTTGAAGCTCTTTGTCTTCCTGATTTGGAAGAATGAGTATTGTGTGGGGAGTATCAATATTGACCCAAAGCAGAATTGCGGGGAGATCGGCAGCATCTACGCCTAGTCTAGCAGCTGTCAATCTGGCTGCTTCATAATGCTGAAGCTTGCCGGCAAATAATAGGTAGAACCACTCCTCTCTGCGTAGTTCCTCCTGCAAGTACTCGTCAACATCTACTATTCCGTGCTCTTTAAGAAAGGTTCTGATATGCTCACGTGCAGGATCTATCAATTGTAAAAAATCCGCTTGAAACGAACGAGTATGAATTACTGCTGGGGGCGTATGAGGCAAATAGATGTCGTGTGTATTTCCAGTTTTCTGGTGGAGCCAAGTGTAAAGATAAGGATTATCTTCGCTCAATTCCGTATCCCAACTGTCCACACTGCCGTCCTGAAGAATGATGGAAGCAGACACAACAGGACGTCTCCTTATATTTGATATGAAACCAGGAACCGCGAAGTAAGACAAATCCGGAATTGGTTCCATTCTGGAAGATCCTCCATTCGGTTTCCTATTTGAGATTATTCTACCATAACTAGTTTGGCGGAAGATATGATCCATCATATCTGTAGGTTGGGTGATGTATGTCGGGAAGAGTAGTGGCATGAAAACACATGAATGAAAAGTGGAGTGAGATGAGCAAACACTCGAGTGCAGGATACGGATTGTGTGTACAATTCGCTCCGCTCCTGTCCACCCAATCCCCTCCCGCTGACGCGGTCGGCCTGCCAGGGGGATACCCCCTGGACCCCGCTTTAGCACATTGGTCTTGGCGAGAATTTGAAAAATCGCTGAACCACGGACAATACGTTGTCCGTGCCATGCGATAGAATGTAGACTGGAGGCGAAATGAAAGCGCAGTCAACACCCAATACGGAGCCACACGGATGGAACGATACAGTCGTCGCATTCCGTCTGTCGACTGAAATCCTGGAGATGCTGCATCAGGCAGCGCGGGAATTGAAGGTCAGAGTGTTCATAGCCGAGAGCCTCACAGATTTGATCGCCATTCCGGCGTTCATGGTGGTGATCGATCCAGGGGACCTTTCGCTTGAGGAGAGGGATGAATTCGAAACATGGATCGAGTTCACTATCGGAAATATCTCGCCGCGAGAATTTGGCGTGTTGTTCACGAGAGTTCCTTCCGTCCAGATGCCGAAGGCATTTTCCAAATTCGTCCTGAGAACCCCGGACTATCTTGACGCTGATTTCTTCAAGCTTAAGCTGCTGAACAAGCGGATGTCAAGCCGCGGGCACCAGCGAAATATCGCGGCACTGGAGCGTCGCATTTTTCGCCTATTGCGCATCCTCAAAGTGTTGCGCGTAGAGGGCGTGCTCTATCCGGAGGATTTGGTCAACGAGTTCGGCATGTCGCGTAAGACGCTCCAGCGGGACATCGCCGTCCTGCAGGCGATGTTCGAGCCCGTCGAGTGGGATCCGGTTCGGCGCGGGTACGTTCTCGCCGAGACCGAGGGACTCCGGTTCACCGACCTGAAGGATGCGTTTCCGGCTTCTAAGAAAAATCCGGCGGTCTAAACGATGATCCACAATAGGAGGCAAGATGAGCAAGCGGTTTGAAGATGGCAAAAGGGACTTTCAGAGCTGTGTGCAAAACGATCCCCCGGAGTCTCTGTACAAACGAAAGGAGCTGAATTACCGAGGAGACCAGGGCCGGCACATGGATGAGATCGCGGGCATTCTGGTCGGCCCGTATTCCACTCTTGAAAAAATCCGCCCCAGGCCACGACCAGTGGGAATGAGCTACAATCAGGAACACACCGGAAAATCCGACTCGAAAAATCCGAAACAGTTTTCTGAAAAGCAAGTGGCCCGCGCCTTATACAATCATAGCCAGAAGCAGAACGATACACTCTTGGATCCCAAGGGCTGTCTGGGGAAAATTATCGATTACGAGGTGCCCCTAAAGAGCCAAAAGGCGAAGAGCGACCCGTTAGGAAAAATCGACCTGCTCAGCCTGGATCCACGTGGCCAGACGGTTCGATTGGTGGAGTTGAAGATCCGCCACAAGGAGCAGAGCGGTGATGAGACCCTTCTGCGAGCGGTCACAGAAATATTCACCTATTTCAAGCTTTTAGGGGAAGAAGGGAGAGAGCGGATTTTTTCAGATTACAAACTTTCTCAACGCCCTCCTCAGCTCGTTGTGTTGAGCGAGGCGCAGTCGTTGTCGGCAATTCAGATGGGACAGCTCGCTGATTTTCTAAACCTGCTCCGGCTGATCCGGATGATGGCCGGTGATGTGGGAAGACCGATCATCCTGGCGAGTTTCGAGTTGAAACAAACCGAAATCCCCCGCCCGGAGGATACAATCAAACCCGAGGAGGCGAACAAGCCCCATTTTGACCCGCGCTTTTTGCCCATCACGATCCGAGAGATCAGAACGATCGGCGCAAACGGATGATCTGTACGATCCATCGGGGCAGCCGGCAAATCGGCGGGTCCTGCATCGAACTGGCGTCGGACGGAAGCCGGATCCTGTTGGATTTCGGCCTGCCCCTCGACGAGCCGGATGCAGAACCCGCAAACCTTGCGGCGCAATCGCCGGATCAAAGTCTGTTACCCATCAATGGGGTGTACGAGGACGCACCGCCGGGTTTCGACGGCATTCTGCTGAGCCACGCCCATCCCGACCATCACGGGCTGCTGGGTTATGTCCATCCGGAGATCCCTGTCTTCGCCAACGCGGAGACCCAGACGCTGCTGGCCATCGGCGCGTACTTCCAGCCGGAAGCCAAACCGGTCAGGAACCTGCGGACCATCGCGGCGGGTGAGCCGTTCGAGGTGGGCGCATTCTGGGTGACGCCGTACCTGATGGACCATTCCGCTTACGGGGCTTTAGCGTTCCTCGTGGAGGCCGAAGGAAAGAAGGTGTTTTACAGTGGCGACTTTCGAGGGCACGGGCGGAAACGCACCGTGTTCCAGCGGCTACTCGCGACGCCGCCTGAGACAGTGGACGCGTTGATCCTGGAGGGTACAGCCCTCGGTCAGGTGGAGACGGGTCTGCACAGCGAGGTGGCGGTGCAGCGGGAGATGGAGCGTCTGTTCCGGCAAAGGAGAGATCTGACTTTCGTCGCCTTCTCGTCCCAGAACGCCGACCGAGTGGTGTCCATATACAAGGCCTGCCTGCGGACCGGCAAACTCTTCATCATCGATCCCTACACGGCTTATGTGCTGTATCAGTTGGGCGGCCAGCTGCCGCAATACGACTATCAAAACGTTCGCATTTACTTTGCCCCGGGAGCGCACACGAAGCGGTTGGCGGAAAACGGAGACCTGTTCTGCTTCAAGGATGCCAAGATCAGCTTTCAAGAAATACTCAGGCAGCGGGATCGGGTGGTGATCAAGAACACGTACGCGGTCCGGGAGAAATTCACCCGCACCGAGACGCTTACCGGCGCAGCCCTGATATACAGCCAGTGGTGGGGCTACTTCGAGAACGAGCGGGACTTCTGGTCCGCCCACGGCATCGAGCCCGTGCCGGTGCACGCCAGCGGACACGCCCATGTGGCCGATCTGCAGGCGCTAGCCCAGGCTCTACACCCACGCCGCATCATCCCGGTGCATACCCGCTATCCGGAATCGTATCAGAGGTGCTTTGGTGAATCGGTCGTAGTTCTTCGGGATGGTCAGCCTTTAGAAATATGAGGATTGTGGAGGCAATCGAATCGTATTCCGTCTTTTACCAACAGGGATGTATTTCCGCTTTCGATGGGCTGGGAATAATTGGAGGATGATGCATGGATGAGAAGAACAAAAAACGAGCCTTTAACAGGGTCCTGAGCCCATTTCACGCCGGCAAGGTCCCAGAGTTCGAAGGGGATCACGATCTCCGGGGGCATTGCGTGGAAGTGTTGAAAAAAGAACGGGACGTAATCCTGGCATCTGTTACCGCACCCCTCGATGACAGCTCCGCCTCCAGGATCCATTACGAGGAGGCCCTGCGGGCGCACATGACCCGCATCGTTTTGCGAGAGAGGCGGAAATGGAAACGGCAAGTGAGTAGGGAGCGTGCCAGGGAAAGCAGGACGACTGACATATTTCAGCAAACGCTGATGGCACTCCGCGCGACGGTCGAGGCGGGAGATACTCCTTGGCGAGCTTTGAAAGAAACGATAGGGTGGGGTGGGGGGGGCGTGATCGTGTCTGCCGACGCTTTGCGTCCCCGAGGCGAGAGTGACTTTTTCTTACTGCTGAAAGATCCGCGACCGGTGGTATGGCTCATGGAATCGCTGCGCGATTCCGATGACAGCTTGGTTGGCTGGATGCGGGCGCATGCGATTTATGAAAAAATTGCCAGAGCTACAGCCGATATTCTGGGGAAACAAAACATGCTCCCTCCTGACGACAGGTTCTTGTTAATCGCTCTGATCGATAAACTGAAGGAGATGGGTACCGGAATAGAAAGGCCATAATGTGACGGAGTCTGGCACAGCCGGACAATGGCGCCGCTGGAAAATATGACAAGCCTGGCTTCACCGAAGGCCGTCTGTTGAGGTGAGACCTGGCTGGAATCCTCAGCCAGCGGGAGTTGCACGTTGGCGGAGACGGACTTCAAAATATGATGGGTGCACTTTACCACTTGTGACAGAGCTTGGCACATTCGCATTGTCCCGCGTCGAGGCGACGCGGTGTGCGGTCCCTACGCCTTGGGCTCGTATATGGCGGATATCCGACGCAGAGTTTCTCGGAGTCGATCGGCCAGAAGCTCCGGCCGGATGAGGCGCGCGCCCTCGCGGAAGGACAGGATCCATGCCAAGATTTCCCACTCCGACGAGGCAGTGAAGACGATCCGCAGCGTGTCGGAGTTGATCCAGCGCAGGCTCTGATCGGGGCTCCAAGTGCGCTCAGAGGCGAAGGTGGCCGCGCTGCCGTAGAATTCGGCCTCCACCTCGAAGACGTTCTGCTTAACCAAACCAAAGTGCTGGTTGAAAGCTGCCTCGAAATCATAGTCCGTGGGGAATTCAAAGCGGCGGTCGGTCAGGACGGCGGCCTCGATGCGGTGGACAGCCAGCAGGGGCTCGATGTCGGGTGCTGGTCCCCGCTTTCCCGGGTCGCGAGCCAGTCGGCCGTGGAGGTACATGGTCTCGCGGTGGGAGAAGATTTTGAACGGCTTGATGTAGCGGGTTCTGGCGCGGGGCTGTTCCAGCGGCTTGTACTCGAGCTTGACGATCCGGCCCTCCTCCATGGCTTGAATGAGGGTCTTGATAGTGGCCTGGTGGGGGGTGTAGTCGATGGTGCCCGGGCGGAAGACGGCGAAGTGGCGGTCGCTGCGAGTGCCATCACCGGAGAGCAGCGCCTGGCTCTTCTCCAGCGCCCGGGTGGATTCTTGAAACAGCTCGTCGCCGAGAAGGTGGGCGGTGAAGTCGCGGCACATCAGCAAGAGGTTGAATTCCATTTCCGAGAGGGTTTGCGGCAGGGGACGACGCTCCGGACGGTGGAGCCGCACGTACTTCCGATTGCCGTCGTACCGCTCCTCTAACTCGATCCGGTAGGCTCGCCTCAAGTCCTCCAGCAGACGCAGAACGGTTTGCTTGGAACATTGCAGGAGCTCGGCCAGACGTGTCAGCGAATACTCCTCCCGGGTGAAGAGAAGGCGCACAAACAGGCTGATGATCTTTTCGCCGTAGCTTCGATAAGTGTGCTGCTTGGGGGGCATGAATCGACTCCTTGCAACAGTTGGGATGCACAGCCTCCGAACACCTGGCTAGTGAAGTTCAATAAACGTTCCGAATTATGGAACGATGCCATCTTATGCTCGACCCGAAGGCTGCGCAAGGAGGATTTGAATATGCGCGTCGACAAACGAACCCATCGTCTCCAACCCGCGTGCACCGGGGATAGACCGGCGGCAAACTCGTTGGACCGGAACGAGCGGGTCCTGCGGCGACGCTGCACCGGTTATGTTCGCCGGATCTTGGCGAAGTACCCCCTCTGGGACCGTGACACGCTCGAGATGCTGGGCCTCCTGCTGCAGCGGGATGTGGAACCCATTCAGCGACTGGCCCTCGAACGGCTGAAAGGCGAAATCCGGAGCCGCTTCGAGGCCGATCTGGCGGAGTGTCGGTTTGATCCCGACCGTTGGCCGCGGGTGATGGAAGAGCTCCTGCCTCGATGCGGCCGTCACATTGAGCGGGACCTGGGACCGCTGGTCCTTCAACTGCTGGACCGGCGGGAACGGATGCTGTCCGTGCGTGGTCATTGTGATTTTGAACGACGCGCCCGCGAGTTGCAACAGATGCTGAACCTGTCCGACAGCGAACGGGAGCTGGTGATCCTCTTGTTTATCCTGACGATCTGGCGGCCGGCTGAAGGCTACTTCGTGGATCACCTCCAATGCCAGACCTATGGCAATCGTAAATATCTGTCGGCTATGTTGGATATCCCGCAAGAGGAAGTGACTACACTCCTGACTGGAGCATTGGGACGGCTGGGAGTGTACCAACTGGACAATTCGTGGTTTCGCCTGGCCGATGAATTTCTGAACATGTTCCAGAGACCGCAGGCGGAATTGACCTCCGCGGAGCTGTTTGTCCGCCTGCCGCCGCCAACCTTGCCGTTGGAGCGGCACATGGTTCCGCGCGAAACGGTGGAGCACCTGTGCCGGTTGCTGGCCAAGCGACCGCCCACCGCCACTCACGTGCTGCTCTATGGGCCACCCGGCACCGGCAAGACGAGCTTCGCCAGGGCGCTGGCCCGCCGGCTGCGGATGCCCGCTTATGAGGTGGTCTCCGGCGAAGCTAACACCACCGTCAAGCGGCGCGCTGCCATCCAGGCCTCTCTCAACCTGACCAACCACGGCCACGGCGCGCTGATCATCGTGGACGAGGCCGACAATCTGCTAAATACTCGCGGCGCCTGGTTTGAGCGCGGCGAGACCCAGGACAAGGGTTGGCTCAACCACTTGCTGGAGCAGCCGGGCGTCCGGATGATCTGGATCGCCAACGACTTGGAGGGGATGGAGGATTCTGTCCGCCGCCGCTTCGCCTACAGCGTCGCCTTTCATCCCTTCAGCCGGGCCCAGCGCGTCCTGGTCTGGGAGTCGGTTCTGCAGGTCCACCGTGCGAGGAAGGCGTTTTCCAAGGCCGAAATCGCCTGCCTGGCCTCCCGCTACCCCTGCGCCGCCGGGCCGGTGGACCTGGCGGTACAGAAGGCGCTGGAAGTGGCCGCTCCGGGATCCGAAGCATTTCGGCAGGCTGTCCATGTGGCCATGGACGCCCATCACGCCTTGTTCCACCAGGGCCAGGCACCGACGGACTCGGATCCGATCGAAACCAACTTCACCCTGGAGGGGATCAACATGACAGCCGACCTGCCGGCGCTCCTCGGCACGCTGGACGCCTTTGACCGGCAACAGCGGAACGGAGTTTTTGGCGGACCGGTGCGTAGCTTCAATATGTTGTTCCACGGCCCGCCGGGCACGGGTAAGAGCGAGTTGGCCCGTCATCTCGCCCGCCGCCTGGAGCGGGAGGCACACTGCAAGCAGGCGGCCGAACTGATCGATCCGTTCGTCGGGATGACGGAACGCCGCATCCGTGAGGCATTCCTGCAGGCCGAGCGGGACGGCGCAGTGCTAATCATCGACGAGGCGGACACGTTCCTGTTCCCCCGCGCCAACGCCACGCGCTCCTGGGAGATCAGCTTCACCAACGCGTTCCTGACAGCCATGGAGCGCTACCGGGGGATTCTCGTCTGCACCACCAATCGCCTGACGGGGCTGGACGAAGCCTCGCTGCGGCGATTCCAGCACAAGGTCGGATTTGGTTGGCTGACTCCGGAGGGGGCGGTGATATTCTATCGACGTCTGCTGGCCCCGCTGACGGAACATCTCCTGGACCCGGCGTCCGAGAGGTTGTTGCGGTCGTTGGGCACATTGGCACCGGGGGACTTCCGGGCGGTGAGAGACCGATTCGGGTTGATGCCGCCGTCGGAAGTGATGCCGGCAACGCTGGTGGCGGCTCTGGCGGAAGAGGTCAAGCTGAAGCAGACGCACCACCGCACCGGCAGGAAGATCGGCTTTTAAAAGTATCGACTCAAGGAGGTAGTTATGGCGGACCATTGCATTTTCTGCAACTCGACGTCGTACGGGCCGTGCAGCAAGAGCCCGCACAAAAACCACCAGCACATGGGGGACGAGCAGCACTGCGTCTTCTGTGGCTCCACCAGCTACGGGCCCTGTTCCCGCAGCCCCTTCGGCCAGCACCAGCACGGCCATGGGGCGAACAAGTGCGTGTACTGTGGATCGACCTCCACCGGTCCATGCTCCCGCAGCCCGCACAAGCGTCACGAGAAGTAGTGCGCCATGATGCCAACGGATAGGAATGCAGCGCCGGTGGATGATGATTTCGATCTGGATTGGATCTCGCTGGACAACGGCTGGCAGCTGGTGATCTGCGACGAGGAGGCTTGGGAGGAGATGGGCCTGACCCCTGCCGGTTTCAGCCGGATCGTCGACGCCCTGCAGTCAGCCACGGCCGGCCAGCCGGACGGCCGCAGCACCTTGTCGCAAGGGGAGGTGGAGGCGATCGTGACCGGGCGATTCGAATTCACCGCACCGAACTGCGCTTCCAACTCCAAAGATCCGGGAAGTGCAATGTGATTTTAGATCCGGATATGAATGGATCAGCATGAATCAATCTTGGATTCGGTGGGACCGTAATGAACCTTTACCATAACATTGACAGGTTGCTGTTGGGCAAGGTGGACCGTCGTTTGCCGAAGACCATGCTGGTTCTCTGCGCGTCTGCATCTATTTGGCTGAACTGAAGGGTATGGCCGCCTCTTGGGAATTTCCATGGAGCTGAGCCACTGGGTCTCCACAAAATTTCTTAATAAGGATAATCGGACCGGGACTGAGCTGAGGATGTAGAAATCGTGGCTGCACAATCGGGGGATATCCAATGACGACGTTATCCAAATCCACCTACCTGATGGGACTGCAATGCCCTCTGATCCTGTGGTGCCGCTATAACGCGGCGGAGGAGATTCCACCACCGGATGAAGGTACCCAAGCCATTTTCCAGCAGGGACATGAAGTGGGGCGGCTCGCCCAAACTCTCTTCCCAGGCGGTGTTGAAGTGGATCAGTCCAGCGGTATTCCGCACACCCTGGCGCACACCCGGCAGCTCCTGGGCGAGCGGCGGATCATCTACGAGGGGAGCGTGTCGGCGCCGCACGCCTATGTGCGGGCCGACATCCTGGTACCAACCGAAGACGGCCGATGGGATCTGATCGAAGTGAAGAGCGCCACTTCGGTCAAGCTCATCAACCTGGAGGACGTGGCGTTCCAGCGCCGCTGCTTCCAAGGCGCCGGCGTGGAGCTTCGTTCATGCGCGGTCATGGTGCTGCACCGGGAGTACGTCCGCCAGGGCGAAATCGAGCCGTCCGGTTTGTTTCGTTTGGAGGATGTGACCGCCCAGACGGATCCCGTCGCCCTGCGTGTGGAGGAGAAGGTTCAGCACATGCTCACCGTAATCAAAGGCCCGCGCCCGGAAGTCCTGCCTGGGCCCCACTGCAGCAATCCGTACGCGTGCGCCATGAATTGCCAGACCAAACTCCCTGAGCACAATGTGACCGAGGTGTACCGGATGCAAGCCAAGAACTGGTTCGCCCTGTTGCAGCAAGGCATCCTGCGAATCGTGGAAATCTCGGGACCACTCGCCCCACCGCAGGAGATCCAGCGGCAAGCCATCCTCTCGGGGCGTCCTCATGTGGACAAAGAGCAGCTGGCGGCCTTCCTGTACTCCCTGGAAGAGCCGTTGGCATACCTGGACTTCGAGACGTTTTCGGTGGCGATACCACCTCTGGACGGGCTGCGGCCGTACCAGCAGGTGCCGTTCCAGTTTTCGCTGCTCGTGGATGGTCGCGCCAGCGATTACTTGGCGGATGGCGGTAATCCGCGGCCCGGATTTCTGGAAGTGTTGCGGGTCTCATTGCCGCCCCGAGGAACCATCCTGGCCTGGAACGCTTCGTTTGAGAAGGGGCGGCTGAGGGAATTGGCGGAATTGTATCCAGAGCACAGGGAATGGATTGAGGACGCACTCCCGCGCGTGGTGGACCTGATGATTCCTTTCCGGAACTTCTGGATTTATCACCCGGCGCAGCACGGAAGCTGCTCCATCAAGGCGGTGCTCCCGGCCTTGACAGGCCAGACGTACGAGGACCTCGAGATCCACCAGGGCGACGCTGCCAGTCGGGCGTACCTGCAGATGGTGGAGGGAAATCTAGCGCTGGCAGAGAAAGCACGATTGCGCAAGGCGCTGTTGGAATATTGCCGGCAGGACACGGCAGCGATGAGGACAATTGTGGGGGTTTTGGAGCGGTGTTCCAAGAATGAGGAAACAGCTTAGTTTAATAAACGCAACCCAAAGATCTTACGCTATTCAGTTAGTCTTTTGTACCAATTAGAGATCTCGTTCATGAATTCTGAGATATCATCAGTCTCGCTGTTTATCACCTTTAAAGTCCAATCCCAACTGCCATCTTCAAAAAGGTTCTTGACATACAAGTGAAGAGCACTCCGACGTGTCTCGATCTGAGCGAATTGTTTGCCCTTCACTTTGAAGCCAATGTAGTATTGGGTAGGGTAGATCTGAATTGCTCCCCCTATATTCTGAATATTGCTCAACAGTGATTCAAGGAACAAGCGAAGTTCTTTGTTGGTCACATAATCCTTGTGGCCATCTAAGCTTGTCGGTTGAGAAATCCTATCTTCCTCTTTTGGCGGGGATTGAAAGTAAAACACTATGCCGATGTCGCCATTGGGAGTTTTCAATGTCTTGTATTCATATAAATCGATTTTGGGTTTCACTACCAGGGTAAGTTGGCGGATTCGGTCGGAAAAGCTCTTAGCAATCAATATTATTCTTGGGTCATCATTTGCTTGAATCTTTTTATCATGGTGGAGGGAGGCAATTTGATGTTTAGTCTTCTGAACAGCCAGATAGTACTGTAGAGCTTGGAATAAGATGCCTTCATCGCCCTCCAACTTTACTTCGATTATGACTAACTGACCGCCACTATCAACACAAAGAAAATCAAGAATTCCTGACCCAATACCCATCTCATATTTAAGAATCGTTAATTCCGTTTCAAGAGCGTCAATCTCTTTACAGATAATGTCATGGAGTTCTTTCTCTAATTTGGGAGTAAATTCCTGAAGGGTTGGCATAAAACCACCTCAAATTAATGAAAGCTATATTAATTTTACAGCTGATGTTTGAGATATCAAGCTATTAGTACCTTATGAATGGAAACGTTCTACATATCATTTCGATTGACCTCCATATTGCCGATCGCAAAAATGCTTATGCTTCACTTTATGAAACCGTCTTGGAATCTCCACCTCAGAAATCCCATAAGCTGAGAATTTCACGATGGCCCGGAAGTCCGGGATGTGCATGAACTCGGAGGGTAGCATCAGCTTCTCGATCTTGTCCTGGTCGTTGATGGTCTTGCGGTCGCCGATGTCCTTGGGGGAGAGCTGGCGGCCTTCCATGCGCTTGATGATCTCCCGCTCACCGATGGATCTTGAAAGGAACTCGGCGGTGTCGGGGTCGTTGAGGCGCAGGAAGAAGCCGGTGTTGAAGTTGTTGTAGAAGGTCATCTTGTTGGGCTTGCCGTAGACGTCCTCGATCTTGCCCAGGTCCTGGTTGGCCACCACCAGACCGGCGCCCTTGGAGCGGCCCACCGTCAGCAGCTCGAACAGCACCGAGATCTGGTCCAGGGAGCCGATCTCGTCGATGCAGAACCACAGGCGGCGGTTCTCCTCCCTCGTCGTGTCGGGCAGGCTGAGGGTCTCCCGGATCATCAGGTCGAAGGCGAAGGTCATGAGCGGCCGGAAGGTCTCGGCGTAGTTTTTGATGTTCAGGAGAAACAGGTTGCCCGGGCCGGGGCGGCGGATGAAGTCGCGGAAGGAGAAGTCCCCGTCCAAATCGGTCACGAACCGGAACCAGGAGATCTTCTCGGTCAGGGTCGAGATGACCGAGGCGGCCGGGCCGGAGCCCTTACTCTCGATGTGCTTGAGCGCTCCCCGTTCCTCCAAGGGCAGGGTCTTGAGCTGGCGGATGATGTCCTCCAGGCCCTGGGAGAAGAAGTTCCAGATACATGCGTTGGTGCGGCACCCCTGGGCGTGCAGGAAGCGCAGCCCGGCGACGAACACGTCCTTGGCGGCGTTGTTCCAGAAGGGGTCGGCATGAGTCTCGCGGGGCGGCTTGAAGACCACCTGGGAGATGATCTCGAAGTCGGGCGGGGTGCGCAGCTCGTTGAAGAAGCTCCAGCGAAGGGAGCGGGCGTCGAAGGGATAGAACACCTGGTCCGACTCCGGCTCGAAGTGCTTGGACAGGAATTCCCCCTTCACGTCGTAGACGATCATCTTCTCGGCGGTGTGGTGCGTCCGGATCCGCTCGCGCACCCCGGCGATGATCTGGTTGAAGAGGACGCTCTTGCCGGTGCCGGTGGTGCCCATGATGAGGATGTGCTTCGTCTCCAGATCGCGGGGGAAGGTCAGGCCGCAGATGGTGAGATGGTGACCTGCGTTCCCTCCCTCGGCTCGACAGGCCTCCTCCAGAATTTTCTTCAATTGAGGCAGGGACACCTTGAAGGCCCCGCGCAGGAAGCGGGTGGTGGTCATGCGGCCGGAGGCATAGACGAACACCAGGATGTAGGCGACGGTGAGCAGATAGGCGGCGAAGGACCACCGGCAGACCCGGGCGGCCTCGCTCTCGAAGCAGTCGATGTGCGGCCCTAACAGCTCCCGGAGCTTCCGGCGGTAGACGGAGCTGCGCACGGAGAGCGATCCGTTGAAGAGGGGCCGTAGCTCCGGGGGGACCAGGACCTTGTTCTCCCGACCGAAGAGCCGGAAGGACGGCAGATAGTATTTCAACAGGGCGTTGGGGGGCAGCCGGAACGAGGCGCCGGATGGAAACTGCAGCTCGAATTCGCGCAGATAGCCGCGCCGGACGCCCACCCCGATGACGATCACCTGGACCAGCAGGCCGAGCAGGAAGCCCAGCAGGACCAGCTTGTAGTACATCTTGATGTCGGAGGTGATAGCTTCGTGAGCTTGGTAGCCGTGCATGGTCGCTGAAAACTAAACACAAAGGCACAAAGGACACAAAGGAGGAAACACAAAGAGAACACTATTTCTTTTTAAACTCCAAGCCAATGGAGACGGCATCAGATTGTTACCTCTCGCTTGAAATGGTACGGGTCAGGGTCGGTTCCTTGTCGTGGGAGCGGGAGAGGTCGAGATCCTTGTCGAAGGAGATTTTGGGGTCGGCATGGCGCTTGAGGTCGAATTCGTCCCGGAAGTTCCACTGCTTTCCGGTGTAGCGTTCCCAGAGGTGTTCCTTCAGCCGGCTGAACTCGGCCCGCAGTGCCTCGTGACGTTCCGAGAGCCGGTCCAGGTATTTCTCCAGGGTGCGGAGCAAGGGATAGACGTTGTCCTTAAACGTCAGCCGGCCAGCCGTCTCTCCAAGTCGCTCATCAAGCCGGCCACGAATTCGCTCACAATCCGCTCGCAATCGTCCGGGTCGGCCGGGGGATCGGTCGGCCCCGGGTTCGCGTCCCCGTTCCAGGCGGGCCAGTTGCCGCTCGACGCGTTCGACGAGCTCCCGCTGGCGGCCTCGAGCGCCTGCAAGCGCGCGGACAATGCGGTCCACCTCTCGCTCCACTCCGCCGCCCACGTCGCGCAGGAAGTGCGCCAGGCCTCGTTCAGCCGCTCGATCGTGGTCACGCACCGCCGCTCCTGCTCGGCCTGCCAGTCCTGCCACTCCGCGCAGCGGGCCGTCAGCCGCTCGTTCTCCGCGGCGAGCCAGGCCAGGTCCGCGGCTTGCGCTTCGATCCGCCGGTCCTGTTCGATCGTGACGGCGAGGAGCCGGTCCAGCGTGCTCTGCTTCCTTTCCAAGAGTTGCCTGGCCTCTTCCAAGAGTCGCTCCTGCTGCCTGCAGACGCTCAGTAATTCGTCCTTTTTCACGTTCGTTCCTCCGGATGTGGGTGGCCGCCACCGAGACGCTCCGCGCAGTGGGCCGCTCCCCGATGATCTGGCGGATCTCGGCCGGCGCCAGGCCTTCCCGGCGCAGCTGCCCGTAACGTCGTCGCCACTCGGCCAGGGAGATCTCCCGGTCGCGCACCGCCTCGCGGTGCCGGTCCGCCACCTGCTCCCGGCTGGCGTCCCGATTCATCGCCCGCTCGTAAATCCGCGCCCAGGTCTTGTCGAAGGACTCGTAGTCGCGTCGGTCCAGGTCCAGCTTGTACCCGTCGGTCTTGCGGGCGGTCAGTAGGATGTGGACATGGACGTGTTCCGTGTTGCGGTGCACCGCCAGCAGGGCGGGATTGTCCCGGAAGGGGGTCTTGTCCAGGAAATCGCGGGCGAGGGCCAGGGCTTTATCCGAATCCACCGGGCGTTCGAAGGAGAGCACCACCCGGTAATTGCGGCGCTCGCCCCGGCCCCGCTCCGCCTGCCGGTCGAGATGGTCGGCCACGGCTCGCTTCTGCTCGCCTTCGGTCCACCCCAGCCGGGCGTGATCCGGCAGGTGGCGGGTCTCCCAGCGGTCGCAGGCCTTGTCCCGCAGGATGTAGCGGGCGTTGGCGCCGGTGCCGCCGGCGACCCGGCTGGAGGAGACCTTGCAGAGCGCCCCGCTCATTCGTCCAGCTCCTGGCGGAGGGCCTTCAGGCTGCGCTCGAACGCGGCGCGGGTTTCCTCCGAGAAGTGGCCCTGGTGCATGTGCCGGACCGCCTGGTTGAGCAGCACTCCGATCCGGTGCAGTTGGCGGTTGGCCAGCTGATCGTAGCGGTGGCGCAGTTGCAGGCCCAGCGTGGCGCTCCGGACGTACTTGGACAGGGTCACGCCGGCCTCGCCCGCGCGAGCCCGCAGGGTGGATTTCTCCGCTTCGGTGAGGCGCAGCGCCAGGCGCCGGTCCCTGGGCATGGGGCCTCTTCAGAAGAACTTGACGGGTCCGTCGTTGACCCGCCAGGAATTCTCCGGGCGCACCAGCTGGATGACGGTGGTCTCTGTCTTATCCTCCAGTCCGATGGCCCGACCGAAGGGGGACACGTTCAACCGCCGGGTACAGGTGACGGTGGCACCCCGGCCGGGGGCCAGTCCGAGAACGTCGGTGATCGAGTCGATGGAGACGAGCTCGCGGCCCAGGTACGTAGCGATGGTCCAGCCCTTCTCCCGGTTCAGGATCCGGTTGTCGCGGCGCATCTTCTCCGTGAGCTTCACCTGGTAAGTGTATTTCTTGACCTGGCCCTCGGTCCGCTCCCCGGTCTCCACCGTCACCAGGCCGGTCTGCTCGAGCTCCTCCAGGTGCTTGTAGTTCTTGTGGAGGTAGTCCGCCAGGCTGAGCTTCATCCTGGCCAGCAGCTTCTGGTTGACCTCGCCGCCGGAGGTGAGCATGAGGAAGCAGCCCTCCTGCTGCCACCAGTCCGGGGTGGCGGCGAAGTGCTGCCGGATCACCCCGGCGGCCGCCTCCTTGTCGATGGATTGGGCCGATGCCGGCGTGATCGAGCAGACCAAGACGAAAACGAGCCATGAAAACAAGCAGAAGAATTTCATGACCAAACCTCCGGTATGGGAATGTCGCGCATCCGCAGCTCGTCAAGAAAGGAAGGCCGGCCGGTCGATTCGAACCGGCCGGTGAGGCGCCCCCGGCCGTCGCGGCCGTCGAGCCGGAAGCGGTACAGGGAGGATATATGGTAGGGTGGGAAGGTGGGCGAAGCGTCGTAATCGAGGCCGTTGACCTCGACGATCTCCAGGATCTTCCGGCTCTCGTCGGGGAGCTGGCCGAGGTGCACCACCGCCCGGATGGCCCGCGAGACCAGCTCCTTGACCGCCCGGGCGGGGATGTCGAGACCCGATTGCAGCACCAGGTTCTCCAAAGCGACCAGGGCGTCGTAGGCGCTGTTGGCGTGCACGGTAGACATCCCGGCGTGGCCGGTGTTGAAGGCACGGATCAGGTCCAGTGCCTCGGCCCCGCGCACCTCGCCGACGATGACCCACTTCGGGTTCATCCGCAGCGAGTTGCGCACCAGGTCCTGGAGCATCACCGCCCGGTCGTCCTCGTGCAGGGCGTGCTTGCTCTCCAGGGGCGCCCAGAGCGCGCGGGGGAGGGAGATCTCGCGGGAGTCCTCCACCGTGACCACGATCTCCCCATCGGGGATGAAGCCGCCCAGGACGTTGAGCAAGGTGGTCTTGCCCGAGCCGGTCCCGCCGGAGATGAGGATGTTCTTGCCCAGGGCCACGAGCGATTTCAGGATGGCCAGGCCTACCTCATCGACCGTGCCGAAGCGGAGCAGGTCGTCCGCCGTGAGGCGCTCCTTGGGAAAGATCCGGATGGAGATGCAGGCGCCTTGCGGGTAGCAGGGCGGTATCACGATGTTGACCCGGGAGCCGTCGGGCAGCCGGGAGTCCAGGATGGGGTGGTTGGCGTCCAGGCGCCGGTTGATGATCTCGGCGATGCTCTCGGCGGCCAGCACCAGGTCGGCGTCGGAGTGCCAGGCGGCCTCTACCGGCTGGATGCGGGCCCCCTGGCGCTTGACGTACACGTCCCGGTGGCCGTAGATGAAGAGGTCGGTGACGGCCGGATCCTCCAGGTAGGGGGCGATGGGGCCGAGAAGGTACTTCAGAAGCTCCAGGTTGAGCTGCTGGCCGACGTTCATCGGGCCACCCGCTGGAGCAGAAACTCGGCGATGATGTCGGAGGCGTCCACCAAGGCGGCGGAGAAGCCGTCCCGGCTGCCGACCCCGAATCGCCAGAAGAAGGATTTGCCGGTCTTGGTGTTGGTGAAATACACCTCGACCATGATCCCCGGCAGGGTCTGGACCGTCTGGCTGGGTGCCGCACCCACCAGGCAGAGGCCGATCCGGACGGCGGCCCGGCTCTCCAGCCGGAGGCCCCGCTGCTGGAGGGATTCCCGGAATGCCTGGCCGAAGGCCTCTCGATAAGGCTGGGTAGACGTCACCGCCCGGACCGGTTCCAGGCAAACCGCTCCGCCCGGCCAGGCAAAGCCCTCGTCGTACTGGTAGCCATAGTAGGCGTTGCCCCGGAGGCGGGCGTAGACCTCCGGGGTGAAGAACCGGCCGATGCTCTGGGGATCGGTGCGAATGTCCGGACAATCCTCCAGGAAGGGACGCACCGCCGCGACTTTGGCCAGGAACTCCAGGTCCCGCCGGCTGGGCTCGGCCGCTTTCTGAGAGGGGGCCTGCGCCAGGATGGCGGACATGCACAGAATCCAGAGCAGGAACACCCTACCGCCGGGCATAGCTGCGCTCCGCGACCCGGGCGAAAGGCGAGACCAGGATGTCCTCGGTCAGGAAGACCTTCATCCGGTACCCCTGGCCCACCGTGATGGTGGGGACGATGTTGGTGTAGCGCTGCATGACGGTGTTGAGGATCTTCTCGAAGTTGTCGGTGGTGTCCTCGATGACGTAGGCCTGGCCGGAATACGGCGTGGTGTGCTGCTGGGCGGCCGCCCCGAGGCCTTCCAGCACCCCTACGAAGATGGCCGTGCCGAACTGGAGCAGCCAGTGCCGGTTGACGTCCGTGGCCACCCCGAGCGCCCCGGTGGCGTCCAGGGCTGAAAGCGCCCGCTTGCCGCCGGGGAACGCCGCCGCCACTCCATTCGGCAGGATCAGCCGCTCGAAACGGATGAAGAGGCGGGACGCTCCCATGTAATTGACCACCCGGCTGCGGCCGACGATCCGGGCGCCGGCGGGGACGACCACGAAGCGGCCCGAGTCGTCGATGAGGTCGCGGCTCACGGCGCAGACCACGGGGCTCTCCTCGGTGTCGGAGACGATCCGGTGGGTCAGCACCGTGTCGATGAACTCCCCCTCGGAGATCTTCACCGGCGGCAGGGGGCCGAAGATGATCGAGTTGAGGGTGTCGTTCGCTTTGTCTGCAGACTTGTCCGGCCGGGTGGGGCTGGGCTGGTTGCGGTCCGCCGGTGGGCGGAACGAAGCCATGACGGATTCCTTGTCGATGGACCTCGCCGATTCCTGGGGATCCTCGCCATCGAAGTAGGCGGCCTTCCGGTAGGAGCGGCTGTAGACGAACATGGGCTGGCGCTCTTGCTCATTGGTCCGCTCCCGGCGGTCGTCCTCATACTTGCGCTCGTTGAGGCCATTTTCTCGCGTGTCGTAAGTGTATCGGGCCGAGTAGCCGGCGGGGGGATTCTCCTCCTCGGCTTGTTGCCGCTTCAGGATCCGTTCCACCAAACTCATCCGGTCGGCCCGGCGTTCCACTTCCTCCGGGCTCGGGTCGTCCCCGCCGTCCCAGCCGGCTTCGTCCTGCCGGCGGTTCTGCTCCAGGAGCTTCTCCAGCTCAGCCGCCGGCGAGTTGCCCGGCTGGCCCCGGTCCACGAAGGGCTGGTCGGCCAGGGAATCGGCCTTGCGTTGGGCCTTCGCTTGTTGCCGCTGGTCGAAGGCCTGCTGGGCCAGTTGGTCCTGCGTCACTTGGGGAGATGGGCCGCTGTCGCCCGAGTCCAGGGCGAAGAGCAGGGTCAGCACCCCGGCGAACAGGATCACCAGGCTCCCGGCGATGGCCAGGAGCAGGTGCCGGCCTTTCTTCGGCGGGTCCGGCCGGTCCTCGGCTACGGAGGTGTTGGGGGTCGATGCGTCACTCATGTCACTGCCTCTCGAACAGCCACAGCGAATCGGGCTCGAATCCGATGGCCAGGCCGTTCCCACCGGGCAGGGTCGTGGCCACGACGAAGAAGAACTGCTCGTCCTCAGGGACCGCCCCGCAGACATCGGCACACGTGCGGAGAATGTCGAAGCCGCAGGAAATCCATTGGCCACCGCACAAGCACCTCCGCCAGAGCTGGAGTGAGACCGGCGTCGTGGCTCCGGTTGCATCGGACATCTCCGCTTCCAGCCGGCCGGTCGCAATCAGGGTGGCGACCTGGGCGGGATCCAGGGAGATGACCGTGATGAGGAACGCATTGTCCGTGAGCTCGACACCGGTCACGGTGAAGAGCGGCGCTACCGTTTCCGACTCGTGCAATTCCACCACGTGAAAATTCCCGATCGTCTGCTCGCGTTCCACCTGTTCTCCGAACGCCGATTGAGAGAAGAACACAGCCAGAGTCAGTAAAGTTATCGCTATCGATTTCATAACCCCTCCTTAACGAAGACTCAACACAAAGAAACAAAGGTCACGAAGCCGGCACAAAGGAAAACAAGTGCTATTTTCTGAAACAGAATCAAGTTGTCAGGCTTGGTGTGTTCCTCTGTGCACTTTGTATCTTTGTGTTTAATCCCTAACGACCTCCGTGGTTTTTTCACCGGACTTGAGATAGAACTTCTCGTTGCCCGAGAGCACCCGGTGGATCTGATAGCAGTCCCCCAGATCCACGTACTTGACCGGCTGCAGCTCCTTGTCCTTGTTCCGCTCGGCCACGAACACGGCCGGCCGGTCCTGGGCGCCCGGCAGCAGGACGTAGGTGAAGATCCCGTCGTCCACCACCCGGTGGACCTGGAAGCAGTCGTTCCTGACCTGGTAGCGGGACTCCAGGGAGAAGAGCAGCTGCTTGCGGGCGGCGGTCGTCTCCTTCTCCAGCCGGGCCTGATACTCCTTCTCCAGGGCGCCGGCCTTCTGCTGCACCTGCTCAGCCACCTCACGGCCCACCCGGTTGGTGAAGAAGTTCTGGTCGTGGATGTCCACCACCACCAGGGCGGCCGCTTCCTCGGCGGGCTTCGATGTGAGGTGGAAGACGAAGCACTGCCCGTTGGCGGTGGACAGGATCACCGAGGTGTCGGCGTTGGACTCCAGCGGCTTGACCACCCCAACGGTTCCGTTGGACTGGCCGAAGAAGCTCTTGTTGTTGGTGACCACGAAGTCCTGGATCTCCCAGCCCTCCGGCAGCCGGAAGGTGGTGCCCACGCCCGTGGCAGAGGCCAGGGAGTAGACCTTGTTCCGGTTGGCCCCGTCGAAGTTGCACGCCACTGTCTGGGGCGTGACGGCCAGGGTCAGAGCAGACAGAATGAATGCGAGCAGAGAAACAGATAAGTACTTGATCATGGATTCCCCTCCTGGAATTTGCTTTCGTTGTACTCCACGACCACCAGGCCGTGGGCGTTGGCCACGGTGCGGCCGACCACCTTCAGGCGCAGCACCGCCAGGTAGCGGCGGTCCTGAACCGGCTCGTCGTTGGCGGCGAGCACCGTTTTCTGGAAGATCGCCTGGACGGCGAGATTGGGCTTCGACTCGGTGATGGAGACACTCAGCACCTGGCACAGGCCCTGGCCGGAGCGGCCAATGAGGTCGGCCCGGGCCGCCAGGTCGGCGCAGAGCTTGACCTGGCCCTGGGCGTCCGGGGCGGTTCGGGCGAAGGCTTCGTCGAGATTGCTCCGGACAGTGAGCCGGTTGTAGGTGTAGAGGCTCCCCAGGTACTCCCGGACGAAGGCCTCCACTTCCACCGGCAGCCGCTCCTGCCCTCTCGCGTCGATGGCCCGGAAGTCCACCGGCCGGGCCTCGCCGGTGACGGCGTTGACGTAGATGGGCAGCGGCTTGACCTCGCCCACGTGCCGGGAGAGCAGCACCAGGCTGACGACGAGACCGAGGCAGACCAAGCCCAGCACGAACACGGCATACTTGAGGAACAGGTTCACGAAGGCCAGGTTGCCGGTCGAGCGGATGAAGTCGTCTCCCCTGGACATAGGCACTCCTTAAAGATAGTTCTTCACCGCAGAGGCGCAGAGACGCGGAGCATTCATTCTGAGATCTGTTGAAACATTCATTGTCTTCTCTGCGTCTCCGCGTCTCGGCGGTGAATCATTCAGGTTCAGCTTTCGACTGCAGCCCGGGCAGGCGAAGAACCACCGCTCACCGCGGCGGTAACGGCCCCGGTGGCGGCGGACCCGCCCGCGGCGCCTCCGGCGGCCACGGGCGCCCCGGCTCCGGCGGTGGCGGCACTCAGGCCCAGCCGGGCGCCGATGCCGGCGGCGGCCAGGCCGATGGTGAAGGCCATGGAGCCCTGCTGGCCGAAGTAAGCCCCGGTCAGCCCGCTGGCCACCCGGTTCACCCCGAGAATCAAGCCCACGGCCAGGATCGGCCCCATGATCACGGTGAACACGTGGTCGAGGGAGGGCAGCCCCTGGAGGTTCGACAGGTTGATCACACTCCCGCCGAGGATGGCGATGATGATGGCCAACGCCCCGCCGTAGAGTGGGATGACCAGGAAAAAGGAGAGCACCACTCCGATCCACTTGTACATGAACCCGCTGAAGGCCTCCGTCATTCCCAGGGCGATGAACACCGGCCCCATCACCAGGTACATGGCGAAGACCATGAAGATGCCGGCCACCGACACGAGCAGAATCAGGAAGCAGACCATGGCCACCAGGCCCCCGAGGGCGGCCATCTGCTGCATCATCATGGCGCTCGGCAGGGCCGCGAGCGACCCGTAGACGCCGAGAAAGCCCTGCCCGGCCACGGCCGCCTGGTCCGCCCCCTGCATGAGCCGGTAGCCCTCCATGAACTTCCCGTAGAGGGCGGTGGTGTTGGGGATGATGGCATTGGAAAGCGAGGCGGCCGCTCCGTAGAGGTTGTCGGCCATGGTGGGCCAGGCCAGCAGCACGGCGCTGATGATGGTCCAGCGCAGGAGCAGCTTCGGGAGGTTGGACTCCTTGCCGGAGGCCATGTCGATGGCCTCGTTGGCGAAGGCCCAGACGCACATGATCTGCCACAGGCCGTTGCCGAGCACGGCAAACGCCCCGGCGATGTCGAAGCCCCCCTGGCTGCCATGGAGGGCCGCCCAGATGATCTGGATCAGCGTGCCCAGGGCGAAGGTGTTCTCCGGCATCGGGTCCTACCTTCCCGTGGCGCCGACGGATCTCTGGATCCGATCGGTGTTGGCCGGCCGGTTCCGGTTGAGCTCCCCCTGGCGGTTGACCTGGTTGACCGACTCGCGCTCCAGCTCCAACTGCTGCTCCAGCATCATCCGGATCATGGAGGCGATCTCGTGGTTCTCCCGCGCCTGCTCCAGGGCGATGGCGTTCAGCAGCGCCATCTGCTCGGTGATGGAGGCCTCGCCGGTGCCGGCCGACATGGCCTCGTTGGCCGCCTCGTACACGTCGAACTTGCCGAGGCGGTCCCGCTGCACCGAGCGGATGGACTCCAACTGCTCTTGGAGCCGGTCGAGATTGCCGACAAGGGTTTCATGCCGGGTGACGAGCTCGTCCACGTAGCGGCGATAGTCCGGATTCTGCTCGTAGAGCGGGTTGGCGGTCAGGTAGTCGATGCTCTCCAGGTACTCGTAGTCCTCGGTGCCCGGCAGCAGGTCGTAGAGCCGCTGGGCGTCGCGGTAGACGCCCTGGCCGGTGGTGAGGAGGTTGGACCAGGATACGCGGGAGACCTTCCGGTAGACGGAGTTGATGGTGCCGTAGTAGCGGTTGAAGGTCTGCTGGTACTCCTGGAACTTCTGAATCTGGGTGTTCATCTTGCCCAGGCTCTCGTTCCACTTGCCCATGTGCTGGAGGATCTGGGCGGCCCGCTGGGTGTAGGCGCCCGGGTCGTGGAAGATGAAGGCGAAGGATGAGGAGGCAAAGAGACAAAGGATAGCCGGTAGAAAAAGACGTTTCATAATCCCTCCTAAACCAGGATCGGTTTGCTTTTCTTCAAGCGGGCAGTGCGCTCCCGGCGTCCGTCGAGATACTCCGTCAGGGCCTGCAACCGCTCGTCACGGGTCCGGGCTCCGGCCGTGACCCGGACGCAGGTCTCGACGGTCTCGCGAACGTCACCACCGCAGAGCGCCTTGACCTCAGCCCGGACGGCCCGCTCCCTGGGGTCGGTGGTGGCCAGCCAGTAAGTATGCCAGTCGGTCAGGGGGCGCAGGATCCGCCGCAGGCCGCCGCTCGACCAGTACAGGAACTCGTGGTGCTCGGGTTTGAGCCGGTAGAACTGCTCCACGTGGTAGTTCGACATCTGGAAGACCCGAAAGGCCTCGTCGATGCCTTTCTGGCCGTTGAAGAAAAACGCCTGGCGGATGTTCTCGACGATGCCCTTCGACCAGGAGTTCTCCTCACCCACCAGGTCCTTGATGGACTGGGTGACGATGCCCACCAACAGGTTGTGGTGGCGGCCGGTGCGGCAGAGCAGTTCGATCCAGGCGGCCATCTCCGGACTCTGGCGCAGGTAGAGGTGGGCCTCGTCGCAGAACAGGTATTTCGGGACGCTTTGCTTGCCGGCGTCGGTCGCGTCGCCGTAGATTTTCGAGAAGATCGAGTAGACCATGGCCACCATCAGCGCCTCGTCCGACTCCCAGTCGGAGATGTCGAAGTAGCAGTATTTGGCCAGCCGCAGGGTGTCCCGGCCCGAGTCGAAGATCTCCCCCTTGCGGCCGACCGTCCAGAGGCGGATGGCGTTGGCGACGGCGCTCCGGCTGACCTTGCGTTCCAGGGTGTTGGCAAGCAGGGTCAGCGGCGGCACGGGCCGGCCATCAGATTGGTTGCGCAGGAGGACCCGGTACTTCTCGAAGAAGAGCTCCAAACCCTGCCGGACCGTCCACTCCGTGTCCGGATCCATGGCCCCGCCCACCATGAGCTTGAGCAGCCCCAGGCAGAACGTGAGCTGGCTCTCCGGCACGGGGGCGTCGAGATCGGCGATCAGGAATGGGTTGAAGCGGAAGTCCACCTTGTCCCGGCCCACCTGCATGACGGCGGTGTCCCCGGGCATCTCCTCCTTCAGGAAGTCGAAGAACTCCACAAAGGAGCGCTTCAGGTCGATGACGTAGATGATTGGCTCGGTGACGAGCGCCGACATGAGCAGTTTGTTGACGGTGAACGATTTTCCAGAACCCGTCGGTCCGGTGATGCAGAGGTGGTGGGCCTTCTCGCGGGGCGTGAACGGATTGTAGGCGAAGACCCCCTGGAGGCGGTCCTGGAAGTACTCCACCGGTTCCCGGTCTCCGCCATAGAGCGTGTAGGCCGATAGCAGGTCCCCCACGTTGGCCGTGGTGAGAAGGCTCTGGCGGAGGTAGAACCGCTCGTGCCCCGGGAAGATGGAGAAGAAACCGTTCTTGAAGTTGTTCCGCTCGGGCAGTCCGGCCGAGCCGATTTCCTTGAGGAGATTCTGCACCTTCATCACCCGGAGCTTCAGCTCATCTTCGCTGGAGGCATAGACCACCATGGCGAAGTTCCACCAGACCGGCAGCTCCTTGTCGGATTCGACTCGCCGCTGGAAGTCGGCCACCTCGCCCACGTAGAGACCCGCCGTCTTGTCCACGGTGGAAAGGCTGGCCGCGATGTTCTTGTAGAAGTCCATCCGCTTCCAGAGCTTCTGCTTGTCGGGAAAGCCAAAGGATTGTTTCAACACGAAGGGGAAGTCCAGCTCGTAGAACCGGCGGAGGTACAGGGCCACCGTCCCGGCCGGCGGGTACTTGATCCCGACCAGGGCGGCGTAGCAGTTTTCGTTGGTGACGAGGTGGTTGCTGCGGGAGAAGAAGTAGCTCGATTGCGCCAATTGGGCGCCAAGGGACAAGTCCGGTCGATACACCGGCGGTTCCGCCCGGTTGACCATGCGATACAGAATCTTAAATGATTCCCTTTGATCCATACTCTGAAACTCGAACCGCTCGAAGGCGGCCCGCAGGGTCAAATACCCTTGGTAGAGCTTGTCTACCCGGGCGGCGAGCTTGTCGCGGATGAAGTCGAACCGCTTCCGGTCGGTGATCAGCGTCGGCCAGGCCGGCTGGATGCCGTCCGGATCAAAATAACGCAGGCAGCAGATCACCTGGTTGGCGAACGACTGTTTTGCCTGTGCCTCCCAGAAGGCCTGCTTCTTGTCCTGGATGAACCGGATGACCGGGTTGGTCTGCTCGTTCTCGACGAGCCGGGGGATGGCAGCCTGGTCCCGGATCAGCAGGTTGGAAAGCATGAAGCCCTTGCCGTCATCCGGGATCTGCTCCAGGGCGGTCCGGGCGTAGTAGCCGAACTGCTCCTTTTCCTCCTGGCCCAAACCCTCGTAGTCGATCCCAGCCAGGCGAAAAAGCACGATGACCGCCCCGTCCTTCATCAGGATGGCCGGCAGGTTGTGCGAATTGGGCAGGAAGTCGCAATAGAGCAGGAGGTTGTCCAGCTTCTGCTCCACGCGCCCGAGATCGCGGTAGAGAAGGTCAAACCGGCTCATGGTCCCTGATCCGAATCGCCTGGTTGGAAACCGAGTAGGAGGTCAGACTGTCTCGGATGAAGGCCGAATGCTTCGGCTGCTCCAGAGGGTCGCGGGAGTCGAGCCAGAAGGAGATCCCGTAGGCCGCCAGTCCGACTCCGACTCCCACAAACAACGCCGCCAAGCCCCTGGAGACGGTGTAGAAGAATACCATCATGACCAGGAGCGTAGCGAACAGGGAGGCGAACAGCTTCCAGTAGCTCACCCCCCAGATCCGGGGCACGTGCTGCAAATTGCGATGAATCGCCTTGTAACTCATGGCCGCACTCTCACCACAGCGGCACAGAGGACACAGAGATCATTCATTGTTTTTGGGCTTTATTGAACACCGCCCCCTCCTGATCTTCTCTGTGCCCTGTGTGTCTCCGTGGTGAAGCACTCTTAGATGAATGTGGCGCAGAGGGCGCCGATGAAGAGGGCGACGATGCCCATCACCAGCGAGGTCACGGCGTCCGAGTCGCCATGGGCGAACTTGTAGGCGGCCC
>Ga0209163_1000609_pt1 | contig 60432 bp, 51 predicted proteins | sample MTBAKSrepl2MetaG_FD_187457 | JGI IMG/M metagenome (GOLD analysis project Ga0209163, IMG submission 187457) | Enrichment culture microbial communities om Arthur Kill intertidal strait, New Jersey, USA, that are MTBE-degrading - MTBE-AKS2 (Arthur... | ecosystem: Environmental > Aquatic > Marine >...
TTCAACCAATCGATAAACCTGCGTTTATCATGGTCGTTCAATTTTGTTGCTTTTTCAAGTAAATCTGGTAGCATAGCGCAATTTTTTCTTAAAGATAATAAAAATTACAATACAATAGAACAGAGCCTCCATGGTCCATGGTCTAAATTAGTATTCGTCTTCATTAAAAAAGAAATCTTCCTTGCTGGGATAATCAGGCCAGATATCTTCAATACTTTCATAAATTTCTCCTTCATCTTCAATTTCCTGAAGGTTTTCAATTACTTCCATAGGAGCACCTGATCTGATTGCATAATCGATCAATTCCTCCTTGGTGGCCGGCCAGGGGGCATCTTCCAGTTTGGATGCCAATTCAAGTGTCCAATACATAATATATCATTTATGGAAGAAAAAGTATTTTTCTTGAAAATTGCGCAAAGATAAAAACTTTTTTGAATATTACAACTTTGGCTTCCAGCTAATCTCTTTTGCGTTTAAATCTCTGGAAATCAACCTGGAAAGAACAAATAAAAAATCAGATAGTCGATTAAGGTACTTTAATATTAAGGAATTGACCTCACATTCTTCTGAGAGTTTTGTAACTATTCTTTCAGCTCTCCTGCTGATAGTCCTTGTAATATGGCAGAATGAAACAACAGTATTTCCCCCGGGAATTATAAACGAGGATAAAGGGGGAAGTTGTTCTTCAATTTTATCTATTTCCTTTTCCAGGGTTATAATATCATCTTCTTTTAACTGGGGAAGTTGAAGATTATTTGCATGATTTTCAGCAGACAGGACAGAAGCTATTGTCATCAGTCTGTCTTGTATATCGACAAACAGGTTTTCGTAGTATTTGTTATTAATGGAGTCTCTGAGTAATCCGCAATAAGAAACAAGTTCATCAATTGTTCCGTATGCATCAATCCTGATATGGTGTTTGGGTACGATTTTCCCGCTTAACAGGGAAGTTTTCCCCTTATCCCCTTTTTTTGTATATATCTTCACTTATACAATGTATAAATATCAACGAAGTACTGCGGCAGTTATAATATTCTCATTTTTATAATCTGCATCCACCATACCATCTTTTAGTTTTATAATCCTGTGAGCATGATTTGCAATGTCAGCCTCATGAGTTACAAGTATCATTGTATTTCCTTTTCTGTGAATTTCCCCGAAAAGGCTCATGATATCTTCTGAAGTCCTGGAATCGAGGTTTCCGGTTGGTTCATCAGCCAGGATAATAGAAGGATTATTAACCATTGCTCTGGCAATTGCGACTCTTTGTCTCTGCCCTCCTGATAATTCATTAGGTCTGTGTTGCATCCTGTCAGTTAAACCAACATCTTCAATTACACTTAAGGCTCTTTCTACCCTGTCGTTTTTGGACATGCCTGCATATATTAAAGGCAGCATGATATTTTCCATAGCTGTGTAACGCGGGAGAAGATTAAAAGTCTGAAATACAAAACCTATTTCTTTATTACGGATCTCAGCCAGTTCATCATCCTCCATTTTACTTACATCGGTTCCGTTTAATACGTAACTTCCCCTGGTAGCAGTGTCAAGACAACCAATGATATTCATCAGTGTGGACTTGCCTGAACCGGAAGGACCCATAATGGCAACATATTCATTCTTATATATATCGACTGAAACAGATTTGAGCGCTTCAACAATTATAGTACCAATTCTATAGTGCTTTACTATATTTTTCAGATGAATTACAGGTCCCATAATATCCTTGTTAAATTTAAAAATTTATTGCAAAATCAACCTTTGGGATATCTTTTTTAAAAAAGATTAATCCACAACGAAATAAGTCAATACTTGCAGTAATATTGCTATTCAGTATGATCAACTTCCATGCTTTATCCATTTCAGCTGACCAATGAATGTCGTCAAAGATAATAATTGTATTTTCTTTTGCATACTTTAAAATCAAATTAAAATAACCGACAGTTGGTTCGAATTTATGGTTTCCGTCAATAAAAACAAGAAAGGGATGTGACACATTTTTCAGTAGAACAGGAAGATGATCTTCAAAAGTTCCTGAAAGAAATTCCACATTGGTTATCTTATTTTTTTTAATGGATGTTTTAGCATAGTTCAATTTCTCTTCCGAAACTTCGATTGAAAAAATTTTACTCTCCGGATTTCCACGAGCCAGATAAAAGGTGCTGACACCTAACCCGGTCCCCAGTTCAATAATGGTTTCGGGTTTCATCACTCTCGTAATATTAAAAAGAAGCATACCGTATTTATGAGGTACACCGGTAATTTTCATTATTTTTCCTGTAGTGGTTCTTTTCCCGGAGAAAATTCTGGATGATGCGCCATACGGAATATTATCAATGATTTTTTTATCTTTTAATGTCTTATTTCTCCAGCAAAGTAATTTGTTTTCATCCCCGGTTTCCTGATATTTAATCTTTGAGATCAGATCATATAAATATGGGGAATGTATGATATTCCTTTTATCTGAATTAGTTTTCAGTATAAAATGTAAATATTGAATAACCTGGAAAAACATGTGCCTGAAAAAATTTAAAGGTAGGTAAAATAAGCCTGTCAATCTCATTTTTTATTCGAAAATTACTTCTGATTAAAAACTTCGTAATAGCGTATAAAGTACTGAAATACAATAATATAATTCCGTTAGATTATTAAGCTTACAAGTTAAAGTTTTGTTTGGTCGAAATTTTTTTTGCATTTATTTATTATAAATCTAACTTAGTGCCCATATTTTAAACTCGAAAACACATGAAAAAACTATTTATTCTTTTGGCTGCTGTTACATTAACAAGCAGTGTATTCTCCGGTGGTATTGTAACAAACACTAATCAGAGTGCTACATTTATCCGGATGCCTGCCCGCGATGCATCACTCGGTATTGATGCTGCCTATTTTAATCCGGCAGGAATGGTTTTTCTAAAAGATGGATTTCATCTTTCTTTGAATAACCAGTTTATTTCACAGAAAAGGACGATTAACAGTACTTTTCCCGCAATGAACATGGATGAATTTATAGGTACAGTTTCAGCTCCTTTGTTCCCTTCTTTTTATGCGGCGTATAAAAAGAGCAAAATAGCTGTTTCTTTGAGTGTCAATCCTATAGGTGGTGGAGGAAGTGCTTTTTTTGAAGATGGATTACCTTCCTTTGAACAAATGGTTGCTGTTCTTCCCGGGACCCTTACCACTAATGGTGTTCCAACATCAGATTACAGTTTTGATACTGAATTTGACGGACAATCTCTTATCTGGGGATTCCAGGCTAATGCTGCCTATGCTATTACGGAAAATCTTTCTGTAAGTATTGGTGTACGGGCATTAACAGCAAAAAATGAGTATACAGGTTTTTTAAACAATATAAAGATCAATCCAAACCAGCCTGCTTTTGGGGCAAGTTACAACGGGACAAATATGGTTTCTGCCCCTACATTTTTTACTGATGCTTCCACTACATTGCAGGGATGGTCAACAGGAGCATCAACTTATGCTACGGTGCTCAGCGGATTACAGGGTGATGCCTTATTAACAGCTTCAGGATTAAATCCTACACAGATTGGAACTGTACAGGCTTTAATAACTGCAGCTGGCCAGAATCCATCAGGTGTAACCGTTGACCAGGCAGAGACCATTCTTACAGGAGCAGCCCCGGTATTTCTTGCGAAAGCTACTGCTATGGGGGGTTATGCTTTAATGACTGGTGACAAATCTGTTGAAGCAATCCAAACAGGCTTTGGGATTGCACCGGTTATCAGTCTTAATTATAAACTGAATGACAATTTCAATATTGCAGTTCGTTATGAACATATTGCCGAAATGACTCTTACAAATGAAACTACTGTTGATGACGTAGGGCTCTATCCTGATGGAGGCGAAATGTCAAGTGACATGCCTGCGAATATCTCCGTTGGCGTCGGCTTTAAACCTGTCAGTAAGCTGAATCTTTCAGCCGGGTACCATGTCTATCTTGATAAAACAGCCAATTATGGAAAGAAGATCAATAATGTATTTGTTGAAAACTCGGAGGTTATTGACAAAAACTTATGGGAAGCAGCATTTGGGCTGGAATATGAGTTGACAGAAAAGATACTGGTAAGCGCAGGATATTTACGTACACAAACAGGGGTGAACATTGATTATCAAACTGACCTGAGTCATAGTCTGAGCACTAATTCTATCGGACTCGGTGGCAGATACCTGGTTACTGAAAATATTGGCGTTAACCTTGGCTTTATGAATACAATGTATGAAAGCTATACTAAAGCTTTCGGGACTACTTATGATGAAACGTACAAACGTGCTGCAACAGTTATAGCAGTGGGAGTAGATCTTTCATTCTAAGTAAAAAAATCAGAACTTATGAGGGTGCCCCCAACAGGCACCCTTTTTTAATTATAAACTGCTTTTATTAATCATATTTCCTCTTCATAAACCAGGTTTCACACAGAGACAGTACTAAAGTGAATTTTAATGCTGAAGTTGTGATAATATTTTATCCCGGCAGAAAAACGATATCTTAAGATATATTAATACAAGAAATTCAACCCGATATAAACCCCCATATTCCCATCCTGCTCGTTCAGAGCTTTTCCTATATCAAGAGAAACTACAAAATTTTCATTCATAGCAATTTTAAGTCCTGCGCCAATGCTATGATGGAGTTTTTCTTTTTCCTCTGTAAAGAAATCTGATTTTTCAAATGCTGAGCCCCAATCCAGGGAATTTATATCTACATTGAGATCAACAGGTTGTGTGATAACACCAAAATCCCAGAATGGATTGATTGCCAGGTAAATGTTCTGGTTTAGAGCAATGAATCGTACAAATTTCCAGCGAAGTTCAGCATTCCCATAAAAAAATCCATCACCAACAACCCTGTTACGGGAAATGCCTCTCAGGGTTTTTGATCCTCCGAGTCCTTGTGAAGTAGTACCTTTAAGGAAAGAAGTGATCACCAGTGGCTGTGCATAAAAAGGCACTCTCCCTGATCCAATGGTTTGCTGATATGCAAGTCTGTAGGCAAAAGAAAGGTTCTTTTCAATAATTGTGAAATATTGCCTGTGTGTCAGTGCGAATTTTGTATGGCCGAAATCACCATTCCCCAGAAAGCCGGGTGCAGTCTGAATTACAGCTTCCGTCCAAAGTCCTTTCATCGGATTAGGCTCATTATCACGTGTGTCGTAAGCTATACCTGCTTTCAGGTAGTTAACCCAACCTCCGTCTTTTTCATTATCCTGGATAATTCCCCAGTTAATATATTTCTCATAAAGAGTTTCCGCTTCAGGCATATCAAATTTTTCACGGTCAACAGCTCCTGTTTTGAAATTATAAATTGCAAACCCGGCTATCCAGTCCAGATTTTCACCTAAAAGTCTTCCAACAAGATCAACTTTTGTCCGGAACATTTTACGGTCATGAGCATAAAATACCCTTGATATATAATCATCCGTATTATCTTCATCAGTAAAAGCAGCATTAAATGATGTTTCGTAACCGTTGAAACCAAAGAAATCCATCTTGGGATCAGTAATATAACTTAAATCAAAAGTAGTGCGAATACCAGTCAGAAGCTGATCGGAATCATAAAAAAAACGGTTTATTCCACTTCCTTTTGTGAATCTTGATACTTCAAAATACAGGGAGTGATTGTACCTGGGATACCTGCTTCCATCCCCGTAGTTATAAAGATTTACAAGTGCCCCATATTGAAAGCCCAGGTCCGTATCGAATGCAATGGTTGGGAGAGCACCCAGGTTCCACCCGGTTTTGATTTTTTCCTTTTCCTGTGCATTAGATCCAAAGATAGCAATAAGAAACAGTATCGCCGGAAGAAGAATAATTTTTTTCATTGTTTTTAAGATTAATTTTAAGGCGGTAATTTAATAAAATTATTCAGAATGATGATTTTACTACCGCAATTGTTTTTAAATGAAAAAAATGTTTATTTTTAACCTAACTATTTCCTGAAACTTTAATTTCTTTTATACATTTCTTATGAAACCTTCATGTACTATTGTTTACAACAAAGAAATGAAAAATCATGAGGGTTCCCTGCCTGTCGGCAGACAATGTATTCGAAACAATTTGATAGTCAATAACATAATTTAAATATTTTCGGATGAAAAATCCCGGTTTCACCCTTTACTATTTTTCCATAGGAATATTATTCCTGATTTTCGATATTTACAAGTGGTTTTATCCTTCTTTGGTTGCTAAAGCAATGATAATACCTGCGTTAATGATTTTTTACCATATCAGGGTCAGGGAAAGATATTACATATTACATATATTAATTCTATGCGGATTATTTTTTTCCTGGCTGGGGGATATTTTCCTGCATATTTCAGGTAATAGAATAGATCTTACAATTGATAAGGAAATGTTTTTTCTCCTGGGACTTGGTTCTTTTCTTCTTACGCAATTAATTTATATTATTGCATTCAATATACCTGCAGGCCCAAACCCGGTATTTACCAGGAGGGCATATTTACTCGTTCTTGTCATTGGATATGGTTGTTTATTGATCTGGTTCCTTTACAGGGGGCTTGGAGATATGAAAATCCCTGTGATCATTTATGCAGCTATAATTTTATCAATGTTGCTTGCTGCTCTTAACCGGCACGGAAAAGTGAATGGTATAAGTTTTATGCTGGTATCAATTGGTGCTTTATTGTTTGTAGCTTCCGATTCGATGCTGGCTGTGAATAAATTTTACCAGAAGTTTGATTTCGCAAGGATATTAATCATGTCAACATATGTGATTGCTCAATACCTGATCGCTCTGGGGTGTATTAAACAGGACGAATCTGCATTTGTTAATGGTGGTTAGAGAATTGAAGAGACATCAACCAATGATCCCGGAAAATGTAAAAGGGCTTACTTAACAAGTGAAGGGATGTTCGATCATTGCTGATGATGAGGAAAAGCAAACCAAGGAAAAATATTCAATTTAATGACAATAAGATATTTAATCCCTGAATTCCCCCGATTCCACAAATCACCAAATCGCCAAATCGCCAAATCACTAAATCGCCAAATCACCAAATCACCCAATAACCCAATAACCTAATAACCTAATAACCTAATAACCCAATAACCCCATCAATGAAAACTCTGAAATATATTCTTGCTTTACTTTTAACAATCAGCATTCTTGGAATTATAGGAGCAGGTATTTTTATCCGGTCAATTTCGAGGAAAGGTATTCCTGATTATAATAAAGATACCCGACTTAACGGATTATCCTCAGAGGTGATTGTTCTGAGAGATAGTCTTGCTGTCCCTCATATTTATGCATCAAATGAAGAGGACTTATACCGGGCTACCGGTTATGTTATGGCGCAGGACAGGTTATGGCAGATGGACTTACTCAGGAGGTTGACAACAGGCCGTTTGTCTGAAATATTCGGAAAGAACCTCGTGCAGGCTGATTTACTTTTCAGGGCATTGGAGTTCAGTGAGAAATCGGAAATCGTTATTGACAGTGCTGGTCAGGAAGTTGAAAAATACCTAGAAGCATTTGCAGATGGAGTTAATCTGTATATAAACGAAAGAGGTTCAAAGCTACCTCCTGAATTTACTATTCTGGGTTATAAACCTGAGCCATGGACAACAGTACATTCAGCAAACCTTATTGGTTATATGTCATGGAGCCTCACTATGGCATGGGATATAGAGTCAGTATTATTTAAGATAAGCCAGGTGGTTGATGAGAAAAAGTTAATTGAGATGATCCCTGATATGGGCTTACAAAACAAAGCTGTGTATCCTTCTTTCAGAGGACTTCAGAATTCAGTTGAGCTTGAATCTGCTTTAAACGATGTGAACCGTCTTATCTCTGAATGGGGACTCCAGGTATTCAAGGCATCCAACAACTGGGCAGTATCGGGAGAAAAAAGTGTCACAGGAATGCCCCTGATGGCAAATGATATGCATCTTGATCTGAATGCACCCGGTATTTGGTATCAGGTACACCAGGTTGTTGAAGGAAAACTGAATGTGACAGGCGTGGCTGTTCCCGGTCAGCCTTTTATTGTTTGCGGCCACAATGATAGTATAGCATGGGGAATGACAAATGTAATGCTGGATGAAATGGATTTTTACATTGAGACCCTGGATACTGAGGACACATTGAAGTACCTGTATGATGGTAAATGGATGGAAATGAAAGTTAAAAAAGAGATTGTAAATACTAAAGAAGGTATTTCCGTGACCGGCTATAACCGTTTTACCCATAGAGGGCCTGTAATATCATCATTTAAAGGGATTAACGATCATGTTATATCCATGCGATGGATCGGGAAGGAATATAGCAATGAGCTTCTCTCAGTGTATAAATTTAATCATGCAAAGAACTGGGAAGAATTCCGTGAAGCTGCCAGAGGATTTATCGCTATTGCACAGAATGTTGTGTATTCTGATAAGAACGGGAATATTGGTTTGCAAACTGCAGCCGGAGTGCCGGTACGGAAAGGGAACCCGGCATTGTTTTATCCTGGCGACACTTCTTTATATGAATGGGAAGGGATAATTCCTTTTGAAGAACTACCATTCAGCTATAATCCTGCCTGTGGATTTGTAGCTTCAGCAAATAATCGTACTGTTGATTCCTTATATCCTTATTATATAAGTTACTGGTACGATCTCCCTAACCGTTATGAAGTCATTACAAAAATCCTGTCTTCCGGTGAGAAGTTCGATATAGCCGGATTTGCTGAAATCCAGCGTAATCAGACTTCCTTTTATGCAGCAAAACTCACTCCGGTTTTTCTGTCAGCTCTTAATGAATTTAAAGATAATATGGATAACATAGAGAAACAATCTTATACATACCTTTCCGAATGGGATTATAACATGCCGGTTACCAGTATTGCTTCCTCCATTTTTGAAGTGATGTATATTGAACTTATTAAAGCAATTTTTTACGATGAACTTGGGGATGACATTTATAAAGCCTTGATTAAACAGGATCTGCTGCCAACTTATCTTATTGACGGGTTGAGAGTTAAAGGACAATCATTATGGACAGATAATATTAATACTATTGAAAAACAGGAGACTTTTAATGATAATATAATTGAAGCTTTCCATAATGCCATAAACTGGTTAAAGGAAAATGCCGGAAGAGATCCGGGGGACTGGAAATGGGGAGATTTACATACGCTTACATTAAAACATCCCCTTGGCTCAGTCAGGTTACTTGCCAATGTTTTTAAACTGAATTACGGACCTTCTCCTGTGGGAGGAAGTTACCACACAGTGAGCCCTTATTCGTATCCCTTTGAGAATCCTTTTGAAGCAAATCATGGAGCTTCCCACAGGCATATATACAGTACAAAAAACTGGGATGATTCATGGGTGGTTATACCAACCGGCATCAGCGGAATACCTGCAAGTCAGCATTATTGTGATCAGACGCTGAATTATATCCGGTATATTTACCATTTTGACAAATTCAGCAGGGAGGCAGTAAATAAGGCTGTAAAATACAGAATGGTTTTAAAAAGTGAGTAAGGCTTAATGGTTATTACCAAGATATTTGTTCAATTTCTCAAGGAGTTCAAAAGGGTCCATAGGTTTAGAGATGTAATCATCACAACCTGCCTTCAGACATTTTATTTTATCATCAAGGAAAGCATGGGCTGTTTGAGCAACTATCTTTATGTCCGGAAATAATTCCTTGATCACCCCGGTAGTTTCATAACCATTCATGTATGGAATTTGAATATCCATGAGTACCAGAGATATTGATCTGTCTTCTTCGCACATCTTTATAGCAGTGAGACCATCTGTAGCAAACTCAAGTGTAACTCCGGTTTCTTCAAGCACTTCTTTTAAAAAATAAGTACTGGAAGCATCATCTTCAACAATAAGTATTTTTTTCCCCCTCCAGTCGAATTTAGTAAAACTCATTTCAGTCATCAGGTAATTTTAAAATAAAAAAGGTATTTACTCAATAAATACAATAATCATCAATTGTTTAAGAATTCTTTTTTCCTCGTAAAACATTGGAAAGCTAAATTTAAAGATACAAATAATGTTTTTCACAATCAAATGAAATAGTTTAATTATCTGAAATATTTTCGTTTTCTTTTAAATAACTGACTGTTTAATACTATCGCTTATTTTAATAGTTCGTTATGTTTTTATAACATGGTGATAATGAGCGTTTAGCTAATTTATTGTATTAGCGTGATTTCTATTGATATTCAACACTTTACGCTTTTGCGTTTAATTTAAATTTCACGAACTATTGTTAATTTTAAAACCGGTTCATATTTTTAATATTACTATTATTTTTATCAAATATTTTTTTTAAACTCTATGTTTTGTATTATTTTTATTTATATTTATAAAACAGTCAGTTTTTATACACATAATGTTAAAATAATATATTAATGAGAACAATTCAATCCGGGAAAGATATTGCAGGGATGAAATATATGATCGTTGAACAGGACAGTACCAAAGCGGGGAAGCCTTTCGAAGCCGTACAAAAAAGCATTGCTAATTAAACAAATTTAAGTTTAAGACTTTAAAAGCAGACTCAAAATTAAAAACACTATAAAATTAACAACAATGAAAAAGGTATTTACTTTATTAGGGACCATAATTATTTGTGTAATATGTTTATCCCAAAGTCCCGAAAAAATGAGTTACCAGTCAGTTATACGCGATAGCAACGGCCAGTTGGTTGTCAACCGTATGGTTAGTGCAAAAATCAGTATTTTACAGGGTTCATCAGAAGGATCTGCAATTTATGCAGAAACCCATAGTCCGACTACAAGTTTAAACGGATTAATGACCATTGAAATCGGGACAGGAGTGACAGCTGATGATTTTTCTTCCATTGATTGGACAGCTGGTCCCTATTTTATTCAGACAGAGATTGATCTGGATGGTGAGACAAACTACTCTGTTGTTGGAACAAGCCAGTTACTGAGTGTGCCCTATGCTTTACATGCGAAAACAGCAGATTCCCTGACAAGTGTGATCTCAGAGGCCGATCCTGTATTTTCCACATCAGTGGCCGAAGGCATCACAGAAAGTGATACGAGTAACTGGAACCGGAAGGATATCTATACCGCCGGTGCGGGGATCAATATTTCAGATCTTGTTATCAGCGCTGCTGATGGTATATCGTATATACCCGTAAGGACAGCAGGAGAGATATCAGCTTTGAGTCCTTCAGCAGGAGAAGCAGTATATAATATCACCGAAGGTTTATATCAAATATTTACTGGTATTTCCTGGATTTCAATACCCGGTATATGCTGGCCTCAGCCCACAGAATCAAATGCAGGTACGGATCAGATGTTCAATGATTCAACAATTGAAGTGATCCTTGCGGCAAATACACCGGAACCTGAACATGGGACAGGGATTTGGAGTATCTTAAACGGCACCGGGGGAAGTTTTGCTGATGAGACTGATCCAAACACAAGCTTTACCGGTGAGGTGGGAGAAGTATATAAATTACGCTGGACAATTTCTACAAATTGCGGTAAAAGTGAAGATGAAATTTCCATAGTTCTTTTAAATAATGGAGCAGGTCAACCTGTGATTGATATTGAGGGAAATGTTTACAACACTGTATATATAGGCGGTCAATTCTGGATGGCGGAGAATTTAAAAACTACCAGGTATAATGATAGTACAGATATACCACTTGTTGAAGACGGGGCAACCTGGAGCACATTAACATCTCCGGCATACTGTTGGTATAATAATAATCAGGTTGCTTATGAAGAAATTTATGGAGCATTATACAACTGGTATGTCGTTAATACCGGTAAATTGTGTCCGACAGGATGGCATGTGCCAACCGATGAGGAATGGAAAAACCTGGAAGGAACAGTGGATACCCGTTATGGTGTTGATGATCCGGAATGGGATCTGGCTTTATGGAGAGGTCTGGATGCAGGCACAAGGTTAAAAGCTACATCAGGTTGGTCATCTGGTGGAAATGGCACTGATAATTTTGGATTTACAGCCCTTCCAGCCGGTTGTCATTATTATGACGGCACATTTAAATATCTTGGCCTTTATGGTCACTGGTGGTTATCTGATAATTATGATGAAACAAGAGCATGGTACAGGGGCCTGGTTTACAATTATTCCGATATTTTCAGAGATGTTCGCGATAAAAAACATGGATTTTCTGTCAGATGTATCAGAGATATGTAACGTATTTGAAAAGTTTTAATTTATATTCTGAAAAAGTTTACCAGTTTAAAATACTTAAAAATTAACAACAATGAAAAAGGCATTTACTTTATTAGGGACTATATTAATATGTGTAATATGTTTATCCCAAAGTCCGGAAAAAATGAGTTACCAGTCAATAATTCGCGATAGCAACGGTCAGTTGGTTGTAAACCATATGGTTGGAGTAAAAATCAATATTTTACAGGGTTCATCAGAGGGATCTGCAATTTATACGGAAACCCATAGTCCAACTACAAGTTTAAACGGATTAATGACCATTGAAATCGGGTCAGGAGTGACAACTGATGATTTTTCTTCCATTGATTGGACAGCTGGTCCCTATTTTATTCAGACAGAGATTGATCTGGATGGTGAGACAAACTACTCTGTGGTGGGAACAAGTCAGTTGTTGAGTGTACCCTATGCCTTACATTCGAAAACAGCAGATTCCCTGACAAGTGTTATTTCTGAGGCCGATCCTGTGTTTTCCGGATCTGTGGCCGGAGGCATCACCGAAAGTGATACGAGTAACTGGAACCGGAAGGATATATATACCGCCGGTGCAGGGATCAATATATCGGAGCTTGTTATCAGCGCTGCAGATGGTATATCCTATATACCGATAAGGACTGCAGGTGAGATAGCAGCTTTAAGTCCTTCAGCAGGAGAAACAGTGTATAATGATACAGAAGGATTATATCAGATCTATACAGGGGATAAATGGGTTTCCATACCTGCTTTATGCTGGCCGCAACCAACGAAAGCTGATGCAGGTCCGGATCAGTTGTTCAATGATTCAACAATTGAAGTGATCCTTGCAGCTAATATACCAGAACCTGAACATGGGACAGGGATCTGGAGTAAAATAAGTGGCACAGGAGGAAGTTTTGCTGACGATACTGATCCAAACACAAGCTTTACCGGAGAGGTGGGGGAGGTGTATAAATTACGCTGGACAATTTCTACAAATTGCGGTAAAAGTGAAGATGAAATTTCCATAGTTCTTTTAAATAATGGAGCAGGTCAACCTGTGACTGATATTGAGGGGAATGTTTACAACACTGTATATATAGGCGGACAATTTTGGATGGCAAAGAATTTAAAAACTACCAGGTATAATGATAGTACAGATATACCACTTGTTGAAGACGGGATAACCTGGAACATATTGACATCTCCGGCGTATTGTTGGTATAATAATAATCAAGCTGCTTATAAAGAAATTTATGGAGCAATATACAACTGGTATGTTATTAATACTGGTAAATTATGTCCGACAGGATGGCATGTGCCAACAGATGAGGAGTGGATAGCATTAACTAATTATCTTGGAGGTGAAGGTGTGGCGGGAGGAAAACTTAAGGAAACTGGAACATCACATTGGGAAAGTCCAAACGCTGGAGCAACAAACGAAACCGGTTTTACTGCTATTCCTAATGGCTATCGTAATTATCTGGGAGGATGGAGTTCTACTGAAAACTTAAGTAGATACGGATATTGGTGGACTAGTTCTCAATCTGTTTCAGATAACCCCTATTATCGAATCATGGAATACAATTCAACCAATGTTGTCAGAAATGCTTTACAAAAGGGACTTGGTATTGCAGTGCGTTGCGTGAAAAATTAACGTATATTTCAAACTCAAAATATAAGGGATTTATACACTTTTAACTATGCGTGAAATTTGTCATTACAACTGTAAAAAACAAGACAATTTTTCTGTGAGATTTACAAAGGACTCATTTTAAGAGATAACTCTCCATTTTCAGGGGAACAAGAATTCTTTCTGCCTGTTTTTCTGAATATTTAATTTGTCCGTTTAAATCAGAAGTAGTTTAATCCTTTCGCCATATCAGGGATAAGATAATGTAAAACGCAATAGCAAACATGATCCCCGGTATTTTCCAGATAATAATTAATACCAGGGCTGATACGGCTAATAAATAACGTGATATATTCCCCTGAAAACTTAAGCTCCTGAATTTCAGCGATATAAATCCGAAGGGGGAAATAAGAAGAAATGCCATTAAAGTGGTTACCAGGCATATGAATGCGCTATTGTTTATAAAATGCATTCCCTGAATATCCTGTGGTGCTGACCACACAAGGGCCGCAATAAAAACAGCATTGGCCGGAGTGGGTAATCCGCTGAATTTAAATGCCTGTGAAGGATCATTATCAAATTTCGCAAGTCGAAGCGCTGAAAACAAGGGTATCAATAACGGACTGAATATTTTAATATAAAAGGATGCATCCTGACCGGACCAAAAGTCTGCACTGTTATCAATACCTGAAAGATTTAACTGCAGTTTCAGTATCATAAGTCCCGGTAGTATTCCAAAACTGACAAGATCAGCCAGGGAATCAAGACTTTTACCAACTGCTGAGTATGCCTTAAGCATTCTGGCTGTCATGCCATCAAGGAAATCAAAAATTGCGGCAATAAAAATACAAATGGTGGCAATATACACATTTATCTCAACTATGTAATAAATACCGATGCAACCGCAGAGAAGATTAAGAGAGGTAAGGGTATTCGGGATGTGTTTGCGCATATTATTCCTTAATTTCCATTTAAGCCACACAAAGGTAATTACCTGTTTTGATAAACAAAATGAATATTGATTTAATTTCTTGGATACATCATCTCTTCATTCTTCTTTTAACCGCAAAATAACTATATTTACATCCTGGTTTGAATTTACTATGTTCCCGTGATCCCGTGATCCCTCGATCCCGTGATCCCTAAGATATAATTCCGATGATCACAAAATTTGCAGAATATCTATACTCCATCAATAACAACTATTGCTGTGATGTTCCTTCAATGACAGAAACACACAAATATGTTGATGATTTTGTTCATGTGCTATTCCCTATTAAGGAGAGTAAAAACCTTAGTCTCAGGGATTTCCAGATCCTTCTTGACAGGATGAAACTCCGGCTTAAGGAATTGTTAATTCCCCTTGAAAAAGAACTGGAGAAAACTCCAAAAGAAATTACAAATGATTTTTTTGAACATTTACCGGAAGTTTACAAGCTTTTACTGGATGATGCAGAAACCTTCATGAAGTCTGATCCTGCTGCTGAAAGAGTGGAAGAAGTGATTTTATGCTACCCCGGATTTTATTGTCTTACTGTACACAGGATGGCAAATATTCTTTATAAGATGAAAGTTCCGATACTTCCACGGGTCATGAGTGAATATGTTCACGGAAAGACCGGTATTGATATTCACCCGGGGGCAACTATAGGTAGAAATTTTTTTATTGATCATGGAACAGGGATTGTTATCGGGGAAACTACTGTTGTGGGAGATAATGTAAAGATATACCAGGGAGTTACATTGGGGGCATTATATGTGGAGAAGAAGCTTTCTGACACAAAACGTCATCCAACTATTGAGGATAATGTTATAATTTACGCAGGAAGTACTATTCTGGGAGGGAATACCATCGTCGGGCATGATACTATTATTGGAGGAAATGTCTGGCTTACTGAAAGTGTATTGCCATTTAGCGTTGTTTACAGGCAGCATAAGACTGTTATCAGGGACAGTAAGTCTTTTGAAGAACCCATTAATTTCTGTATTTAAATGATCAATATATGAAAGCACAGGATATTTTACAGACTATCGGGAGCACTCCTCATGTCAGGATAAACCATATTTTTCCATCCGGGTATGAAATATGGATGAAGCTTGAAAAAGCAAATCCCGGCGGCAGTATAAAAGACAGGATTGCATTAAGCATGGTTGAAGATGCTGAAAAGAAAGGAATTCTCAAACCGGGCTCTGTAATTATTGAACCTACCAGTGGTAATACAGGTATCGGGCTTGCGATGGTGGCAGCAGTTAAGAAGTATCGTCTTATCCTGGTGATGCCGGAGTCAATGTCAATGGAGAGAAGAATTATCATGGCTGCCTATGGGGCAGAGTTTGAACTTACTCCAAGGACACTGGGTATGAATGGGGCAATTGAAAAAGCCGGTGAACTTGCAGCATCTATTCCAAATGCATGGATACCTATGCAATTCTCAAATACCGCTAATCCGGAAATACATAGCACTACTACTGCTGTGGAGATTTTACATGATTTTCCGGAAGGATTCGATTATTTCATTACAGGAGTTGGTACAGGTGGACATATTACCGGTGTAGCAAAGATTTTAAAACAAAAATTTCCTTCACTACAGGTTTTTGCCGTGGAGCCGGAACTATCCGCGGTAATCAGCGGTGGACAACCGGGTCCTCACCCAATTCAGGGTATCGGACCGGGTTTCATACCGGAAAACCTTCACAGGCAATATCTCGATGGAACTATCCAGGTAAGTAAGGAAGATGCATTTTTATTCACAAGAAGGGCAGCAAAGGAAGAAGGGATTTTTGCAGGCATTTCAACTGGTGCTTCCCTTGCTGCAGTTAATAAAAAAATTTCAGATATGAAAGAGGGAGCTAAAATCCTTACATTTAGTTATGATACCGGAGAAAGGTACCTTTCCATTGACGATCTTTTTGTTATGAAATAAAATCTATGGATCATGAAGATCGCAGTTGATTTCGACGGTACTATCGTTGAACATAATTACCCTGAAATTGGCAGAGAGATGCTGTTTGCATTCGATACTCTCAGGGCTCTTCAGGATCAGAAACATCAATTGATATTATGGACCTTCAGATCGGGAAAATCACTTGAACAGGCAGTTGAATATTGCCGTAAGAATGGGATTGAATTTTATGCTGTCAATAAGAGCTATCCTGAGGAAGATTTTGACGAATCCGCAAGCAGCAGGAAGATACAAGCTGATGTCTTTATTGATGATAAAAATATAGGAGGATTCCCCGGATGGGGAGAAATATGGAGAATGCTGAATCCTTCCGAAGATTTAAACTATCGTGAGCAAATGAGAAAGCTACAGGAACGTAAGCCATGTTTCCTTAAGCGTTTCAAACGGATTTTTATGTAGGCAATGAAATTAAGATCATTTTTTATTCCGTTATTCCTGTCTGTATTCTTTGCAGGAGGCATTCCCTCATGTGTCGGGGAGGAAGGTAAAACACCGGGAGAGAGGAAGAAACCTGTTCGTAAAGCTGAAGAACACAGTCTTAAGGTAATAAAGCCCGGCTCTTCAGAAAGAGTAACTGCTGGTGAAAATATAAGCATTAACTTTGCATGGGTTGATACTATACATTCAACGGATTCAACGGAGATATTTCTTGATGCCACCCTGGCAGAAGTTTTGGGTCCAGGTACACTCTCAGCTGAAATAAGCACAAAGGGGATAGATCCAGGAACCCGAAGAGTCAGGGTAATCGTTCACCATACCTCAGGGAGAAAAGAAACCTTTGTATTCCAGGTTATCATTCTTTCGGAAATAATACCTGAACAATATACATATCGTGTAAAAAATCAATATCCCCATGATATTGGAGCTTATACTCAGGGATTCGAATACTCGCAAGGGTACTTTTATGAAGGTACAGGGCAATATAATGAATCAACTTTGCGTAAAACAGACATGCATACAGGGCAGATACTGAAAGCTAAGAATCTTCCAGGAGATATCTTTGGTGAAGGGATCACTATTTTACATGATAAAATTTACCAGATCACATACAGATCACAGGTTGGATTTGTATATGACCTGGAGAGCTTTGAACTGGTACAGAAAATCTACTACCAGAACCAGGAGGGATGGGGTCTGACAAATAACGGGGAACTTGTTATCATGAGTGATGGTACAAATAATATTTATTTCATGGATCCGGAGTATTTTCATGTTACGAGGAAGATAGAAGTGATGGATCATTCTGGCCCGGTAGATGCTCTTAATGAACTGGAATGGGTTGAAGGGAAAATATGGGCTAACCGGTATCTTACTGACGATATTGTTATTATTGACCCGGAATCGGGAAGAGTTGAGGGTAAAATAAACCTGTCCGGGTTGATAAAACAGGAGGATAAGCATTCCAAAATTGATGTTCTTAACGGTATTGCGTGGGATAAAGAAGGAAAAAGATTATTTGTTACAGGGAAATACTGGCCTGAAATTTTTGAAGTGGAGATCTTTAAAAGTAATAAATAATGAATGAAATTGCTTTCCCGGGTACTGATTATGCATATTTTTTCCCCTGGATAATGGAGATGCTTCCGGGAATTATTTCAAATTCAAAAGGTGAATGACCAAGGCTTTCTCCATCAGTTTCCAGGTAAACAGGTGAATTGGCCTGGATGCATATGCTCTTTCCCCTGAATGATTTTACTTTAGGATGATATATTATTGTTCCATTATAAAGTTTTCCCAGGTTCCTGATAACAGAAAATTTGCCAATTTTACGAATAACTGTGACATCGAATAAACCATCGGCGGGATCAGCGTTAGGCACCTGCATCATTCCTCCACCGTTATATTTACAAATACCGACATTAAGGCTGAAAACATTATCCCGCATTTTCTTTCCGTCAACTTCAATTGTAATTCCTGAAGAATGATATTTGAACAATCCGGTAAGAATGTTATAAAAGTAAAGAATTGCTCCGGATTTTCCTTTCTCTTTCAACCTGTTGGTTTTTTTTGCGACTACCGCATCGAAACCTGTGCCGGCAATATTAACAAAGTACCTGTTAAAGTACCTGTTATTTAAACTGAACTGGACCTTTCCTGCATCCTGGAGAAATATTTTCTGCTCTTTAATGACTTCAACAGCCTTTTTATAATCAGATGGTATTTCAAACATCCTGGCCCAGTCGTTACCTGTTCCGACAGGAATCATTCCAATAGTGATTTCGTTGCTGAAACAAATATTTTGTGCGAAAATTCCGTTTATCACTTCATTCAGAGTGCCATCTCCCCCAATTACGATAATTTTACGAAAACCTTCATTAATATATTTCCTTGTGAGAAGGATGGCATGGAATCTTCTTTCAGTAAAAACAGGATAATAATTGAATTTATTTTCTTTTAAAATGGAGTTTATCAAAGGCCAGTCTTTTCTGCACTTCCCTGTTCCTGCATTAGGATTGACTAATACGAGCCATTCATTTTTAGTCATATCACAGAAGTTTTAGGATTGAACTCCAAATATACATTAATTTTTTACACTAAAATTTATTATGTTTTTGGGTAATTTTTACCGATTAAGTTATATTTTTGAAAGAAATACAATTTGATGTTTTTAAAGTTATTTTTACCTTTTGCTTGAAAATAGATATATAGAGAGGGGTGCGTATTCTTCATAAACTGTTCATATCCTGTTAATAACCCTAAAATAAAATGTTAACAACACAGGGGATTCAGTTCATCTGAACCGGTTTTAAAATAGTAAATTTGAATCCCCTGATCACTACTGTTTTGATATAAAAATTATAAGTTCTTTGAAATCTTTTGCAGATAAGGATTACAGCATTTTTTAAAGCTCAAACGATTTGAATTGATAGTTTTGTTTAAAACATGACTATCAAATGAATCACGGAAAATATGCTTTTGCTCAGATTTTCGAATTTGTATCGCACAATGATTTTTTGAAATGTGTTAACAGGTACAATGGCGATTATAAGACTAAACATTTCAGTTGCTGGAAACAATATCTTTGTATGGCTTTTGGTCAATTAACCCACAGGGAAAGTCTTTCAGACACGGCACTTTGTATTAAAGCCAATTCTAAAAAATTGTACCATATGGGTATTGGCAGCGCAATAAGCAAATCAACATTGAGTAAAGCCAATGAAAATAGAGATTGGCGAATTTATCAAGACTTTGCGTTATTACTTATTGCTCAAGCTAAAGTGCTTTATGATAGAGATAATCAACTTGAAATCGATTTTAAAAACAATGTCTTTATTATCGATTCATCCATTATCAATTTATGCTTAAGTCTATATCCATGGGCAAAGTTTCGTGAAGCCAAAGCTGCTGTTAAGCTTCATACAAAAATGGATGCCAAAACCTCTATCCCTGATTTTATTCATATCTCGGATGGGAAAATGCATGATGTCAATTTTCTTGATATGATTACAATTCTCCCATATAGCTTTTATGTAATGGATAGAGGATACCTGGATTTTTCACGACTTTATCGTATACATATAGCACAAGCGTATTTCATTATCCGGGCTAAAAAGAATTTTGATTTTGAGCGCATATATTCAGCAACTGTTGACAAATCAACTGGAATTAAATGTGATCAAACCATCAAACTGTGCGGCTTCTATGTTTCAAAAGACTATCCAATAAAAATGCGAAGAGTTAAGTTCTATGATATTGAGACTGACAAAACATTTGTTTTTTTGACTAATAACTTTGAACTTAAAGCCTTGGAAATAGCCACCCTTTATAAACATCGGTGGTTCATAGAAACCTTCTTCAAATGGATAAAGCAGCATTTGAAAATTAAGTCCTATTGGGGACGAAGTACAAATGCAGTTAAAACGCAAATCTGGATTGCAATTTCGGTTTATGTAATTGTGCTTATCTTAAAAAAGAAATTAAGATTGACACAATCAATCTACGAAATTCTACAAATTTTGAGCATAAACATATTTGATAAGGACCCTCTATATCAGCTGTTTAGTAAACCTAATCTGCAATATTTCAAAGAACAAAATTATAACCAATTGAAATTATTTGACTTATAACGAAACGCTAGTGTAACGAACTATTGAATTATGAAAACAGTAAGAAAAAAATTTTTAATAATAGTAGAAAAGACTGATACGGGTTTTTCCGCATTTTCTAAAGATTATCCGGTTTATACAACTGGCAGAACAATTACTGATTTAATGAATAACGCATTAGAAGCTTTAGCTTTACATTTTGAAGAAGAAAATATTAGATTAACGCATGAAAATTTAAAATTTGAGATTGATTTTAAACAATTTTTTCAGTACTATAAAGTATTGAATGCGAAATTTTTAGCTGACAAAATTGGTATGAATCCCACATTATTGTCTCAATACGTTCAAGGGCGTAAAAAACCTTCTGAAACACAAACAGAAAAGATTTTAAAAGGAATTCATCAAATTGGGCAGGAACTTTCAGAAATAAATTTATTTTATAAACATTAACCACACAAGCGGTAAACATTAATATAAAATTATAAAATAGTATAATTCGTCGTAACTACTCAGGTATTTAGGCTGTAGGTTGATAGACTGTAGGAATATACCAGACTGTATTAACCAAAGAGTTGTTTAGCCTGCTGATGAGGCATATTTGAACAAGAACAAATTTCGGGTATGTTGATTAGATTTTTATCGGAATTCTAAAAACCTTCAGCCTTCAGTCTAAGTAACCTGAGTAGTTACAATTCATCAAATTTTTATAGAAATGCAAACTATATATATTTCGTTCTTTTTACTAATACTATCATTACCATCTGTTATTTTTGGCCAGGCAGAAGATAAAAAATCAATTATTGCCCGTAGAGCAGTTGTCACAAAACTGGGAGACGAATTTATATTCACTGAAGGTCCTGCAGTTGACAGGGCAGGTAATGTGTATTTCACCGATCAGCCTAATGATAAAATATTGCGATGGGATGCTGTGTCAGGCGAAATAACCACATTTTGTGATAAAACAGGGCGTTCAAACGGTATGTATTTTGATCTCACGGGAAACCTGGTTACCTGTGCAGATATGCACAATCAGCTCTGGAGCATTGATATTACCGGCAAACAAAAAGTATTGATTGATAATTACAAGGGGAAATTATTCAACGGGCCTAATGATCTGTGGATTGATCCCAAGGGGGGCATTTATTTTACAGACCCTTTATATAAAAGAAATTACTGGGAACGTGATCCTGAAATGCAGCAGGATGGTGAACATGTGTATTACCTGACACCAGACCGGCTGCAGCTTATATGTGTGGATAATAAACTTCAGAAACCTAATGGTATCATCGGCACCCCTGATGGCAAAACATTGTATGTTGCTGATATTGGAGCAAAGAAGACATATTCATATGATATCGAACCGGATGGTTACCTGGTAAACAGGAAACTCTTTGCTGAGATGGGTTCAGATGGAATGACCATTGATAGTAAAGGAAATGTGTATCTAACAGGTAATGGAGTCACAGTATTTGATAAAAACGGAGAGCAGATTGCCCATATACCTGTTGATGCCAGGTGGACAGCCAATGTGTGTTTCGGTGGCACAGACCGCAAATTATTATTTATAACCGCAATGGATGCTGTATATGGATTAAAAATGAAAGTCAGGGGTGTGAATTAAACCGATCCCCCCGATCCCCCCGATTCCTACGCAGGGCGTGCCCTGCGCCTACACCAGCCATCGCTCAACTGCTTTCTACCCCAATCCCCTTGATCCCGTGATCCCTTGATCCCGTGATCCCTTTTTTACGATCTTCCCCAAAGAAAAACATACACGCTAATAGTTGCTGCACTGATCAGTATCGCTGCAATTTTGGCATATTTCCACTCAGTGATATTCACTTTATGGTTATCCTCCATAACATAGTATGACTTTACAGGGTAAAAATAAGACACAAAGTACATTATCGCTATCATCCCTACGAACATAATACCCCATACATGAACATTATGAATTCCTATGTCGATGATAAAGGTGGTAAAGAAGTAAAATATAATACCTGCTGTGAGAGATACTTTGATCCCTGCTGCTGATACATGTTTCAGGAAAAATCCTGCAATAATGATAGTTCCCAGGGGAATATAGGAAAATCCCACCAGGGTTACCATTAATTGATACATTCCTTCAGGTGCATTGGACATCAGGGGAGCAGTAAGGATGGAAAAAATCGAAAGGATGATGGAAGTGTTTTTCCCTACCTTTACAAGTTTTTCTTCATCTGCTGTTTTATTTATCAGGACTTTATAGATATCTAGTGAGTAGATTGTTGCCGCACTGTTGATTACACTGTTAAAAGTACTTAAAACGGCACCCATCATTACTGCTGCAAAAAAACCAATAAAATAGACAGGAAGCACCCTTTTTACCAGCATCGGATATATTGAATCCTGCTGACTGTATAGGGAATCACCAAAATAATAAAACCCGATTACTCCCGGAAGGGCTATAATGACAGGAATAAGGATTTTGAAAACAGCTGTAAGTAACAGGCCTTTTTGTGCAGTTGCCAGGTTTTTTGCCCCCAGTGCACGTTGAATGATGGATTGATGCATGCTCCAGAAATATATCTGGCATATAATAAGTCCTGTAAAAATTGTTCCAAAAGGGAGGACAGAGTCCGGGGCACCTATAACACTGAATTTTTCCGGTACAAGATCATGAACCTTCCCTAAACCGGCTAAAATATTTCCATCACCGATATTTAATAATGCCAGAACAGGTATAAGCAATCCACCTATCAGCAGCCCGATCCCGTTGATTGAATCGGAAACCGCAACAGCCTTCAAACCGCCGAATATACTGTAAATGGATCCAATGACCCCTGTCACAATTACCACGATCCATATTCCTTCCTGCTTCGATATCCCGAATACTTCTGATACATTAAAAATACTCTCAAAGTTTATGGCTCCTGTATATAATACTATAGGTAAAAAGGTTATTACAAAAGACAGAACCAGCAGGCTGGCTGCGTAAACCCTTGTGCCCTGGTCAAATCTTAGTTCGAGAAATTTCGGTATAGTAGTAAGTCCCATTTTCAGATAGCGGGGAATTAAATATAAAGCTCCCAGGATCAGACCAATAGAGGCTGTGACTTCAAAACTGATGATGATCAGCCCGTTTTTATATGCATTACCGTTCATCCCAATTAAATGCTCAGTTGAAATATTTGTGAGCAGCATTGAACTGGCAATAACAAATGCACTCAGGCTTCTTCCTCCAAGAAAATACCCGTCTGAAGAATGAAGGTTCTGGTTTCTTAATCTGTACCAGGCATAAAATGCAACAAATCCGGTGAAAGTGAGAAAGGTTAGTAGTGTCCACATAATGTAATGTAAATTATTATAAGTAATCCTGAAAAACAGCCAGGCAAGGGAATGATTTTCCCTGGTTTGGATATAAAAGTTTCAAAAAATGATATTATCATACTTTGGACAGAAATGCAAAAACCAACTGAAAAATCCGGGAATAATTACCTTATGTACAATTCAAAGTTCATTTTCCGCTGGAAAAATAATATTTTCTCCCATAATTTTATTGATTTTGTTAAAATATATCTGAAAACTTGCTTATTTAAAAATCATTTCGCTATTTTGCGAAATAATTAAATGATTATAAATATAGAAGTAATGAAGCTTATTATTAAAGTATTAGGTTCCGGTTGTATGAAATGCAAGAAACTTGAGAGTCTTACAAATGAGGTAATAGCTGAGAACAATTTCAATGCAGAAGTAATTAAAGTGGAAGATATTGTTCAGATCATGAAATATAATATCTTTTCCACGCCTGCCCTGGTAATTAATGAGAAGGTAGCATCCAAAGGATATATACCTGGTAAGGAAGAGATTAAAAGACTTATAGAAAATGCAATCAACAATTAAAAAAGTATCATTTTCTCCGGAAGTATTGCAGATGGCTAAATATGCAAGAGCAATGAGTCATCCTGCCAGGATTTATATCCTGAAAAAACTCTCTGCAATGCATTCCTGTTGTTACAGTGGTAACCTGGTGGATGAATTGCCTATTGGCCGTTCCTCGCTGTCGCGCCATCTGAAAGAACTGAAGTATGCAGGATTGATACAGGGGGAAACTGAACCACCGTATATTAAATATTGCATAAACCGTAAGAATTGGGATGAAGCGAGGAAGTTGCTGAAAGAATTTTTGGGGGAATGAGGGGAATAAGTGAATACGTGACTATGTGGTTGAGTGATTACGTAGCAACCCTAGAGACGCACGGCTGTGCGTCTTCTGTAATTGAGCAATTATTTTTTCGTAGAGACGTGACATCAGGCATGTTTCAACAATCTGTATATAAAGAGCATCTCTAAAGTAATAAAATACCTGAAAAGAATATTAATTAAAAGCAATATATATGAAATCCCGGATTATAACAGTGATAATGGCAATTCTTCTTTTTGGCTGCGGACAATCGGGGACCAAAGAGATCAAAAAGGTTTCGGATACCGGACTTTATGATGAAGCGAAGGTAATGATATATTATTTCCACGGGAAACAGCGCTGTCCTACATGTATTGCAATTCAGAAAGTAACAGAGGATGCGTATGTAAATTTCCTGGCTGATAATGAGAATGTGAAATATAAAGAGGTGGATATCTCTTTAAAGGAAAATGAAGCGCTGGCTGAGAAGTATGAAATAACCTGGAGCAGTTTGATCATTGCTTCAGCTGGTGAGTATAAAAATCTGACAGAATATGCTTTTGGGTTAGCTTTAAGAAATCCTGAAGTTTTAATTGATTTGATAGTTAAAGAAACAAATAATCTCCTTAACAACTAATCTTTATTGACATGAAAAGAACGTTATTATTTCTATGCTTTGCTTTTATAGGCAGCATAATTACAAATGCTCAAAAAGCTGAAGTACTTTACTTTAAAGCTGATCTTCCCTGCTGCCAGGCCCGGGCTTGTAATAACCTTGAAGCTGGTATCAGAAATATTATTGAATCGTATTATAAGGACGGCAGCGTGGTTTTTAAAACAGTAAAACTCAGTGACCCGGCAAATAAAGAGTTAATCGACAGATTCAGTGCCAAATCACAAACAGTTATTGTTATTTGTTCCAAAAAAAGAGGAAAAGAAAGTGTAACAGACATTTCAGAAATTGTCAGGTCATTTGCCAGAAGCTATGATACAGCAAGTCTGGAAAAAGATTTAGTAGCGGTAATAAATGAAGGTGTAAAATAAGATGGAGTTTTTACAGAATCTCTCTGCCGGTTCACAGTTGCCTGTTTTCACTGCTTTTATACTTGGGCTTATGACTTCGATCAGTCCTTGCCCGCTGGCAACCAATATAGCTGCCATTGGTTATATCAGTAAGGATTTGCAGAGTAAAAGGAGAATTTTTTTAAATGGAATTCTATATACACTTGGAAGGATTTTAAGTTACACTCTCCTGGGAGTTATCCTCATTCTTATTTTAAAACAGGGAACGAGTATTTTTAAAATACAGAAGGCAGTGGGTACTTACGGGGAGTTATTTATTGGTCCCCTGCTTATATTGATTGGGATTTTTATGCTGAACCTGATTAAGATCAATTTCTCACTTTTTAGTGGATTTTCATCTAAAATTGAAGATAAGGTCAGTAGGGGAAAAGGATGGGGCGCCCTGTTGATGGGGATTATTTTTGCTCTTGCTTTTTGTCCGTATAGCGGGGTGTTATATTTTGGAGGACTGATACCCCTGTCAGTATCTTCCACTGCCGGTTATACACTTCCTGTATTCTTTGCAATTGCAACCGGACTACCAGTAATTATTTTTGCATGGATACTGGCCTTTAGCATTGCAGGAATAGGAACGGTTTATAACAGAATTAAAACTTTTGAATTCTGGTTCAGACGAATTGTGGCTGTGATTTTTATAATTATTGGTTTATATTATTGCTGGATAATTATTAGATAATTTGATAATTTGATAATTTGATAATTTGATAATTTGGTGATTTGATGATTTGATGATTTGATGATTTAGTGATTTAGGGATGCTGTTCTCTTGTGCCTTTTTACCCGTGATCCCGTGATCGCGTGATCCCTTCATTTTTATTTAGTGATTTGATGATTTAAAATGTAAAATAATCAAAATTTTATACCTTAATGAAGATACTGATTCTTTGCACTGGGAACTCTTGCCGAAGTCAGATGGCTCAAGGCTTCCTGCAGTCGTTTGATAAAAACATCAAGGTGTATTCTGCGGGAACACAAGCATCCGGAAAGGTAAATGATAAAGCCATTGAGGTAATGAAAGAGGTGGGTATTGATATAAGCCTTCATACATCCGATCCGGTGGATAAATATCTTAATGAAGAATGGGATTATGTAATTACGGTTTGTGACGGGGCAAATGAAAACTGTCCTGTTTTCCCGGGAAAAGTAACACACCGTTTACATATAGGATTTGAGGATCCTTCCCATGCTAAAGGTACTGATGAGTTTATATGGAGTGAATTCCGCAGAGTAAGGGATGAGATTAAGAATAAGTTTTATGAATTTTATGTTAAAAATTTGAAAATTAACTGATTTGAAGATTAACTGATTTGAAGATTAACTGATTTGAAGATTTGAAGATTAACTGATTTGAAGATTAACTGATTTGAAGATTTGAAAATTATGAGAAATGACAAAGACAACTTAATAGTAAAGCTTTCGTTAGAATTCGCACTTGAAATTATAGAATATACAGAGCTTTTGGAAGAACATAAAAAATATGTTGTTGCCAAACAGCTTTTAAAATCAGGGACTTCAATAGGAGCTAATATTAGAGAAGCTCAAAATGCAGAAAGTAAAGCCGATTTTATTCATAAAATGAAAATCGCAGCTAAAGAAGCAGATGAAACAGAATATTGGTTAACCTTATGCGGACTTTCTAAAAAATATCCTAAGAATTTACCATTGAAAGAAAAGCTATTGTCTATTAGTCGTATTCTTTCAAAAATTATCAGTTCTTCAAAATATAATCCGAATGAACTTTAATCTATATCATTTTCAAATATTCAAATTGATACATTTTCAAATTTTCAAATTGATTTATTTTCAAATATTCAAATTGATACATTTTCAAATTTTCAAATTGATACATTTTCAAATATTCAAATTGATTTATTTTCAAATATTCAAATTGATTTATTTTCAAATATTCAAATTGATTTATTTTCAAATATTCAAATTTACTCATTTTCAAATTGATATATTATGAAATCAGAAGATTTAAAATTGATAGTCAAAGAGAAATACAGCCAGATTGCAACTCAATCAAATGACCAGGATGATGCTTCATGTTGCTGTACTTCAGGATGTTGTTCAACCAGTGAGTATTCCGTGTTTAATGATACTTATAAAGATGTTGAGGGTTATAGTCCTGAGGCTGATTTAGGTCTGGGATGTGGTATCCCTACTGAATATGCCGGTATCAGGAAGGGAGATACATTAATTGATTTGGGATCAGGCGCGGGAAACGACTGCTTTGTGGCCAGATCCCTGACAGGTGAAAGTGGCAAAGTTATAGGTGTTGACATGACTGATGCGATGGTGGAAAGAGCCAGGCTAAATGCTGCAAAACTTGGCTATAATAATGTTGAGTTTCACCTTGGAGATATTGAAAACCTTCCACTTGACAATAATTTAGCCGATGTGGTGATCAGTAATTGTGTATTAAATCTTGTACCTGATAAAATTAAAGCTTTTAGCGAGATATACAGAGTTTTAAAACCAGGCGGGCATGTATCCGTTTCCGATGTGGTGCTCAGGGGTGAGTTACCCGGGAAAATACGGGAAGCTGCGGAAATGTATGCAGGATGTGTTTCGGGGGCAGTTCAACTTGTAGATTATCTTAGAATAATGGAAAATTCAGGTTTTAAAAATATCAGGATCAACAAGGAGAAATTGATCACAATTCCCCGGGATATCCTCCTGAAATATCTTACTGGTGATGAAGCGGATTTGTTTATTAACTCAGGATCAGGAATTTACAGTATTACGGTTTATGCGGAAAAACCAGCTTTATAACTATAAAAAGTATGATTGAAAAAAGTATCAAAAGATTATCTTTCTTTGACCGGTATTTAACTTTGTGGATCTTTCTTGTAATGTTTGCCGGTGTGGGAACAGGAGATCATGAACTGGCTATTGCTGTTGGTATTGCAGTTTTCGGGATCAACTCACAGGCAGCATTTGCAACGGTAATTGGCCCACTTGTTGAAGTACCGGTACTTATTATACTGGTAAATGTAGCCTTGTTTTTTAAACGTAAATTATATTCTTAAAATAAGAAAAAGATGAGCTTCGCTTCCATTCCTTCTTATCCTCAGACTTTCTGTGGACAGGGGGGAAGTTGTAGCTGTAATTATTAATAATTTTAAATAAAATTGTAATATGAATGTAACAGAAAATGCACTTAAGCAGTTCAAAACTGCTATTGATCAGTACGATAAACCGGGTTCGGGAATACGAGTTTATGCAGGTAGCGGATGTTGCGGACCTGCTGTGGAGTTGAGTATCGAAGAACTGGGTTCCCCGGGCGATACAGTTTTAACTATCGATGGAGTAGACTTTTTTATAGAACCAAAAGCTGATCAAATGATGTCAAATGTCACCATTGATTTCAGAGACAATGGTTTCAGATTAGATGGAATTAAAGGAAGCGGTTGTTGCGGATAGGATATTGAAATAGATTATTAAAAATTTTTAAAATTTCATTTCGTTATTTTACGAAATATTAAACTGATGGAAACTAAAAAAGAACTTAGAATTTTACTTTGGATTGCCGCTGTATTCGCTTTGGCTTTTTTCCTACCTATAGAGAGTACCCGCTTCAATACTGCAATAGTGGCAACATTTGATCTGGTTAAATGGTATGCGCGGGAGCATGTTGTACTATGTCTGTTGCCCGCTTTCTTTATTGCCGGAGTGATAGCTGTGTTTGTAAGCCAGGGTTCTGTATTGCGCTATTTTGGCGCCAACGCAAAGAAATGGCTTGCCTATTCGGTTGCAGCTGTCTCCGGCACGATCCTCGCAGTTTGTTCATGTACTATCCTGCCTCTGTTTTCCAGTATTCATAAAAGAGGAGCAGGCTTAGGCCCGGCAATTGCGTTTTTGTATTCAGGTCCTGCCATTAATATCCTGGCGATAATATTAACAGCACGTATACTGGGATTTGAGATGGGAGTCGCCAGGGTGATCGGCGCTGTGACGTTCAGTGTTGTAATCGGGGTAATTATGTCGCTTATTTACCGGAAGGAAGAAAAAGCAAAAAGAGAAGAACAAATGAATATTGATTTGCAACCTGAAAAGCGCCCGATGTGGCAAACTTCATTACACTTCTTTACTCTCATACTGATTCTTGTTTTTGCCAACTGGGGAAGCCCTGCCGGTAATGATACCTCCAGCCTATGGTATTATATCTGGACTTATAAATGGTTTATAACCGGTTTTTTCTCTTTTTTACTTGTTTACTCTCTGATTTACATTCTTAAGATAAACTGGAAATGGGTAATAACTGCTGTTATCACAACAGCTGCATCTGTATTTTTATCCGATCATTTTATTGACAATCCGGAGTTAATTCCTATTGTGCCGATGCTGGTTGGTATTGCAGCATTAAGTATAATAACCTTATATGATAAAAATGAACCTGAAAATAAGGAATGGACATTAGCTACATGGGATTTTACAAAACAAATCATACCGCTCCTGGCAATCGGGGTTATTGCTGCCGGTTTCCTTCTGGGGTCAACCCATGATGATGTGGCAATACCAGGCGTTATCCCTAATGAATGGATTGCCTGGCTGGTAGGTGGTAACTCAGTTTTTGCAAACTTTTTTGCATCCATTGTAGGTGCATTCATGTATTTCGCGACGCTTACAGAAGTGCCTATATTACAAGGGTTAATTGCCTCAGGGATGGGGAAAGGGCCGGCACTGGCAATGCTGTTGGCCGGGCCCGCATTATCACTTCCCAATATGTTGGTTATCAGGGGAGTTATTGGGACTCAGAAAACCGTTGTTTTTGTTTCACTTGTTGTGGTAATGGCTACTATATCCGGGATGGTGTATGGTTCGCTATTTTAAAGGATTATTTAGAACCTGTTAATCATTATATGAAGGCCAGGAAAAAAGTTTGATGGAATGGTGTGCGTTGTATTCCTCATTCTTCTCCCTTTATCCGTTTTATTTCTTTATCAAAATCTGATTCATATTCCGAATCTTGTTTAATCCTGAATTTTTCAAATTGTTTTGTTGCTAACTTCTTTGCAATCTCTGCTGAAATAGAACCTGCATTTTTTAGTACTGAATAGTCATTGAATTGTAAAAACGCATCAAGTTTCTCAACCCAATCTTTCATTTTCATGGGGATTTGTCTTGCTGCTTGATTTTCAGCATAATCCAGATACATTACAACAATTCGGTTGAGTTCGTCTATTTCCTTTATATTCAGGTAGTTTTTAGCAACCGAAACATCTGATTTTAAGATTTTACCTTTGGGAGAATTTTTCCATGTAGTCAATCCCATATTTGGTAATTCAGCTTTGGCTCTTGATGAAATTATCTCTGGTGCTGTTTGTCCTGTAGTAGCCCAATGTAATTTATTTTGTACGGTCTTATAAAAAGTTAAGGTAATTTCTGCCTTCGGGTCATAATCAATACTGCACTCTGAATATATATCGGTGATCTTTTGATAAAACCTGCGTTCACTTGCCCGTATTTCCCTAATTCGTTCGAGCAATTCATCGAAATAATCTTTACCGAAAAGTTTTTTCCCTTGTTTCAAGCGGTCATCATCAAGTACAAACCCCTTAATTATAAATTCCTTTAAGGTTTTTGTTGCCCAAATACGAAATTGTGTAGCTTGCAGAGAATTAACCCTGTAACCGACTGAAATAATTGCATCGAGATTATAAAAATCAAGATTGCGGGAAACCTCCCTGCCTGCTTCAATTTGAACTGTCCGGATTTTCCGGACAGTTGCTTCGCGTTGTAACTCATTAGAGTTGTATATGTTGCCTAAGTGTTCGCTAATAGTTTTCTTTGTTACGCCAAACAATTCGCCCATTGCTTTCTGAGTAAGCCAAACCGTTTCGTCCTGAACAATTACTTCAAGTTTAAGGTCACCTTGTGGGGTGGTATATAGTATGATTTCAGAGTTTTTCATTTTCCAATTTTAATTTTTCCATTTATCTTATCAACTTTCTGTATGCATAAGAGCAATCCCTACTTTCAATAATTCTTATTTAATCCTATTTTAAATCAAAAAGTTAATAAGTAATTGAGTTAATTTTTTCTTTTTTCAAATCTGCAATTGTTTTAATGCATGTCATTTTTTAGGCTTGCGTACAACTCTTATTTTAATCCCTTCGGGATTATTAAGACTTCAATTTACACAATTTTCAAAAAAAACCCATTTTTTGTCTGAGGTCAATATCAATTTGTATCATTAAGTCTTTATTATTATATCGAACTCACTTTGGTTTAAATAAAATACTTCTTCACTAATTGTTCCAGCCCGGGACTTCCTTCCAGTCCTCCGTCTTTATTGATCCTCGTAAAGTTCGCAGTCTCATACAAAACAAATCCGTTCCATGCCTGATCATTTTTTACCATTTCAAGTTCCCGGCGTGTAAAAGGATAATTATCGGGATCCTGGAATTTCAGCTCTTTCATGTTTCCCTGGAAATAAAAGGGTTTACTGGCTTCTCTGGTTACAGCACTGAAAGTTTCCAGGACTTGTTGGAGGTTCCATTGCCGTAATGTCCATGCTCCCCTGAATTCAAGATCATCTGCAATTTCGCGTACCCAGGTTTCCCATTGCCATTCAAAATTCTGTGGGATATAATTTAACTGGTGGCTACGGTCATCAGGCATCAGCATTTGTGAATAGAGATGAATAGTTAGATTTTTACCTCGTTTCCTGATAAGTTCCCGTGCTTCCCTTAAAAATTGGGTGTATGCACTTCCGTTGATTTTCCTGATCTCTGGATAATCAGTTTTCCCTTTCGCTGCTTCCAAAACAGGTTCATTGAATCCATACTCCCATTCTTCGGGTGATCTCGTATGGTTTGATGTTCTTATATTGATGCCGTCAACACCCTTATCCAGGCAGAATCTTACCATATCAAGCCAGTGATTGCGAACTTCAGGATAAATAGGGTGGAGGTTACCCAGCATGTATTCGGGTTTGCCGCAGGCAACTGCTATATATCCCACTTTATCAAGGGTGAGAGGTGTTGTAATTTTGATGTTTTCTTCAAAATTGTAGAAGTCATTATAGTGTTCCTGTGCTTTTACCGTATCGGTGAATTCAGATTTCACTTCAGGTAACCGGAAATAACGCACAATATCGTCATACAGGCAGTTATCGTATAAACTTCTGTGATCTTCATAGTTTTCCTGTCCTGTACTTTGAATAAAAGGAATATTATTTCCATCAGGTGAAATTATTTCGATGATACTTCCTCTTTCATTAGTAAAATCACCATCCTTATCAGTCAGTGAGCATCGGATAAGGATATACTTATGATTTTCAGGTAGTTCAAGTCCTTCAATATGAATAATCCGGCATACCTGGCTTTTTGGATAGGTAGCTCTCCATTCTGTTGATTCCCTGAATGAAACGGGCCCTTTATACAGTTGATAACCATTATTTTTATTGCTTGTCCATATGGAAAGGTGTTCAGGTTTTACACGGGTAGGGTTATTATCTCCTTTCACCAGCCTGATAGCAGACACTGGTCCTTTGAATTCGTATGTTCCGGGACGCCGTTTCAGGCAAAGATGTGGATTTTCGGCAACAAATGGGCGTGCAATAGGGAATATCCCTCTCATATCTTTCAGGGCAACTGCTTTTTCGGGGAAAGGTAAGGAATGTGGATGCGGACTGCTAAATCCTCCTCCTTCAAAGGGTTTTATCTCAGCGTAAAATTCCAATCCGTGGGTGTGTGCTGATTGAACAGCTTCCGCCAGCAAATCAAAGCCTCCCTGCCGGGGATCATAGAAGTTCCAGATTGTGTCAAGTATCCATTGGTGACGTGTGACTCCCAGGGAAGCAAGGTATTTATGCAAAGCATCAAGATGGATGCGGTCAAACAGGAATTTCCCATGCAGAATATTGTCAAAATAGTCTGTTGTAGCAAGGAGTTTTTTCTTATTGCTGCCGATTCCGGAGCTTGTACATGATACCTGTGTAAACGGTAAAGCTGTACTGCTAAATGCAATAGTCCCAATCCCGCATGCTGTGCGGTTAAGAAAGGAACGGCGGGTGATTTTTGATGACATAATTTACAAGGTAAAAATATTTCCTTAGTGTTCCTTCGTGAAATCCTTAGTGTACTTCGTGGTAAAATATTTTTTTAACCACAAAGAATCACGAAGGTTTTCACGAAGGAACACTAAGAAATGATATTTAAATTATAAGAATTGATGTTAAAATTTTGTCCACTCCGAAAAGTCGAATTTACTATTTTCAATTATTTTACTCCCCCCCAGCCCCCTATAGGGGGAGAGCTTATAAATCAGCAACTTGCAAAAAGTCCCCCTTGGGGGATTTAGGGGGAAATGACTTTTCGGAGTATGCTCAATATTTTAATTTATTAAATATATTATTCAAATTGAACAGAATACACATCTGCATCCTTCAAAACAAATCTCAATCGTATAGTTTTTCCTTCAAGTGATGACAGATCGCTGCCATTTTCCCACTTTATAACCCGTTTTAATGTATCTCCATAAATTAAGGAACATTCCCGGAGTGTAAATCCTGGTATAGGATTCCCGTCTTTATCCTGTATTTCAACTTTTATACTTCCGGCTGCAGAAGTGGAGAAGTTAAGTGTAAGTTGTTTACCTGTAAAAGTAAGGGGTTTTGTTATCATTTCTCCGCCACTCATAGGGGCTGATACTGAGACAAAACCATCTATTCGCAGGGTATATCTTCTCAGGGAGCAGCTTTTACCTGTCCAGTAGTTTTCTATGGCATAAAATGATAATTCATCCGGGGCACCTTCAAGAGCTGATCTGGTTTCAACAAATGACCATGCAATATATTGTTGTCCATAGTTCCATGTCCCTGCACGTTCAATACCGGGGGGGAGAAATGATTCATTCCAGCGTTTGAATAAGACACCATCACGACTGACCATAACAAGGGCTTCGGTCATTGCTGTTCCATATCTTTTTTTGAATCCTGACCGCCATTCACGGTTTTCAAGTTCCGGTAAAGCCTTTAAAGATTCATCCCACTCACGTTCTGTATAGCGGGTAGGAAAACCAATATAGATGTGGGGTGCACGGTAATAGGGTTTAATCACGTTTGTGTAAAGATGCTCTAAAGGTGAATCAACATAAGTCAAATCCTTTTGTTCATACCAGGTAATCAGATCTTTTGACCTGGCTGTACGGATTGAGCGTATCCCTTTATAAGGAGTATCGGATGTTCCCTCAGTAAAATATCGCCAGTATGCACGGTATTCACCTTTGTCATTATCCCAGAACGCCAGGTTCTGTGAATCAAAAGCCCCATCGGTAATGACAGGAGTATTTGTCATTGGATTCCAGTGTATCCCGTCAGGAGACTTAAAGATATAGAGTCCTCTTGGCTCATGTGAGCGGAGAACGGCCTTATATAGGGCATCAGGACTGACATTGGGATTCTCGTCCTTAAACACGGCAGGATGGCCGCCATCTGCGTTAACTCCTCCCATCTCACCATTGATGAATACTATATTATTCTTTTTTGACCCGTTGAATTCATAAAGCTTGAGATCTGGCCGTTGCCAGTGTATCCCGTCATTACTTTCAGCATAACAGCAAAACAAAGGATGATCATCAGTTTTTACTTTTCCCGGTTCAACAGTCAACTGCCAGGCTTTGTAATACATCCTGTATTTATCTCCATCTTTAAAGATACTATTATATCCGCAGCCGCTTCCTTCCCAGGGTGCATCATAATTCATTACGATTTCCTGTGGTACAGGATGATGTAACCTTTGTGCGGCATTGCCTGTAAAGTGATCGATAATATAATCATCTATAAACAGTTCGAGTCGGGAACCTATATGCAGGACAGTATCAGAATTGGAGGTTGAGCCAGAAGCCAGTCCGGAATCCGTATGAACAGTAAAACCGTAGGATATACTGAATAATAAGAAAAACAGGAATAGAAGGGTGTATATGGGATAATAACGGGATGATAGAGTTGGTTTCATTGACATATAGATTTAATTATTAAAATCCCAAAAATACTAAAACAGGCAATATGATCAATAGTAATTTTTTGCTTCATCGACGGGGCTGTTTAAAAAGTATTTCAACCACAAAGGACTCAAAGTATGCACGAAGGACACTAAACATATATTATTGATTAATAATTCTTTGTGTTCTTTTTGGTTTCCTTTGCGTCCTTTGTGCCGTGCCTGCCTGCCGGCAGGGTTAAATATATTTTTACTTTTAGGCAGCCTCGCCTGAGTAAATTCCCGATATTCCTGCCATCGTTACAACCCACCTCTGAAGGAGTTCACGGAAATATCCTTACCACCTTACTTTCATTCACATCAACATCAGCGTTCACATCAACAATCGTCAGGTTACCTGAGTGAAAAGTCTGTCTGACCTCACCACCGCTTACCCGGTAATTATCTTTTTTCATCACAAAACGTATTCTGCATCCTGGCAGATCCACCGGGAAATGATTAGTGATCATTGCTTCATTCTTTTTTGCAGATCCATCATTTGGATGTTTATAATTTAAGGTAAGATTGAGCTCTAATTCATTATAGTTAGCGATGGGGTTTTTACAGAACCGTAAAGGAGGTGTATATGTAAAGGAGTCTGATTGAATATAAAAGATGCGAAAGAAACCCAGTATCTCTTCCCAGTTTGCAATCTCCCCGCTTCTGCATACAGCACCGGGACGGGTACTAAGCGTGGGAGTAGTTCCCACATATTCATGAAACGGTGTGTGACGATGACCATTTAGCAGGATATTGATCCGGTGCTTATTAATGAAAGCAGTATCAATGCGGTCAGGTCTGTGCTGGGCCATTATACGGACTGAACCTTGTCCGTTTTCCTCCAGGAATTTTTCGAGTACTTTCCCCTGTAAGCCCGACATAGGGGAGGAGTCGGGGATGTCAATTACAGGGTCGCCCAGGAAATCATCTGTGGCCATTACTCTTGTGCCGGCATAAGAAAATCCATAAACACGCAGGCCGCAAAGCCTGTTCCATTGTGATGATAATTTATAATATTCATCATTTTTTAAGCCATAGAAATCATGGTTTCCGGGCAAACTGAATGTTGGGGAATTAAACCCGTAAACTCCTGAGAATCCTTTAGCTCCGGAGAAATAGTTTTTATATTTTTCTTCAACAAGGGGCTTTTGATCAGCATTATACAGTTTAATTCCTCCCCAGCCGGTTGAATCAGCGTTGATGCGTGTATAGTGATGGATAATATCCCCGGTGACTATCACAAAATCGGGATTAATGATATTGGCTACCTTCACAAACTGGTCAAGTAATTCCAGTTCTTTGGCATAACCGTTTTCCGATGTTCCTTCCCATTGCCTTGAAATATGTAAATCAGAGATATGGATAAAACTGTGGTTTGGGGAAAATGCCTTCACTACTTTTACAGACCCGGGTGATATGCAAATTTCACCGGCAGCATATAACCGGAGATCATACATATCTTCCGGCGCCCATTGAGGGACATTGACCCATATCTTATTATTTACCCCGTTACCCGTATACGTGTCATATTCAAATATGCCTGTCATTACAGAATCAATCCCCAGAGTTACATTAAGGAAAGGTCCTCCAAGGACCACCGAATCTATTTCCGAACTATTGAGATTGTCGTATAGGATATAGAAACTTTCTCCGCCTTTCACGAATGCTGACACTGCTCTCCAGGGGTATACGATTTTCCCTGCATACACAGAAACTGACAGGAAAAACGTGAAGATTATCAGCGCAATACATATATAGTTGATTTTTCGTCTCATCTTAGAATTATTAATTTAAAATATTAAAAAAACAATCTTAGTGTTCCTTCGTGAAATACTTCGTGTACTTCGTGGTAAAAATATTTTTAACCACAAAGAATCACAAAGTACATCACGAAGGAACACTAAGAGGGAATTTAATCATTTATACTTCAGACTTCACATACCTGCACTTACTTTTTCAGATCATCTCCCGCAATATCTTCCCATGAATAATAATGAAAGACTTTCCCGTTTGACATTGCAACCAACAATCCTGATGGAAATGCCGGTGAAAGATGTACACTTGTCACATCACTTCCATCGCTTTCAATGGCAGTTACTTCAACAATTTTTAACAGCAAATGTTCATGTGGATTGCCTGGTGAGCCTTCCCTTGAATAGATTTTAAACTGGTTTGCCTGCTGGTCTGATACAAGAATATACCCTTTATTATCGTCCAGTTTATAGATGGAGATACCTTCATTGTCCATGGCAAATCCCTGGTCAGCGAATAATGCCAGTTGCGTATTGGCGTCAGGAACATCCGGATCGGCATGATATTTACGGACTCCTGCAGTTTCATCTGAATAATATACATATCCTGCCTCAGCATCTACAGCAATAGATTCGATCTCTTTTTTCCCGCTGAATTTCCCGAATTGTCTTTCCAGGATAATTTTCAGTTTTCCCTGCATTTGGTCTTCTTCAAGCCTGTATTGGCCTATGTATCCATCTTCGGGGCCTGATTTACCTCCAACAAAAATAAAGAATGCATTATCCTTCTCACGTTTATATAAGGCGATACCCATGGGTGCCCTCTTGCCATCCCCATCAAAGACTATCAGATCCCCGTGGTCCAGCAATTTCATTTCCGGCAGGCTGATCACTCTTACACGTTGTTTTAATCTTTCTGTTACCACCGCAATATCCAGCGTGTCGCCCCGGAATGGGAAACCGTATGCAATATCCACATTATTGGGACGTTTAAGACTGTCAATAATACTCACTATTTTACCGTCAAGATCAAAGACATATAAGGCCCCATCTTCATTTTTATCAGTTCCTACAATAAGACTTTTGCCGGGATCTTCAGAATTTATCCATATAGCCGGATCATCAGTGTCCCATTTTACCGTATCAGTGATTACTCTCGGGGAAATGGATGCAAAAGGGATCTTCCCGTTTTCTGAAAGTTTTGTGGTACAAGTTAACTGGAATAACAGGAAAAGGATTAATAATACAGATGAATTTCTCATAAGTCAAAATTTGTTTAACCACAAAGCACACAGCGCCTCCGCAGAGTAGCTTGTGCCACCGCTAAAGCTATGGCGACACGCGGTTGGCGCTCGCGGAAAGGATAACACAAAGTGCACAAAGTATTATTAATCATTAATATAAACTTAGCGTCCTTTGTGTGTACTTTGTGTCCTTCGTGGTAAATAATACATGTAAGACAGCCCTTTACGCCTAAAGGCCTGGTATGCCCTATATCGTCCGGAAAAAATCCCTGCTAATTACCTCCTGCATACCAGGGCTTACTTCTATTTTTCCGTTCTCGTTCATCCTTGTGAAATAGGCAGTTTCGTACATAACAAAACCATTCAGGCCGGGATGATTTAAAACTCTGTGTATTTCATCCTTTGTTGCAAGGAACGGGCCTTCAAATGTCATCCCGTGAAAGTCACCCTGCAGGTAGAAGGGTTTGTTTGCTTTTTGTGTTTCAGCGCTGAAAATATCAAGTACTTTATCCAGCGACCAGGGCCGGAGTCTAAAGACACCGCGAAATTCCAGGTCATCAGCAATGTCTTTTATCCAGGTTTTCCATTGCCATTCAAAATTTGGCGGTACCGCAGGTAATCTTCCCAGACCTCGTTCATCAGGAATGAGCATATCTGAATTAAGGTGGATAGTAATGCCTTTACCCCTGCTTTTAATAAGTTTCCGGGCTTCTTTCAGAAATTGTGTGTAAGCGTCTCCATTAATACGGCTTATGGTTTCATAATCAGTCCTCCCACCTGATAATTCCAGTACCGGTTCATTAAATCCATATTCCCAGTATTCCGGTGAACGGGTATGATTGGCAACCCTGAAATTTATCCCATCTACACCCCTGTCTAGACAAAAACGTGTCAATTCCAGCCAGTGTTCGCGAACTTCAGGGTAAACAGGATGCAGATTACCGAATATATATTCAGGTTTACCACATACTGCAGCAATATACCCCTGTTTGTCCAGCGTAGTCCATTTAGTAACTTCATATTCGCCGAAAGTATAAAAATCTTTGTAATGTTCCATCATTTTCTGAAGATCCTTTATTTCCTGCTGAACCTGGGGGTCATGGAAATAACGGTTAAGTTCTTTCTCAACTTCTGACTTGAAAATCCGATGATGGTCGTTAAAAGTTACTGGCCCGGTACTCAAGGTATGAGGTATAATTGCCCCGTTTTCCCCGACAAGTTCAAGGATATTTCCGTTTTCATTGCTGAAATCGCCTATACCATCAGTTAATGTAAATTTTATCAGGAAATACGTATGACCGGGAGGTATTTCCAGTTCTTCAAGATGGAGAACTCTGCATTTTTTCCAGTAAGGGAAACGGAAGCGCCATTCAATTGACTCACGGAAAGATAACGGGCCGGTATAAGGGATGAAGTGGTTATTGGTTGAACTTGTAAAAACGGAAAGATGTTCAGCTTTCAGGCGGGTAGGGAGATCGTCGCTTTTAACCAGCCGGATGGACTTAACCTGTCCTGTGAATTCGTATGTACCTGGCTTCCGTTTCAGGTTCATGTGCGGGTATTGTGCAGCAAAAGGCCGGAATTGAGTGAATATACCCCGTATGTCCTTGTAAGCAGTATTATTTGCGGGGTAAGGAAAGGTAAGCGGGAAAATAGTTCCAAATCCCCCTCCTTCAAAAGGTTTGATCTCTGCATAAAACTCTATCCCGTATTTATGAGCTGACTCAGCCGCTTCAGCCAACAGATCAAAACCATGAGGATAATTTTCATACAACGTAGTCCTGCTATCAAACATCCATTGATGTCTTGAAACGCCAAGGGAAGCGAGACCCTGGTGCAATTCATCCAACTGTTCTTTATTCAGATAACAAGTGTTATTCTGATAATATCCGGCAGATCTGGGTAATGGTTCTCCGTACCTGCTTCCATTGTGATTTACTTGTATATTGTCACCATAATCAGTGGTGGCTATAAGTTTCTTTGTAATTTTCGTGTTTTTATCTGCACAGGCCGTGGTAATAAATTGTCCTGTTGTTCCGAGGGCTATATAACCAATTCCACATGTGGATTTATTAATAAAAGTTCTACGATTCATGTATTTACGTTTATATAACCACTTGTATGTGTAAATTTATAATAGGTTGTATATCAATTCAAAAAGGTAGTCTCTACTAAATAAGACTGGTATTTTGGTTTAAGAGGGTGACGAAGGAGGGGAAAATAGGGATCAAGGGATAAAAGGGATCAAGTAAAAGGGCAGTTGAGCGATGGTTGGTGTAGGCGCAGGTCATGCCCTGCGAAAGGATCAAGGGGATCGAGGGATCATAGTAATTAAATTATTGATCCATTTATATTTTTCCTGTATTTCAGAATGGCATTTTTAAGAACCTCTAGCACATACACTATATCCTCTTCTGAATGTTGCACAGAATATCCATGATGTGAAGGCCCTCCGCCATAATCATGAAAATAAACTCCATTTAGAATACATTCTTTAAGGATCAGTAAAAATACTTTGTTATCATGACAGAAAGTTTCTTCATAATTTCTTGCCGGAGTTTTTCTTCCGAGTAAAATGTTGAACCTGGCTCCATAATTAGGAACGATCATATTAAGATCGTATTCTTCAATAATTTTATTTATACCCTCGTGAAATTGTTTTTCCAGTTTCCCGAGTTTCAGATAGAATTCAGGATCTGATGCTGTATGCATGAAGGCCAATCCTGACAGGACGGGAATAAGGTGAGCATTGAAAGTGCCACTATGTTGCACGTTACCGAGCGGGGCATAGCAATCCATGATCTCTTTTTTTCCGCAGAAGGCTGAGAGAGGCAGGCCTCCTCCTATTGATTTGCCAACAGTAGTTACATCCGGGATTACACACAGTTCATTTTGTGCAGCCTGGAATGATTTTTTATAGGCTGATTGTATCTCATCAAAGAACAGAACAATATTATTTTCTTCAGTTAATTTTCTCACAAGCTGAAGATAATCATTATCAGCGCGAATACCAGCACAATTGAAGTTAATGGGTTCCAGTATCAGCAAAGCTGTTTCTTTTCCGTGTTTCTTTATGGTTTCTTCAAGGTAATCCTTATCATTAAAAGGGACAGGTATGATCAGGTCTGCAAATTCTTTCGGGATACCGGCTGATTCGATATAAGGTTTTATCCGGTTTCGCGGAAAATCAAATACAGGCGGGTGTCCCCCTATATATATCATTTCATGGTACCCGTGAAAGTGTCCTTCTACCCTGATGATCTTCTTCTTACCTGTGTAGGCCCTGCATGCTCTTATTAAATGCAATGTTGCTTCAGAACCTGAGGAACAGAACCTGACCTTATCCGCACAGGCAACAGTGTTTACAACGTAAGAAGCCAGTTCCTCGTGATACACCGTTTCAAAAGCATTCACATATCCTGTTTCCATCGCTTTTTTCATGGCTTCATTGATTGCAGGGTGAGCATTCCCCAATAATCCCGCACCATGGGCACAGCACATATCAATGTATTCCTTCCCGTCAATCCCGGTGATCTTACTGCCTTTTCCCTTTGCAACATACAGGGGCATCTGGATTGCCTTATTAACACGGGTAGAAGAGTTTACTCCACCGGGAAGTACCCGGCACGCTTTTTTGAAATGTTCCTGCTGTGAGATCATGGTGATAAAAATTTATTTAGAATAACCGTTTGTGTGGTTAAGTATATTTAGATTATAAAGCTTAAAATAAATGACAAATGTAATTATAAACGGGGTTGTCTCATAAGTCAAAATATATTTAACCACAAAGCGCACAAAGTATAACACAAAGTACGCAAAGTATTGTATATCATTAATATATACTTTGTGTCCTTCGTGCATACTTTGAGTCCTTTGTGGTAAAACAACATTTATGAGACAGCCTCAGAATAATAAATTTCGTATGTAAAGATAAAAAAGCTTTGATACTATAATTAGGTTAGATAATCAAAATATTACTATCGGCGAATATAAATTTATTTAAAATTTGTAATTTCAATAGTTCGTTAAATTAAGACAAACCTTAAAGCAATACCTATGAACCCAATAAAACTATTTTCATTTGTGCTTATCCCCTTCCTCCTGATTTTCCATTCCTGCAGTAAGTATGATACTTCCGTACAATCCCGGAATACTGATATTTCCCTTAACGGAACATGGAGATTCAGGTATTTTCCCGGTTCTGATATTGGTGATGACTCCCTTTTTCATACTCCAGGTTTCGATGTTTCCGGCTGGGAAAACATAACAGTCCCCGGACATTGGGAATTACAGGGATTTGCAGAACCTTCCTATAAAATGGTGAAAGAAGGTACAGGTTTATACTACAGAACATTCAGTGTCCCTGAAACATGGAAGGATAAGCTCATTTTTATCCGTTTTGAAGGAGTACTTTATGGCTATGAATTGTTTGTCAATGGAAAATTTACAGGTGCATGGGCCGGATCTTTCCTTGCCAGTGAATTTGATATTACTCGTTTTATCACATATAATAAAGAGAATATTCTGACTGTTAAAGTAATAACCCATCCTAAAGGATTTGAATTCGACCTCTTTGATTGCTGGGCATTATCAGGAATATTCAGGGAAGTAGTTCTATCATGCAAACCTCCCATACATATTAAGGATTATACTGTACAGACTTTCATAAAATCAAAGAACCGGGCGGATGTATCAATTAGTGTGGAAATCGGGCAGCCTGAACAAATTATGCGATCTCACATGCAATTACGGGCTGTTTTAACTGACCCTAAAGGAAACACTGTTGAAAGAAAAAAAGTACACTTAACGGGAAGCAAGATATATAAACTTCATTTTAATGTCAGGAATCCTTATCTATGGACTGCTGAGACACCTTTTTTGTATAAATTGAATTTGTTACTGGTAAAGGATAAAGAAAAAATCCAGGAAGAGGACCAAATGGTCGGGATACGGGAAATTACTATTGAAGATGCTGTGCTGAAATTGAATGGGCGACCGGTTAAACTTCACGGGGTAAATCATCATGACCTTCTTCCCCATTCAGGAAAAACTTTTACCCCTGAGGAAATTACCAGGGATTTTTCTTTGATAAAGAAAGCTAATATTAATTTCATTAGGACGAGTCATTATCCGCCAGATCGCCGTGTCCTGGATTTATGTGACAGTATGGGATTTTATGTTGCCTGTGAGATTCCCATAAGTGATTTTGGAGAAAAACATCTTTCAGACTCTTCTTACCTGGATATACTCATGAACAGGGCGAAAGCCACATTAAAGAGGGATAAAAACCATCCTTCCATCATAATCTGGAGCCTGGGAAATGAGTATGCTATGACTCCTATAACAGAGATCCCTGGCAGATATGTACAAAAAAACGATTCTACCCGCCCCATTTGCTATCCCCAGGGTGGTTATTATTTTGAAGCTAATTATAAGACCCTTCCTGAGTTTCCCGACATTTTAGCTCCGCACTACAAGTCAGCAACCTGGATCAGTGAATTTGCCAAAGAAACTCATAAACCTGTTATTATGACAGAATTTGCTCATGCACAGGGACTTTCTTTTGGTAACCTCGAGGATATCTGGGATGAGATGTTCCGTAATGAAAGCTTAGCGGGAGGTGCTGTATGGGTCTTCCAGGACCAGGGTCTGTTACGGAAAGCAAACCAAGCTGTGAATGTAAAGGAACCGACACCTTATGCATGGGTAGATTCAGTCCACTATTTTGATACTTATGGAGTTGAAGGAGTTGACGGGATTGTGTATGCAGATCGTACACCACAACCGGATTACTGGCAGGTAAGAAAAGTGTTTTCCCCTGTACAGATCATTGAACGGGAATTACAGGTAAAACCTGGTAAGCAGGTATTGGCCTTACATGTTTTTAACCAGTATGACTTTCTGAATCTGAATTCACTCACGGGAAAATGGTCATTATGTAAAAACAGGGACATTATCCAGGAAAAAGACCTGGAGGTGAACTGTAATTCTCATGATACGGTGAAAATCAAAATCCCGGTTACTTTACCAAATAATCCTGGTAATGATATTTACATACTCCGCCTGGAGTTTTCAGATAAAGAATTATATACTGTGTATGAACATTCAATCCGGCTCCTTACAACTCATGGGTATCATAGGATTAAGGAACAGATTAGTAATGAGATTGATCCGGGCAAATTTATATATGAATTGGGATCCGATAAAATAAGATTACAAACCGGAGAATTTAATTATGAAATTGATCCTGATAAATTTATATTTCGGCTCCTGCATCGCGATGGTAAATCTGGTATCATAGAAAGATTACTTGCACGTACAGGAAGAAATATACAAATAGTGGATGAAAGCATAGTGGAAAGACATTTCCCTCAAAACGGGGATTATTTCTGGAAACCATTTCTCCTTGATGCGTCAGGTGTGAAATATAATTCCGAATTAAAAGAAGGGAATGAATACAGGTTCTCAGTTCAAGCTGATTATTTCAGGGGAGATAATTTTCCCGGTCAGAAACTGGAAGGAAATATAGAGTGTCACATCCGTGATAACGGGATATTAGTTCTTACCTATAGTTTTATACCTGTCAATACCACAGGAGTATTCCTTGAAGCTGGAATTTCTTTTATTCTTTCAGAGAGCTGCACTGATTTTCAATGGTTGGGAGACGGACCTTATGCTTCTTACCCGGATAAATACAAGTTGAATGATTTTGGATTTCATTATATGAAAAAAGGGGATATCCATTTTAATGGGAATAGAAGCAATGTTGAAATAGCAGTTATTACTGACATTCAAGGAAATGGTATTGCGGTTATGGGAGATAAATCGAATATTTCCGTTGAGGTACAGGAAAACCGCGTCGTTTTGAGTCATAATGCATTACTCACTGGCTTAAGTAACAAAAAAACCTTACCACAATACCTGGTAAAGGCAGCAGAATTAAAGGAAATCAGGGGTTCCATGGAGATCATCCCTTTAAGGAAGAACAACTGGCCGGAAAAGCTCCGGGAGCTGTTCCCCCCTGATCCTGAGAAAAAACCATATATGCCATTTTATCATTGTTATGATTATTCAAGATAGGGGGGCGGTCTCATACATGTTTTTACCACAAAGGACTCAAAGTATGCACGAAGGACACAAAGTATATATTCATGATATACAATACTTTGCGTTCTTTGTGTCGTCCTTTGTGTTCTTTGTGGTTAAAAACATGTATGAGACAGTCCCAGTACACGGCATGTCCCGATTATTTATTCAGAAAATTTCAATAAAGGTATAAACGCCGGATCTACATTATATATCTGTCTTGTATCCCCTTTTTCAGCAACAAACAATTTCACCTGGTGTCCCATTTTTGTTTTGAACGTTCTGACACCATTGATATTATTATAACTTATTCCCGGATCTTTTACTTTTGATCCTGATTTGACCAGGGTAAGGAAGGCCCCGAACCATTCAGGTTCTTCAGGGAAAGTATATTCATCGAATATTGCTGCCCTGGGATGATAACGGGGACTGGTTGTTGTCCTGTGTTTTAATGTAAGTTCACAGGGAACAAGTTTTTCATCCTGAAGTTTAAAGGGGAAGATATGAAGTTCATACCCATAGGCTTCCAGTATAATATGGTCAGGAGCACTGGCTTTTTCTATCCAGTCAGCTGTGATCCCGACACCGAAATCCCCAAATGTTTTCTTGTATTCTGACATGTCTATTCTTCCCAGCATCTGTGTAAGGTGCCAGTATGCAGGCAGGTGGTTATACACACACAATGTGGAAGTTTCTTTCTGATCACTGTATCCGTTCACAGGTGTATAGGATCCCTGGAGAAATGCCACAGCTCTTTCCTTTTCGTTTTTGCCAACTGCTGCCATACAATGGATCTGTTGCTGGAAACAAGCACCGCCTGTCATACTGCCCATTGCAGCATCTTCTAATTGATATGATTTGAAAATAAAAGGCATGGCAGCGGCTTTACCTGTAACTTCAAACGGGTATTTTCTATTTTCATATATCTCAACAGCTTTTTGTGGCGGAACATAGCCTTCAGGGAGACTTTCAGGCTTTAAAACCTCTGAACGCGCATCCCCTGGCTGGAGAAATCTCCTGTAATCCCGGCTTATCCCTGATACAGGGAGCTTTAATAATGGATGTGTAATGACTGACTGTAACAGGTAGATATGATCCATGACTTCCTTTGCTTCTTTTTTGATCCTTTCATTTTTTGTAAAATCATGAATATCGGCTACAGCCCTTAAAACAACCATGCTGTATTCTGTAGAAACAAATTCATCAATACCGAAAAAAGAAATATGATTATACCAGCGTGTCCATTGCATATAGGCAGTTTTTCTTAACCTGGGATCATCATAGCGCTCTCCTGCCAGGACAAAAGTCTGGACATACATTGCAAAGATATTGCTGTAGGCAGTAAAATCCCTGTAAATGTCAAATACTTCCTGATCCCACCGGCGTTTTGTAGCTTCAAGAACCCTTTCACAACAGGCAAGAAAATTTTCCCTCGTTTCGGGCGACATCTTATCCTGTTGTTCCCATAAATTGCGGAACAAGATATGTGACTGAAATAAAGCACTGTTCCAGTCTGTAAATCTTTCCCCGTTAACAATTCTCCAGCCCCAGTGGCCATAGGTAAAAGATTCATATTCATCATCCTGAAGGCTGATATGACGATTCAGGACAGTATCGGCTTTTGGATAAACAGATTCATCCCCGCTCCGGTATAATAACCAGGCATACTGAAAAGATACTTTTGATTTATCCAAAGCGTATTCCTTGTTCATATTTTCCAGGAGTACCTTCTCATTCGGAGTTAATTCCTGGGAATAAGAAGAAACGACCAGGCACAAAGCAATTTGTAATAAAATGATTTTTTTCATATACGATTATTTATTAATGATACTTCCATTTTTGAATAAAAAAATTGAATTAAAATTTAACCGTAAAAGAAATAGAAAGTCTTTCTTCCGGAATATAATACTATAGAATCTATTGTTATATTATTTTTGCCTCAAAATTACATAATTGGCAAAATTCCACCAGTTCATCTTTGTAATCCCCGTAAATGAATAATTGATGAAACCCCGGGTAAGTCAGAACATTCTGGTGATTGTCAAACTTGACTTTTACAGAAACCACGCATCCTCCTGAAGGAGGAACACTCATATTATCAATCACGGTACCGACCGAAATCAACATTTTACTACATTCCTGTGTTGCATTATTTCCGGGAAGAAAATCAATGCAGGTAATTTTTTGGTTAATTTTCCATTTTGTTCGTGGCACGGCATCGCGATTTCCATGATGATGAACAAGATCGAAAGGTTCTGAAGGCATATCAAAGCCATTTAACCGGGTTGGACAGGAACAATGTGCCCCTATAATTGTATCATCTGCTGTATCAGCTACAGGATCCTGCTGAAATCCCGGACGATCAAACAAGTATTGTACTATTACCTGGGAGGCAATAGCTCCCACATCCGCCTCACAAGCTGCCGGTATCCCATCGTCATTCATACGTGACCAGGCTATACATGGCAAGCTGACTTTTTCTTTCCCTAATGCTCCAAGGCAATCCATTGAAATCGCATCAGCTTTTTCATCTTCTAAAAGTTTTCCTGCAACTAGATAACTCTTTATACCATTAATAACATCCTGCCGTGTTGCATATCTTATCCCCTCTGCTTTATTTATATACTCATCTGTCATGGAAATAATTCTGTCATCCTCCGCTGTATTATTATATATATCAATAAAAGTCGAGGCAGGAATATATTGCAATGTGATTCCTGTTTCTGCCAGTTTTTTTTCTTCTCTTATGTCCCCTTTTATAACAACACAACGGGTATTTCTCATTTTTGCTTTGACCTTCAGCATTTTCATGCCATAGATAACCTGGTTAAAATCATTGGTTGAATAGATAACACAACCCGGGATATTTGCCAGTCCTTCCGTATTCGTTGTGAAGGAAGTTCCCAATGGGGAAAAAATAATTGCCGGAAGTCCTGATACTGCCACTTTTCCTGCAGTCGGCCAACTATGTTCCTGCCTGTCAAGAACCACTAAGATCAATCCGTCAACTTTTTCCTGTTTTGATTCATTGATCCATACCTCTGCTTCTTCTATATTAAAGATTGGTCTTTCTTTCATAACTAACTTTACATTAAGAGATTTGGCAGCATTGGCAAGTTGTTCACTATAATTTTTAAAGGCAGCATCGCCATCATAAACAGCTCCCGGCCATAACATACCGTATTCCTCTTTACGCCTTACGAATGCAGATTTTATGACCGGGACTAATTTTGATGCAGCACTTTGAAATTTAACTATCGGGGTTTGATAATTTTGATCAGAAATGCTAAAGGCCATCCTGCTCATTAGAGAAGTTCCTGCAGTGAGTAGAACAGTCTTTTTTAAGAACTCTCGTCTTCCATGCTCCAAACAATTACAATGTGCCAAACATTTATTTCTTGTTTCCATAAGAATAGAATTTAGGTGTTTATATAACTTGTACGGTTTGATATATATGCCTCTAATTTAGTGGCAATTAGAGACTTTACATTCTTAAAATAATTAAATATTGAGCTTACTCCGAAAAGTTATTTCCCCCTAAATCCCCCAAGGGGGACTTTTTACAAGTTGCTGATTTATAGGCTCTCCCCCCTTGTCTGCCGACAGGCAGGCTTTAGGGGGCTGGGGGGTAAAACCATTAAAAATCGTAAATTCGACTTTTCGGAGTGGACTCAATATTATTTACTGACAGGATTATTTATAATAATTCTGATGGTATTTCAACAAAAACAATTCTTGTATAATTATCGGCTTCAAACAGAAGACCAACATTGCCATTTGGTAACCGGGTCAAACAAGAATATGCTGATTTCCCGGAATATACTGGTAATTCCTTATACCAGCTTTTTCCTTCATCATTACTGATGCGGACTGTCATATTTTTTCTTTCCTTTATGTCTGCGGCATTAGAAAAGATAAGAAGGGATTTCCCTTTATTATTATAATTGATCAGACTACCCATGCAACCAGGATCTATTAAAGAGGAATCATTATAAGCTTCCGACCAGGTTTTACCTAAATCATCAGTTATCGCAATTCGTCGATATTCAGGTTCCCTTCTCATGTTTGCCATTATTCTCCCTCCTGAAAGGCTAACGATCTGAGGTTCGACATTGTAATTGTCCAAATCACCAACACCATTGCTCAAAAACCATGTTTTACCCCGATCTTTGCTATAAACCAGCAAAGTCTGAAATCCCCTCCCTTCGGTACAGGAATACATTGGGAAAATGATTACCCCGTCATCAGTGTACAATCCAACGCCGGTGCTGTTTTGTAACCAGAAATCTTTTCCCTTTGTCAGATAACTTATATCAACCGGGAATGACCATGTTTCTCCTTCATCTTCGCTCTTCATGATATGAATTTTTAAAAGCCTGCCGAAATATCCTTGTGGATCAGGAACTGCATAATCGTACGCGACCCATAATGTGCCGGTTTCTTTATCAATCACCATGCTGGCATCACCTGCACATTCTTCATCGGGAAAATCAGCAATCACTTTGGATTCTGACCAGGTCTTTCCCCCGTCAGTGCTTTTCTTCATTACCAGGTCAATATTATTAGGAGCATCATTACCCTTATTTACTCTTGCATCACAAAGTGCAATTACGGTCCCATTATTTGTGGTAATCAGGGATGGGATCCTGTAGGTATGGATATTATTTTCTCCGGTGACAAATACATCCTGGCTGAAAAATTGTGCTGAATCCTGTATAACTGATTCGTTAGTATTATTTTCACTTTTACTGTGTTGGTTGCCACATCCCAAATAACAGAATGTCAGCACAATAATTAAGCTTAAAAACATGTGATTTTTCATTTTTTCAGATTTAATAAATATAGGGGATGTCTCATAAGTCAAAATATATTTAACCCTGCCTGCCGCCTGCCTGTTTGCATCCGTTGAAGGTTGCAGATTGAACTGCAAAGAGAATAAAGATTATTAAATATGTTTTCATGTTTTATTTAATTTATCTTAATCAATACTTCGTTATATTTTTCTAACACACTGATAATTAATATTTTAATGATATATTCTGATTTTACGTATGTAATTAATAATCAATAATTTGCGCCTTTGCGCCTCTGCGTTTTTTTTTAAATTTAACGAACTATTTTTAATAGTACAAATTGAATTTTTTAAGCTAATTTTAATCCGAATACTTTAACAATGGTATAAACGCCGGATCAACATTATATATCTGTCTTGTATCCCCTTTTTCAGCAACAAACAATTTCACCTGGTGTCCCATTTTTGTTTTGAACGTTCTGACACCATTGATATTATTATAGCTTATTCCCGGATCTTTTACTTTTGATCCTGATTTGACCAGGGTAAGGAAGGCCCCGAACCATTCAGGTTCTTCAGGGAAAGTATATTCATCAAATATTGCTGCCCTGGGATGATAACGGGGACTGGTTGTTGTCCTGTGTTTTAATGTAAGCTCACAGGGAACAAGTTTTTCATCCTGAAGTTTAAAAGGAAAGATATGAAGTTCATACCCATAGGCTTCCAGTATAATATGGTCAGGGGCACTTACCTTTTCTTTCCAGTCAGCTGTGATCCCGACACCAAATTCCCCAAAACTCTCTTTATATTTCGACATATCTATTATTCCATGTTTCTGTGTAAGATGCCAGTATGCCGGCAGGTGGTTATACACACACAATGTGGAAGTTTCTTTCTGATCACTGTACCCGTTCACAGGGGTATAGGAACCCTGGAGAAATGCCACAGCTCTTTCCTTTTCGTTTTTGCCCACTGCTGCCATACAATGGATCTGTTGCTGGAAACAAGCACCGCCTGTCATACTGCCCATTGCAGCATCTTCCAATTGATATGATTTGAAAATAAAAGGCATGGCAGCGGCTTTACCTGTAACTTCAAACGGGTATTTTCTGTTTTCATATATCTCTAAAGCTTTTTGTGGCAGAACATAGCCTTCAGGGAGACTTTCGGGCTTTAAAACCTCTGAACGCGCGTCCCCTGGCTGGAGAAATCTCCTGTAATCCCGGCTTATCCCTGATACAGGAAGCTTTAATAATGGATGTGTGATGGCTGACTGTAACAGGCAGATATGATCCATTACTTCCTTTGCTTCCTTTTTGATCCTTTCATTTTTTGTAAAATCATGAATATCGGCTAGAGCCATTAAAATGACCATGCTGTATTCTGTAGAAGCAAATTCGTCAATACCGAAAAAAGAAATATGATTATACCAGCGTGTCCATTGCATATAGGCAGTTTTTCTTAACCTTGGGCTATCATAGCGTTCTCCTGCCAGAACAAATGTCTGGACATACAATGCAAAGATATTGCTGTAGGCAGTATAATCCCTGTAAATGTCAAATACTTCCGGATCCCATCGGCGTTTTGTTGCTTCAAGAACCCTTTCGCAGCAGGTAAGAAAATTTTTCCGTGTTTCGGGTGACATCTTATCCTGCTGTTCCCATAAATTGCGAAACAAGATATGTGACTGAAATAAAGCAATGTTCCAGCTTACAAATCTTTCCCCGTTAACAATTCTCCAACCCCAGTGGCCATAAGTAAAAGACTCATATTCATCATCCTGCAGACTGATATGACGGTTCAGGACGGTATCGGCTTTTGGATAAGCAGATCCATCCCCGCTCCGGTATAATAACCATGCATATTGAAAAGATACTTTTGAATTATCCTGAGCGTATTCCTTGTTCATGTTTTCCAGGAGTACCTTCTCATTGGGAGTTAATTCCTGAGAATAAGAAGAAACGACCAGGCATAAGGCAATGTATAATAAAATGATGTTTTTCATATACAATTATTTACAAATAATACCTCCATTTTTGAATAAAAAAATGGTATTAAATTTTAAATTTAATTAAAAACCAATATTATGCAGTGGATTTCCCGATTTGAGTTACTCAATTAAAAAATGAGCTGATTTTTATTATATTAGTCAGCTCATTTTTTTATTAATAACATGCTTATATTAATTCGTATTTACATCCCACCATACGGGGGTTGATTCAAGGTCAGGACCTCCCAATAAAACAATTGCTTTTGCAATTTCATCAGGTTGAGCAAGTAATTCGTTCAAAGGAAATGGAAACCTGGTTACAATTTGTCCTGTTGCAAGGTTGATATTAGGATTAGCGGAATGCTTTTTCGCATAAATTTTAGGTAATCGCGTTCTCCTGTATTCTGCAAATGCTTCCGGACATATTGGGTACAAGGCTAACCATTTCTGAGTAAGGATTTGCTCATACTGAGTGTCTCTGTCAGCAGAAAATTTTATAGTGAGATCTGAGACCGCAGGATCATAATAAGGATGATTATCAGGTGCAACGGGCGTAGCTGTGCTATTAATATAATTGCTGATTTCCGTTGAAGAGAATGCCTCTCCTCTCCATTGTTTAATAGAGATTTCTATTCCCTTTTCGTAGTACGACTGAGCAGTTCCACCACCCATGTTCCATCCTCTCCATGCACCTTCAGCTTTAAGGAAATAGGTTTCGGCAGTGTTCATAATATTAATAGGAGTGATTAATTGATTCCCATCCCTAAATCTCGGCCCGAATTTAGAGTGCGCTCTGAAATAAGGGAGCCATTCATTATCATATCCGTTTGTCATCCCGTGATATCCGCCTAAATTAGACGAGAATTCGGCAAGGTAACCAACACCATCAAATGATGGATCTTTTACCACTGGCGACCAATATTCAGAAAGACGTGGATCGTTGTACCCCACCATATAACTTTCCATTGTTGTGCTCATCGCAACAACAAAGAATGATTCGGAACGGGGCATCCCGTTTCCTTCTGCTCCACTTCCAATTGCGACCCATGATGTAACCGCACAAAGCGCATCATCTGCATTGGTTTCCAGAGTGAGTCCGGCTGCTGCAGCTTCTGCTTCTAGCTTAGCTTTATCAGGATCAATATTGGATATTCTTATTGCAAGCCGTAAACGCAAGGAATTTGCAAATCTTAACCATTTAGCAGCATTTCCATTATAAATCATGTCTCCTGCACCAAAAACATTTAATGCGGGATTATTTTGTAGTTCTGTAGTTAAGGATGCGATTGCAGAAGTCAGGTCTTCAAACATTTTATAATACACATCTTTTTGACTTTCATAAGGTACGCTTGTTTCGCCGCTTCCTATTTTTGTATACGGAACCGGCCCAAGAAGATCTGTTATCTGATGTATAACAAAAACCTTATAAATTAAAGCTATACTATATGCAGGAACATTTATATCTTTCGAGAGCCTGATCACAGTCTGCAATGTAGGAATGGTATTTATAAACTGTCTGCTAAAAGCAGCTCTTAGATCGTTTAAAATTAACAAGTTTTGTTCTGCTGTCAGGTTATTATTAGCCATGTAGCCACATAAATGAGCAAGGTGCTTAGCATTCATGCGCATGTAATGATCAGTTGTGAACCAGCAGGTGCTCCTGTAAATAGCATCTGAAAATAACGCTGCCATATCCTGATCACCAACAGACATCAATGTTGTTTTATCTGTATTGTACTCTGCAAAATTATCAGTGCAGGAATTCGTGGGTAATAGCAGCATTAAGGACAGCAAGATTATTGGTATATTTTTCCCAATGAATTTTGCTGAAAGAAATCTTCTTCTGTATTTTATCGTTTTCATAATTTTCATGTTTTAAATGTACATTGTTTAAAATTACAATATCAATTTAATATTAAATCCAAGGGTTCTGGTTCCGGGTAAAAACGCGTTCTCAGCCCCTTGACCATTTACACCTGTGTTATAAGTGTTATCAGGATCAAACCATTTGCAACCATTATATATATAGAACAGATTTCTTCCTATAAAAGCTATTTGAAGGCCTTTGACTATGTTACTTTTTACAGGTAGTGAATATCCTATTGAAAGCTCCCTTAATCTCGAATTAGTAGCATCATGATAGAATGGCTCACCTAAGCCACTATCTGCACGTCCTCCAATTAAAAATGCATAGGACTGGGCTGTAATTTGCACATCATTTGGTGTGCCGTCTTCTTTTACACCATCAATAATAAGATCCCCATCACGTCCTTCAAGTGTAGCTGTACTAGTTCCGGCTCTTAACATATTACCTTCTGTACCTGAGGTTCGTACTCCTCCATAGTTCAAATCAATCAGAAAAGAAATGTTCCAGTTTTTATATGAGATACGGTTGATGATTGCGCTTCTCCAATCATAATTAAAGTTCCCGATATAAGTAAGGTAATCATTCTGAACTTTAGGCATACCTGTTGCATCAACAATAATTTTTCCTGCATCGTTACGTAAAAATCCTTTTGTATATAATTCACCGAAAGGTTTCCCCACTTCAACCCAGGGTACTCCAAGTGCAAAAGTTCCATAACCGAGCTGGTATTTGTCAAGTGATTCTGTAAGTTCGATTACTTCATTCCAATTGCGTGAAAAATTAAGATCCAGGTTCCAATGCAGATCATTAGTCCTGATCAGTTTAGATGAAATTATTAATTCGAGACCTGTATTCTGGATATTTCCACAATTAATAAGAGCGCTTGAATACCCGGATACTGGTGGAGCAGTAATACTTACAAGTTGATTATATGTATTAGATTTATACCATGTAATATCAACTCCCAAACGATTTTCCAGGATTCTGACTTCAGCACCTGCTTCCCAGGATTTTGTTTTTTCAGGTATAAGATTCACAGGAACCTTGCTTGAAGTCGGTTCCAGGAATCCAAGTGGTCCGCTGGATCTGGAATTGAATGTTTGAAAAATCTGGGCAAATCCGGCATCGTTACCCACTTCAGCGTATGAACCTCTTATCTTTAAGAAAGAAATCAGCTCAGGTAAATCTATCATATCTGAAACAATACCTGTCAAACCTATGGATGGGTAGAAATAATCATAAGGAGGAGGTAGCGTGGAACTCCAGTCGTTACGGGCTGTCGCGTCAAGATATAAGTAATTTTTAAAAGCAAGTTGTGCCATTCCATAAACAGCCTGTTTTTGAATCCTGTGCTCAGAATCGGTAATTGCAGGGTTCGCTGCGTAATTCATTGCAAATCTGTTTTCTTTGGTTAATCCCCCTGCTTTTACGGACAAACTTCTTCCATAAGTATCTTTTATCTCCGCTCCAACGTTAACACCTAACTTTAAATCGTTTGTCAATTCTTTATTAAATACTAATAATGCATCACCAGTAAAGTTTTTCCCTTTACTAAATCCAGTGGTATAATTTCCTTTCCCGGACCATATATATTTCGTATCCCACCATGTTTTTTCTTCACTATCGCTACTGGCTATATTCATACTTCCGCGTACCTGAAGATATAGCCAATCGGTAAAGTCATATTTCAACGATGTAAATGTGTTTACCATATTTGATGTACTTGGTTTTTCATTTGCATACATTGACCAATAAGGATTGTTAACGTCCTGGTGGTCTGTCCAGACTCTTTGTTTCAGGTTAAGGGTTTCATTGTAATAATAATAATCTGTTATATCTGCTGTCCTTATGTCCCGTGGCATCCTATACGCCTGGAACGTTGGACTAAACTGCCCTACACCTACATCTGTTACTTCTACATCATCCTCAAGAAACTGATTAAAATACGTCATACGAAAATCCATATTGAGTTTTTTTATTAGTTCTGAGGTTAGCCGCAAATTAAAATTATGTCGTTGCATTTTATTAGTAATTGTAACTCCCTGTGCTGAGGTATTACTGTATGAAAAATAAACTGTCGACTTCTCCAGACCTGTGCTGTATGATAACGAGTTCATTAAATTATATCCAGTATTAAAAACATCCCTCACATTATTCGGTTGTGGCTCCAGTTTAGCTTGCTTGCCTGTCCAGTCGGTTATAGTTTGACCTGTCATTTTTGGGCCCCAACTATAATTCATTGTATTTGGCATATAAATGCCATCAAGGCCATGTGCATATTCATTTTGTAAATCAGGATACAAATAGGGTAAATCAAAAGTAGTAACAGAATTCACTTCCAGTTTTGGTTGTCCGACCTTGCCCTTTTTTGTGGTAACAACAATAACACCATTGTTAGCGCTTGAACCGTAAAGAGCTGAAGCAGCGGGTCCTTTTAACACATTTATACTTTCCACATCATCAGAATTTATACTGGAAAGCCCACCACCTGAACTGCTATATGGAATACCATCAACGACTATTAAAGGTTGATTATTATTATTGATAGAGCGATCTCCACGGATAATAATACGTGGATCTCCTGATACTCCTGATGCTCCTGTAGAGGTTGTTATTGACACACCTGCTACTTTACCGGCTAAAGCATTACCAAGATTTACCTCCTTAAGAGTTGTGAGATTATCCATATCCAGTTGTTGAGTTGCATAAGTAAGTGTGCGTTTACTTTTTTCAAGACCAAGCGCAGTTACCACAACTTCTTCTAATTTTGCAAAATCCACAGCAAGATTCACATCTATCACCAACTGCTCACCTACTGTAATCTTTTGGGTTATATATCCTACAAATGAAAAAACAAGAACAGCATCAGATCCAGGTACATTTATCATATATTCACCATTTAATGCTGTTATAGTCCCTGTTGTAGTCCCTTCTACAACAATATTCACCCCGGGAATAGGCTCTCCAGTTGAAGCATCCGCTACCTTTCCCGTTACCATGCGATTTTGCATATCCTCTGGCAAAATAACGATCAGATTGTTTTCCAGCATCCTATAGGTAATACCTGTAGATGCCAACACCTGGGTCATAAACTCATCTATCCCCACTCCTTTAACATTTATAGACACCATAGTGTTTGCAATATCGGAATCACGATAAACAAACTTGAAAGAAGTTTCCTGCTCTACACTGCTGAAAAGCTGTTTAAGCGTTACATTTTCAAGTTGCAGATCAAAACGGTCATTCTGAGAAAACACCGCTGCATAGATCTGCGTTAAACTTAAAATAAGCATTAAGGTAGTTAGTTTCATGATCAGTAGTACCTTTTTTAAGTAAAAAGAATGATTCCTTTTACGATAGGTTAATGTTTTTTTCATACTTTTGAAGTGTTAAACGGGTTAATAATTATTTTAACTTGTTTTAATTGCGGGGAGTACTGGTACTACTTCCCGCTTTTTTTCTTTTTTATTTCTCCATAGGCGATTTATATTTAGTGATTTGGTGATTTGGTGATTTGGTGATTTGTTGATTTGTTGATTTGGTGATTTTGCGATTTAGTGATTTGGTGATTTATAAGTTAATTTCTTAAAATTAAATCTTCTGCTCAATTTGTTTTAATCCCCTACCTCTTAAGAGGAAAGATTCTGAAAATAAGCAACTTGCAATAAGTCCCCCTCCTTGCTCTGCCGTAGCGGCTACGCGAAGGCGAGTGGGGGATTCCTGCCTGTCGGCAGACAGGTAGGGGGAAATGACTTTTAGGAGTGGTCTCATCTATTTATTTATTGATTTGTTGATTTACTGATTTACTGATTTACTGATTTAGTGATTTAGTGATTTAGTGATTTATAGATTTGTTGATTTTGCGATTTAGTGATTTAGTGATTTGGGGATGCTGTTCTATTGTGCCTTTTTACCCGTGATCCCGTGATCCCGTGATAGCGTGATCCCTTCATTTTTATTTACTGATTTACTTAGTTTTGAGTATTACTTTATCTTTATGAATTTCAAAGGTAAAGGGTTCTATCTGGCTGAGGGCATATAAAACGTCTAAGATGGATTCCCTGTCGAATTTTCCGGTGAAACGAACTGTATCCAGACGCCCATCCTGCTTTTCAATTTCCACTCCATACCATCTCTCCATTTTATTTATGATGGTACTAAAGCATTCATTGTCAAAAATCAGCACATTATTCCTCCACTCTGTATCTAATTCAGTCCTTATATTTTTCTTTATCTCAGGAACCTTCATTATTGTCCCTTTGGATGCTATTACTTCTTCCGATCCTTTCTTTTCCTCCGTAACTGATCTTCTGATTATCACTTTCTGGTTGGGAGATAAAGCAATAACAGGCTTTTCTTCAGGCTTAAATTCCTCCATGTTGGAATAAACTTCTACTTTCCCTGTGATCAATGTTGTTTCTGAGGTTTTTTCCCCGGGGTATGCCCTGACATTAAATTTTGTGCCTAAGGCTTTAACCGTTATATCCTCGGTATAGACATAAAAAGGATGTTTCGGATCATTCAATACATCGAAATATGCCTCACCTGTGAGCCGGACATAGCGATTATCACGGGAGGCTGATGAGGGATAAGACAGGCGACTGCCGGAATTGAGATCTACCATGGTGCCATCATTCAGCCGAACTCTTGATTTAGACCCATTATTCACTTCAACAGTCAGAAAATCAGCTTCTTTCACCGAAGGGTTGGGATCATAAAGCATATTAAATATCAACCAGGAAGAAATTATCCCCACAACTAATATCGCCGCATATTTCAGGAATTCTCTCCAGGAATAGTATTGCTTTCTTTCTGACATAAATTTATTTAAACCAGCTTTTTCCCGTACTTTTAATTGCTTACGTAGCTGCCTGAAGAGTTTGTCCGGATTTGTGCCAATAACCACACCGGATGAATTTTTCCACTGTTCATTAAAATCTTCTTCAAGATTCTTTATATCGTTTTCATTAAGCAAAGCACTTAATTTCTTTAACTCATCTGATGAGATATTTCCTCTTTGCAATTTCTCGGCTAGTTCATGTATATTCATTTTCTGCTTCATGTCTATATATAATACAATTAGGAATGATATTTCAATGATTTGAGGGTAAAAAAAACGCAAGGGCGCAAGGGCGCAATAAAAAAACCTAAAAGAATAAGCAATTAAGTTAACATGAGTTCAATATAAATTTACTTTTACAATTATTACGGGCTGAAAGCCTGCCTGCCGGCAGGTAGGCCCAGATTAATTCAGCCCAATGGCAGCGCCTCCGCAGAGTAGCTTCAGCGCTCGCGGAACGCCTTGGGTATAGAATCACACAAACAGCATTCAGGGCTGTCTCATAAACGTTTTTACCACGAAGGACACAAAGTATACTCAAAGGACGCTAAGTTTATATTTCTGATTAATAACACTTTGTGTACTTTGTGCTATCCTTGGTGTTCTTCGTGGTTTAATATATTTACCTTATGAGGCAGCCTCATAATGGGAACAATCAAATTTAATCCAAGGCGTTCCGCGAGCGCTGAAGCTACTCTGCGGAGGCGTTGCCATTGGGCTGAATTAAATAGCCCTTATATTTGTGCCATATGGCACAAATATTTTCTTTAGGTATATTTGTTCTTTGACGTATTGTTTTATAATGTACATACCAGTCC
>Ga0209163_1000610_pt1 | contig 60200 bp, 51 predicted proteins | sample MTBAKSrepl2MetaG_FD_187457 | JGI IMG/M metagenome (GOLD analysis project Ga0209163, IMG submission 187457) | Enrichment culture microbial communities om Arthur Kill intertidal strait, New Jersey, USA, that are MTBE-degrading - MTBE-AKS2 (Arthur... | ecosystem: Environmental > Aquatic > Marine >...
ATGGATGGGCCTTGTCCGGACCTGGCCCTCTGAACGGCTTCCTCAACGGCTTTCCGGACTTCGAAAATATCGTTGCCGTCCACGGTGCGGCCGGGAATGCCGTAGGCGCAGGCCCGGCCGGCCACTGTTCCGCCTGCAAGGGAATAGGAGGAAGAAGTCGTGGACGCGTAAAGATTGTTCTCGCAGACAAAAATGACCGGCAAGTTCCAAATGGCCGCCATGTTCGCGGCCTCATGAAACGGCCCCCGGTTGGCTGCGCCGTCGCCGAAAAACACGACGGCGACCTGATCCGTTTTCCTGAGCTTGATGGAAAGGCCTGCACCGACAATGATGGGGAAGCCGCCTGCTACGACCCCGTTGGCGCCCAGGATCCCGAGGGAAAAGTCGGCGATGTGCATGGACCCGCCCTTTCCCTTGCAGTAGCCGCCGGCTTTTCCCAGGAGTTCGGCAAACATGCGCTTCGGGTCCGCACCCTTGGCGATCATGTGGCCGTGGCCTCGATGGGTACTGGCCACATAGTCATCCGGCCGAAGCACCGAGCAGGTCCCCACCGACGAGGCTTCCTGGCCGATGGAGAGGTGGATAAATCCCGGGATCAGGTTTTTCTGGAAGAGTTCGCCCGCTTTTTCCTCAAAGGCCCGGACCAGGAGCATCTTCTTGAAGAGCTCGATCATCTCGACCTTGCGCAGTTTTCCCCGGCTCATCGTCATTTCTCCTTCATCAGCTCGATGGGAATGGCTTTCGAGCCCGCCTACGGGGTGTAAAGGCCGGCCTTGACCGGCAGGTAGAGAGAAAACCATGGCACCAACGAAAGAATAATAAGGACGACCACGTCCATGAGAACAAAGGGAATGGCCTGTTTGGCCACGGAGTCGAGTTCCCCTTTGACCAGGTTGGCCGCTGTAAAGAGGTTGACGCCCACGGGCGGGGTGGCCTGCCCGATGGCCAGGGCGGAAATGAATATGACCCCGTACCACAGGGGATCGATTTTGAAGGCCGCGAGAACCGGAATCAGGATAGGCATGATGAGGTAGGAGATGGAGATGGCATCGAGGATCATGCCCAGCCCGAGAAGGAGCAGGTTGACGAGGATGATCATGATCACCGCGTTGGGGGAGATGCTGATGATGGCGTTCGCGGCCAGATCGATGATGCCGATCACCGAAGCGGCCCAGGTGAAGATTCCCGCGAAGACGACGATAAACATGATGACGGAACTGGTGACGCTCGCGTCCACGAGGATCCTGATCATGTCCCGGAAGCTGATGGAACGATAGATGAACACGGCGACGATGAGGCTGTAGAAGACCGCCACAACCGCTGCCTCCGTGGGTGTGAAGATGCCCGTGTAGATGCCACCCAGGATGATGACCGGCGCGAGAAGCGCCCAGATCGAGTCCTTCAGGGCAATGAGGATTTCCTTGAGGGATCCCCGCCTTTCGAGTCCCCGGTACCCTCTTTTGCGCGACACCAGGTAGGCCACGAGAACCGTGCCGGCGCCCGTGAGAAGGCCGGGCAGAACGCCTGCCATGAAAAGGGCGCTCACGGACATGCTGGTGATGTTCCCGTATATGATAAAGGCGATGCTGGGGGGGATGACGATGGAAAGGTCCGAGGCATTGGCGATGGTCGCGCCGGCGAAGTGCTTGTCATAGCCGTGTTTGATCATGGGGGCGAGAAGGATCAACCCCACCGCAGCCGTCGTGGCCGGCCCGGAGCCGGACAAGGCCCCCCAGAACATGCAGGTCAGCACGGCCACCATGGCCAGGCCCCCCACCGCTTTTCCCACCACGAGTTCGAAAAAGTGAGCGATGGTGGCCGCGAGCCCGGCCTTTTCCAGGATCACGCCGGCCAGCACGAAGAAGGGGATCGCCAGCAAAGGGAACGAGGCGATCCCGGATGAGAAGTTGATCCCCAGCATGGCAATTCCCAGGTCGAACCAGTAGATGGTGATGACCGCGGCAATCCCCAGGGCCGTGCCGATGGGCATTCCCATGGCCATGAAGATCGCGAAGGACAGGAAGATGACGATCGCTTCCATGTCTCATTCTCCCTCGTTCAAAAGCTTCAGCTTGGCTGCGGAGTGCTTGTAGATGCCCCTGAAAACGAATACGGACAGCACCGGGACCCCGACGTAGTAGATCCAGACGGGAACCGCCAGGGCCGCGGATGTGGCCTGAAACAAGGTGACTTCCTCATAGATGGCCTGAATCATGTAGATGTCCACGAGAATGAAGAGGATGGCACTCAGCAGGGCATTGATGAAGGTCACCACCCGTTTCAGCTTCCTCGGGAAAACGTTGTAAAGCGTCACCATGCCGAGCTGGCCGCCCCGCTCAAAGGCGATGCCGGAGCCGATGACGGTCACCCAGACGAAGAGGTTGATGGTGATTTCTTCGGTGGAGGCAAAGGAGAAATGGAAGAGATAGCGGCTCAGCACATTGACAAACGCGATAGCAGACATCACGAAAAGAAAAATAGCGGCCAGCCAGTGATCAATCCGGATGCGATCCATTCGATACTCCCATGACCTTGGTTGGTCTACAAATCCACTTTCACCACGATGCCATCTTCAGTTTCCGAACTTCTTTCTCCCCGTGAGCGGACCGAACAAGATGGCGGGACAACACATTGAATGGCCGATCGACCCCCTCACCCTATCCCTCTCCCCCGTGTTCGAGGCAGAGGGGATTTCTCAGGCAACAACACAGCAAACAACCTTCCCTCTCCCCTGCGATCGGGGGAGAGGGGAGGGCTTAGGGGGTCATGAAGATGAGCGCTTCGGCCAGGCTGGGCAGCCCAATTTCCAAGCGCTTTTATTTTTTGCCCATGTCGGCCTTGGCTTTCTTGTAGAGATCTTGCCCGATTTCTTTGACCCATTTGTCGAGCACGGGTTTGGTTGCCGCCTCGAAGGCTGCGATGTCCTCGTCGGTGAGAAAGGTCACGGTCATGCCCTTGCTTTCCATGGTTTTCACGGGCTCGGGGTATTCCATGGTATAGTTGAACTCGTTCTTGAGGATGTTGATGGATTTCTGACCGTCCAATCCGGCCCGGCACAGGGCGATTTCAAAGCGGCCGGCTTCTGCGGCGGCTTCCTTGATCGCTTTCTTGATGTCGGCCGGGAAAGCGTTCCACTCCTTCTTGTTCCAGTAGAAGATGAGGGGATCCACGAGGTAGTTCCAGAATGTGGCGTACTTGTGGTACTGCCATATCTGCACGGGGATCAAGACGCCCACCGGATTTTCCTGCCCGTCCACAACGCCCTGCTGGAATGCGGTCACGGCGTCACCCCAGTTCATGTTCACCGGGTCGGCGCCCAACTGCCTGTAAATGTCAATGAAGATGGGGCTGCCCACTACGCGCAGCTTGAGTCCCTTCACGTGTTCAGGTCGCTTGATCGCAATCTTGCTGTTGGTCACCTGCCTGAAGCCGTTCTCCGCCCAATCGATCCCGACAAGCCCCTTTTTGTCCATGGCATCGAAAATGGCTTTTCCTGTTTGCCCCGCCTTCATCTTGTCGAGGTTCTCAACGGTGTTGATGAAAAAGGGCAGAGAGAAGACATTGCATTCGGGAATGACCGGAGAAATATTGATCGTGGATTCCAGGGCACAGTCGATGACCCCGTTGGCCACGAGCTGGGCCGACTTGAGCTGGGCTCCCTTGAGAAGCTGGCTCGAATAGTAGGGTTTGACGTTCATTTTCCCCTTGGTTTTTTCCTTCACCAGTTCGGCAAATTTCGTGGCGCCCATGCCCCAGTAAAAGGTGGGGCCTACGTTGAGCTGCATCTTGTATTCTTTTTTGAACTCGAAGGCACTTCCCGGTGCGGCAAAACAAAGACTCAAAGAAAGCGCCACAACAGCCACCAGCAAAACCGTGAGACTCTTTTTCATCTTTTTCTTCCCCCTTTCATGTTTTCGAGGTTGGATGACTTCGTGGACCGAGAGATGCAGAATGCCCCATCTTCCCCCACACGCGCCATCGTGTCAAGATTGTGGGCTCTCTTTTTGACTTTTTTCTCGGTATTCCATAGACTCACTCGTCTGTTTGAGTGTTGATGTATTCGTAAAAAGTCCAAGACGGTCATTGCGAGGCGCGAAGCGCCCCTCCGGAGGCGGGCAAGCGTGGCAATCTCATGGATATGGGGCTAGTTACGAGATTGCTTCCACCCTCCGCAGTAGCCTGTCCATCCTCCGTAGCAGAGCTACTGCGGAGGACGGGCTACGGAGGACGGGTCGCTTCGCTCGCAATGACGAATGGGGCGGTTCCCGGCTTTTTAGAAATCCGTCACTGTTCGAAAAGGACAAATTCGGTTGTGGATGTTCCGGAATTCATAAGAAAGCGATGGTTCCTGCTCGCCCTGGCGGCTGTTTGCGCGGTGACCCTGATCGACACGAGCGAGGTGGTGGCCGATCTCGGGAAATGGGTGAAGTCTCGGAGAGGAGCGGATGCCGTCATCTTCCTTATTTTTCTGTGCTCAGGCCTGGTTCTCGATGCGGTTCAGATCAAGAAGGGAATCCAGGATTTCAAAGGCACCGCGGTTGCCCTCGTGATCATCTTCATCATCGCCCCTCTCTTGGCCTATGCCTCGACCATCCTTCCCATGGATCCCGGGATAAGCATCGGCCTGTTCCTGGTTGCAGTCATGCCCACGACCCTCACGAGCGGGATCGTTATGACCGTGGCTGCAGGAGGCAACATGGCCCATGCGCTCTTGATCACCCTCCTTGCAAACGGCTTGAGCGTCTTTACCATTCCTCTATCCCTGGGATTGCTTCTGGGCATGGGAGGGGGAGGCGGATCCGTCCCCATCGACAAGGGGAAGATGATGGTCCAGATCGCTTTTCTCGTGCTCGTGCCCCTTTTCATCGGGCTCATGGCCAAACCGAAAAGCCGGGCCACCGCCGCTTTTCTTCAAAAGGGGGTCCCGGTTTTCAACCAGTGCATGATCCTGGTGATCGTGTGGATGGCTCTGTCAGGAGCCAGGGACGCTGTGCTCAGCGGGGGCGCCGAGACGCTCTATGTTCTGGTCCTTTCTTTCATTTTCCACGGGGCGTTGCTGGTATCGGCCTTTGTTTCGACGCATCTGTTCCACCTCGGACCGGGCCGGCGGGAGAGCGTCATCTTCATGGGAGGGCAGAAGACGTTGCCCTTGTCTATTTTGCTCCAGACCACCCTGTTTCCGGAATATGGCCTGGCCCTGGCATTCTGCGTGATTCACCACTTCGTCCATCTCATGATGGACGGTTACCTGGTCCACCGGCTGGGTCGATAGGAGCTAGGGCATCAGTTTCCGCACCACCTCGGCCAGGGCGGCCGGGCCTCCGACGTTGCCCGGGAAAACGATGTAGGGGATGCCCGGGAAGCGGCTTTCAGGACCCAATCGCCAGACAGGGACTCCCGGGAGGATCTGGCCGAGGACCGAGGCTCGTTTGATGTTCAAGCCCTTGGTTGCCACATCGCTGGCCGTGATCCCGCCTTTGGCGACCATGTAGCGCGGCCTTTTGGAAATTCCTCTCACCACCGAGGTCAGGGCGTCCGAGACCCGATTCCCGATGGCCAAGTTCTCTTCGGCCCGGCCTGTGACCAGTTTTCGGCTTGTGTAAATAACCATATCCTTGCCCTTGTGCAGGGATTCATCGGCAAGGCTGACCAGCCTTTTTACTTCACCCGCCCTGAGGTCTTCATCCAGGATGGTTTCTACAATCATCTGGACGCCGGTGATCTGAGGCAATGCGAGGAGTTCGCCGAGTTGCTGGGTCGACCTCGGGACATAGGATCCGACCACCGTGAGTCCGGCCCCGGATTTCGGGAGTTCCAATTCGTCGCGTGTAAGAAGATGCCGCGGCGAGATTCCTGCCCGGACCTGCACAAAGGAGGCGGCGGTCCTGTAAAGAAAGCGGCGGCCCATGGCTTCAGCCTTCAGCAAGCCGAGAACGAAAACCTCCAGATCGCGGTAGCTCGCGGCATTGACGACACACACACGACCCCCCTGGAGATCCATCAAACGTTCCGTCACCCGGTTCGGGCCGGCTTCCCGGAGATCTTGGAGGGAAATGGAAAGAACGTCTTGCGCCGCGACCTTTCCTATTGTCTTTTCCTCGACCCATTGCTGCAAGTTCGAGGATTTATACCCGAAGACTTTGTCCCTGGCGAATTCCGTCTCAGCCGCTGGAACGAGCCGGCCCCCTTCATCCACATAATGGGTGTCCTGGATGGTGTACCGGCCCCCTTCGAGAAAAAAGGGGGTGACGATGCATGCGTCGAAATTCTCCGAAAGGCCCTCGGCCAGGGCTTCCACCTCGCCGGGGAAGTGGCCCCGCAGGGTGGAGTCGCTTCGGCTCACGACTACAAAACGACGGCCCGATTTTTCCGCAGCCTCTCGAAGACGGCGTCCGATTTCCCAATTCATGGACCGCGCTTCGGGCAGGGGAAGGCTTCTCGAATTCGTGAGCACATAGAATGCAGGCCCATCATTGTCCAGTTCGGTCCGGAGGATGTCCACAGACCATACGGTGAGAACAGGAATGCCGTGAACGGTCTGCGTGCCTGTGGGGTCGTCGTCCAAAACCACAATTTTCGTGTTGCTTTCCCTGACTTTCTTTCTGATCAGCGGTCTCAGATCCTGGGGCCACTCGGCCGGCAGGGTGCGAAGAAGATCGTCTTTGTTGATGGGTTCCATGACCAAATCCTTACGGCTCCCCCTCCCCTTTGTCCCCTCCCGCCAGGGGAGGGGAAGTGATGGGGGAGCAGAGGCTGGGGTGGAAGGATGTTGAGAAATTCTTGAGACGACAAGCTTGACTACAGCAACTCCTTGAGTTCATCGTGGAACTCGGCGGCATCAAAGAACCGCTCGTAGTTCCGCTTGTTGAACCAGGTGTGATATTCCTCTTCCGGCCTCGTCTGCTCTTCCAGGGCCTTCCACACATCGTCCGGCAGGTCCCAGTCGCCGGGTACCATGTTTTCTTCGAACTGCTGCAAGGTTCTTGCACCGATGATCACCGAGGCGACGAATTTTCGTTTCAGAGGCCATGCAATGGCCGCCCTCACCATGGGAACGTCCGAGTCCAGGGAAATCCGTTCCACCATGGCGGCGACCCGAAATCCATGGTCGTGCCAGAACCTCGGCCCGTCCACCTGGGTGCGAAAGGAAAGACGGGTACCCTCCGCAGGGTCCGTCATGCCTTTATATTTCCCTGTGAGGAGCCCGCCTCCCAGAGGACTGTAACAAACGAGACCCACCCCGTGATCCACCGCGGCAGGGATGATTTCCCTTTCCAGTTCCCGGTGAATGAGACTGTAGATGTACTGGCCGGCAACAAGGCCGTCCATGTTGAAATGGGCTGCGAGGCCCTGGACTTTGGCGAGCTGCCACCCGAAAAGATTGCTGCATCCGAGGTAGCGGATCTTGCCCTGCCGCACGAGATCATCCAGGGCGCGCAGGGTCTCCTCGATGGGCGTGACGGGGTCCGGACCGTGGATGTAGTAAAGGTCGACGTAGTCCGTCTTGAGCCTTCGCAGGCTGTTTTCGCAGGAAGCGATCACGTGCTTCCGTGAAAGCCCTGAGCGGTTCGGTTCCTTGCCCGCCGGGAAATAGCACTTGGACGCAATGACGACGTTCTCCCGGTTGATCTGGGGCAAAAAGTTCCCGACGATCTCCTCCGCCTTGCCTCCTGCGTAGACGTCGGCGCAATCGATGGAGTTTCCGCCCTGATCGAGGTACTTCTTCATGATGGCGTGTGCTTCTTTTTCATCACACCCCCAGTCCGGGGCGCCGAAGGTCATGGTTCCGAGGGTGATGCGGGACACGAGCAGTCCCGAGGATCCCAGAAAGCGATACTTCATGACTGCCTCCTTCAAGAAGGTTTCCTGCGCACAACTTCTTCCACGGCTTTGACAATGTGCCCCGCGGACAGGCCGTACTTTTCGAGCAGGTCCAGATAGGGACCCGACTCCGTAAACAGGTTCCCAACGCCGATGATCTTCATAGGAACGAGGTGATGTTCCACAACCACTTCAGCCACGGCGCTGCCCAGCCCGCCGAAGCGGATATTGTTTTCCGCCGTGACAATGGCGCCCGTCTCCTCGGCCGCCTTCAGGACCATCTCCGTGTCAAGGGGCTTGAGGGTGTGGCAATCCACCACGCGAACGTCGAGCCCTTTGCGTGCCAGCATTTCCGCTGCCACGAGAGCCTGGGCAACCATGTCCCGGATGGCGATGATGGTGGCATCGGTTCCCTCGCGGACGGTCACGGCTTTGCCGATCTCAAAAGGATAATCCCCATCGAACAGGACCGGCACGGGATCGCGGGTGAAGCTCAAATACACGGGGCCGTCCCACTCGGCGGCAGCCCACACCGCCCGTTTGGTCGTCACAGGATCGGAAGGGGCGATGATGGTCGAGTTTGCGATGGCACGAAGGATCGACAGATCTTCCTGGCCCTGGTGGGTCACTCCGTCGGGTCCGGGCGTGATGCCGCCGTGGCTTGCCGCGATTTTCACGTTCAGGCGCGGGTAGTGAATGCTGTTCCGGACCTGGTCCAGGGCGCGCATGCTCGCAAAGACGGCATAGGTTGTCGCGTAGGGGATGAGCCCGGTGGTGGCCATGCCGGCTGCGGCGGCCATCATGTTTTGCTCGGCGATGCCGAAATTGAAAGCGCGCTCAGGGAACCGGGCCGCGAATTCGTTGGTGCGCACGGATTTGGAAACGTCGGCATCGAGCACCACCACATCGGGGTTTCGTTCTCCCAGTTCGAGCATGGCCTCTGCATAAGCATAGCGGGTCGGCTGCTGCTCGGCCTTGGAGAAGAAGTCTTCCGAATTCAGCAGGGCCAGGATCTCCGGACGGATATGGCGGTAGGGCGTTGATCTTCTAGAGTTCACAGGCACACCTCCTGATCTCTTCAAGGGCGCATTCCGCTTCTTCCTTGCAAGGGGCCTTGCCATGCCAATCCACGACGTTTTCCATATAGGATACACCCTTGCCTTTGACGGTGTGAGCAATGATTATTGTGGGTGTTCCCTTGTGCCCTTTGGCGGTCTCGAGGGATTCTACGACTTGTTCCATGTCGTGCCCGTCGATTTCGACAACGTTCCATCCAAAGGCACGCCACTTGTCGGCCAGCGGCTCGATGGGCATGACATCGACCACGCAGGCGTCATTCTGCAATCGGTTGCGGTCCAGAACAGCCGTCAGGTTGTCCAGTTTCCACTTGGCTGCGGACATGGCCGCCTCCCAGATCGAACCTTCCTGGGTTTCCCCGTCTCCGATCACGACAAAGACGTGGTAGTCTTTTTTCCTCAGTTTGCCGCTCAGCGCCATGCCCAGCCCCGCGGAAAGGCCGTGACCGAGAGAGCCGGCCGTCATGTCGATGCCCGGCGTTTTGCGCATGTCCGGGTGGCCCTGGAGAATGCTGTTCATGCGGCGGAGCGTGGCGAGATGGGACTTGTCGAAATAGCCCCGTTCCGCGAGGGCCGCATACCAGACCGGACAGGCATGGCCCTTGGAGAGGATGAAGCGGTCCCGGTCCGGCCATCTGGGATTTTTGGGATCGATGCGCATGATTCGAAAGTAGAGGGCGGTCACGATGTCGGCTGCCGAGAGGGATCCGCCCGGATGTCCTGCATTGGCGGCAGTGATCATCTCGATGATGTCGCAGCGGATGACGGCCGCCATTTGCTTGAGCTGCTGAACGTTCATGGGGGTTTGTGATGAATTCAAGGTCAACTCCTTCGTGTTTGCGTGAACCAAGCTTATCGCGGCCGCCCCTTCGAGAGCCTCAGGGTCCTGAGGAAGAAGGAGAGGCCGTTCCTCGATAATATCGGGAGCAGGAGCTCCCTCCTACATAATATCGGGAGCAGGAGCTCCCTCCTACATAACATCGGAAGCGGGAGCTCCCTCCTACATAACATCGGAAGCGGGATCTGCCTCCTACATAACATCGGGAGCAGGAGCTCCCTCCTACATCACGGTCGGGCGGTGTAGGAGCAAGCTCCCGCTTGCGATCGCCGAGCGCTCCCTCTCACGTCAAAGAAAAGATGTGGCTTTCGATAAATTTCCACGTTTCCAGGTAATCGCCCTTGGCCATGAGCCTGGAGATCTTTCCTCCGTCCACCTCGTCCAGCTTCCGCCATATCTTGTTGGAAATCCTGCTGTTGGCTTCAAAGGTGCCCCGAATGTCCCAGCGGGTCGGTGAGGTGTCGGACGTGAGGTAGTCCCTGTAGCGGTATTTCTTGAGATAGTAAAGAAATTCCACGTACTCCAGAAAATGTTTGGTGCCGCAAAAGTAGTCCCAGTCCCACCTGCCGTCATTGTCGTTGATGTGAATGTAGAACCGGTAGGGGCTTTGGGCAAGAAGCACCAGGGCCTCAGCAGGATTTTCATTTCCGTACGTGGAGTGACCGAAGTCAAGCGTCACCCCCATCTCCTTGACCTGCATGTCGTTGAGCAGGCACAGGGCCTTGGAGGCCGTGTCGACAAAACAGCGGCCCCGGGTTTCGCTCGGCTTGTATTCGATGAACAAGGGGATGTTTGTTTTGTAGGTTCCCGCTTCGCCGAAAGTCTCCACGAGGTGTTTCCAGGCCTTGGCGTAATCGTGTTGGAATGCGAACTCGTAGCCGTCTCCGAGAGGGCAGCACGTGACCTTGTCGGCGCCGGCCGCTTCTGCAAAGTCCTTGGCCTCCTTGATGAAGCGGACCGCTTTGGCCCGGATTTCTTTTCTGAGCGAGGTCAATCCGCCGTTGCGGAACTCGGGTTCGGCTTTGACGTTGACGTTGACGGCGGCGATGTTCAGCTTGTATTTTTTCAGAAGCGCACTGGTCGCTTTCGGATCGTTCACCTCGTAAGGGTAAACGATCTCAACGCCGTCGCACGCCTCGATCTCCGTCATGAGCCGGAACTTCTCCTCGAGGGTGAGGGGCTCGTTGTACTCGTGGAACCGATCCTTGGTTCTGGACAGAAATCCCGTGATGATTCCCATTTTCAGCATGGTTTTGTTTTCCTCCGGTTGATAGCCCTTGAATCCCTTTGGGTGCATTCCCCGCAGCTTGCCGCGGTTTTGTCATTCCGGCGAACGCCGGAATCCAGAAAAAGAAAGACTGGATGCCGGATCGAGTCCGGCATGACGGAATACGTCCGATACCCCGTAGCTTGCTGCGGGGTAGTTCATTTTTTCCTGAGGCCTACGCGCCCCCTCACCCTTCCCCTCTCCCCCGAATGCGGGGGAGAGGGATGGGGAGAGGGGGATTCCGATCTATCTAGACAGCAAGGTCGCGATGTAATCTCGCGCCCTGGCGTATTCCTCATGGACCTCTTCGGGTCTGCAGATGATCTCGATGTCAAAGGATCCATCATAATTTATGGCCCGAAGGGTTTCGATGAGCCTGGGCCAATCGATGGAACCCGCTCCGGGTCGGAGGGACAGGTTTTCATTCCCGAAATTGTCGCACAAGTGAGTGCCCACGATTCTTCGCCCGACCTTTGCAGGAATCATGTAGAGGTTCTCTTTTGAAGCCCAGGCATGGCCGGTGTCGAAATTGAGACCCAGGGTCACGGTATCAAGAAGGGCGCAGAAACGCACAAAGCCGTCTATGCCCCCGATGACGGCTCCAGGCAGGATTTCAACGGCCATCCGCTTCCCGGCCTCTTCCACCATCTCGAGAAGCGCTCCGACTTTTTCCGCACATCGATCGAGAAAGCCGCGGTAATCTTCCATCCGGACGATTCGAGGCGCATCAAACGCTCCGAGGGGCACCGTGACGACGCGGCATTCGTCATACCGACCGACGATCTCCAGCAAAGACTGCATTTCCGTGATCCCCGCGTCGGAAAGGAGCTTGTCCCTGTTCGAAAAAGCCTCCATCATGAAATGGGCCACGCACTGGGTGGCCTTGAGCCCCAGATCTGCGGACGCCCGGCACACCAGGGACGCGCCGGAATGGACCCAGTCTTCCAGGCTCTCCCGGTGAAACACCTCCAACTGGAATCCATGAAAACCCAGTTCGGCCAATTCCTTCATTCCCGCCGCCACGTTTTGGGGAGTGAAGCGGTTGCTGAATCGCGAAATGAAGTAGGCCGGTGAAACGCCAATGATGGGATGTTTGTCAGGCATGGCCTTTTCCATGTAATTCTTCACAATAGAGACACCGTCGAGCAGAGCCTCAACTAAATCCGAAGCACGAAATCCGAAATTCGAAACAAATCGGAATGACCGAAGTTCAAATAATCCGATTCCGCCTTTTGTCCTCGATCCCAGGGAAACCTTATTTTGCTCTTTTTCGAAAGACTTTTCCAACCGCCCTGTTCTTAAGATTCTTGACAAGGGGGATTTGAACCAGAACCATCCACACGATAATCAGAACCAAGGCCAAGGACACAGGCCTTGTCAACATCGGGAGAAAACTGCCCTGGGAGACCATGAGGGCCCGCCTGAGGTTTTCGTCCGCCATGGGCCCGAGAATGACCCCGATCACCAGGGGGGCAATGGGATATCCCATTTCCGTCAAGAAGTAGCTGATGATCCCTACCGGCAGCATGAGATAGAGATTCCAGATGTTGATTCCCAGGGAATAGGATCCGATGATGCAGAGCATTCCCACGATGGGCATGAATATGGGGGCCGGGATTCGGAGGACCTTCACCACCTGCTTGGCCAGGGTCATTCCCGTCACCCACATGGCCATGGAGGCGAGGAGCAGGATGGCCGCGCATTCGATGATGAACGTGGGATGCTCGAAGGTGATCATGGGGCCGGGAGTCACCCCGTGGAGCATGAGAGCGCCGAGGAGCATGGCTGCAGGCGGGCTCCCGGGGATGCCGAGGTTCAGAAGGGGGATGATGGCGCCGCCCACGCAGGCATTGTTCGCCACCTCCGTGGAAAGAACCGCTGTGATCTCCCCTTTGCCGAAGTTCTCAGGGTGTTTCGAGGTGTTCTTTGCCGCGCCGTAGGACACCCAGGCCGCGATGTCTTCCCCGATGCCGGGCACGCACCCGACCCCCACGCCGATCAGGGCCGAACGGATGACTTTCGGGAGGTTCCTCACAATCGTCTTGAATTCAGGGATGATTCTCTGCAGTTTCTGCACGTCGCCGACCTGCAGCCTGTCCTTGAGCACCTGGATGATCTGGGGGATTCCGAAGGCGCCGATGAGCACGGGCACCACCTCCACACCGCTGTCCAGCTCGGGAATACCGAAGGTGAAGCGGGGGAAGAACTGAAGCCTGTCCCTGCCGACACATGCGAGGAAAAGACCGAGGAAGCCGGATATCCAGCCCTTGATGACCAGGTCGGGCGTGGTGAGCGTGCCGCTGATCATGATGCCGAAGAAAGCCAGGAGAAAAAACTCGAAAGACGTGAACTGGAGGGCGAAGTGGAGAATGATCGGGGAGATGGTCACCAGGAAGAGCATGCTGACGATCGTGCCGATGGCCGAGGCAGTGGTGCTGAGCCCTATGGTTCGCCCGGCCTCTCCCTTGAGCGCCAGAGGGTAGCCGTCGAGCGCGGTTGCAGCGGAGGCCGCGGTGCCGGGGATGTTGATGAGGATCGACGCGTAGGAGCCGCCGTAGGTTCCCCCCACATAGATGGCCAGCAGGCAGACCATGGCGCTTTCAGCGCTCATGCCATAGGTGACGGCGGTCAGCAGGGCCACCCCCAGGGTGGACGTCAGGCCGGGGAGCGCCCCGAACATGATTCCCAGCAACACGGAGCCGAACAGGATCGCGATGTTCACCGGATCCGAGACGGTTTGTACGAGAAGCTGAAAGTACGTACTGATTTGCGCTAGAACAACCATGAAATCCTCTCTTCCCTCGTCTTACAAAAACTCCAGGTACCAGAAGTAATCGAGCACGGCCACGACCAGACCCTCCTTGGGCATGGGAACGAGAAGGAAGTACTTGAAAATGGGCCCGATGATGAAGGGTGCGAGTAGGCTGACAACCAGGGCGAGTCGATATCGCTTTCTGAGATCGGTGTTTCTGCGCACAAAGGTCCACACGTACAGGGCGTAGCCTGCCAGGAAACAAAGGGCAACCAGGTCGGTGGCGAAGGGGTGAATGCCGTTCAGCAGGGTGTCGAGGCCTACGGCAAAGTAAAGGATGAAAAACGCTTCTCCTGCCAGGTAGAAGAGAAGGAATTTCTTCATCAGAGCGTCGTCATAGAAGTGAAACATGGTGATGAAAGCGAACAGGAACAGGACCGCATCCAGGAAGAAATCAATCCTGGGGAGATTCAGAAACACGAGGGTCAAAAAAAGCACGGCCATGGCATAAAAACGGGCGGTTGTGTCGAGGGTCAAGAACCAGACCAGGTGCCTGCTCAAGAGCCAACGAACCGTGTTCTTGAACTCTGCGAGCCCGACGGTCTTCAGGCCGATCCTGCAGAGCATGAGCCCGAGAAGGGCGATGATGATGCCGATGGAAAGGGGGAGCAGCGCGGGTGAAACATACCAGACGTTCATGACCCCGCCCCAACTGTCTTTCATGGGCATCTTGACGGCCTGGCTGACGATCCACAGTCCGAAAAGAGAAATGACGGCACCGGAGAAAACATCGGCCTTTCTCATTTTTTCTTTTTCAAGCATGGCTCATCCTCGGTCGCTTTGAATGACGGGGCGGGGCGGCATCACCCCGCCCATAGCAGAGGGTTTGTTTATTTGCCCGGCTTTGGAATGCCTAGTTTCGCCGGATCGACCTTGGCGGCGCCGAGGTCCCAGAGGGTCCAGGCAAAAAGGGATTCGAGGTTGTTAAACTCCTTCTTGGCCTCAGAGCCGGTTTTGCCTGAAAGGAGATAGTAATTTTCTTTACCCCATTTCTTGACCACATCGGTGGCCATGGCTTTCTTGAATGCGCTCTCTATCGCGGCCTTCGCATCTTTGGGGGTGTCCGAGGGGACCGCGAATCCGATCGCCTGGGAGATGGGAAGGTATTCTTTCAGGCTCGGGTAGCCGTCGAAAGCGGACGGGATCTTACCCACGTCGGCCACTTCAAAGGCGCTGGGGATCAGCATGGCCAGGGGTCGCAGCTTGCCGCCGCGAATGAGCTGTTGCTGTTCCGCCAGGGAGGTGATCACCACCTGGACCTCGCCGGTCATGGCCGCGTTCTGGGCAGGCGCCGAGCCGGGGTAGGGGATGAAGTTCAGCTTGGCCCCGGAGCCTTTCTCCAGAGCAAGGAGATTGAGGTGGTGGATGGAACCGGACGCACTGGCCCCTGATTTCACGGCGCCGGGGTCCTTCTTGGCGGCCTCGATGAGGTCCTTGAGCGTCTTGTACGGCGTGCTCGGAGTCACCGAGACCAGGTCCGGTGAACCGCCCACGATGAAGAAATCCCACACGTTCATTCTCTTATCCCAGCCCCCTTGCACGCCTGCAGTCACGCAGGATTCGGACAAGCCGCACAGGGTGTATCCGTCGTGAGGCTTGGAGTAGGCATCCGCCATGCCGACGGAACCTCCGACGCCACCCGTCTTGTTGACGACATTGACGTTGACGCCCAAGATCTTGCTCATCTCAGCGCTGATGATCCGGTTGCACACATCCGTACCGCCGCCTGCGGACCAAACGACGATATTGGTGATATCTCTTCTAGGAAACCCTTTTTTCGCGGCATCCGCAGCGGTCGCCGCACCAAGCAGCACAACGAGACAAACCAGCAAAACTTTCTTCATGAGAACTCCCTCCTTTTGATTGCAAGTGGTTGGACTGCAACATGCCAGACGGCTCATTTCCCAAAATCGTGATCTAAACGACACACAAGCCCATCGATCTTTTGCCTCACCCCCCTTTCCCTCGTGATAATGAAATCTGCGCAGGCAGCTTTCATTTTCTCCATCCGGCGGAGTTGAAATGATCGGACACGTAGGTTCCCGGAGGCACCAAGGTGTCGCAGAACTCCAGGTCCGAAGCATCCAGTGAAATATCTTCCGCCCCCATGAGGTCCTTGAAATGATCGAGTGTTCTCGGCCCCACAATGGTTCCGGTAATCCCCGGCTGATGAAGCACCCAGGCCACAGCGAGCTGGGGAAGGGTGCATCCCTTGGCGGCAGCCCTCTCAGCCAGTTTATGAGAGACTTCGATTCCTTGCCGGGTAATGCGATCGCCGTACACTTTCTTGAAGGCGCCGCGACTGCCGGGCGGGAACCGTGTTGCATCCCGATACCTTCCCGCCAGAACACCCTGGGCCAATGGGGACCAGCTCGTGATTCCGAGATCGTAAGCCTGACACATGGGAACAATTTCGGTCTCCGCCCGGCGGTCCAGCAAGTTGTAAGGCGGCTGCTCGGCGACGAACTTGGGATAATGGTGCTTGTCGGCGACCCAGCAGGCTTCGACGACCCGCCATGGCGGATGGGTGGAACACCCGATGTGCCTCACCTTGCCCTGTCGCACCAGGAGATCGAGCGCAGCGAGGGTTTCCTCCTGGGGCACGTGAAAGTCCGTGCGGTGAAGGAAATAGATGTCGATGTAATCCGTCTTGAGGCGCCTCAGAGTGCTTTCACAGCCTGCCAGGATGTGGTGCTTCGAATTCCCCGCATCGTTCGGCCCTTGCCCGGTACGCATGAAAACCTTGGACGTGATGAAGACCTCTTGCCGCTTGCCGTTTCTGGAAAAGGCTTCCCCGATGATTTTCTCGCTTTCCCCTTCGGCGTAAACGTCGGCACAATCGAAGAGGTTGACTCCGGCGGAGAGGGCGGAGTCTATGATTCTGAAAGATTCCGTTTTGTCGGTCGGGTTGCCGAAATTCATCGTCCCAAGAACGATCTCGGATACCATCAGGCCGGACCTGCCCAGACGCCGGTATTTCATCATGGTCTCCTCTGTGCGCCCCTCAGCGGTTTTCTTCCACGTTCTTCCTGAGGATGGCGATGGATTTCTTCAGGTGTTTCCGCATCAGATTTTCAGCCGAGTCCCCGTCCCTGCGGCTTACAGCCTCGATGATGGCGAGGTGATCCTGGATACTTTCATTCGGGGACTGGACCAGTCCTTCCGGTGAAATGACCTGATAGCTGTAGATGATAATGTTATAAGTCTCGAGGATGCTCTTGAGAAACTCCTTGGCGCCGATTTCGAGGAGGAAATGGTGGAAGCGCCGGTCTTCTTTCGCATAAGCCTTGATGTTCGTGATGTCCGTGAGGCCTTGGTACGGCTGGAAGAAGTCTCTGAGCTGTTCCGTCTCTTTGTCGGAAATGTTCAAGGCCGCACGCCTGGCGGCGAGTCCTTCCAAAACCTCCCGAAGTTCGAAGATGGAAATCATCTCCTGCTTGGTGAAGAGGCGGACGAAAAAACCCCTTCGCGGTACGGACTGGACCAGCTTTTCCTTTTCAAGATACTTGAGAGCGCTCACGAGGGGAGTGCGGCTGATTCCGAGATCCTGGGCAAGCTTTTCCTGGGGGATCTTTTCGCCGGGGAGCAGTTTTCTCTCCAGAATCATGGACTTCAGCCGGCTGTAAACCTTGGCATCGAGGTTCTTGTGGCTGGTCCCCAGTTTCGGCATGGCGGGCCCCTTCAAGAAAGCCTTATTGAAGATCTCGCTTCTGTGGAAAAGCGCCGGACGGAGACCGGCAAGGGAGCGCGAGAAATGAATATTCAATTTTGAATTTTGTATGCAAAATTCCAGAGCGGTTGTCAAGAAAAAAATGGGGGCGGGCAGGGCCTATCTGTAGACTCCGTATTCCTTGGTAAAATCCACCATGGCTTTCAGGTTCTCCGGTTTCGCTTCGTCGAGGATCGCGCCGCTGTCAACAATGAGGCCTCCATGCTTGCCCACAACATCGATGAGTTCTTTAAGGTATGCTTTGACCTCCTCGGGACTCCCGGCACACAGCAATGAGATGGGTACATTTCCCCTGAAACACACGGTGTCTCCCAGGATTTCCTTCGCCTTGTAAAGATCCACCTTCTCAAAATGGTAAACGGCTTTTCCTCTGGGAATATCCTTGATCACGTCCAGGCGGGAGGTGTTGTCGCCCTCAAAGAAAAGCATGGGCACGAGCCCTTCTTCGATGAGTCCGATCACGACTTTCCTTAAGGTGGGCCAGTAAAAGGTCTTGTACTGTTCGATGGACATGAAGCCCTCACAACCTTTGTGGAGGGGCATGAAAACAAACGGACTCGCGGCACTTTTCGTATGAAGGCCCATCCGGATCATCATGGGGGCGATTCTTTCCATGACCGCCATGAGTTTCTCAGGCCGCCTGAACATGTCCAGCATGATGCCCTTGGTTCCCCGAACAAAGTCTCCGACCGTATCAAAGGGTGCGTGAGAGACGCCTCCGACATCGAGGGGAAATCCCGTTCCCATGATCTCCATGGCCTTCACCCGGCCGAATTCGGCTTCCCTGGAGGCAAGGTCTCCGGCATCACAGAGTCTCTGAAAAGCCTCACGGACTCCCGGCGCTCCAAACCCGGGAATGATCCCGGGCACGCCCAGGTAGTATGAGAACCCGCTGGACAGGGAGCGGAGCCGATCCAGTGGCTCGAGAATGCCGAATATTCTCGGCCAGTGGACTCTCAGCATAAATTCGGTGGGGTCGTCCATGAAGGCGTCGTAGAATTCGTCCGCGGTTGCACACTCTGTTTCCACAAACTGAAGATTGCTGGATACGGGGATGCCTCGTCCGGGCAGCATGACCTGTCTGCACTCCATGAATTCCAGGACCCTTCCCTGGGCGCCGCGAAAGCGACAGGTGTCTGCCAGGAAATCCGTCATGGTCTTCCTGTAAGCTTCGAAATTCTTCTCCCGGTCGAAGAGCACATCTTCGGCTGTGAAGCCGCTGTAGAGGGCGGGGAAGATCCCGTAAGTGAGCTGGATTGGGACCCTGTCCGGGACCTTTAACTGAACGGTGTCCGCGATTCTCCTCGCCCGCCTCTGGTAGGCCTCTGCGGCTTCAGGGCTCTTGAAGTGAATCCCTTGCCCTGAACACCAGCGCTGGAGACTTTCTTGCGTTCTGTCCATTTCCGGTACCTCCTAGCGCCGTGTCTCAGAAGTTTTGCACCTAAATATGGCAAGTTGAAATCTTGCAATCAGTTCCATATTTGAGCCACTTCGCGCAGACACGGAAATTCGAAGCACGAAATTCGAAATCCGAAACAATGCCAAAATGACAATGTCCAAAATCCAGAACAAACACGAACCAAGCCCGCTTCCATTGTTTTGGTCATTCGTATTTTAATCATTCGAAGTTGTTTCGAATTTCGATATTCGAGTTTCGAATTTGGAGAATCCATCTGATTTTCGCATAGGTTGAATGGCCAAAAAACGACACGGAACTTATGAGACGTGGTACTAGGATCCATGTCACTGCCGTGACCATGTTTTTACCATGGAAATCCCCCCCGGCCCCCCTTTTTCAAAGGGGGGAAGGCGGGCGACTCCCTCGATTTCCCTCGGGACCGTGAGGGTCTCGAACGGCTCGCCTGCCATTGGTCGGCACGGTGGCCGACCCTACATTTATATGCGCGCGGGCGACAAGATCTTGGTGTCATGAGCGTTTAGGAAATCATCAATCAATGATGGATTCGGAAAAAGTCCCACAGCGTCATTGCGAGGCGCGAAGCGCCGTGGCAATCTCATGGATCTCCCTCTAGTTGCGAGATTGCTTCCACCCTCCGCAGTAGCCTGTCCATCCTCCGTAGCAGAGCTACTGCGGAGGACGGGCTACGGAGGACGGGTCGCTTCGCTCGCAATGACCGAGCCGCTGTTTTAGGACTTTTTACCTTGAAAATCCCCCCTGTCCCCCCTTTACTAAAGGGGGGGAATAAAGCGGCACCTGATTGAACCTCCCCCTTTAACAAAGGGGGATCGAGGGGGATTTTCATGCCCGGGGGCGGCCAATTCCTCGGCCATGAGCGTTTACGAGTCCGTCAATCAATAGGGCTCGCAAATAAAGAGGCGGGGCCATGACTCGCCATCCAGAGGGTTAAGGACGGGGGGGAATGCCCAGGATTTTCCTTGCCTCCGGAGGGGTGGCGATGTCCCATCCCATGGCGTGGACAAAGGAAACGACTTTTTCAACGAGCACAACATTCGTGACTGCCGGTTCGCCGGGAGCAAAGGATGCGCTGTCTTCAAATCCCACGCGAATCATGGAGGCGCCCATGCCGAGGGCGAAACCGAGAAAAGAAAAGTCGTTCATGTGGTGATGGATAAGCCCCCAGGGCGTGTCCGAAGGGAGCGCGGAGCAGAGCATGAAAAGACTCGCAGGCCGCGCAGGAAGGGCGCCCGGGAAGCCCACGCAGAAATTGTAATAGAACGGCCTGGAGAGAGTCTTTTCCTTCATGAGGAGCGGGACGTTTTCCATCATGCCGCCTTCGAAAACTTCCAGTTCCGGAACAATTCCTCGCTCCGACATTCTTCGAGCCCAGTACCGGATGTCGGGAAGGGTGTTGATGTAAACCTGCTCACCGAAGTTGGCCGAGCCCATATTCAACGAGGCGACTTCTACCCGAGGATCATTCAAAGACACACACCGTTCTTCCAGGGAGAGGGTGGAAAGGCCGCCGGTTGAACCTTGAATGATGATATCCGAACCCTTTCGGATAAGCTCAAGGGTTTTTGAGAAAACGGAAAGGTCCTCGGTCTGATTCCCTGATTCATCCCGCACATGAAGATGGACCATGGCGGCCCCGGCCTTTGCACAAGCCACAACTTCACGGGCCACGTCTTCAGGGGAAAGGGGATTGACGCAAGGCCCTTCCATGTTGGCGCCCACAGGCGCCAATCCTACGATGATTTTTTTCCTCATGGCCGTATCCATCCTTAGCCCTCCCTAGGACTCTGCGATTCGGGTGATTCGCACGATGTCGGGATCCGTGAATTTATCCAGCGCATCCCTGGCAATGGTTGAAAAACTGAACATGACCGCCCCTCCATCAAGGGCCTGGAACCAGTGCTTCTTGCCCGGTTCGAGGGTGATCTGATCGGAGGGCTTCATGACGATCTCGTGTTTCACCGTGTAACAGGATTCCTTGCCTTTCGGGATGAAGCCCCGGCTCAGACTGTCCGGTCCGGGCACGAAAAAATAGACGGTCCCCTCGATCACCCGAATGGTTTCTTCTTTCCCCGGATCATTTGCAACAGGCGGGTGCCAGTGCTCCGGTTCGGTCTGGTGAGGAAAAAGGGCGAGCACCTTCACGCTGATTCTTTGTGTTTGAACCAGGGTCAGGACCTGCACGCCCTCCTCATCGAGCCTGCCGAGGCCGAAGTCGACGACTTCGATGCTCTTTTCTTCCTCCTCCGAGATCCTCAATCCGGCCGTTCTCATCAGGTCCGCGGCTCGGCCCTGGGCCCATTCGTATTCTTTACGTGTGATCATGGCAGGCTTCTTTCTCCTGGAACGTTGCTTAACCCCTTGGGGGGTTTCTTGTCAACAGAATCTTCCTTCGGACGTTCAAGGCATTCAGGTCGCCAAGAACCTGGTTGACACAGAACAGGAAGAGCCTATATGAGATCTGCCTGGGCAGATTTCATTTGGGGGAATGGTGTGTCGAAATTTCTTTTTTCATTCGGTGTGATCGCCTTCGGGTTGTCCCTCGGGTACCTCATTCAAATCACCGCATCGAGAGGCATCCTTCGGCTTCCCTTGTCTATTGATCGACTCAGGAAGCTCCTGCAAAAGACGGCTCTTCTCTTCGTCAATCCAGTCACCGTGGTGGGGGCCATCTGGATCGTCGATATCCAGGCCGTATCCCTTGCCGCCCTCCCGGCCCTGGGAAGTGGAGCCATCCTCTTAGGCGGGGCGCTTGCCCTTGGCGCTTCAAAGATGATGGGGCTGGAATCGAAGCAGACAGGCGCTTTTTTCGCCTGCGGGTCCTTTACCAACATCGGTTCCGTGGGCGCACTCATCTGCTTCATGTTTCTGGGAGAAAAGGGATTTGCCTTGGTCCCCATCTACAAGCTTTTTGAAGAGGTGACCTACTACGGCGTCGGTTTTCCTGTCGCCAAATATTACAGCAACACCCACGGGGCCGGGGAAAGCCCCTGGGAGAGGTTGCGAGGGATGGCTCGAGATCCCTTCATCCTCGTCGCCCTGTCTGCAATCACCCTGGGAGGACTGCTCAATGCTTCAGGGATGGAGAGGCCCGCATTTTTCCACACCCTGAATTCCGCATTCATTCCCGCCGGAACCATCCTGCTGCTCGTTTCCATCGGTTTGGCCATGAGGTTCAAACGGGTGAAGCGCTACCTTCGGGAGTGCGTGGCCGTTTCAGCGATCAAATTTCTTCTGGTCCCCCTGACCATGTTCTCGGCCGCCTATCTCATCGGGTTCGGAGAGATCGAGAGAGGCTTGCCCCTGAAGGTGATCATCATCCTGAGCGCCATGCCGGTTGCATTCAGTGCCCTGATTCCGCCCTCCATTTACGACCTGGACCTTGACCTTGCCAACTCGTGCTGGCTTTTCACGACCTCCGCGCTCGTGGTCGTTCTTCCGGCCCTGCTTTTCGTGGTGAACTCGTTGTAGGAGCAGGCTCCCGCCTGCGAAAGGTCGCGGCCGGGAGGCCGCTCCTACATACCGTTGGTGCCTTATGCCCGTAGGAGCAAGCTCCTGCTTGCGAAAGGTCGCGGCCGGCTCTTCGAGAGCCTCAGGGTCCTTCGCAAAGTCGAAGGAGAGGCCGCTCCTGCAGAAATCAAAAATCGCAAATCAAGAATCGCAAATTCTCAGTAGGGTTTTTTGCCCCTTGCGATGGGGTAGCGGCGGCCGTAGCCGAAGGCCTTGGTCGTCACCTTGAGGCCGGGCGGAGCCTGTCTGCGTTTGTACTCGTTGACCACGATGCGCCTGAGCACATCCCTGACCGTGTCGGGATCGAAACCTTCGGCCACAATGTCATCGAAACCAAGGTTCCTGACCACCGCCAGATCCAGAATCCGGTCCAGGACATCGTAAGGGGGAAGACTGTCCTGATCGGTCTGGCCGGGCTTGAGTTCCGCGGAGGGCGGTCGCGAAACGACTCTGGCCGGAATGATTTCCTTTTCGCGGTTGATGTATTTTGCCAGCCGGTAGACCATGGTTTTGGGGACATCCGAAATGACGGCAAGGCCTCCGTTCATGTCGCCGTAAATGGTGCAGTAGCCGACCGCGGTTTCGGATTTGTTCCCCGTGCCCAGGAGGATGGCCCCGAACTTGTTGCAAAAGGCCATGAGCAGGGTTCCGCGAATCCTGGCCTGGATATTTTCCTCGGTCTCATCGGGTTCAAGGCCTCTGAATGCGGGGGCCAGGCTGCTTATGAAGGCTTCAAAGAGATCGTTGATGGGGACTTCATGAAATAAGATTTCCAGGTTTTGAGCCAGCGCTTTCGCATCCTCGCGGCTCATCGCGGAGGTGTATGGCGAGGGCATGCTGACCCCTGTCACGTTTTCGGCGCCGAGGGCTCTCTGCGCAATGACGGCCACCAGCGAGGAGTCGATGCCGCCGCTCAAACCGATCAGGGCCTTTCTGAACCCGCACTTGGTCAGGTAATCCCTCGTGCCCATCACCAGGCCCTTCAGGACGGAGGCCTCTTGGGGCGGCCAGGGCTCGGAAAAGGCGGAGTAGGTCTTGTCGCTGTCCCATACGAGGAAGTCCGGCTCGAACTCCCTGCCCAGGAGCACGAGGTTGCCGGCCCTGTCGCAAACCATGCTGGTTCCGTCAAAGAGGATGTCGTCGTTGCCTCCGACCTGATTGCAGTAAATGACAGGCGCCGAATACTGCAGAGAAAGCTGTTGCAGGATTTTGCGGCGAACCTCTTTCTTGTCCATCGTGTAGGGGGAGGCCGATATGTTGACCAGGATGTCTATTCTTCTTGCCGCGAGGTCGTTCACAGGATCAAAGGGATATCGGGGCACACCCTCGATGTCGCCCACCGTCCAGATATCTTCGCACACGGTGACGCCCAATCGCTTTCCATCAAGCTCGAAAAGGAGGCTCTTTTCCGCAGGCTCGAAATAGCGGGTTTCGTCAAAAACGTCATAGGTGGGGAGACATCTTTTCCCGCCTTTGGCGAGGACCATGCCTTGGCCGAGCAGGGCCACTGCATTGATCAGGGGCTTTCCCTTGTTTCCCGGATTCCGATCCACATAGCCGCAGATGACATGGATTTCCTTGATTTTTTTGCCGAGGTTTTCGAGTTGGGCCAGGTTTTCCTTGATGAACGCGGGCCTCTCCAGGAGGTCTTTCGGAGGATAGCCGATGAGGGAAAGCTCAGGGAAAATCGCGAGACTGCAACCCTCGGCCCTGGCCTTTTCGGCCGCACCAAGGATCAGAGACGTGTTGTACTCAAAGTCTCCGATGATCGGATTGATCTGGCAAAGCGCGATCCGCATAAGAAGTGCCTAAAGTGAACCAGAGTGAGCTAAAGTTGAAAGAAGAAGACAGAATACAGAAGACAGTAGACAGCATAAAGCATTAAACAACGGACAACGGACCACGGACAACTGACGACTTGCTACCTGCACCAAGCGCCCAGCAATCGCTAAATGACTTTCGCTGCTTTTTCGATGGCACTTAGAATCTTCGGTATCTGTTCGTCCATATGGATGTTGATGGCGAATGAAAGCGTTCTGGAGAGGATGTCCGCGGTCCTGGGAAGAGCATCCTTTGGGTAGCTGCACCGCTCCTGTCCAGACTCCGTTCGGAATGGGTATCCTGTGCGCATGAGACTCTTGCCTTGCAACAGATGTTCCCACTGTTCGTAATAGTGCCAGGAGTTCTCATACCAGTAAATGGCCCCGGCTCCGGCTTCACTGAGCGCCTTGTTGAAGTCTCGGGCCTTCCGGGCCGTGGCAAGAAAGAAAGTGAGAAAGGTGGCTGTGTCGCCCTGGGGATCGGGAATTTCCCTGAAGGTGATCTGGTCTATTTTTGCGAGGGCTTCTTTGATCCTGGCCTTGTTCTTTTTCTGGGCAGGGAGGATGACCGGTTCCAGCTTTCTAAACTGCGCGAGGGCCACAGCTCCCTGCAGTTCACTCATGCGAAAGTTCAAGCCGATGAAGCTGCGCTTCTCGAGTCCCCTCGAAACCCCGGGATTGTGGTCGTGACCATGATCATGGTATTCGGAAACTTTGGTGTAAAGATCTCTGTCGTCGGTGATGACCATTCCTCCCTCTCCGGCGGTTACGGTCTTGACCGCGTCAAAGGAGAAGCAGCCCATCTTTCCGAAAGAGCCGAGGGCCCTGCCGCCCAGTTTTCCGCCGCAGGACTGAGCCGTATCCTCAATCACGGGAATTCCGCGCCGGTCGGCGAGCTTCAAAATCTCCGTGATCCTGGCCTGAGCCCCGCACATGTGCACCGGAATAATGGCCCTGGTTCTCGGCGTGATTTTTCTCTCTACGTCCTCGGGATCGAGGCAAAGGGTTTCGTCCAGTTCTGCGAAGACCGGTATGGCGCCTGCATCAAGAATGCTCTCCCATGTGGCCACGAAGGTGAATCCCTGGGTGATCACTTCGTCTCCCGGAGAGATTCCGAGTGCCGCAAGGGCGACCCGGAGCGCGGCCGTTCCCGAGGACACGGCCAGGGCATGACGTACACCGCAATAGGAGGCGAATTCGTTTTCGAAACCGGCGACCTTGTAGACGCCTTTGCGTTCCCTATCGAATCCGTAGCGAAAAACCACCTTGTTGGAGAGCACTTCAAGAATTTGCTCTTTTTCTTCTTCCCCGATCACTTCATAGCCGGGCATGGTTTACCTCCTTCATAAAATCCGCTTTCGCAGGTTTTATGAGCATTATCTCAAGACAAAAAAGAGATCAAGGCATAAAAACGTTTTCATGTAGAAATCCTTGGAAATTCTGGTAGGATAACAGCACCTTTTGCCTGGTCTTCGAAAGAAATGGAGAAAGATAGAATTTTGTAATAGTGTAGTTATAATAATTATCATAGACTGACTATTTTTGAGGAGGTCGCGCGATTGAGTCCTTTCTATAAAAATCTCGCCTTATGGCTTGTGATAAGCCTCATGCTGATTATGCTTTTTCAAATTTTCAAGCAGCCCGACAGGGTGAGCTCGGCTGTTCCTTACAGCACCTTCTTGACCATGGTGGAGAGCGGGAGCGTGGAGAACGTTACGGTTCAGGGGGACAACATATCCGGCATGTCTTCGCAGGGACCTTTCAAGACCTTTGCGCCGAAAGACCCGGAACTCATCGGCTTGATGCGGAGTAAAGGGGTGAAAATCACGGCCAAACCGGAAGAAGATTCTCCGTGGTTCCAGGTACTTCTTTCCTGGGTTCCCATGCTCCTCCTGATCGGGGTATGGATATTCTTCATGCGCCAAATGCAGGTTGGAGGAGGGAAGGCTTTGTCCTTCGGCAAGAGCAGGGCAAGGCTGATGACGGAGAGCCATGAAAAAGTGACCTTTGACGATGTAGCAGGGATCGACGAGGCCAAGGAAGAACTCCACGAAATCATCGAGTTTCTCCGGGATCCCAGAAAATTCACGCGCCTGGGGGGACGGATTCCCAAAGGCGTCCTGCTGGTGGGCGCCCCGGGCACGGGAAAGACCCTTCTGGCCAGGGCCATCGCCGGGGAGGCGGGGGTCCCGTTTTTCAGCATCAGCGGGTCCGATTTTGTGGAAATGTTCGTGGGTGTCGGCGCTTCCAGAGTGAGAGACCTGTTCGTGCAAGGAAAGAAAAATGCGCCCTGTATCATCTTTATCGACGAGATCGATGCGGTGGGCCGCCACCGGGGTGCCGGATTGGGGGGCGGGCATGACGAAAGGGAGCAAACCCTCAACCAGCTTCTCGTGGAAATGGACGGCTTCGAGTCCAACGAAGGGGTGATTCTCATTTCCGCCACGAACAGGCCCGATGTCCTGGATCCCGCACTCCTGAGACCCGGGCGGTTCGACAGGCAGGTGGTCGTTCCGGTGCCTGACATCAAGGGCAGGGAAGGAATCCTGAAGGTTCACTGCAAGAAGACGATCCTTGGCGATGATGTTGACCTTCCGACCCTCGCTCGGGGCACCCCCGGATTCACCGGGGCGGACCTCGAGAACATGGTCAACGAGGCGGCCCTCATGGCGGCCAGGCGGGGGAAGGAAAAGGTGGAGATGGCCGACTTCGAGGACGCCAAGGACAAGGTTCTCATGGGCGCGGAACGAAAAAGCATGATCATCAGCGACGAGGAGAAGAAGACCACCGCCTATCATGAGTCCGGGCATGCCCTGGTGGCCCGGATGCTCCCCAAAACCGACCCGATTCACAAGGTGACCATCATCCCTCGAGGAAGGGCACTCGGCCTCACCCAGCAGCTTCCTCTGGATGAAAAGCACACCTATCCCAAGGATTACCTGCTCAACACGATTTGCATCCTCATGGGCGGACGGGTGGCGGAAGAGCTCGTCCTGGGAGTTCAGACCACCGGGGCCGGCAACGACATCGAGAGGGCCTCAACCCTGGCGAGAAAAATGGTTTGCGATTTCGGGATGAGCGAAAGTCTCGGTCCTTTGGCCTTTGGGAAAAAGGAGGACCAGATCTTTCTCGGCAGAGAGATTTTCCAGCACAGGGATTACAGTGAATTGACCGCTCAGAAAATCGACGAGGAAGTGAGGAAAATCATTACCGACGGGTACAATAAAACAACTCAAATCATCAAAGACAACATGGACGGCCTGCACCGTTTAGCCAACGCGCTCCTTGAAAAAGAGACCCTCGACAGCAAAGCCGTCGACCGAGTGCTGGGTCTTGCACAAGGGGCAGACAAGAAAGAGGTTGCCTGATCTTGAACATCTCTACCGGCAACTCTCCGGCGATCCGGTGGTCCCGCTTCAGTCTCGATCTCGACCGGCGAACCCATGTCATAGGCGTTTTGAACGTGACCCCCGACTCCTTTTCGGACGGGGGCCGTTTTTTTGAAACGGACCGTGCTGTTGAGCAGGGGATCGCCATGGTCCGGCAAGGTGCGGACATCCTGGACATAGGCGGGGAGTCGACCCGCCCCTACTCGGGGAGGATTCCGGCCGAGGAGGAACTGAATCGGGTCATTCCTGTGATCGACGCGCTGAGAAAAGAAGTCAAGGTGCCCATCAGCATCGACACGTTAAAGGCGCAAGTGGCACGGGAGGCGCTCCGGGCCGGAGCCTCTATCGTAAATGATATCAGCGCGCTGCGGTTTGATCCGGAAATGCCCCGGATCATCGCGGAAGCGGGGGTGCCCGTCATCCTGATGCACATGAAAGGGACGCCGGAAGACATGCAGGTCCAACCGGTGTACGACCGGATCCTTCCGGAGATTATCGGTTTTCTCAGGGATGCCCTCAATCGCGCCGAACAGGGGGGCATCAGACGGGATCTGACCATCGTTGATCCGGGGATAGGCTTCGGGAAGACTTTCGACCACAACCTGGAGATCATCAGAGACCTGAAACATCTCCAGTGCCTTGAGAGGCCGGTCCTCGTGGGAACCTCCAGGAAAGCTTTCATAGGCCGTATCTTAAACAAGGATGCGGATGGAAGAGAGACGGGAACCATGGCCACCCTGGCCGCAGCGGTGATGAACGGCGCTCACCTCGTGAGAGTTCATGATGTGGAGAAGGCGGTGGAGACCGTCAGGGTGATCGATGCCATCATGAGAGGAAGAGTCTCCGAACCAGTAAGCAGTAAACAGTAAGCAGTAAACAGTGAACAGTAAGCAGTACGCACACCGGGCAGGAGGCAGATGGGTCCAAGAGGTGAGTCATCCTGCTTATTGGTCGGAGGGTTTATAGAAACATGCTTTTCTGCATCGACATCGGGAACACGAACATCGTCCTAGGCGTGGCAGAGGGAAACCGGATCGTCGATCACTGGAGAATCCGCACGGAAAGGGACATCACGGCAGACGAACTGGGCATCATCGTCAGAAACCTCTTCAGCTCATCAAGAATCCAGATGGGAGACATCAAGCATGTCATTGTTTCGTGTGTGGTGCCTCCCCTGTTGAACACGACGGAAGAATTCTCCCGCCGCTATTTCGGTGTGGCAGCGCTCATGGTGGGGCCGGAAACCAAAACCGGGATGCCCATTCTCTACGACAACCCAAAGGAAGTCGGAGCCGATCGAATCGTCAATGCGGTCGCCGCCTATGAGAAATATCGCACGGCCCTGGTAGCGGTCGATTTCGGAACCGCCACGACCTTTGATTATGTTTCAGCCGAAGGCATCTATCAGGGGGGAGCCATTGCCCCAGGGGTGGTGATTTCCTGCGAGGCCCTTTTTCAAAAGGCTTCCAAGTTGCCGAGGGTGGAGATTTTTGCCAAACCCAAGAGAGTGGTCGCCAAAGACACCATCAGCAGCATGAACGTAGGCATTGTCTACGGCTATGCGGGGTTGGTGGACGGGATCGTGAACCGGATGAAGAAAGAGGTGGGAATTCCCCTCACGGTGATTGCCACAGGCGGTCTCGCCCCTCTCATCTGCGAGCTTTCCGAGACCATCGATCATGTGGAAGAGTTTCTGACCCTTGAGGGGCTGATGATCATTTTCGCGAGGAATCAGTGCCCATCAAAGCCCACAGACTGAAACCCGGGGATCTCATCGGCGTGTGCTCCCCTGCCGGCCCGGTGGAGAAAGAGGAACTCCGGCCCGGGATTGATGCCCTCGAATCCCTGGGATTCCGCGTTCACCTCTCCCCTCATTGTTTGATGAAAAAAGCTTACCTGGCCGGTGCCGATGAGCTTCGCCTCCAGGATTTGCACGACCTGTTCCAGGATCACAGGGTGAAAGCGATCATTTGTGCGCGGGGCGGATACGGGTCGCTGCGCCTTCTTGACAGGATCGACTTCGAGCTGATCGCAAAGCATCCGAAGATTTTGGTCGGTTACAGCGACCTGACAGCGCTTCTTCTTGCCGTGTACAAGCGCGCTCATCTTGTCACCCTGCACGGCCCCATGCTAAGGGACATGACGAAGAATCGGGGTTCGAACCTGGATTTCCTCTCAAAGCTGATGACCTCCCGCGAGTCGGTTACCATGAGGTTCGGGGGTGCAAAGGTCCTGAGAAAGGGACGGGCGGCAGGGAAGTTACTGGGAGGCAATTTGAGTTTGATCACCCATATGCTGGGAACGTCTTTCATGCCTTCTCTGCAAGGTGCGCTCCTTTTCCTGGAAGAAAGAGGGGAGGCCCCGTACCGGGTCGATCGAATGCTCACTCACCTGCGTCTCAGCGGTCTTCTCAACCGGTGTGCGGGAATCATGACCGGCTCCTTTGAAGACTGCGGCGAGCCGTCCGCCGTAGAAGCTCTGATCAGGGAAAGGCTGGGTGATTTGCATCTTCCGGTGATGATCGGTCTTGCGATCGGCCACGGTGAAGTCAATACCGCCCTGCCGATCGGCGTGAAAGCTGTTCTGGATACGGGGCAAAAAACGCTCACCTTGAGTGAGTCTTGCGTAAAGGCGTAGCCTCTTTTAACCTTGCCAAAATGCCTCTAAAATGATATTTAATTATACTTCATTTTTTAGGAAGGCGGGCATAGAGAAGTGAATTTTGTCAGGAAACTGGGAGAGGTTGCAATCCGGACCGTCCTGAGAATCGGGAGAATGGGCGTTCTGCTGGCCAAGGCCTTTGCCTTCAGTGTGACCCCCCCGGTGAAAATTTTCCTCGTGGTCAAACAGATTCAATTCATCGGGTTTCAGTCTATCTCGGTGATTTTTCTTACCGGGGCCTTTACCGGGATGGTCCTCGCTTATCAGGGGTTCAACACCCTGAGCCGATTCGGATCCGAAGCTTTTCTCGGGCCCATGGTGGGCTTGGCCCTCATCAAGGAGATGGGTCCCGTCATCTCGGCGCTCATGGTCACCGGAAGGGCCGGTTCTTCGGTCACGGCCGAAATAGGCATCATGCGCATCAGCGAGCAGATCGATGCCCTGGAACTCATGGGACTGAATCCTTACCGGTATCTGATTGTCCCGAACCTCCTTGCCGCCATTATTTCCGTTCCCCTCCTCACCGCCATTTTTGATGTGGTGGGGATTTTCGGCGGGTATTTGATCGGCGTGAAGTTGCTGGGTGTGAGTTCAGGGGTGTACTTCGGCGAGATGATCAGCTATGTGGAAATGGAGGATATCCTGGAGGGTCTTTTCAAATCCTTGAACTTCGGCGTCATCATTGCGTGGGTTTGCTGTTTCAAGGGATACTACGCAGGATATTATACAGGGTTTGGGGCTCAGGGGGTGAGCACGGCCACCACTCAGGCCGTGGTCCTTTCATCCGTTTTGATCCTGGTGTGGGATTATTTCCTCACCTCAACCCACATTTTTTTCTAAGTCCATCGAATCATCCATTCGGGGACGAATGCATTCTCTCAGGACTTAGTGCTGAGGGAGCCGTTGACGGAGTTTGAATTATGACCCCGTATTTGCGAATCGAAGCACTGAGACGGCCATGATCAGCGTCGAAGACCTTCATAAATCCTTTGACGGCGTAAAGGTCCTGCAAGGCGTAACCCTTGAGGTAGGGAAAGGCCAGGTGCTCGCCCTCATCGGAAGAAGCGGTTATGGAAAGAGCGTGCTCCTGAAGCATGTGGCCGGCCTCATGAAGCCGGATCGCGGCCGTGTGCTCGTGGACGGTCACGACATGTCTTCCTTGAAAAGAAAAGACCTCGCAGGGATCCGGAATCGCATGGGCTTCCTTTTCCAGAGCGGCGCCCTTTTCGACTCCATGACCATCTTTGACAACGTGGCGTTTCCTTTGAGAGAGAAGACGAAGCACACGGAAAAGGAAATCAGGGACAGGGTGATGAACGAACTCGATCAGGTGGGTCTTGCCGGGGCTGAGGAGAAATACCCTTCCCAGATCAGCGGAGGCATGGTCAAGCGGGCCTCTCTCGCGCGGGCCCTGGTCGGGGAACCTCAGATCATGCTTTTTGACGAGCCCACGACCGGGCTCGATCCGCTCACCGGTCAGACCATCTTGAGCCTGATCGACTCGTGCCATGAACGCCTGAAATTCACGGGGATTGTTGTTACCCATGAGGTGCCGAAGATCTTCGAGGTGGTCGATAAGGTGGCCATGATCGATGAGGGGCGGGTTCTTTTTGAAGGGACACCCGAGGCCATCCTCGCATCCGATGATTCCCGAATAAAGAATTTTGTCACCGGGGGCATGGAGTGGCTGCAACATGACCTCGAATGCCATCCGGAGTTCATGGAGAAAATTCGGCGCAAGAAGAACGTTCATGGCTTGTGAACCGAAGGAAAAGAGGTGAAGGAATGCGAAAACTGGACATTGAATTCACCGTGGGGCTTTTTTTGATTGCAGGAATCATCTGCCTGGGCTACCTGTCCGTCAAGCTTGGCAGGATGGAGGTTCTGGGAGGCGAAGGATACGATGTGTATGCCCTTTTTTCGAACAGTGGAGGTCTCAAGAAAGGTTCCTCGGTCATGATCGCCGGCGTGGAGGTGGGGCGGATCAAGAATGTATCCCTGGAGGACTACCAGGCCAGGGTCGTGATGAACGTTGCCGAGGGTATCGAGATCCAGGAAGACGCCATTGCATCGATCAAGACCAGGGGCCTCATCGGCGAGAAATTCGTGGAAATCACGCCCGGCGGCGCGGAAAAAACAGTGGCTCCCGGAGGGCGCATCCGGGAAACGCAGCCACCCATCGATTTTGAGCAACTGATTTCGAAATACGTTTTCGGCAAAGTGGAATAGATCGCCGGCAACATTGGGCCTGTCGTTGCGAGGCCCCCGGACTCGTCGAAGATCGCGGTTCAACGGGGACCCCGGGGGGGACGAAAGCAATCTCAACAAGCAGGAGATTGCCGCGCCCTGGGGGCTCGCAATGACGTGGTGGAAATGCGGTGTGTTTTTGCGAGGAGTTATGGGAATGCGATCTCCATTGTTGTGGCTTGTCGTCGCACTTGTTTCAGCAGGTCTTCCTTCGTCTGCCTCTGCCGGAATTCCGACGGAGCAACTCAAGGGGACCACGGACAAGATCATTGTGATCCTTACGGATCCTGAATTGAAGGGACCTTCCCAGGCTGAAAAAAGGAGGGGTCTCATTCGGAAAACGGCGGACGAGCGGTTTGACTGGGATGAAATGAGTCGTCGATCCCTGGGACGTCACTGGGCCAAGTTGAGCGAGGAAGAAAAAAAGACCTTCGTGGATCTTTTCAGCCGGCTTCTCGAGCGAACCTACATGGAAAGGGTGGAAGACTACTCCGGAGAAAAGGTGTCTTACGTCGGTGAAACGGTCGATGGCGATTATGCCACCGTGGAAATGAAGGTTTTGACCAGCAAGAACACTGAGATCCCCGTCCTGAACAAGATGAAAAAAAACGGCGGGGAGTGGATGATTTATGATGTCTCCGTCGAGGGGGTGAGCCTTGTCAACAACTACAGGACCCAGTTCAACAGCATCCTGTCGAAATCGCCTTTTTCCGAACTCCTCGCGAAGTTGAGGGAGAAGGTATCGGAGAAATAGGCGCACCCCGGTCATGGAGAAAGGAAAGAGGTTTCGATGAAGCACCTGTGTATTATTTTCCCGCTGGCAGGGCTGATAGGGTTGCTCGCGCCGGCATTTTCATGGGCCGATGGGGGAGCCGACCTCGTGCCCTATGCGTTCAGTCAGGACTTTCGTGGGAGAGCGATTCTCGCTCAGGCATCGCCTGCCGCCGAGCAAGGAGAGGATGACCTCGGCCCTGAAGGAGAAACGCTTCCCGATCCTCTCGAGCCCTTGAACCGGGCATTTTTCGAGTTCAACGACCGGCTTTACTTCCTGGTTCTCAAGCCGGTTGCCAGGGGGTACAGTTTTGTTGTGCCCGAGAAGGTGAGGGTAGGGATCAGCAACGTCTTCAGGAATCTGACCTTCCCGGTACGGTTCGTGAACTGCCTTTTCCAGAGGAAACTGGAGGGCGCTTCGGAGGAGCTGGGCAGTTTCCTCTTGAACTCCATTGCGGGCATGGGAGGTTTTTTCGACATTGCAGGCGCGGCCGGGGTCAGGAAGTATGACGAGGACCTGGATCAGTCCCTGGCGACTTTCGGCTTTGGGCCGGGGTTTTTCATCAACTGGCCCTTTTTCGGCCCTTCCACGTTGCGGGGAACCTTCGGTCTTGTGGGAGACGGTTTCCTCGATCCCATCTTGTATCTTGATAGCTCAGGGGCAAAATGGGCGGCGAGGTCGGTGAACCTGGTCAACAGCACGTCCCTCAGAATTGGAGACTATGAATCCCTCAAGAAGGCTGCTCTTGACCCTTATGTGGCTCTGAGGGATGCCTACTATCAGAACCGGCTTAAGAGGATCAGAGAGTAAGGCGGGGCATGGTGAAGGAATCGACCAAAGGCCTGGTCATGGTGTTTACCGGCGACGGGAAAGGCAAAACCACGGCCGCCATGGGCATGGCACTGCGCGCTGCAGGCCACGGCCTGAGGTGCCTGATGATCCAATTCATCAAAGGGGGTTGGCGTTACGGAGAACTGGAGGCGGCAAAACGGCTCGGCCCCGACTTCGAGATGATTCCCATGGGAAAGGGATTTATCAGACCGGACAAAGGGGGTCCGGCCCCTGAGGACCTGAAGGCCATCAGGGACGCCTGGAGCCTGTTCCTGGAAAAGATGACCACGCAGGCATACCGGATGATTATTTTGGACGAAATAAACAACGTGGTCGGCATGGGCCTGCTTCCCGTCGAAGAGGTGCTGGCCGCGATCAAGGACAAGCCCCCGGAACTGCACCTGGTCCTCACCGGAAGGGGCGCTCATCCCAAAATCGTCGAAATCGCCGATCTGGTCACTGAGATGCGCGAAGTGAAGCATCCCTATGCAAAGGGGATTCAGGCTCAAAAAGGGGTTGAATACTGACAGGAGGAAGCAACGTGACCGGACATTTAAGAATGGACCCGGAACTTTTTTCCATGGTTCTGGACACCCTGAGCAAGCTCGAGAGGGAGAAGCTCACCCTCGAAGCCAAACTGGAGATGGACCGAACGGGTGAGTTCCCGATGGAACTCATCCGGTTCATGCTGGGGCCCGACGTGGCCCTTCACCTCATCTTCATCCCTGAAGAGTACGGCGGACTCGGGGCCGGAGCCGCAGAGATCGCCGTCATATCCGAGAGGATGGCGAAGATGGATCTCGCTGTAGCCACATCCTTCCTGGCTATTTGCCTGGGCATGGACCCGATCAGGGTCGGCGCCACACCGGAGCAGAAGGAGAAGTGGATCCGGAAAGTGGCCGATGAGGCCCTGATCGTCGCGTACGGGGTTACGGAGCCGGAAGCCGGATCAAACGTGCAGGCTCTTAAGACAAAGGCCGAGAGGGTCATGGACGAGTCCGGGCAGGTGAAAGGATATCGCTTGAACGGCCAGAAGCAGTTCATCACCAACGGCGGAGTGGCGGCGCTTTACACCATTCTTGCGGACACTCCCGGGGGACCTTCCTTTTTTGTGATCGAGGCCGGCACACAAGGCCTCTATCCGGGAAAACACGAGGACAAGCATGGGATCAGGGCGTCTAACACATGCCCCCTGAGCCTGGATGATCTGTATGTCCCGGCGGAGAACCTGGTCGGCGGCGTTGAGGGGCAGGGCCTGAAACAAGCCAACCAGGTTTTCGGCTACACGAGGCTGATGGTGGCCACCTTCGGCCTGGGCGGCGGCATGGCCGCGCTCGAAAAGACGATCGCTTATGCGAAAGAAAGAATCCAGTTTGGGGGTCCTCTGGTGGAAAAACAGGGATATACCCATCAGCTACTTGTTCCCGGTGCCGTGCAGCTTGAAGCAGCGCGAGCGCACATTGAGATGACGGCGGCCAGGTTGGACGCCGGCGAAGAGGATTTGCAGGTGGAGGGGTCTGTTTCAAAGTACTTTGCCACGGAAGCAGGGGACGCGGCGGCCAATCGCGCCATCCAGGCCTTGGGCGGATACGGCTACATTCGAGAATTCGAGGTGGAAAAAATCAAGAGGGATATCAAAATCACGACCATCTTTGAGGGGACGAGCGAGATCCAGAGAAGCATCATTTCCACCTTTCGCCTGAGGGAAACGGTGCGGTCCAAGGGTCGTTTCTATCTCGATATGGCCGAACGCCTCGACAAGCTGCCCGAGCCTTGTGGAGCGAAGCTTGTGGCTCAAGCCATACGGATTCTCAACGACATCATTCTGAACGCAAGGAGGCACAAGCTCACGCGCTCTCAGTACGTCATGTTTCTGCTGGCCGATATGATGACCTGGTGTGAGGTGGCTGAGACCCTCTGTCACAAAGCGGCCACATCCCGTGGAGACGGTCGCTCGGTTGAATTCTTACAGGCGGCCGCAAGGCTTTTCGCCAGGGAATCGGCGACCAAGGTCTATGTGAACGGTCTCAAGATCGCTCAAGGTTACGAAGAAAAGATCAACGAGGTCCTGCCCATGCTGAAAGCCCTGGAACTCAGCGAGGTGATGGTTTCCGTGCTCCAGGACATGGACAGGGTTGCAGCCGGGTTGACCCAATGAACGACAAGGGGAGCCGGGATCGCTATGCAGGGCACGTTGATCCTCCTGCAAGATCTCCATCCTCCTCGATCTGAGCCGGGCCGTTATTCAAATGAGAAACCAGAGAATCCGCGGTCGCCTGCCCCGAGGCAAGAGGCGACCCTCCGCATTCCGAACGGGCTTTTGCGACAAACCAAGAGTCGACCCTCTTCTTTTCAGGATTTTTGAGAAGATCGGAACGCCGAAACCCGCCCCCATCAGGCCGGATCCCTTTCAGTTCGAAGCCCTCGATAGAATCATCGAAGATGATGTGGTGGTGAGTTCACCCACCGGTTCGGGCAAAACATGGATCGCCGAGCAGGCCATCTCACGCTGCCTTTCCCAAGGGATGAGAACCTGGTATGCCTCTCCGCTCAAGGCCCTCTCCAATGCCATTTACGAGCAGTTCTCCCAGCAGTTCGGAAGCCGGGTGTGCGGTATCCTCACAGGGGACAGGAAAGAGAATCCGGCAGCGTCGGTCATTGTGGGCACCACGGAGATCCTCCGCAACCAGCTCTATGACGCCATGCACCAGGGGGTGAGCATCGACACGGAGTTGGTCATCCTGGATGAAGCCCACTACCTGAGCGACCCCGACCGCGGGGTAGTGTGGGAAGAAGTCCTCATTTATCTGCCTCCGAGAGTCAGGCTCCTCCTTCTTTCAGCCACCATTTCCAACGCGGAAGAAATCGCGGCATGGCTTGAACAAAACCGTCAAAGGCCATGCCGGGTCGTGCGCTCCCACACGAGACCTGTGCCGCTTGAAATGCTTTTTCTCTTTCCGGACGGGTTGATCTCTCCTTTGGCCGGAAAAAGGGGGCTTGTTCCGAGGGTGAAGAAATTTCTCGACCAGGGGAGTCAGGGAAAGCACAGGCTGAACTACGGCGACATCATCCGATGCCTCAGGACCTTCGATCTCCTGCCCGCCATCTTTTTTCTGAAGTCCAGAGCGGACTGCGACCGCGCCCTGTTTACCTGTCAGAAAAGCGAGAAACCGCTCAATGTGAAGGATCGATGCAGAAGAGAAGCCAGGGAGTTCCTGCGAAAGTATCCCCATCTCGAGAATCATCGTCAACTGAGTTCACTCCTGGAATGCAGCGTGGCATCGCACCATGCGGGGCAACTGCCTTACTGGAAGGTCCTCGCAGAGAAGATGATGGCCCGGGGCTATTTAGACGCCATCTTCTCCACCTCCACAGTGGCTGCGGGGGTCAATTTTCCGGCCAGGACCGTGGTGCTGGTGCAGAGCGACCGGTTTAACGGTCACCAGTTTTCCGATCTCACGGCAACGGAACTCCATCAAATGACGGGCAGGGCCGGCAGAAGGGGGAAGGACAACATCGGGTTCGCCCTGGTTGTTCCCGGGATGCATCAGGATCCCCAATTAATCTCCAACCTGAAAGACTCCCCGCCCGAGCCCCTCGTGAGTCAAATCCACATCAACTTCTCCATGACGTTGAATCTGCTCCTGTCTCACTCACCGGAAGAGGTGAGGGATCTCCTGAACCATTCTTTCGCATCCTTTCAACAAAGAAAGGAGGAGACGACCGCCCACAAGCAGTGGCGGAATGTCCTGGAGGGACTCAAAGAGCAGCTTCCTCTGGGGAGGTGCGACACCGGGGATCCCTATGAAGTGATGGAGTACATCCGCAAGAGGGCGGATTTGAAGAAAAGGGTAAAGCGTCTTTCCAGGGAATTGAGGGATCAGAGACGGCTCATGACCCATAAGCAGTATCTGACCCCCGGGAGAGTCTTCCTTCACAAGAACGGAGGAATTTACGTGGTTCTCAACGCATCCCAGGTTAAAGAAAAATGGGTTTGCGCGTGCCACAAGGTCGGCAAGCCTTTGCGAATCCGCAAGGGGACCATGCAGCTCAGGAAGGTGGTGAGCAGCCAGGTCAGAGTGATTTTCGACCGCCGGCTCGACCTCACAGGCGACGAAAGCCCGGAGCAATTGAGACCACTTTTCGCCTCTCTTCAAACCGAGGAACTCAAGGCGCTGGTCTTCAAGAGAGAGAGGACAACGGAGGAGGTCCCTACCGATCAGCTCCCTTGCGAAGGCTGTGACCACGAGAGGCTCTGTCACGGAGACGAAAGCAGTGACGTGAAGAGGCTGCTCAAAGAGGTTCGCTCCCTGGGCGTTCACATCACGGAACTGAGCGAAGGCCTGTGGCTGAGCTTTAAGCGGCACTTGAGGTTCCTGAAGGAGACGGGCTTTGTGGACAAGCAGGATCATTTGTCTCCCGATGGAAAGTGGGCCTCGAAACTCAGGCTTGATCATCCTCTTCTCATCGCAGAAGCCATCAGAAAGGGCGGGTTCGCCGGCGGTTCCCCCCCTGTGATGGCAGGCTGCCTGGCGCCCTTGTCTGGGATCGCTTTACGGATTGTGGACCTGATCACGAGAGCGCCTCTCAATCTCTCGGAAATATGGGAGGGTTTTCAGAAACTGCAGGAACAGATCGAAGGCATCAGGGTTATGAAGGAAATGAGGGGGTTTGAAAATCCTCAGATTTTCTTCTGGCCTGCCGCAGCGCTGTTCATGTGGGCAAAGGGTTATTCGTGGGACGAAGTCATGTCCGCGGTTCCGGTGGATGAAGGAGACATGACTTCTCTGATTGTCAGGACCGCGGACCACCTGAGGCAGATGGCCAACCTCGCGGAAACCCACCCTGATCTCGCCGAAACAGCCGAAAAAGCCATCACCCTTATCCTGAGAGAGCCTGTGTACATAGAGTAGAGGTTCTGGGTTCAGGGTTAAAGGTTCGGGGTTCGGGATGGCATGACCACTGACGACTGACGACTGACAAATGACTAATGCCCAATGTCCACCGTTTTACCCTTGGTCATTGCGGCGAGCTCCTGAGGGGTCAGCTTGAAGACTGCGTGGGGGGTGCCGGCGGCTGCCCAGATCTCTGGATAACGCATCAGGTCCTGGTCAATGTAGATTTCAATGGGGTTCGCATGTCCTACCGGAGGAACTCCCCCGATGGCAAAGCCCGTGTGTTGACGCACAAAATCGGCATCCGCCTTTTTCACCGGTTCGGAGATCAGGTCCCGCAGCCTCTTTTCATTGACCCGGTTTGACCCGCTGGCAATCACCATGACCGGTTTGTCCGAAGTCTTGCCTTGAAAAATGACGGACTTGGCAATTTGCTCCACCCGGCATCCGACAGCGGATGCGGCATCTGCAGCGGTGCGGGTGGAGCCGGGAAGTTCGAGAACCCGGCAGTCCATACCCAGGCCTCTCAGAGATTCCTGAACCTTTTGGGCACTCGCGCTGAGGGATTCAGACATGGTCGCACCTCCGCCGGCCATCTTAGGCAATCCATAGCCGGTTGGCAAGAGATTATGAAATCTGCGATCAGCAGATTTCATTTGAATGTGAAGATTTGCTCCTTGAAGAGACTGAGGCAGGCATCCACGACGGCCGGATCGTAGATTCGACCACGCTTGGTGGATATCTCGTCCAGGGCCTTGTCCATGCCCACGGCGGGCCGGTAGGGGCGGTGTGAGGCCATGGCCTCGACCACGTCGGCGACGGCAATGATCCTTGCCTCGAGCAGAATTTCCTCTCCGGAAAGACCGTTCGGATATCCGGATCCGTCCATTCGCTCGTGATGCTGCAGTACCATCTGCGCGATGTTCCACGGGAATTCTATGTCCTTGAGGATTTCGTATCCGATTTGAGAGTGGGTCTTGATGAGGCTGAATTCAATAGGGGTCAGAACGCCTGGTTTACTCAGGATTTCGGCAGGAACCGATATCTTTCCGATATCATGAATCGCGCCTGCCATTCGGATACCGTCGATCTGGTCGGCCGTCAAACCCATGTTGGTGGCAATGGCTCGGGCCAGATCGGCAACCCTGCGCTGATGGCCCGCGGTATAGGGATCGCGTACCTCGACCGTCTGCGCCATGGCCTGGATGGTGGCGCCTGTGATCTTTCTGAGTTTGGTGACGGTTTGGTTTAAATCGTGCTCCGCCTTTTTTTGAACGGTGATGTCTCTGACAAAATTCAAAGTCGCCGGGCCGGATTCCCACATGATAGGGACCGAACTGACTGCCACCCAGAGTTCCTTCCCCGCTCTATTTTTGACCCGGAGGGCAAATGTCTCGGACGTCGTTTGGCCCCTGGCCATTCGCTTGCCGGCTTCGTCGAGGATCCCTCTGTCCTCGGGATGAACCAGGTCTGAGTAAAAGAGCGCGCTGAGTTCCTCGGGCCCGTAGCCGAGCATGTCGATTGTTTTTGGATTGGGAAAGGTAATCCTGCCGTCTTTGGCGATGAATATGCCGTCGTTGGCGTTGTTGACGAGGAACCGGTACTTTTCTTCAGATTGCCGCAAGGCCTCTTCGGCAATCTTTCTCTCCGTAATGTTGTGGACCACCACGGTCGCCCCTTTTGGAAAACCGTTCTCGTAGACCAGCCTGGCGTTCAGGATCACCCAGAACTCTCTTCCCCCTTTCCCCCTGATCTGGAATTCCACCGTCTCGGGAACCTTCTCCCCTGCAAGGACCTTGCTCATCCTTTCAATGAAGATTCTTTTCCCGTCCTCCGTCAGGAAGTCGAAGGGGGTCATGGATAGAATCTCGTCCTTCGTGTATCCTGTGTACTCGCACATCACGTCATTGACGGTAAGGAGTTTCCTCTGAACGAAATCGACCTCATAAATCCCCGCGGGTGCATGATTGACAAGCTGGCGGTACTTTTCCTCGCTTTCCCGAAGGGCCTCTTCGGACTTTCGGCGCTCGGTGACGTCCCTTACGATCCCTCGAAACCCGGAAGGTCGCTCCTTTTCGTCTCTCGTCAGCAAGACAGAGGCTTCAACAAAACGCCTGGTCCCGTTTTTTCGTACGATCTCCCAATGGAAGGCCTGGCTGGGCTGACCCGTCTTGTGTACCTCGTTAAAGGTTTCAAAGACCTTCTTCGCATTGTCCTCGTCCATGTAATGCCGGTTGTTCATCCCGAGGAGCTCATCTTCAGAATACCCCAAGATTCTGGCTACGGCCGTATTGAAGAAGGTAAAGTTGCCGGCCAGGTCAACCTCGAAGTAACCTTCCTCCATGCCTTGAAGGATGCTTCGGTATTTTTCCTCGCTTTTCCTCAAGGCTCTTTCGGCTTGCTTGCCCTCCGTGACGTCTTCGTAGATGATGAGCTGCCCGCCGTCCGCCATGGTCACGGATCGAAAGGTGATGTCTTTCACTTCCCCGTCTTTGCAAGCCACCTTGAAGCTTCTGGGCCGGAATTCTCCAGTCCTGTATTTGCCAAGGTCCTCAAGCCAGTCGGATATCACCTGCTTACGGTACGTCTTATCCGGGTAAGCCCTCCTAAACCACGTTCGTCCGTTGGGAATGTCGCTCAAGGTGTATCCGAACGTGTCGATGAACTTGGGATTGATATACTCGTATCTTCCGGTTTTGCCGATCACGGCAACAGGGAGAGGGAACTTTTCCACAAAAAACTGGAATTTCTCCCTTTCCGCCCCCCACAGGCCCCACGGAATAACCATTTGTCCGGGAGCTTGATCAGGAATTCTTTGAAGATTCATCTTCAGCGAGTGAGGATTCTGCTTGCCAGCCACAGGAACAGCCTCCGATTCGACAATGGGCGGCTGTATGCGCCCAAAGGTAGAGTGAGGAAAGATATCCAACAGGCCAAGCTGCTAGAATCATGCCAAAATCAGCAACTGACTGGTTGGAAGCAACAGAAAAATTCCAGGGAGGGGAAACCCGCGTTCTGTGCGGATTTCCAATACACGTGAATGAACCACGAGAGGAGGTCGATCACGAACGACGTTGAGTCGGAAGGACGATTTTTGTCAGTTTTTACGAAAAACAGCCTAATATCCACTGCTTTTGGACAGGGGAGAGCGAAAAAGGGCATCCATTTCCGCGATCTGTTGGATCCGCCTCCGGTGCCTGCCCCCGTCAAAAGGGGTTGCGAGCCAGATAGTGACCATATGGAGGGCATCCTCTTCACTGATGAACCTTGCCCCCAGCGAGAGCACGTTGGCATCGTTGTGCTTTCTGGAAAGCACGGCCGTCTCGGCACTCCAGCAGAGGGCGCAGCGGACTCCTGGGATTTTGTTCGCCACCATCGCTTCCCCATTGCCGGAACCGCCAAGCACGATTCCGCGCTCGGAAGACCCATTGGCGACGGCCTCAGCCACAGGCCGGACAAATAGAGGGTAATCGACAGGTTCGTCGGAATGGGTCCCAAAATCCATAGGGTCGTGACGGAGATCTGTGAGCAGGCGGATGATTTTCTTCTTGTAATGGAATCCCGCATGATCGGAACCGATGGCGATCTTCATGACAAGACGACCCTTTCCCGAAAGCTGAAACGAATCCGGTTGTCGAGGTAGTACACCAGGTCGGGGCGAAAACAATAGAATCGAACCCGAAAACGTTTCGCGAAACCCTCCAGGTCCAGTTGATCCTTGGAGTCGAAAAATTCCTCCGTGAAAGGGAACTTCTTCAAGTAGGCTCGAAGGGCCCGCAGGGATTCGAGCCCAGGCCACAGGGCGGCAATGGGGCCGGACATTTGAACGCCCCGGATCTCTCTCCACGAATTTGATTGATGAAAAATTGCGGCCGCGGCCCGGCCGGCGGTCTGGGATTCCTGGATGTGTCTGGAACGGGGGTCTGAAAAAAAATAAAAGCGGAAGTCGAAGTTCACATAGTAGACAGGCGCCGCCCATGGCGTGTCCTGCGCAGATGTGGACAAGGTCATGGTGTACTGCTTTTCAATGATATCCAGGGCATAAGCCTTAAGCTGCGATTGATCGGGCGCTGGAATTTTATCGTTCAAGGCAAGGACTCCGAAAAAGGCATGGAGTGATGGAGTGATGGAGTCCTGGAGTGTTGGAATAAAGCAATGCTGCGATGCCGAAATGATGTCCAGAAACAAGGCCCTTTCATGAAGGTCAGCTTTTCATGGTCCCATTTTCCCATCATGCCGTCATTCCCTGTTATCTTCGATCGTCCCGACCGTCCCTCCAGTATTCCATCACTCCAATACTCCAGTCTTACACAAACACCAGCGGCAAACCGTCCGCATGCAGAAGACCCTCCAGGGTGGGAAGCACTCTTTGCTCCCGGATAACGACCAGACCGCTCTCCTCCAGTTGCCTCACCCTGGAGCCCCATTCCGGCACATCCCTGATCAGCCCGATTTCAATGCCTTTCGTCGTGCGAAGACCGAGGAGCAGGCACTCCATGATCCGGTTTTCCTCGGAAAGGATTTCCTTTCCGGCAATGGGGGCATGGCCGCACAAAAGACGGCGGCGGTAGCGCCGCAACGAGCGGGTGTTCCACCAGCGGGCCGTGCCGTCAAAGGAGTGGGCTGCGGGTCCCAGCCCGAGGTAGGGTGAGCGATCCCAGTACTTGAGATTGTGACGGCAATGGTGCCCGGGTCGGGCGAAATTGGAGACCTCGTAGTGAAGATATCCTTCTTGCTCGAGGAACTGAGAGGTGGCCAGGAAGAATTCTCTTTCTTCTTTCACCCGGGCCTTCCTGATTTTCTTTTCCGCCATCAGCCTGCGCAGAGGGGTATGTTTTTCAAGGGTAAGCTGGTAGCAGGACAGGTGGTCGGGTTCGAAGGTCAGGGTGCGTCGAAGCGTTTTGAGCCAGCTTGAAATCGTCTGGCCGGGGAGCCCGTATATGAGGTCGATGCTCAAGCTCTTGAAGCCTGCCTCCCTCACCTGATCAAGGGCTTTCTCCGCCTGCAAGGCTGAATGGCGTCTTCCGAGAAAGGCAAGCTCTTCTTCCAGCAGGGACTGGACTCCGAGACTCACACGGTTGACGCCGAGGTCCTTCAAGAGGGCCGGCAGGTCGCCGGTGATGTCGTCGGGATTGGCTTCCACCGTGAATTCCGTCGAGTCCTCGAAGGAGAAAACCGTGAAGAGGCAGTTTGCGAGGCCTTCGAGCTGGGAGGGAGAGAGAACCGTAGGGGTTCCTCCACCCAGGAAAAGGGAGTCAAAAGGCCCGGAGAAGTTTTTGTAAAGCCTTGCCTCTGTATTCAAATCATCGAGCCAGATAGAGGCAAGGGAGAGGTCTGTTTGCGAGAAAAACCCGCAGTAGGCGCACTTGGTGCGGCAAAAGGGGACATGGACGTAGAGACCGGAATTACTCATGATCCGCCTTGAGCACAGCCACAAAGGCGCTTTGGGGAATTTGGACCGCTCCGACCATTTTCATTCTCTTTTTTCCTTTTTTCTGCTTTTCCAAAAGCTTCCGCTTTCGGGTGATATCCCCTCCGTAGCACTTGGCTGTCACATCCTTTCTGAAAGCAGAGACCGTAGAGCGTGAAATGATCTTTCCGCCGATCGCTCCCTGGATAGCGATCTTGAACTGGTGCCTGGGAATTTCCTCTTTCAACCGTTCGCAGACTTGCACGGCCCACTCCCTGGCCCGGTCGCTGTGAACAATCAGGGAAAGGGCATCGACCTTCTCACTATTGACAAGGAAATCCAGCTTGACCAGACTGCTCTCACGGAAGCCGATGAGCTCATAATCAAAAGATCCGTACCCCTGGGTGATGCTCTTGAGCTTATCGTGGAAATCCACGATGACCTCTGCAAGGGGAAGGTCATAAATCACTTCCAGTCGGCCCGGAGCCGGAGAGTTGAACCGGGCATCGACTCCCCTGCGTTCCATACAGAGCTTCATGACCGAGCCCAGGTATCGCTCCGGGGTGAAGATCGTTGCCCTGATAAAAGGCTCCTCGGACTTCTGAACGGCAGCCGGGTCCGGGTAGTACTGGGGATTGTCCACGATCAGGACTCTGCCGTCGGTGAGCGTGAACCGGTATTGGACGCTCGGCACGGTCATGATGAAAGCCAGGTCATACTCCCGCTCCAGGCGCTCCTGAACGATCTCGAGATGGAGCAACCCGAGGAAACCGCAGCGAAAGCCCAGGCCCAAGGCGGCAGATGAGTCCTTCTGGTAGACCAGGGCAGCGTCGTTCAGCTTGTATTTTTCGAGAGCCACCACGAGGGCCTCGTAGTCTTCGGAGGAAATCGGATAGAGGGAGGAGAAAACAACCGGTTTCACCTCCTTGAAACCCGGAAGAGGAGCCTGCGCAGGGTGGGAATCGAGGGTAATCGTATCTCCGATGCGGGTGTCGCTCACGGTCTTGATCCCCGCAACCATGTAGCCCACTTCTCCGGCAGTGAGTTCTTTCTTCCCTTCCCTGAGAAGTCGAAAGAGTCCGACTTCCTCGACTTTATAGGTTTTCTGGTGAGACATGAAACGGATCATGTCCCCTGACCTGATGGTCCCGTCAAAGAGACGGCAGCTCACGATGACCCCCCTGAAAGGATCGTAATGGGCGTCAAAAATCAGGGCCGAGAGAGGGGCCTGGGGATTGCCCCGAGGCCCGGGTATCCTCTCCACAATCGCTTCAAGGACTTCCTCGATGCCGGTTCCTTCCTTGGCGGAACACAGAATCGCCGACTCAGGGCCGAGGCCGAGTTCGCGATCCATTTGCTCTTTGACCATTTGCACATCCGCGGAAGGAAGATCGATCTTGTTGATCACGGGAATGATGGTAAGGTCATGCTCCATGGCCATGTAAAGGTTTGAAATCGTCTGGGCCTGCACACCCTGGGATGCATCCACCAGGAGGAGGACTCCCTCGCACGAGGCAAGGGCCCTGGACACCTCATAGGAGAAGTCCACATGACCGGGCGTGTCGATCAGGTTCAGGGCATATTCGGCTCCGCCTTTGCCTCTATAGGGAAGGGTGATGGTATGGCTCTTGATGGTGATTCCTCTTTCCCTTTCAAGATCCATGCTGTCCAGGATCTGGTCCCTGAACTGCCGATCACTCACGAGGCCGGTGTACTGAATAAGGCGATCGGCGAGAGTTGACTTGCCATGATCGATGTGGGCGATAATGCTGAAGTTGCGTATTTGAGGCATAGAGTGAACCGAACGAGCAATCGGTGGCGACACACCCCCGATGAGCTCGCGAAAAGGTGCGTTCACCCTTCGATACCTCAGGGTGAACGATTGAAAACACCCCTATCTGCGTTATTTTCCGTTCGTGGTGAGGTATCGAACCATGAACGGGATGCCCGCGTTGGGGCTTTTGCCGAGCCAATGAAACTTGCGCACGCAAGTAATCTTTCACGGTAATCGAATAGACTATTTTCTTCTATTTGCGAACACAAGCGAAAAATCAGGAACCTCGCTGATTCCGGGTTCACGCTTGCATTCCTCCAGTACTCCAACACTCCACTCTTTCAATATATCTCAAACTTGACCAGACGGCCATCCAGGCCCCCGCTCGGTAGGGCCTTTTTCCAGGACGGCTTCAGACCGATGAGCGGTATGAGGTCTTTGCCGCCAAGGAAGACAAAGATGGAAGAGCCTTTGCATTTTTGTTTAAAAAAATCACCTAATATTTTGTAAAAAGTAGAGATACTATCTATACCTTTAAGCCGAATCCCATGCGGGGGGTTGCATACAATCACCCTGTTCTGGAGAGGGCCGAGGTTTCGAAAATCGACGATGTCGAGCGCCACTTTGTCTCCGAAAGGGAGCGCTCCCAGGTTGACGGCAGCAGCTCTTACAGCCTCGCGTGCCAGGTCACTGCCTGCCAAGAGCCCTTCCCTCAGGGGTCGAATTCTCTTTTCGCCGTCATCTTTGATGCGAAGCCAAAGCGCCGCGTCGAAATCCGGCAGGTACTCGAATCCAAAGCGCTTGCGCAGAAGCCCTGCAGGCACCCGGCAGTGTTTCATGAGCGCTTCGGCCAGCAAGGTCCCGGAACCGCAAAAGGGATCATAGAGTTCATTGGATCCGTCCCATTCCGAGAGGCGAACGATGGCTGCGGCGAGGGTTTCCTGCATGGGCGCCTCGACGCCTTCTTTCCTGTACCCTCTTCGATGAAGGGAGCCGCCTGAGGTGTCGAGACTCACGGTGGCCAAATCGTTTTCAATGTGAAGATTGATCCAGAGATCAGGATCTTCCCTGCTAACCTTCGGCCTTGAGCCAAAACGGTCCCGGAAGTAATCCACGATGCCGTCTTTCAGACACAGCGCTGCATACTGGGAGTGTTTGATTGTGCTGTGAGAAACCGTGGAGAAAATCGCAAAGGTCTTGTCATGGGATATGAAGGCGGACCAGTCCAGGGATTTGGCCTGCCTGTAGAGGTAGTCCGTATTGTGGCAATGGAAGGTTTTCAGCGGCGCCAGCACCCTGGTGAGAAGCCGGGCCTCGTAATTGATTCTGTAGAGAGTCTCTTTTTCCGCCTCGAAACGAAGCCCCCGGTAGGCGGTGCGAATGTTGGCAGCGCCGAGCTCGGCCAGTTCCCGGCAGGCAAGCTCTTCGATACCCCCAGGCGTCTGAGCAAAAAAATGGTGCCTTTCCTGGTATTCAAACATAACGCTTTTATGATTGTGCGTAACTGTGCAATCCGGCGAGATAATTTACACCGAAATAGGTGAAGAGGACACAGCAGAATCCAACGATGCAAAAAGCCGCGAGCTTATTCCCCCTCCATCCCCTGACCATCCGCGAGTGAAGCAACGCAGCATAGACCAGCCAGGTGATGAGCGACCAGGTTTCCTTGGGATCCCAGCTCCAGTAGCTTCCCCAGGCCGAATGGGCCCAGACCGAACCGGTAATGATACCAAGGGTCAGAAGCAAGAATCCAATGACCACCATTTGGTAGCTGAGCTCGTCAAGGAGGGATGACTCGGGTATGATCTTCAGGAAAAAGCTGTTTCTTTTGGGCCGGTCGATCTTTTTGAGGAGAAACATCACGGACAAGCCGAAGGCAAGACCGAACGCGGCATAGCCGAAGAAGCACGTGATCACGTGGGCGATCAGCCAATTGCTTTTGAGTGCCGGAACCAGGGGCTGAATGCGGCTGCTGATCCCGGGTGAATAGGAGGCATAAGCCATGGCAAGAAATGCGAGAGGGGTGGCGAAGGCGCCGATGGTCCTGTTTTTTGTTCTCCATTCCACCACGAGATAGAGCAGGATAATGGTCCAGGCAAAGAAAATAAGAGATTCATAGAGGTTTGAAAGGGGGGCGTGACCGATCCCCAACTGATAGGATTCAATCCAACGCAACGCAATGGCGAAAGTCTGTCCGGCAAACCCCATCAGGGTGACAAAGGTGGCCACTCGGCCGAAACCCTCCTTTCCCATGACCATCATGAGGAGGTAGAAGAGAAAGGAGAAAAAATAGATGAAAGTGATATAACTCAAGATCATAGAATTGAGCATAGGTTCTCAGCCCCCATAGGAAAATAGCAGATTGACTCAACTTTACTCTGCCGGTTTTGGGTTCACCCTACGACGGTGCCCCGTCCAGTTTCTTGCGAAGCTCCCGGGCCACGCTGTCCAGCTCCCGTTCGAGCCCTACGGGGTTTTTGTTCCCCATCCCGGCCACGGCGACCACCACGCCCTTTTTTCCTTCAGATAGGCGAACCCAGACCATGCGATGGAACAAAAAGAAGGTGACAAAGAGGCCGATGACGATCGTCAAAAAACCTGCCCAAACCAGGATAACCCCAGGGTCCCTGCTCACCTGCAGACCTGTATAGTAACGGGAGTCCATGTTTTCCAGGGAGAAAACATAGGGCTTGAAGGAACCCGGGTTCAGCTTCGGGAACCTCTCGAAGATCCCGGGGAAACGCTGCTTGATCATTTTTTCGTTCTTGAAGACCCAAAAGTGGACTTCTTCCCCTGCAGTGGGCCGGATTTGTATGTGTACCGCGGGACCCATTTTCATGAAATCCGACCTCGCGTCCGTAACCACCGCCTCCCCCTCCCTGCCGGGCAAAGGAAAAGGTTTGCCCATGTCGGCTTCCAGGCTAAGGTTTTCTTCTGTGCCTTGTTTCTTGAGGCTGAGGCGGACCTTGTCGCCGGGGATCGATCCGTAGCTGGACTGATAAAAGGTGATGCCTTCGAAGGTAATGGGATGATTGACTCGCAACGGGCCGTGGAATGCCGTTTTGCCGTCCTTGATGAATGCCAGGTCTGAACGATACTCTTTCGGCGCCCCGTTGGGATAGAACTCCACGCTGAATTTTTCGCACCGGACGGTAAAGGGCAGGGATTTCGATATCCTGCTCTTTCGAAGCGTGACCTTGCTGACCCCGTCCCCTTCAGGAATATTCACAAAGGCTTCAAAGCCGAAAAGGGAGCCGACAATGCCTCCCAGTAGGATCAGGAGGACGCTGAAATGGACCAGGTAGACCCCGAAATACGTGTATCTCCCCTTTTCACCAAAAAAGAAGGTTCCCCTGTCGCCATCCTTTGTTTCCAGCTTTCGGTATTTGCTCTTGAGCACCTGCTCCACGACTTCCCTGGCAGGTTCGATTTGCGTCTTCACAGGGAAGCTGCGCTCGGGAGCAAGGTTCTGGAAGAGTCCTTCCCTGTCCGCTTTGGGGACGGAGCGAAAGCGCTGGAGCGAGGAGGGAAAGCGGTCCAGGGAGCAAACAATGAGGTTCACCGCCAGAGCGCCGATGATCAACCTGAACCAAAGGGAACGGTACATGTCGAAAAGCTGCAATGAAGACAGAAAGCGAAACAGGCCGGGGCTCAGCTTTTCGGCCAGTTCCAGAGCGCCCTCCTGCTGGGGGATGACGGTTCCGAATATGGAGGTGACAGCCACAAGAAGGAGCAGGAACAAGGTCAGCTTGATCGAGGTGAAGGCGCCCCAGAGAGAAAAGGATTGAACTCCGCCTTGGCGGCCGCGATCGGTCATAACGGTATCCTCGTAAAATTGTAGACAAAGATAATGTTCCCTTGTCAAAGGATCAATGATTTTTTGGCAAAAGATTTGACCCACTTTGCTAAATCATGCTAAAAGCCTGTGTGATTCCTGCGAATGAGGTGGTTTCATGCTCGATCTCAAATTCATTCGATCGCGACCGGATGTGGTGAAACAGATGCTCGCGAACCGACGATATGATTTGGACCTGTCCCTTTTCGAAACAGTGGACAAAAGAAGGCGAGAGATCCTTGCCGTTCTCGAAAACCTGCGCCACCGGAGAAACAAGGTGAGCGAACAAATCGCTCAATTGAAAAAGAGCGGGCAGGACGGCTCCGCCCTTATCGGGGAAATGAAAAAAGTTTCCACGGAAATCAAGGACCTCGAATCTTCCCTGTCCCGGGTGGATGAGGAACTCCATCCCCTGCTCATGATCATCCCCAACGTGCCCCATGAAAGTGTCGCTGTGGGGGCCGATGCGGGGGATAACCCGGTGGTCCGTACCTGGGGGGACATCGAGGAGAAGGATTTCGAGCCCTTGCCCCACTGGGAACTCGGAGAAAAGCTCGGGATTCTCGATTTCGCGAGAGCCTCGAAAATTGCCGGAGCCCGATTCTCTTTGTATCGCGGCAAGGGAGCCATGCTTGAAAGGGCGATCATCAATTTCATGCTCGATATTCACACCCGGGAGCACGGCTACACGGAGGTGCTTCCTCCCTTCATGGTCAACTCGGCGTCCATGACCGGCACAGGCCAACTGCCCAAGTTCAAGGAGGATCTTTTCAAGATAGAAGGCTGGGATTATTATCTGATTCCAACCGCAGAGGTGCCGGTGACGAACATTCACCGTGAGGAGGTCTTGCCTGAAGAAGCCCTGCCCATCCATTATGTCTCCTACACACCCTGTTTCAGATCCGAGGCAGGCTCTTATGGAAAAGATACGAGAGGACTGATCCGCCAGCACCAGTTCAACAAGGTGGAACTCGTGAAGTTTTGCAAACCGGAAGACTCCTACGACGAACTTGAAAAACTTACCGATAATGCGGAGACGATCCTCAGGCGCCTGGGACTTCCTTACAGAGTGGTCTCCCTGTGTACGGGAGACCTTGGGTTTGCCTCCGCGAAAACGTATGATCTGGAAGTGTGGCTCCCGAGCCAGAAACTCTACCGCGAGATATCTTCGTGCAGCAACTTCGAGGACTTTCAGGCAAGAAGGGCGTCAATACGGTTCAAGAGGAAGGGAGCCGGTGGTACGGAGCTCGTTCACACCTTGAACGGATCGGGGCTCGCCGTGGGCAGGACCCTCGTGGCTGTGCTGGAGAATTACCAGCAAAAAGACGGAAAGGTGATCATCCCCGAAGCCCTGAGACCTTACATGGCCGGCATAGACGCCATCACGGCGGTTTGATGATGCCCTTGAGCGAAAAGGATTTCTTAACCTGGCGGGACTACCAGCATCGACTCTCGAAGAAGGCCAGGAGAAGATACTACGTGAAAAGGCTGCCCTGGCTTGGGCTTTGCTCCGGTGCAGGGGCCCTCATGCTGGTCGTCCTCTTTTATTCCGTTTCATGGCTTTCTGCTTATTTTGAAGACAAGACGTGGCGGCCCCCGAAAGCCGTGCCCAAGGAAACGCCGAAGCTCACCAAGAAGGATCTTGCCCCTATCCTCGATCATCTGGACGCAAGCCTTATGACCGGCCCGCAAGTTCTGCAGGTCGAAGACCACGAACTTCCCGTGACGATCGAGACGTCCATCAGCCCCGAGCTTCAGAGTTACGCCTCAAAACTTCTCGATCGCTCCATGACCCATGCGGCCGCGGTGGTGGTTCTGAAGCCGGAGACGGGGCAGGTTCTGGCCATGGCCCAAACAACAGGAGGGAATCCCAAAGACAATCTGTGTGTCAAGGCCGTCTTCCCTGCCGCGAGCCTTTTCAAGATCGTGGCCGCCGCCGCAGCCATCGAAGCGCGGGGCCTTTCCCCTCAAACCGAGTTGACCTTTCGAGGCGGCAAATACACCCTTTACCGAAGTCAGCTCAAAGAACAGGACCGAGGCCGCTACACCAGGAAAACCACGCTCAAGGACGCTTTCTCCGACTCCATCAATCCGGTTTTCGGCAAGCTCGGCATCTATGAACTCGGCCGGGAGATCATGCAGGATTACGCTTGCCGGTTCCTTTTCGACCGTGTGATCCCCTTTGACCTGACCGTGGATGTGAGCCATTTCGATGTACCCATGGATGACTTCGCCCTCGCGGAAGTCGCCTCCGGGTTCAACAAGCGGACGTTGATTTCTCCGCTTCACGCGGCCCTCATCACCGCGGCCGTTGCAAACAAAGGCAATGTCATGGAGCCCTGGCTGGTGAAAACCGTGAAGGACGGCGCGGGGCACATCCTTTACCGGGCGGCGCCGACGATTCTGGCCAACCCCATCGAGAGCGCAACGGCCAGGGATCTGCAGGATCTCATGTCGGGGACCGTGACTGAGGGCACGGTGAGAAAGGCGTTCAGGCCTCTTCAGCGCAAAAAGGTGTTCAAAGAATTTGATTTCGGAGCAAAGAGCGGGACGATCAACGACCCCACAGATCAGTACAAGTTCGATTGGCTCACCGCATACGCCCTGCCGGGTAACGGAAACGGCGGAATCATCGTGACCGTGCTGGCCGTGCACGGCGAGAAACTGGGGATCAGGGCGAAGGACATAGTCCGGTGCATTGTGGATGAGTATTTCAGCTCCTAGCTCACCCCGGCTTGACGACACCTCCGTAACATGAGAAAATTCTACATTGCCCGGACAGGTCCGCTTCCTTGAGGGAGAGCGTGGCAATCCAGTCGTCGGCGTTTCTGATAAAGAGAGACGGAAAGGTGGTCTGAATTATGTGCGGCATCGTTTGCTACGTGGGACAAAGGGAAGCGAAACCCATTGTGCTGGAAGGATTGAAGCGGTTGGAGTACCGGGGTTACGACTCGGCGGGCCTCGCGGTGCAAAACAAGGACGGGGTGACGTGCTTTCGTTCCGTAGGGAGAATCGCAGAGCTTGAGCGGAAGATCGGGGAACTGGCTATCACGGGCAATTGCGGAATAGCCCACACCCGTTGGGCGACCCACGGCGAACCGACCGAGCAAAATGCCCATCCCCATCGAGACACGGCTGAAGACGTTTTTGTGATTCACAACGGTATCGTCGAGAACTTCTTCGTCATCAAGAAGAAACTCGAGAAGTCGGGCGTTGTCTTTCGGTCGGAGACCGACACGGAAGTGCTGGCCCATCTCATTGCGTTGAACTTCGACGGCAGTCTCGCTGAAGCGGTGCGCAAGACCATGTCTCAGGTGGAAGGCACCTTCGGGATCGGGGTCATCCATCGAAAGGTGCCCGGAGAAATCGTGGTTGCCCGACGAGGGAGCCCTCTCATCATTGGAATCGGGGAAGACGGGCACTTCGCCGCGTCGGACGTGGCGGCCATGGTGCGTTACACCAACAAGGTGGTTCACCTGAACGACAACGAGCTGGCCACCCTGACCGCCGAAGGGTATTCGATTTCCACGGCCCAGGCCAAAGCCGTGACGAGAGCCATGGAAACCGTGGAATGGCAGCCTGAGGATGCCGAACTCTGCGGTTTTCCTCATTTCATGCTCAAAGAGATCTATGAACAACCGGAGACCATCCTGAATGCCATGAGGGGCAGGCTCGAACCGGGGGAAGGGGTCCCCAAACTGGGCGGCATCATGCCGGTTTGGGACCAACTGAAGGACTGCCGCCAAATCGTGATCGTTGCGTGCGGGACCTCCTACCATGCAGGATGTGTGGGAAGGTATGTCTTCGAGCGATTGACGGAAATCGATGTGCAGGTGGAGATCGCCTCGGAATTCCGCTACAGAAAGCTCAATTTCCCTCCCAACACCTTCCTTGTTGCGATCAGTCAGTCCGGGGAAACGGCCGACACCCTGGCCGCGATCCGGGAGGCGCGCAGAAAGGGAGCGCGGCTCCTGGGCATCGTCAATGTGGTGGGCAGCTCCATCTCGAGGGAAACGGATGCAGGGGTGTACAACCACGCAGGTCCCGAGATCGGTGTGGCTTCCACGAAGATCTTTGTTTCCCAGTTGACGATTCTCACTCTCCTGGCTCTTCTTCTCGGAAGGCACCAGAAGCTCTCGCTGACGGAAGGTGTGGAGGCGATCAAGTCCCTTTCAGAGCTTCCGGAAAAAGTGAAAAAAGTTCTTTCCCAGGATAACCACATCCAGGCCGTCGCAGAGAGGTACTACCCGTGCAGCAACTGGCTTTTTCTGGGAAGAAAGTATCAGTATCCCATCGCGATGGAGGGGGCCTTGAAGCTCAAGGAGATCTCCTACATTCATGCAGAGGGGTATGCGGCAGGGGAGATGAAGCACGGTCCGATTGCGCTGATCAGCCCGGATATGCCTACCGTGGCCGTTGTTCCCCAGGATTCGATGTATGAAAAGATGCTCAGCAATATCCAGGAAATTAAGAGCAGAAAAGGCCCGGTCATCGCCATTGCCACCGAAGGGGACTCCAGAATCAGGGAGATAGTCGACGAGGTGATTGAGGTTCCGCCGACCCTCGAATACCTGTATCCGATTCTTACCGTGGTGCCCTGCCAGCTCCTGGCCTACCACTGTGCCAGGTTCTTGCTCCGGGATATTGACAAGCCAAGGAATCTGGCCAAGAGTGTCACGGTCGAATAAGCCCGCAGAGCGCACCGGCTTGTTGCTACCCTATGAAGGGCGAAAGGGGCCGGTGGTGGCGTTCGTCAAGGTCCTGGCCAGGGTGCTCCTGTCTCCATTTTTTCGGCTTCGCATCCAAGGCGTCCAAAACTTGCCGGCACAAGGCCCCCTGATCCTTATGCCCAAGCACCAGCGCTGGGAACACGTCCCTCTCCTCGGCCTGGCCGTCCCTTGTCCACTGTATTTTGTGGCCAAGCAGGAGCTCTTTGTCCATCCCCTTTCAAAGTGGTTGATCACGGTCCTGGGAGGCATCCCACTCAACCGCCGGCGTCCACTGGAAAGCAGGCACGCGATCAGAGGCCTGCAAAGACTGCTTGAGCGGGGGGAAAGGATCGTCCTCTTCCCGGAAGGCACCTATTGCAGGGGACGAATGGGTGCGGGTCGCGTCGGGCTCCTTCGCCTCCTCAGGTCTCGCATGCGCCTTGTTTGTATTCCGGTCGGCATTCGGTATGGAGAGGAGAGGGCGCGCAAGACCGTTGAAATCCGTTTTGGAGAGGCCGTTGCCGAGGATCCTTCCTTCCCTGTGGAGGCTTTTCTTGAGCGGATCATGGCCGAGATCTCGCGGCTCTCCGGTTTTTAGGGCGCCGAAGAGGCTTTGTCGCACTTTGTCATCCCGGCCAAGCCCTGTTGAACAGGGCGCGAGCCGGGATCCAGGATTTTCTTAAATGACTGCACCTATTCTGATGAGAGGAAGATAAATGTCACGCATTGACGAAGTTTTCGCGCGCATCGAGGGCTCCAGGGAGGAGATCATTTCGCTTCAGAAAGAACTCACGTCGAGGATGGCCCTGGGACCCGACAACGGCGGTACAGGTGAACACGAGAAGGCGGAATTCCTGAAGGGCAAACTGAAAGAGCTGAAACCCGATCTCCTGGAAGAAATCCACGCGCCGGATCAGAGGGCGGAGAACGGCTACCGCCCCAACCTTCTCGCAACGTGGGCAGGCGAAAAAGGCTCGCCTGCGGTCTGGGTTCTCAGCCACATGGACATCGTTCCTCCGGGAGACCTTGCTTTGTGGGGCGGCGATCCCTACGAGATCAGGGTCGAAGGAGACAGGATCATTGGAAGGGGGGTGGAGGACAACCAGCACGGGATCGTGAGTTCCTACTTGGCGGTCAAAACCGTTCTCGAGACCGGGCCGAGGCCGAAGCGTTCCATGGCTCTTGCCCTCGTGGCCGACGAAGAGACGGGCAGTGAATACGGGCTCGATTACGTGCTCAAGAATCATCCCCATTTTTTCAAGCGCGATGACCTCATCCTGGTTCCTGACGGAGGGAATGAGGATGGGACCATGATCGAAGTGGCTGAAAAATCCATGCTGTGGATGAAGTTCACGGTTCTGGGCAAGCAATGCCACGGCAGCACCCCAGAAAAGGGCAGGAACACGCTTTTTGCGGCGGCCCGGCTGATCGTTGAACTCGCAAAGCTCAAGACGGAGTTCAACGGCCGGGATGACCTTTTCAAGCCTCCTGTCTCGACCTTCGAGCCCACCAAGATGGAAGCCAACGTGCCCAATGTCAACACCATTCCGGGAAGAGATGTCTTCTATATGGACTGCCGGATCCTCCCGCTATACCCGGTGGAGCAGGTTCTTTCTCATGCTCGCCGTCTGGCAGAGCCCGTAGCCCGCGAACTGGAGGTCTCCATCCGGGTGGAACCGGTTTACAGGCAGGAGGCCGCCGAACCGACATCGACTGCCGCACCCGTGGTTCAAGCCCTCAAAAAAGCCGTTAAGGAAATCAAGGGGCTGGATGCAAGACCCATGGGCATCGGCGGCGGCACGGTTGCAGCTTTTTTCAGAAGGGCGGGACTTCCTGCGGCCGTGTGGTCGACGGAGCCGGATACGGCTCACCAGCCCGATGAATACTGCCTGATCAGCAACATCTTGGCCGACGCGAAGGTCTTCGCCTCCATTTTCCTTGAGGAATGATCTTTCACCGCAGAGGCCGCCCGCCGTCGCCCGCTCGGGCTATGGCGGGGCAAGCCGAGATCGCAGAGGAATAGGAATTATGAAACTCTGCCCGATGAAGATTCACCACGAAGACACGAAAATCCGAAAGCACGAAGAGGTCGTCTTTTTCTTCTGAATTCTTTCTCCTGTCTCCTGTATTCTCCTTTTCATTTTCAGGTCGGTCTTTCGAGGTGCAGAACCAGTTTCCCATCCATCCAGTATTCTATGTACTTGGCGGCCGTGTTGACCCTGTACGTGTAGCCCTGTCGGTTTTCTTTCTGGGACTGGTACACGTTGACCGTCATTTCTTCCTCTCCGCTTGACCATTTTCGGTAGTCGGCCATGTTCTGGTTGGATATCTTGACCTTAAAGGTAGCGCCCGAGTGTGCTTTGCTGATCTTTACGTAAATGTCGTTCCCCTGGGTGAAGACATCCTCCACCACGTCCTTGTCCATCTTTAGGGCAGAGAAATCTCCGAACTTCTGAGCCAGCGCCGGGACGGATACGAGACAAACCAAAAACGAAATTGCCATGAGCCACTTTTTCATAGGAACCTCCCTTTTGCAGCATCGTGAAACCTTTGTTCGTTCATTATTCCGGAAACCGAAAGCCTGTCAACGAATATCATGCATCCCACTCTTGATGAACTCGTAAAAATTCCCACGGCGTCATTGCGAGGCGCGAAGCGCCGTGGCAATCTCACGAATATCCGGCCAGTTACGAGATTGCTTCGCTTCGCTCGCAATGACCAAGTCGGCGTTTTCGGACTTTTTACGAGACCGTCACTCTTTGTTCGCAAACAATTCTCGCAGGAGAATCCGGCTCTGCGTTTTCCTGGCGTGAGCGATCTGCATCCTTGCGAGTTCTTCTTCAAAAGGCCCCACGCTCCAGCACTCCTCGGGCGCAAGCGTTTCCAGGGGTTTCCCCTGATCGTTGAGGGGGCAGATGTCTCTCATTTCAACGGCACCGCGGTCGGGCATTTCTTCAATCCAGCGCAGGGGAAGACCCTGGGTTCGGCAAACGTAGGGACGGTGATCGTAAATCCGGCATTCCCCGGATTCATTAAGAAAGGCACATGCGCCTTCAGGATGGGGTTTTCCATGCAGAAGGAGGTTTCTGTAATGGTGTGCGATGTTTCGTGCCTCGATTTCAAAGACACTCAATGCATCAATACAGCAATCGTGACATCCGGATCTGCAGTGAAAACGATCCGGGTCCATCTCACAGATCGAATGTACATCATGATCGATGCGCTCGTAAAAGCGCTCAAGATCTTGCACTGGGTTTTTCTCTCCTCACCCTAGTATCTTCCCCATGATTGGTGTTTAGGTCAATGGGGTCGAGACAAAAGGAAGCCTTTAATACACCGAGAAAGCGATCGGATTCCGGAGAGAAGATGCGGAGAATCCTAGGAAGAAAATGCTATAAGATGAATGCAGGCAAAGCAAGCACAAAGTCCTGTAACAAAGCCGCTTCAATAACGCTTGCGAAACAGTGAAGGTAATTCCTGTGGTATCAGCCCCGATAGGGCAAAGGGCATCCAGATCGCTTTGTGTGTTTTCTTGCCGGCTCTTTCATCTTCAAGTTGAAGGGTGAAAATGTCTATCATTCCATCGGGTAAGGACTTGCCGGAGGGTCGAAGCAGGGCCCTCAGAGGGCTCTCCTTTTTCGGAGCGACATAAGATTGGGTGCTGCTGGGATCAGTCGTTTCTCCGTGCACCGCCACACCACGCTTCTTGCCGAAAATCCTGAGAAGCCTGTCAAAAAGGTCCGGTTTAGGAATAACAATGGTCATAAGAATTTCTCCCTCGATTGATCTTTCAATTGAGTTTGACGAGTCCAGCCGAATAATCTGCGGAATGGATGGTGTAGGATTTCTTGGTCATGCTTCTTTTAATGGATTGATGTCTCGGAAATACGGCGTATGGTTTCTGCAAGGCCTGTACCAAAGGCAATAAAGCAGGGTGAAGAAGGAGAACTCGTTGAAATTCAATTGAAAAATGAAAGCTGGCCGATCAGGGCGGCGGAACAGTGCCATGGTTGGAATGTTCAATAATCGGCACGGTTGTACGTTTTTTGTCATTTTTTTTGGCATATAGCTACTGCCCAATCGAAATGAACGAAACCCGTCCCGTCCATCTTGAACATTGACACAACCCCCATAAAGCGTAGGATGGGTGGAACGGAAATCAGTGAACCGTGAGCCAGAGATCAGCCTTAGCCGGTAGGATGGGTTGAGTTCAGGCGAAACCCATCGACCTGGGTGATAAGCATGAAAGTGTCCGGGATCAGCAGAAGAAAGTTCCTGAAGTATTCGGGCGTGGCCGCGGGTGCCCTGGTTTTGGGTATTGAAGGAGGCGTCACAATGGGAAAGTCAAAAAGCAGCGTATCTTTTGTGGAGAGTGAGGATCGGAAGACCGGGGTTGTATCATCCTTGAGAGCCTTGAAGATCAACCCGGTGAAAAACAAGGCCGTGCTCATCAAGCCCAACTTCAACACGGCGGACCGGTGCCCGGGATCCACCCACAACGACACGTTGGTGAACCTCGTTGAAGAGGTATGGAACATGGGCGCCAAATCCGTTGCGGTAGGGGAGAGGAGTTATCCTCCGACCAAAGACGTGATGGATCAAATGGGCATCATTCCATTGCTGGAAAAGCGGGATGTGCGGATCATCGATTTCGACCGTCTCGAAGATAAAGACTGGGTTGAATGCAAGGCCAAAGACAGCCACTGGGCAAAAGGTTTTCGGGTCGCAAGGCCGATTCTTGAAGCCGAGTGTCTTGTTTCGACATGCTGCCTCAAAACGCACCAGTATGGCGGCGTCTTCACCATGTCCTTGAAACTCCACGTGGGCGTGGTGCCCACCACCAGGCACGGATACGACTACATGAGGGAACTGCACAACTCACCGCACCAGCGAAGGATGATTGCCGAGATCAATGCGCCCTTCAAGCCTGATCTGGTTGTCCTGGACGGGATCGATGCCTTTGTCGACGGCGGCCCCATGACCGGAAAGAGGGCCAAGGGGAACCTGTTTATCGCCTCCACCGACCGGGTGGCGATTGATGCCGTAGGTGTCGCAGCCTTGAAGGTTCTGGGAAGCAATGATCAGATCATGAGCCGGAAGATTTTTGAACAGGATCAGATCGCGAGGGCGGTCCACCTTGGGCTTGGCGCTTCGTCGCCCTCCGAAATCGAGCTTTTTCCAGCCGACGACCACAGCAGGGAATACTGCGCTCGCGTGGGCGACATGCTGGCCCTTGGATAACGAGAGCTATACACAGCGCAAAAAGTAATTGCGTATCAAAGGATTTCATGATATTCTTTTGTCATGAAACCCTTAACCATTACCGATGCGTCAATCATTGTTCTCGGATTGCAAGATGAAATCCGCC